>SDBT01003650.1_pt1 | contig 26493 bp, 22 predicted proteins | sample 2277101 | NCBI WGS metagenome assembly SDBT01 (sample SAMN10404973, study PRJNA504765) | marine sediment metagenome | isolation source: marine sediment core GS10_PC15, 103 cmbsf | place: Arctic Ocean: Southern Knipovich Ridge | collected 2010 | reverse complement strand
CTTCATTGATGATCGCAACCGCCGGCGGTGCTGAAGCCGCACAACCAGGTGCCACGAACATCGGCATTCCCGGTCGGCCTGACCGGCGGATCGCCTCGCGGATCCAACCTACTTCCTGGATAGCGCCGTGCACTTCATTCGGGGAGAAGGGTCGGATTTCGCGGCCTTCTATCAAAACCGGATTACCATTGGCAATCATGTCATTGGTAGGTTCCAGGGCAAAGTTCATCATGTGCTTGACATAAATTTCACCTTCTGTCATGCTTGAACCAGCAGCTCCGCCGATCACCAACGGACGTACATCACTTTCTGGTTTGCGGGGATACATTGTCACCTGGTCTTTGCCATATCCAAAGGTCAGCGGCGTGTGATAATTGTCTAAAAACCGCCAGATCTCCTGTTCGGTGAACTTGACTACTTTCTGAGTATCCAAAACCCACAAACCCTTTTCAACCGCATATTCCAAACCAGCCGCAAATAAACGATCGGCCATCGCATCATCATCCGGGATCGGGTGGGCTGGATCGTATTTGATATCATATTTTTCGATCAGTTCTTTAAGTCGTGGAAAAATAGATTTGTCGAATTCAGCTTCTCGGACGCGGGGTCCCTGGTCAACTCGTTCGATCATTTCAAAATGTAATCCAGGCATCATACCCTTCCTTTATTTATTCTTCTGATTTAGTTCTTTTAGTTGCCAGTCAGCTGGTTGCACAGTTCAACTGCGGTATAGGCTGTCTCACCGTAGCCATCCGCGCCGATATCATCAGCATAATCCTGGCTGGTGGGGCCGCCCCCAATAATGACTTTGTACTGGTCCCGCACACCATCTTCACCCAGCATTTGAATGATGTCGCGCATCATCGGAAGGCTGGTTGTTAACAACCCTGAGAGACCAATTATCTCGGCCTCCATTTCAATTGCTTTATCAACAAAATCGGTTGAAGCGATATCTCTTCCGATATCAATCACGTCAAAACCATTGACTTTAAGCAGAGCAATAACGATATTCTTGCCAATATCATGGATATCACCTTTCACGGTCCCGATCAGCACCTTTGCCTTTTTACTGCCCTCATCTCCTTCGAAAAATGGCTCAAGAATTTCTAAAGCTGCCTCCATCGCATCCGCGCTGGCAACCATTTCAGGCAAAAACATTTCACCGCGTCCAAAGGCGTCCCCGACTTTCTTGATCGCTGGTGTCATACCTTTTGCTATTGCGACAAGCGGGGGAATATCAGCGTCCAGGCTTTTTTGGGCTGCATCGGCAGAACCTGTTAGATCGCCTTTCAAAACACTCTCAAATAATTGTTCCAAGATTTCTTTTTCACCCATTGTGTTCTCCCGATTGATAAAATAAGTTTTGAAGTATCAATAATTGTTCAAGGACCTCAAGCAAAAGGTAACGCTGGCGATAATGTCAGCACATGTTCACTCTGCACTAATATTTCCCCTTTACGGATAACATACAAACGATCTGGCTGCTTTCGCAGGGCATCCGCTGCTGAATTTGCCTGGAATATTACCAAGTTAGCCCAGGCACCTTCATGCAAACCATAATCCTCCAGCCGTAATACTTTTGCTGCCCGGTTACGCGGGAGATCAAATGCATCCTGGATCTCTTTTTCTGAACTCATATGAGCTGTATGGGCCACAAAGTTAGCGACTGAGAGCATATCCATATTTCCAAAAGGATAAAACATGTTTTGCAGATCATCACCCCCGCAGGTGACATTAACCCCAGCTTCCAGCAGATCTTTCACACGGGCTATTCCTCTGCGGATGGGGTTACCCGTTGAGCGTCCCTGAATTACCAGGTTGACCGGGGTGTTGGTACAAATATTGATCTTGGCATCAACCAGTTTACCCAGAACCCGCTGGAATAATTTTTCATCCCAGGCTGCCATAGCACAGCAATGGGCAGCAGTCACCCTTCCCTGATAACCGGCATCGATCGTTTTTTCGGCCAGCAGTTCAAGCGTGTGCCAGTAAGGATCGTCGGTTTCATCCACATGCATGTCAATATCAACATCATTTGCCTGGGCAATATCAAAGGCAATTTCTATATGGTTGGCGGCTTTATCCATGTCCTTCTCGCGATGAGGAACACCTCCAACCAGATCAGCCCCAATCTGCATCGCCTGCCGCATTAAATCAACCGATTCGGGATTATCAGCCAACCCGAACTGTGGGAAGGCAACGATCTGGATCTCAATCACATCTTTGAATTTATCGCGCACGGCCATAACTGCTTTTAAAAGATCCAGCTTGGCAACATCATCCACATCGGTATTGGTTCGCATCCAAAGAACTCCATTCAAAATGGCTTCCCGGAGAGCGATGGTCGACCTGCGCATAACATCATTCGGTGTAATTCGATCTTTAATCTCTTCAGCGATCCTGATCGCTTCTCCCAAAGTACCGCTCTTATTGGAGTATTCGGGCATGACAGCGTTATCCAGGTGAAAATGGGGTTCAATAAAAGCCGGTGAAACCATCGCTCCCCCAGCATCAATTGAGTGAGATCCTGGTTTGAGTTCACCAGTGGTTAACGTATCGATCTTACCGTCCTTTATTCCAAGATTGACCAGCTCTAGTGTCCGATCATGTAAAGCGTTATGTATTGTCAAATCCATCTTGTATTGATCCTTTTATAATTGGTTAGCGGGGAGGTACCCTGCGGGTGACCGAAAAATAAAACTGATCGGTCACAAGGTACATGAATGTGATCGCAATCAATTCCCCGACGGCATCATACATTTTTTCTACCAAATGCAAGACTGGGTGACCCTTGTCAATCGATAATTTTTGGGCAATTTCGGCATTGGCGCTGACAGAAAAAATCTTGGTGCGGGCGTAGGAAAGAGGTGGATCCTTACACTCGATCAGATAGGTTAAGATTGAACCCTGGTATTTGATGAGTTCTTCTTCCAGTGCTTCATTTGTGATTACGTAATCTTCCAAATACATACAAGGGGATTTATTGACCGACTCAACAATTTCTATTCGGATTAATTTTGTACCAGGATCTACTTTTAATTCTTTTTGTAGTTTCTCAGAAGCTGTGACAGATTCGACTTTCCTTTCAACGACACCAGGGTTCATTTTGGCCCTTATAGCCAAATCCCGGAATGTTTCCAGGCGTTCAATCCCCCCTAATAAATCCGGTCCCTGAGAGGCGGTAACAAAAGTCCCTTTTCCCTGCTGGCGGGTTACCATACCGTAAGTTTCAAGGTGGCCTAAAGCTTCCCGGAGCGTGGAGCGGGAGATGCCAAGCATTTCAGCCAGTTCTCCTTCCGGGGGAAGTTGGGACCCTACCGGTAGTTCACCGGTTTCAACCATATCAGTAATAACATTAATGGCTTTAACGTAGAGAGGCCGTCTATCTTCGGGACTGATCGCAGTTACAGCTTTCATAATTGGATTCCCTTCCCTGCTAATTGTTAGAAGCGATTTGAATAAAAAAGAGATTAAAGGACAAACGTTTGTCCAATATTGATAATACGCTATTATTCATTAATTGTCAAACGTTTGTCCAATATTTAAAAACCTGACGTTTTTCCTGTCTTTTTCAACCAACAAACCGGAGTTAATCAAGAGAGTGTTAATTTACCCCCACTCCAGAATATCCAAATCCGCCAAGCTGCGGTAAAATCTACCCAGTAAAACCATCCCTAAAATAAGTGGAGGATGAATCTGATGTCTGATCACCGAAATATGGCTTTGGCTTATGTACAGGAAAATCAAAAAGAATTTCTGGCTAGGATGAAAGAACTCATTTCCATCCCCTCTGTCTCCACTGATCCGGAGCGCAAAGGAGATATTCAAAAAGCAGCAGAATGGCTGAAAGTCGAACTTAATGCCCTGGGCATGACCCGGGTTGAGATTTTCCCCACACCTCGCCACCCGATCGTTTACGCAGAAGATCTCTCTGCCGGAAAAGATGCAGTGACTGCCCTGATCTACGGTCATTATGATGTCCAACCGGAGGATCCGATTGATGAGTGGAATTCGGATCCCTTTACACCAACAATTGACGGTGACAACCTCTATGCCCGCGGATCAACCGACATGAAAGGGCAAATCATCGCCTGCTTCAGCGCTCTTAAGGCAATCCGCAAGACCGGCGATCTGCCAATAAATATAAAATTCCTGATCGAAGGGGAAGAGGAAATTGGCGGATCCTACCTGGAAACTTTCATCAAAGAGAATCTAGAGATGCTGGCCTGTGACTTTTTCCTTAATCCCGATACCGGAATGTTTGGTCTGGATATGCCAAGTATTACCTACGCACTGCGGGGGATCTCCTATTTTGAACTCCGCCTACAAGGACCCAAACAAGATCTGCACTCTGGTTCATTCGGGGGAGCAGTCCATAACCCAGCTCAGGTGATGGCTGATGTGATCTCAGGAATGCATGATGAGAAAGGACGGGTCACCCTGCCTGGATTTTATGACAAAGTTAAACCCTTGGAGCAGGAAGAGCGGGATGAGCTCAGTCGGCTGCCTGTGAATGACCAGGAGTTCCTTGACCAGACCGGTATTAGGAAGATCTGGGGTGAAGAAGGTTACACTGTTGTTGAAAGAATTGGCGCCAGACCAACCCTGGAGATTAACGGCCTCTACTCCGGATTCATCGGTGAGGGACAAAAAACCGTCCTGCCCGCCTACGCCATGGCCAAGATCTCAACCCGACTGGTAGCAGACCAGGATCCCCATGAAGTATACGATCAATTTGTTGCTTATCTGGAAGAATCTGTCCCTGATACTGTAACCTGGACACTAGAGAAATTGGCAGCTGATCATCCCTCCCTCAGTGATAGAACCTCACCATGGATAAATGCCTACCTCAAAGCAGCTGAATCTGTTTGGGATAAAAGACCTTTATTCGTCAGGACCGGCGGCAGTGTCCCTGTGGTTGTTCACATCCAGCAAAATTTGAAAGTAGATTCAGTCAATATCGGTTTTGGTTTACCCAGCGATAATATGCACGGTCCAAACGAAAAAATCCACCTACCAACATTTTACAAGGGAACTGAAGCCCTGGTACATTTCTTCTTCAATTTATAACTTATGAGTTCAGATACCCGAACGACTACAAAACTACCTAATTATGGCGGCCAGGCAGTAATCGAAGGCGTGATGATGCGTGGTAAAAAAGCGGCAGCTATTGCCATGCGTGCTCCCAGTGGGGAAATCACTATTCACACTGAGGAACTGAATAAAATTTACCAGAGCCGGATCATGAAGATCCCTTTTTTACGGGGATTAATTGGATTATATGATGCCTTAATTCTGGGCATGCGTGCATTAACGATCTCGGCAAATTTACAAACCGGGGAAGATGAAAAGCTTGAAGGGCCCGCATTGTTTTTCACATTTGCTCTGTCAATGACAATAGCTATCCTGATCTTTTTCCTGATCCCAGCCGGAGTTGGCCAGGCAGTAGAACGCTTTTTCAGCTGGAGACCCTGGATTGGTAACCTACTGGAAGGCCTGGTGAGATTATTCTTTCTGATCGCGTATATGTGGGGTATTGGAAGAATGGAGGACATCAAACGGGTGTTCAGTTATCATGGGGCAGAACACAAAGTAATCAATGCATTTGAAGCTGGTGCTGATTTAGTTCCGGAAAAAGTGCAGCAGTTCAGCCTTGAACATCCCCGCTGCGGAACTGCTTTTTTGTTAATAGTGGTGCTATTCTCAGTTTTGTTATTTACAGCGCTGGGACCGATGACATTGTTATGGAGATTAATTAGCAGGATCTTTCTGCTTCCTGTCCTGGCTGGTGTGGCATACGAATATTTGCGCTTGACAGCTGCTAACCAGGAGCGTCCCCTGATTAAACTCTTGATTAAGCCTAACCTGGCTTTGCAAAGACTTACAACCAACGAACCTGATCTCGATGTGATTGAAGTCAGCATCGCTGCCTTTAATGCCATGCTGGAAGCTGAAGAGACACTTTAAAGGATACCGTCCCTAATAATAAAAAAACTCAGGATGCGTGATCCTGAGTTTTTTTATTATTTTATCAAGGCCGGGATGTCATTAATCCTGAAGGATCACACATCCTCCTCTTATTTTTCTTCTTCTAAGAATTCCACCACTTCCATGGCAGCAGCTGCTCCCATGCCGGCGGAAACTATCACCTGTTGGAAATACGGATCTCCGACTTCCCCGGCAGCGAATACTCCCGGTAAGCTAGTGTGCATTTTTTTATCCAGCACAAGATAACCATTCTCATCTGTATCAAGCTGATCTTTGAACAACTCTGTATTTGGATCATGGCCGATAAAGATAAACACACCGTCAATGGATCTGACTTCTTCATCACCGGTTTTCTTATTTTTCAACCGGACGGAATTCACCGTTCCATCACCGATGATTTCAGTCACAATAGTATCCCAGACAAAATTGATCTTGGGATTCTCTTGGGCTTTATTCGCCAGGTATGGACCTGCCCGGAGTTCATCCCGCCGGTGGACTATCGTAACAGAATTTGCAAATCGAGTCAGGAAAATTCCTTCCTTAAGAGCGCTGTCCCCGCCCCCCACAACAACTAAATCTTTTTCTTTGAAAAAGTGTCCATCACAGGTTGCACAATAGGATACTCCCCGGCCTGTAAACTCAGTTTCGCCTGGAACTCCCAATTCCCGAATTGAAGCGCCTGTAGCTATGATCAGGGATTCGGCCAAATATTCACTGCCGTAGGTAGTAATCTTGAATGGGCGATTTGAAAGGTCAACTTCGGTAACAGAATCATAAACAATTTCCGCGCCGAACTGTTCAGCTTGCTGCTGAAAAGTAGATACCATTTCAGGACCTTCGATGGATGGAAATCCAGGGTAATTTTCAATTGCGCCGGTTTTTGATACCTGGCCACCCAGATCCATTCCCGACAATACAACAGGTTCCAGATTTGCTCTAGCAGCATATAAAGCTGCCGCTAAACCTGCTGGCCCAGAGCCGATTATCAAATTTTGCAGGACTTTCTCGGAAAATTCAGTCATAAACTTATTTTGCAAGTACTGCCAGGACTTTTTCAAAGTCCATGATGATATAGTCTTCACTGCCAAATTTAATTTCAGTGCCAGTGTACTTCGGGAAAAGAACTTTGTCGCCAGCTTTTACCGTTATGGTCACATCCTCGGTGTTATCACCAATCTCTATCACCAATCCAGTCTGAGGCTTTTCTTTAGCAGTATCAGGAATATATAAACCGCTGTCTGTTCTATTATCCTCTTCAATAGGCTGAATAACAACCCTGGCTCCTAAAGGTTTGATACCAATTTCTTTTTTGCTCATGCTTCTTTCTCCTTATATCAAAATATATAACGTTTATTTCACTTTTACATTTTACCAAACTTACTCTTAAAGATGCGTCCTCTCCTATGAATATTTCATGGTTTTAATATAAAATTTATATATTGAAATACCATTATTCTCTGGATTAATCTCTTTTTCAGGGTCAGGATTATACAATAATCCGGTAGGTATGTCCTCCGAATTATTGTATGTCTGATTAGACCTATTTCTTCCGGTCTGCCTGTTGAGCTTCCTCCAACGACCATCCTTCCAGAACTGCCTGGCGGGAGAGACGGATTTTGCCATCTTTGCTAATATCAGTAACCATCACAGTAATTTCATCACCAAACCCAACCACATCTTCCACGGACTTTACATGACTGGATTCCAGCTGCGAGATGTGCACCAGGCCATCAATGCCCGGAAGAATTTCCACAAATGCGCCAAAGGTTTTAATGCCCACAACGCGACCGGTGTAAATCCGGCCAATTTCCGGTGTCGCAGTCAATCCTTCGATGCGTTCTCTGGCCATGCGGGCGCTTTCTTCGTTATCTGATGAGATAAAGACAATACCCTCATCATTGACATCGATTTTCGCGCCAGTGGTCTCCTGGATATCGCGAATGGTTTTTCCACCTGGGCCTATAATTGCGCCGATCTTGTCCACAGGAATGCGGACGGATTCGATGCGCGGTACGTGGGGTTTTAATTCCTCACGCGTTTCAGAGATGGTTTCCATCATTTTTCCCATGATTTCAGCCCGGGCTACCTTGGCTGCTTGCAACGCTTCAGCCATCACCTGGGAAGCCAAACCTTTCAATTTGATATCCATCTGCAAGGCAGTGATTCCGGCGTCTGTTCCGGCGACCTTAAAGTCCATGTTTCCAATATGGTCTTCCAGACCAATGATGTCGGTCAGAATCGCATAACGATCACCTTCTTTGATCAGTCCCATTGCCACACCGGCAACTGGTGCTTTGATAGGAACACCTGTGTCCATCAAAGACAGGGTGGATCCACAAACGGAAGCCATGGAAGAAGAGCCGTTAGAAGACAGCACTTCAGATACCAGGCGCAGGGTGTATGGGAATTCTTCTTCGTTAGGAATTACTGGCAGCAGAGCCTTTTCGGCCAACGCGCCATGACCCACTTCGCGGCGGGAGGTTCCCCGCAAGAAACGAACTTCACCCACTGAGAATGGCGGGAAATTGTAATGATGCATATAACGTTTGGAATCCTGCGGTGACAGGTTATCAATCATCTGGGCATCACGGGGCGTACCTAATGTAGTAAATGTCATTACCTGTGTTTGGCCGCGCGTAAAAAGACCGACGCCATGCGCGCGCGGACTGGTGTTGACATCACACCAGATATCACGAACAGTTGTCAAATCACGGCCGTCAGAGCGTATTCCGGTATCGAGAATGCGCTCACGAATAGCTGATTTTACAGCGGCTTCAAAAGCTTCTTTGACGTCATCGGAGGCAATATCTTCATCCTCTGAATAAGCTTCCAGAACCTCATCGCGAATGACATCAAGAGCCTTCCGAAAATCTGTTTTTTCCAGGTTCTTGGCAAGAACATCATTAATTGGTCCAAATGCCTTATCGTGTACCTGTGTTTTTAAATCTTCACTGATCATGAAAGATTCATAGCTCTTCTTATCTTTGCCAAGCTCCTGAATCATTTTTTCCTGGATATCAATCAGCGGCTGAATGGCTTTTTGTCCCCATTCAAGCGCTTCCAGGATAACCTCTTCAGAAACTTCCTTGGAATTGCTTTCAACAGTCAGGATTGCGTCCCGGCTGCCAGCCATGACTAGATCCAAATCTGATTCTTTGATCTCGTCGAAGGTTGGAAAAGCGATGAATTTTCCATCAATGCGCCCAACCCGAATTGCACCGATTGGTCCTTCCCAGGGAATATCTGAGATAACCATTGCCGCGGATGCGGAAATAATGCCAAGAATATCCATGGGTTGGTCTTTAGCTGAGAGAGCATATAAGATTAATTGAACCGAGTTTCGCAAATCCTTGGGGAAAAGCGGTCTCAGCGGACGATCAATTAATCGGCAAGTCAAAGTGGCATCCTCTCCTGGGCGTCCTTCGCGTCTGAAGAAACCGCCGGGAATAGATCCATTGGCGTACATACGCTCTTCATAATTTACTGTCAGAGGGAAAAAATCAGCCCCTTCGCGGGCATCATCACTCATTGTAGCTGTGCCGAGCATAATTGATTCCCCTAATTGCACCGTTACCGCTCCGCCTGCCAGTCCTGCCAGGGTTCCGGTTTCGATGATAATCTCTTTTCCTTCTACGACAGTTGTGTATTTCTTTGATTCTGGTTTCATTTTTTGCCTCCTGTAGGCATTTTTTATGGTCAGGGATTGGGAGCTAGAGACAAAGAGTTGTCATTACCTCCCAATACCCAACCTAACTAGAATGTACATTCCTGTATCATTCTAAGATTGAATAAGGATTCAATAGTATTTCAAATTTAATATTCAGTTATTATCCTTAGGGAGAAAGTGATCCACCGCTCTGGTTGGGTCCCCGATCCAACTCAACCTGACTGCACCAACAACCGCACTTCCCCGCATAGCTTACTGTCCCACACCGACCCAATAAGAAACCGAGGGGCGAATTTTCCTCACCCGCTCGGTTATAAACTCTTATTTTCTTCGTAAGCCTAATCGATCGCTAATCGCGACATAACGTTGATATTCTTCTTGCCGTAAATACGCCAACAATTTGCGGCGCTGGCCTACTAATTTTAACAATCCACGCCTGCAAGATTCATCATGGGTATGATCTTTTAGATGCTCAGTCAGCTCTTTGATCCTGGTGGTTATCAGCGCGATCTGTACTTCCGGTGATCCAGTATCATCCTTGTGACGCCCAAATTCATTAATAATCTCTTCTTTTTGTGTTTTTGCAATGCTCATGACTTCTGCTATCTCCTACTTATTATTATTATTTGCTTTCTAGCAGGTCTCCAATTCCGCAGCCTTCGCCGCAAAACGGTCTAGTCAGCACGGAAATTATACCAAAGAGGACCGGGTTGGCAAGGATGCTCCTCAATCCCCTAAAATACCTCTCGCCAGGTCAATATCCACTTTGATCTGCTGGATTAAGTCATTTACCTGTTCAAATTTCTTCTCATCGCGCAGTCGGTCAATAAATCGCAGGCTCAGCTGCTGACCATATAAATCCCGGGAAAAGTCCAGCAGATGGGCTTCGATCAGGGCCGAATCAACACCTTGCCCAAAAGTTGGCCTGAAACCAATATTCGTGACAGCTTTCAGGATTTCTCCCTGGATTTCTGCTTGACAGGCATAGACTCCTGGTTTGATATCAACCATTTCCTGGGAAACAGATAGATTAGAAGTGGCAAACCCAAGACTTTTTCCGCGATTATCACCTTTGATCACTTCACCTCTAATCTCAAAGGGCCTTCCCAGGAGGGCAGCAGCGGACTTTACATCACCAATCCGGATTTTCCTTCGAATTCCACTGGAAGAAACTATTTCTCCCTGGTGTTTGAAGGCAGGGATTTCATGAACTTCAAATGATAATCTTTCTCCAAGTTCTTTTAACCTGGTTGAATTTCCTTCTCGATTCTTTCCAAGAGCGAAATCATATCCAACCCATAACTCTGAGAATTGGAATCTTTCCTGAAGAGTTGTTACAAATTCCTCTGCAGGCATTGAAGAGATAGCCTTGTCAAACGGGTAAGTAAGAATAAAATCAATTCCCATCTGTCCTAAGAGGGCAGCCCTTTGTTCAGGCATGGTTAAATAATAAGGCCGTTTTTCATCATGGATGATCAGCTGGGGGTGGGGATGAAAAGTAATTACGGCAGCAGGAATTTTTGCTCGACCCGCTTTGTCAACAAGATCCTGGATTATTTGTTGGTGTCCTAAATGAACACCATCAAAACTCCCAATGGAAACAAAAGATTTTTCGAGCTGTATATCAGTGAGATTGTGATAATGCTGCATAAAACTATCCGCTGCGGGATCAATTTAAGTGGTGATAAAAACCTTTCTGGGCTGCCAGGAATCGTCCCCTTCAGCTGCCTCAAGCAGGGCAATCAGATCTCCCTGTTCACTAAGCCCCCGGGCCCATCCTTCGGATCCGGGTTCTGCTGGAATACGCTGTCCATATCTAATTTTCTCAGAATCTTCCGGTGATAATACCAGAGTATGCCAATCTGCCAGAGTCTCCGCTGCCGGAATGAGCTGTTTATACCAATCACCGACTTCAAAGGATTCCTTTAGATCCTGCAACCGGACAGCATCCCTCAAAGTAAATTGGCCATTTTTGGTTCTCCGCAACCCGGACAAATGAGCCCCAACACCTAAATCGTTTCCCAGGTCATTTGCAAGGGATCTGACATAAGTCCCTGAGGAAGCATAAACATCAATCACCGCTTCAGGGGGTTCCCACTCCAGCAATTCCAAAGCGTAAACATCGATCATGCGGGCTTTAAGCTCAACCTCTTCGCCCCTGCGAGCCAAATTGTATGCCTTTTCTCCATTCACTTTAACAGCTGAATAGGCAGGGGGAACCTGTTCTATTCTTCCTTCATATTCTTTTAATAGTTGCTGGAAATCTTCTTCTTTGATATGGTCAACGGATTTGGTCTCTCCAACCTGCTTACCCTCTGTATCATAAGTATCAGTAGCAACGCCAAACCGTAAAATAGCCTGGTAGCGCTTATCCGAAGCTGAAAGGAACTCACTCAATCGAACCGCTGGTCCAATTAAAACAACCAGCACTCCTGACGCACGGGGGTCAAGTGTGCCCGTATGTCCAACCCTTCTAATCCCAGTTCCGTTACGAACAATCTTGACCACATCATGAGAGGTCATACCCACAGGTTTATCAATAACCAGCGCCCCGGTAATAAAATCCTTTAAATTATCCTGGTCCATCTTGTTTATCTCCCCATCTTAGTACTAGAGGAACAGGTTCACTCACCTGAGGTGAGAAATTTCCTGGTAGCCTCCAACACATCTGCCTGAATTTGGTCCAAACTGCCATTAATGTCCGCCCCGGCTGCTGGCTTATGACCACCTCCCCCAAATTGAGTGGCTATCAAAGATACATCAAATCCCGGGCGGGACCGCCAACTGACTTTGACAGTTCCATTTTTTTGTTCTACAAATATCACACTAATATCAACATCTCTGATCCTGGTAAGAACATTAACAAGATCCGCATCATCTCTGCCAGGATACTCTGTTTCCCGGCGATCTTCTAAGCTCAATGAGGTCCAGGCAAGACCACCATCCCTCTGGATCCTGCCAAGGCCTTTTCCCCAGTAACGGATCGCTTCATATGATTTTTCAAGCATAGCTTTCCGGTATAGTGCCTGGAGATCAGCTCCCTGCTCCTGCAATTCAGCTGCAATTCTTAATGTCCTGGGAGATGAGTTAGAAGTCCGAAAGCCGAGACTATCTGTTAATAGTCCAGTTAATAATGCTTCAGCGATTGGCTGGTTTAACGGGTACGATAATGCCAAGGCCAGGTCATAGATTAGCTCAACAGTAGCTACGGCATCTTCACGAATGAGGTTTAAGGATGCAAAATGGGTATTCGTGGGATGATGATCAATATTGACATCCGGTTCACCGTATTCATCTAAAATACTACCGCTCCGGTCAATATCAGAACAATCAACTGTAATCACCAGATCGTAGATGCCAGCAGCTTCTTTGAAAACTCTATCAAACCCGGTGAGATGATGAAAGACTTTAGGTACTCCATCTTCCAATACAAGGTTTATTTCCTTGCCCAATTCTTCAAGAATTAAACCCAATCCGATTAATGAACCTACTGCGTCCCCATCCGGTCGGATATGAGAAATGATCAGGATGCGATCGGCTTTATCAACGAGGTTCCCAAAAGCCTGAATATTCTCTTTATTCATCCAGGTCCTTATACTCTTCTTCCTGATCTAATTCAGCAAATAACTGATCCAGTCGAGTAACACGATCGGGAATAGGATCCCAATGAAACCTCAACTGGGGAAATGACCGGAGATGAGAAATACTTGATGCAAGCTGGGACCGGATAAAACCTCCTGCTTTGTTAACTGCAGCCATGATTTCTTTTTTTCTATCTGACCCATCCAGAGCAGAGATATAAATATCAGCGAAGGAGACCTCACGATCCAATTCTACGCTGGTGATATTCACTCCTTCCAGACGGGGATCGCTAATTTCCTGCAAAAACAGCAGTGAAAGCTCAACCTTTATACGTTCTGCTATTCGAATCGAACGTGATTCTGAAACCATAACTATACCTAGAACTCCGATACCATCTCAATTACATAACTTTCCAGGATGTCACCTTCTTCGAAACTGGAAAAGCCCTTTAATCCAATACCACATTCAAATCCATCTCGGACTTCATTTACATCATCCTGATGCCGTTTTAATGAGGAAATTTCACCTTCAAAGGCAATCTTTCCCTCACGGAGCACCCGGATCTTAGCATTTCTGCGGATTTCGCCTGTATCAACTCGGCAGCCGGCAACCTTGTTATGTTTTCCAGATGGGAATATCGCCAGGACTTCTGCCCTGCCAATTAAGATCTTCTTTTCTACGGGTTCCAGCATACCCTTCAACGCTTTTTCAATATCATCGATCAAATGATAAATAATGTTGTATTTTCTGATTGAAACTCTTTCAGAATCCGCCAGTCTTTTGGCGGTATTATCTGGGCTAACATTAAATCCAAGAATGATCGCGTCTGTAGCTGAAGCAAGCATGACGTCATTTTCACCAATATTGCCAGTTCCGGAATGGATGATTTTAACGCCGATATCCTGCTCACCGCCGCTTTTCAGATCCTGCACGGAATTTATGATCGGCTCCAGGGATCCTTGGACATCCGCTTTGATTATCAGGCGGAGTTCTTCTTCTTCACCCGCTTGAACTCGGGCAAATAGCTGTTCCAAATTGACAGCTGAGTCTTGTTCTAATTCCATCCGTTCTGTCTTCAATGGTCTGTCATCAATCATTTCCCTGGCGATCTTTTCGCTTTTAACAACACTAAATAGCTCACCGGCTTTAGGGACATCACTTAAACCCATCACCGATACAGGAACTGATGGTCCAGCTCCTGTGATCTTTACACCGGCATAGTCGAACATGGCTTTAATGCGCCCGTAGGATGTACCAGCAAGGACTGTATCACCAATTCTTAATGTTCCATTCTGGATCAATAAAGTTGCCATAACCCCCCGGCCTTTAGTCAGTTCAGCTTCAATAACAGTGCCAAAAACATCACCCTTTGGGTTAGCAAAAATCTCCAGATCATCGGTTACCAGCAAAATTGCTTCCATCAAATCATCCAGACCAGTTTTTTCGATAGCGGATAAAGGAACAATGATGGTGTCTCCATCCCAATCATCTGGGACAACACCCAGATCAGATAGCTGCTGCTTAACTTTATCAGGTGTCGCATTGTCACGATCCATTTTATTCAAGGCGACGATCAGAGAGACTTGGGCTGCCTTTGAATGGGCAATAGCTTCTTCCGTTTGCGGCATTACTCCATCATCCGCTGCCACAACCAGGACCACAATATCTGCCCCCTGAGCTCCCCTGGCTCGCATAGCAGTGAAGGCAGCATGTCCAGGTGTATCCAGGAAAGTAATTTGCTTACCATCATACTCAACCTGATAAGCACCAATATGCTGAGTTATTCCACCGGCTTCACCTGCTGCAACCGAGGTATCCCGGATAGCATCGAGCAAGGTGGTTTTTCCATGATCTACGTGTCCCAATATTGAAACTACCGGGGGACGCCTTTCCAGCTGATCTTTATCCTCTTCTTCCAGTTTTTGACGCCAGAGAGGAATTTCAATTTGCTCCTGATCCTCTATTTCATCAACCAGGATAGGAGTTGCTTCATATCCCATTTCCGCAGAAACAATTGCAGCTGTGTCAAAATCAATCTCTTGATTGATATTTGCCATCATGCCGTTGGCCATTAAGGTCTTAATAATTTCTATCGGACTGGCATCCAGAGTCTGGGCCAATTCGCGGACAGTTATACTCGCTGGCAGGTCTACCTGTTTAATCTCTTGTCCGTTTTCACTCATGTATTACCTCATTGATACTGATTTTATTAACAATCAGTCGACGTCACCATCAGCCTGATCATTTTGATTCGAAAAGGAGTCCTGGTATTGATTAAGTCTTTCCCTGTCAGCACTTGAAATCTCAACCATCAAAGATCTTTCCAGGGATTTTTTCAATCCTCGCTCCCAGCATAACGGCTCTGCATGTAAATACGCACCTCGTCCTGATAATTTGCCAGATTCATCTACAAAAACTCCCTCAGGGGTCCGAACAATTCGTACCAGGGTTTTTTTGTCCTGACTTTCCCTGCAGGCAACACACATCCTTTGCGGCACATGTTTCCGTCGAGCCATAGGTTTATTTACTCTTCAATCCCATCTTCAGGATCTTCCTGAACAGGGCTTTCCTCAACATCTTCACCGGATTCTGGATCTTCGGTTTGATCATCTATCTGAGGGGTTACTTCTTCCTCATCCGTGTCCGGTTTTTGATCCTCAGGAGATTGCTCGTTATCTAACTCTATATTCTCAGGGGTTTCATCACCGTCTGTATGGTCTGGCTGCTCCGGATCCTCTTCAGACTCATCAGGGGTTTCACCACCATCTGCATGGTCTGGCTGTTCCTGATCCTCTTCAGACTCATCAGGAGTTTCATCACCGTCTGTATGGTCTGGCTGTTCCTGATCCTCTTCAGACTCATCAGGTGATTCATCACCTTCTTCTTGTCCGTCTGCTTCTTGAGTCTCTATAGATTCGCCCTCAACCTCAGGAGTAGAATCAGGACTTCCTTTTTCCTCGCTGGATTCATCTTCAACCATAAAATCTTCCTCAACATCGTATTTTTCCGGAAGTGGCTGATAGCCAATCATGATTTCCAGAGCACCTTCGATTTGCTTGATATAGGATGGTCCAATCCCCTCTATGTCGTTAATTGATTTAGGAATCAGAAGCAAGCGGTAAGCTAACTCACCAACACTGGCATATCCAGCTTCATTAAGCAGGTTTTCCACTTTTGTTGCCAAACCAAGGGTCATGATCGGCAGATCATAAGCGTCATCCGGAACTGCTGTTTTAGCTGCCTGGATGCGGGCTTGCTGCTGTTTGGTGACTTCCCTGCGTTCCTTGATCAAACCTGATTCCACCCGGCTGTTAAAATTGTGGAGTTCACGGTATTCTTCAGGAGAAATAGGCCGTCCTTCTGCTTTCTTGCCCATAATTGACTCAATCCTGGGAATAGTGCCAGCTTCAATGTCCTGGAATTGAGTATATTTGGGATCATCCTGGATTTTAAAGAGCGTGTCAGAGACCGCTTCAAAGAGTCCTTTAATATCGATTCGCCATCCAGATAGTTTTGCAGCCAGGCGGGCATTTTGCCCATTGCGGCCAATTGCCAGGCTGAGCTGATCTTCAGGGACGACAACAGTCGCAGTCGGCATACCTTCGGATTCCTTATTCAGGAACACACTCAGCACCCGGGCTGGACTCAATGCTTTAGCAATAAATTCTTCAGTATTTGGATTCCATTCAATGACATCAATTTTTTCGTCACTCAATTCCCTTACAATAGCCTGGATGCGGACTCCCCGAATTCCTACACAGGCACCGACCGGATCAACTCCTGGTTTAAGAGCAGATACCGCTACTTTGGATCGGTATCCAGCTTCACGGGCGATTGAGCGAATTTCCACCAATCCCTGGTAGATTTCAGGAACTTCATTTTCCAGGAGACGCCGTAAAAAATCACGGTGACCCCGAGACAAGATGATCCGGGGCTCGCGGGTTGTTTCTTCGACATCCAGGAGCAAAGCCCTTATACGGTCGTGAACGCGGTAATATTCTTTTCCAATTTGCTGATTGCGGGGCATTTTACCTTCAGCATTGATATTTAAACCAATTGTCAGTTCATGACGGTGTACCGCCTGAATCACGCCAGTGACAATTTCCCCGATCTTTTCGCTGTAATATTCGTACTGGGCCAGCCGTTCTGCCTGGCGAATGCGCTGTTGAATGACCTGACGAGCTGTTTGGGCTGCGACCCTGCCAAAATCAGTGGGGGTGCTTTCCACCATCTCCAAGTCACCAAGAGCGGTGTCTTTGTTTACATTCCGGGCCACTTCAATCAGGACTTCTGTGCGATCATCCTGGATATCCTCAACAACCTCTTTTTCAACGAAGACAGTTACTTCCCCGGTTTCCAGATCAATATCAGCCTCGACCTTTTGAGCGCTGGAAGCATTCACCGAGCGGCGGTATGCGGAAACCATGGCATCTTTTAGAGCCTCAACTATGATTTCCTCAGGGAGGTTTTTTTCATTAATGATCTGTTTAAATGCTAGAGCAAATTCTGTTTTCATTTTAATATCTCCAACTACATTGATCAGGAGGGATGGCTCAGTCTGGCATTGGCAACAAAAAAAGTGGGGTTGTCCCACTTTCCGTTGCTACCAGTATTGCTTCCCCCCACTTGCAAATCATTCTATCACGAATAATTATCGCTGGCAAGGCAATCACTCCAGATTGTTATTAATTCGATTATTATTTTAACGAATCCGAGTTTAAGCTAATTATTCTCTTCCAGCAGCTGGTTAAAGAGGGCTTTCTCTTCTTTTTTGGAGCTAATTTCACCATCAAGCCAGGCATTGCGAATTCCTGTTAAGATTTCTGCATATAACGGTCCTGGATATAAACCGGCTTCCTGAAGGTCCTTGCCAGTGATATTTGATTCGACATGCTGCCAGGACGAGAGGTAGCGAGAGAGGATGCCCTTATGCTTCGGCTTATTGGAATCCAGATAAACTGCATAAATCGCCAGGTTCGAAACCCGATCCAACTCCCATGTCACCTGACTTGGTGGCAGGGTAAATATCTCACCAAGTTTTGATCTCAGTTCAGCCGCCTGCAGAATCACATTTGTCAGGTTCCTAACCAGGCGCAATCTTTTACAGATCTTTTTTACATCAGGTGAGCGCATCAGCAGAATTGCATAACAAAGAGAATGAAAGAGATTCAAACCGGCGCAGTCCCGTTCTATATTCCATTCCGGAGGTGGTTCTTTTCCAGGAAGACAGTCCACCAGGCTCTGAAGTGATTCATCCCAGACCAGTTGGGGATGAATAGCCTTTAATATGGTCAACTCATTCAGCCGATCCAGCATCGCAGCTGCATTCTCTTCCTCAAAAATCCGGTCCAGCTCGTGCCTTACTCTATCCCCGGAAACTCTTTTGAGCAAGTCTTTGGCTTCAATCAACAAATCCCGGGTCCGATTATCGAGCTGAAATCCGTAACGCTGTTCGTACCGAACCGCTCTTAAAATCCTGGTCGGGTCATCAATAAAAGAGAGTGAATGCAGGATTTTTACCTGTTTACTTTTGATATCTGACAGGCCACCCCAGTAATCATATAGCTCTCCGTAATGATTTCCATCCAAACGTAATGCCAGGGTATTTATGGTGAAATCCCGGCGGTGCAAATCCAGTTTAATACTTCCTTTCTTAACAGATGGCAGGGCGGATGGGTGGGTATAGAACTCTGTCCTGGCGCTGATAAAATCTAGTGCATCTGGCAGGGATTCCCTTGATTTTTTTGTCGAACCCAGTATGGTCAGCTGTTGCTTGTCGAGAACCCACTTCGCAGTGCCAAATCGGTTATGGGTGATCACCCGGCCACCATATTCTTTCTGAACAGCTTCTGCCAGGGCAATGGCATCACCTTCAACAACCAGGTCAAAATCCTGGCTGGGATATTCGAGTATGAGATCACGCACAAATCCACCCACAATATATAAGGCTGTCTTCTGGCGGGAGGCGATCTCAGCAATTTTATTTAACAATTCAACGCGAACTTCTGGCAAAGTGGCCGCCAGCTTTGAAGAAAGATTTTGTGTTCCAGGGATTGGGTGATGTGGAGCAAGGATTTTAATCAAATCAGTCCGGGTAATAATTCCCACAATCTTTTTTGAGCGGGAGCTTACCACCGGAACCTGCCCCCAGCCGGATTCAATCATTACATCTTGAATATGTTCTATGGAATCTGCCGGGAATACACGCACATTTCCAGCCTCCATGATACTTCCTGCAGCCACGTCGAGTTCATGAGCCATGGCTCTGTCCACTGCACGTCGGGTCAGCAGGCCAACGATGACTCCATCCTCAATCACAGGATAACCCTCATATCCATATCGGAGCATCAGTTCAGCTGCTTCAGATATTGGAGTATCAAGGGAAAGTGTTTGGGGATCTTTGGACATAATATCCCTGGCACGGACAGCAGGTTGGACATATTGGGGCAGAATACTGGTCAGCTGCTGGTAGATATCATCCAGACTGACATTATTAATCAAGGCCGCAGCTGCCCGGGGATGACCTCCCCCACCCTCAAAAGCAGATAGAACTTCACTGACATCAATATGATCGGAAGTTGATCTGGCAATGATTTGGACTCCACCGCTGGTCGTTAGCAGAAGAAATAGAGCATCGGGATCAAGCAGATCCCGTAATTTATGGGCCAGGCTTGATAATTCCTCTTCCAGATCTGAGGCATCAGCCTGGGCAATAATCAAACTGTGCCCATGGATAATCAAGCTTTCAGAATTTGCCCGTAAATCCTCATAAATATATTGTTGTTCCATGGAAAGGGGAAGATTGATGTAATCCGTCACAATCGCCAGGCTGGCCCCTCTTTCCACCAGGATTCCTGCCGCAAAAATATCCGTCGCCGTAGTGCGGGTATAAGTAAGCGAACCAGTATCTTCATATATACCCAAAAGCAGTAAGGTTGCTTCAATGGCTGTGAGGGGAATATTCCGTTCCTGGATGGCTTCAACGAAAATAGTGGTAGTTGCACCTGTTTCGCGGATATCCCTCTCCCACTCAGTTGGAATATCGTCTTTTAGGGGATGGTGATCGATCACCTGCACTTTAAGGTTTTTTACCATGCCTTTAATGCTGGTCATCGATTGGGTATCAACCAGGCAAACAGAATTGATTGGATCCCCGGGCAGGTCCCGCGGATCAATAAAGGGAAGCTCCACCCCATAGAGAGTTAGAAATGCTTCAACATTCCTGTTCAATTGACGAGGTAAGACAGGGGTGAGACTACGGTCCAGTAAATAAGCTCCCAGCAGGGAAGCCAGACCGTCAAAGTCTGTCCGTTCATGGGTTAAGATGATATCCATAGTGTATTCCCCACCTGTTCAGGAAAATCATCCTAATTGTACACTAGTAATTTGAAGGGTGCTTGATCCTGAAAATTTATCCGTCCGAGCAGGCTTTGATTAGGATCACGCATTCTTGGAATTATGATGGATCCCTCATCCTATACTATAATATCCACATGGAAATCATAACTGTTTTTGGCGGTTCATTACCCGTTCCCGGAACTCCCGCATACCAGAATGCCCAGCGTTTGGGCTCTCTGCTGGCAGGTTCAGGGTACACAGTTCAAACCGGGGGATATATTGGTACCATGGAAGCAGTTTCCCGCGGAGCATCTGAAACTGGAGGTCATGTGATTGGCGTGACCTGCGATGAAATAGAAAATTGGAGACCTGTTGCTCCTAACCGCTGGGTAATAGAAGAGAAACGCTGTAAAACTCTCAGGGAACGCCTTTACGTATTGATCGACGAATGTGATGGGGCAATTGCCCTGCCAGGAGGAATTGGCACGCTGGCAGAAATCATGCTCACCTGGGCCCTGCTTCAAATCCAGCCAGAAGTCCATAAACCTCTGATCCTGATCGGTAATGGCTGGCAGGAAACCCTGGGAACATTTAAAACTGAGCTGGGGAAATATATTCCGGCAGCAGATCAAAACCGCATCTCCACCGTCCTGGATATGGAATCAGCTCTGACTATTCTGAAAAGTACCAGCGCATGACTGCTATCAACCCGGCCAGATTAAAAATCCAATGCGCAGAATTAGTGGAATCCTTTCGAAATCCCCCTGGGTTCATATCTGAACTGCATGATTTATTGGCCTTCTACGGAGCTCGCATCCGCCAAACAGGCCTGTCACAAACCCCCTTAACTCTGGAAATTTACCAGGTTCCACCACCAGTGCTGAGAGCCCTGGTACTTGAGTTAAGTCAATTGATAGATAAAAATCCCGAGCAAGGGCTCTTACTGGTGGACGCCCTCTGGCAGGAAGAATGGCTGGAGATCCGGCAATTAGGGGTCAGTCTGCTCGGATATTTACCAACTTCAGCGCCCGAAAGAATCCTGGATAGAATCCAAATATGGATAAAAGAATCTGCTTCTGAGGACCTCAAACGTCAGATCATGACCAGAGCAATGACAAGACTTTTGGATGAAAAACCTTCTCATGTTTTGGATTTTTTGAAATCTTTGGCTTCCAATGATACCCGGGCAGACCGGCAGGGTGCCTTGTTTGGACTGGTGCCAATTGCAGAAGATCCTGATTTTGAAAACTTACCTGTTATTTTTAATATTCTGAGAGATATCCTGCTGATCGATGAAACAGTATTAACAAAAGAAATATCAGCATTGATCCACTCTTTACAAAAGAAGTCTGATCAGGAAACAGCTTATTTTCTGGTTCGCCAAATGGCGTTAGCATCCAAGCCGAGAATTTTCCGTGTTATCCGCCAGGTTCTCCCATTATTTTCTAAAGAAAGCCAGCAGCTTTTAAGGGAAAAACTGAGAAACTATAGTTAACACTAAAGATGCCTGATCCTGGTTTATATCTGCTCTAGGGAGAGCGCCAGCTCTCCCGGTGAGGTTACCCACAGGAGCTGACGCTCCTGCTCAAGCAAAGTGAATAATGGATCAGGCATCTTTCTGGTATAACTAAATTACTCATCCTTGATTAATTGTTCACCTTGACGAAATAGGGACCACATCCTATACTTTGGGCACAATTTAGAGTAGCACGGGGAGCCGCACATTGGCTGAGAGGAGGACCTAGGTCCTTGACCCGAGAACCTGATCCGGATTATGCCGGCGGAGGGATGCAATAACAACAAGCTCCTCCAGCCGGAGGAGTTTTCTCTTAATATTGAAGGAGAATTCATGCGCGCTTTTATCTTTGCTAATGGTGACTTTTATCCGCAGGACACTGCCTTGCCGATAGAGATTGACGACCTGATAATCGCTGCAGATGGGGGAAGCCAGCATTGTATCACTCTGGACCTCAGACCAAATCTTCTGATTGGAGATCTTGACTCAATTGATGCAAAAGTCCTTAATGAATGGCGTTCTGACGGAGTTAAAATTATCAGTTATTCGCAAGATAAAGACCAAACTGACCTCGAACTGGCGCTGCTTTATGCCCAGGACCAGGGTGTTTCCGAAATTTTGGTTTATGGCGCAGCTGGTGGAAGATTGGATATGACAATTGGTAATCTCACCTTACTGGCCCATCCTGACCTGACCCTTCCGATTACCCTGATCTGTGGTATGGAAGAGGTCCATATGCTGCGCCAGGGTGAATCCCTGACACTGAATGGTACACCAGGTGAAACAGTATCCCTGATTCCTCTTCAGCCTGGACCATCAACAGTCACTACCGAAGGATTAAAATACCCCCTGACTGGTGACACCCTGGTTTTTGGTTATACGCGGGGTATCAGCAACCGATTGGTCAAAGAACAAGCCCAGATTAAACTGGAAAGCGGATTATTAGCGGTTATACACATTCGCAATAATCATTAGGAGATAAGGTAATGAAACGATTGATTCTTTTAGCCACTTTTTGTCTGATTACTTTTACATCAGGTTGCGGGTCAATACCTGGTGAACCCGATCAAAGAATTCTGACAGTGATGACCCACGATTCCTTCGCTATCTCAGAATCCGTGATCGCCTTTTTTGAAGAACAACATCAGGTCACGGTTCAATTTCTTGAAGTTGGAGACACCGGCACAGCTGTGAATAAGGCAGCCTTATCCAAAGGCAATCCCCTGGCTGATGTATTTTATGGGGTGGACAACACATTCCTGAGCCGGGCATTGGAGGAAGGGATCTTTGAGGTATACCAATCACCAGCTTTAGAAGGAATTGACCCCGATTTTATCATCGATAGCAGTTATCATGCTTTGCCAGTTGATTTTGGAGATGTCTGCTTGAATTACCAAAAAGCCTATTTTTCAGAGCATGATCTGGCCCCTCCAATGAATCTGGAAGACCTCATATTGCCAGCCTACCGCGGATTACTGACTGTACAAAATCCTGCCACCTCTTCCCCGGGATTGGCTTTTTTAATGACCACCGTGGGTTATTTCGGAGAGGATGGTTACCTGGAGTATTGGAAAATGCTGGTGGAAAATGATCTGAATATTGTCAATGACTGGGAAACTGCCTATTATAGTGAATTCAGCCAGGCTGGTGGACCTGATCCTATCGTAGTTTCCTATGGATCCAGTCCACCATTTGAGGTGCTCTTTTCAGAAGAACCCCTTGATGATGCTCCGACAGCAGCTGTGACATCTCCAGGAAGCTGTTTCCGTCAGATTGAATTTGTGGGAATCTTGAAAGGTACTACTAATCGCGATCTGGCAGAAAAATGGATTGATTTTATGCTCTCGCCAATCTTCCAGGAGGATATACCATTGAATATGTATGTCTTCCCGGTAAACTCTGCTGCTGTATTGGATGAAACTTTTCAGAAATATCTTGTTGTGCCGGAAATTACAGCAGATATCAGTCCGGAACAGATTGCCAATAACCGAGAAAAATGGATCAATGATTGGACTGAGGCTGTTTTAAGATAAATATAATAGCGAACGACACGGTTTCCTCTTAGGAAACCGTGTCGTCTACTAAAAATATGAAAAGAAAACCCTCTCCCCATCCCAAAGTCTCCAAGTCACCAGGTCTTTTACTGTGGTTGCTTCCCTTGCTCTTCCTGGGTACTTTTTACTTTTTCCCCCTGGTAGAGATTTTCAAACTTAGTTTCTCCAGGCTTGAAGGAAGTTTCCTGGCTGGCATTTGGAAAGTAATTAACAATCCGACTGTTGGCACTGTTATTCGATTTACGTTCTGGCAGGCATTTTTATCGACTTTGTTTACATTAGTTGTCGGTTTACCCGCTGCCTATTTATTCGGGCGGTTCCAATTTAGGGGCAAGAAGATCCTCAGGGCATTAACCGGAGTTCCATTTGTGATGCCCACACTAGTCGTCGCAGCCGGATTTTACGCTTTGCTGGGTCCAAACGGAATAGTTAATACATTGTTGATCAAACTATTCAGTTTAGAATCCGCTCCAATCCAATTTGTAAACAGCTTCGGAGCCATCATCACAGCGCATGTGTTTTACAACACAACCATAGTATTGAGAGTAGTTGGTGATTATTGGAGCCGGCTCAATCCCCAACTGGAAAATGCCGCCAAAGTACTGGGTGCTACCCGCTGGAAAACACTGCGTGAAATTACATTGCCCCTGCTGAGTCCAGCAATAGCGGCAGCAGCCTTGCTGGTATTTATATTTGATTTCACTTCATTCGGAGTGATCTTAATTCTGGGTGGCCCCAAATTTGCCACTCTGGAAGTTGAAATTTATTACCAAACCATCAGCCTGTTTAATCTTCCCCTGGCTGCCACATTGTCAATCCTCCAGGTCGGTTTTACTCTGGTGTTGACGGTAATCTATACCAGGATCACTTCCAGGATCAACCAGCCTATTGGGCTGTCTGGCAGAAAGCATACCCAGGGGAAATTGGTTTCCAGAAAACAGAAATGGATTGCCGGAAGCATGATACTGATGCTGTTGGTATTTTTAATAAGCCCTCTGGCAGCTTTGGGAATCCGCTCGATCTCAGGCATCGGAGAGGGATCACCATTGACTCTGATCTTTTATCAGGCACTGGGAAAAAATCCCCAACAGTCAATATTTTATGTTCCGCCGACCACAGCTCTGAGTGTATCCCTCGGTTACGGGTTGATAACGGTTATCCTGGCCCTTATTCTGGGGATGCCGGCAGCCTGGGCCCTGGCAAAAAAGAATCTCTCTATCTGGGATAAAATGTTAGATCCGCTTTTAATGCTGCCTCTGGGAACCTCAGCTGTGACCCTGGGTTTGGGTTTCCTGGTGGCCCTGGACCAACCTCCCCTTGATCTGAGAACATCGCCCTTCCTGGTTCCTATCGCCCACACGTTGGTGGCATTTCCATTTGTAGTTCGCAGCCTGACACCGGCTCTTTCCAGTATTCAACCTGCAATCAGGGAAGCTGCGGCTGTTCTGGGTGCGTCTCCCAGACAAGTCTGGAAGGAGATTGATCTGCCCCTGATCGGCCGAGCGCTGCTGGTAGCGGCATCGTTTGCTTTCACCATTTCCATTGGCGAATTTGGTGCCAGTTCATTGATAACACGCCCGGATTACCCGACAGTGCCGGTTGTGATTTACCGGCTAATTTCCCGACCGGGTGCACTTAATTATGGACAGGCCATGGCGCTTAGTACAATATTGATGTTAACTACCCTGGCAGGTATGCTGGTGATGGAATATTTCCGGATCGGGGATGTGGGAGAGTTTTAGCAGGTGGCTCATACTGTAGTGGGCAGCAGTGAGCAATCCTGATTTCTATTTGGATCTATATTTGACCTGTCTGGTGATAAAGACCGAAAACGGATCTACAAACAGACCGAGAGAGAGGAAAATATCCAAACGAAAATTCACCAGGGAGTTTAATGATCCGTTGATCGGGGTTATTAATCATCTTTACACAAATTCCCAGGATGCGATCATAAGTCTGGTTTAACCTTGTGGTATTTTCTTCGGACAAATACCCGCATTCCTTATTGAAAGATAACCACACCTGTGTTTCAGCCGCTTCCGATTCAACATGGTTCAATGAATTAATAAACGCAGCCTGATAGCGGCGTTTTCTCCACGCTTCAGCAAGATTGGCACAAACAGACCTTGATGATCTTCTGATCTGGTCTGTTAAAGAATATACTTCCTTCCAATCTCCCTTTCCCCCAGGTCCCCCGGTCTGCGTTTCCTCCTCGTCCCCCAGTCTGTCTTGTCCTGAAATATGTTTACAAAAAACATAGGACAGGACTGGTAAAAATGACAAAAACAATTATAAAGAAATATAGCACAGCTTTCAAACAACACGTGGTTCGCGAATATGAGAAAGGG
>SDBT01003649.1_pt1 | contig 26493 bp, 23 predicted proteins | sample 2277101 | NCBI WGS metagenome assembly SDBT01 (sample SAMN10404973, study PRJNA504765) | marine sediment metagenome | isolation source: marine sediment core GS10_PC15, 103 cmbsf | place: Arctic Ocean: Southern Knipovich Ridge | collected 2010 | reverse complement strand
AATTCAATTAAGTGTAAACTGGTAAACAGGGTATTTGCCGTTGTTAAGCGTCAAACACCCTATGTTAGTATCTATCAACAAAATTTTGCCTGATATGCTTGTTTATATCTTAGAATTCTGTTTAACCTTGCCATCATTACATAATACCCGGGGTATTCTACATCTCACATAAGGGCACCTCTAAAAACTACTTTTTATTACGAACGGCTGTAAAAAGAGATAACTGCGTTGTCAAGCAACTTCTTATGATCTGCCTCAATACCTGTAATGACCCATTCATCACCAAAATCTAATACCAAATTTTTAACGATTTAGCATCCATAAGCAATGTACTTATCCCTCCCGGATCGGTGACTTTACCAATCAGCAACAGTTCAGGCTCACTGGTGGTGAACAAAGAACGGTTTTCAATCCTGGGAGTCAACATTTTAATTTCCGGAAGTGTTATGTCCTTTCCTTCTATTACCTCACTTTTTAGTGTACTTTTCAACTGACTTAAAAACTGTATCTAATGGCAATCATAGGTGCTTTATTCAGAGGTCCAATACCGGTTCCGATGGAGAATCATTCCTGATCCCTGGATTTTAACCAGTGTGGTTTTCCCGGATTTAAGGTTGACAGCCCCCATCCTGGAAATGCCAGTGATCGCAATACAGCTCCACCTGTTGTTAGCTCGTTAAATTCAGATCCATTTTTACTGATTTTAGCAGGTATAAATGGTTCTCCGAAAACCTGAACATATATCATGTCTTCCAGGGAAATGCTATCTGCCTGATAGTTCCAGATGATCTGTTTACCTCCTTCTCCGGTTACATTATCGCCCATATCTCCACTCAATGACATGGCATTCAAATTCTTCCCATCTGCATCAGTGGCTTCAATCCAGATGTTGAATCTGTCATTTGCAGTACTGTTGATAATATGATATGAGATGATTACCAGGTTATCCTGTAATTCCAGATGTGGCTTGGAAATCTGAACAGAAGACTGCGAAAAACACATCACTGCAATACTCAGATAGAAAAGCAACATGGCAGATTTGCACCAAACTCTTCATCTGGATCAATTTTGATCAAAACTGTATATGGCACAAATTAACAATTAAATGGATAAGTAAATAATAAATACGCTTGCGATGTGATCAACAATCCCGCTTTAGCCTATGGCATGTGTAAAATATTAGAGGATGAATGCCCCCTTTTTCATTGGCCTGCAGCCTTACCGGTCATTGGGACAAAGCGGACCGGGTATTGCTTTTTGCGTGTAATGCGCCCTTTGTTATCTTTCCGGACAACCACCAGGTACTGAACCTGGTAGGGCTCCCCTACCGGGATCACAATACGCCCGCCGATGGCAAGCTGATCTGTAAGTGGCCGGGGAATATCTCCGGGGGCACAGGTAACGATGATCCTGTCGAAAGGCGCAAACTCCGGCCACCCTTCATACCCATCCGCTATTTTCACATGGATATTGGCATAACCCAGCTCTTTTAATAAGGCTTGAGCCTGCCGGCCAAGTGGAGGAATGATCTCGATGGTATAGACCTCATTGCACAGCTCTGCCAGCACGGCAGCCTGGTAACCTGAACCCGTTCCAATCTCAAGGACCTTGTGACCGGTTTTGAGTTCAAGCAATTCAGTCATATTGGCCACAATAAATGGTTGTGATATGGTCTGATTGTGTCCAATTAATAGCGGATTGTTCCTGTATGCATCCTTCCTGTAGGCTTCAGGAACAAATACGTGACGGGGTACGCGCCGCATGGCTTTTAAAACGACGGGATCACGAACAGGTTGATAGGGGTAATTCTCAATGTCATTTTTTACCATTCGGTCCCGTTCCGCCTGTCTCTCCTCAAAGGCCGGATGTTGTTGATCACCCGTCGGATTCTCCTGTGGAAAACAATGCCCCCCCGGGAGGAGCAGGACCATGATTATCAGAGCAGTCTTAGTATGCATGCCTTTTAAGTTAAATTTTAAACAAATATCCCTTTATTAGGAGACAGGACAACCAAATAGATTGTTCAGTGGTTAATAATAATGAGGCATTTTATGAGTTCATTATAAATAAGCCCTGGAGATAACATTAATTTTGAAAAAAAAGATGAACCGTCCATAAAAATTATTAGCATAATTTTTGCTGGTTAGTTACATGTAACCATTGAAAATAAATTATTAATACATGAGCCCATATAGAAATTATAAATCCCTGATCCTCTTATTTGCTGGCGCATTGATCCTTCTTGTGTCCTGTGAGAGGGTCCCAAATAAGCCTGACCTGCCGGAAGAGACCCTGTTACTGAATCACTGGATCTGGGATGGGATGCATGATATGTACCTCTGGGAAAAACACCTTCCAAATCTGGATCCTGATGTTGAACTGGATCCTGAAGTGTTCTTTTACAAACTTTTATATGCGGACGATCGGTATTCATGGATTGAAGAAGATTATGAATCGCTCGTGGCCATGTTTGATGGAGTGGAGCTCACCACAGGGGTATCGGCACGTCCTGGTTTGTTCGGTGAAACCCAGGTCATCAGTATTGTTGAATATGTGACACCCGATTCACCAGCTGCCGATTCAGGCATCGACAGGGGTGATATCATTGTTGCCATCAACGGAAAATCATTAACCAATGACAACTACTATCAACTCTATTACCAGACAACCGCAACACTCGAATTTGGTGTATGGAATGGTGTTGATGTGGTATCCAATGGCAAGAAGATTACCCTGACGGCCGTTCAATTGAATCAAAATCCAATTATTCACAGCGAAGTAATCTCATACGAGGGCATTAAAACAGGTTACCTTGTCTACACTCAGTTCACCACCGGTAAGTCCGATGAGTGGCTCGACGAACTGAATGGTGTTTTTGAGGACTTCATATCGGAGGGTGTTACCAGTGTTGTAATAGATCTTCGGTATAACAGGGGCGGCAGCCTGGACCTTTCGGCATACATTGCCAGCACCCTGGGACCAGCTTCAGCCATGGACAACAGCGAGGTTTATCTCAACCTTATCTGGAACGATTATTATAATGATTTATGGATGGAATCTGACCTGGATGATGACGGAAAGCCGGATGGAGAGGATTCCGAACAACTTGTTATCAGGCTTCCGGAGAGCCAGTTGAATCTGAATCTTACCGACGTCTATTTCCTCACCACAGGGAGTACGGCATCTGCCAGTGAGTCTTTAATGACAGGGCTTTATCCTTATACAGACGTGGTACAGATCGGTACAACCACTTACGGGAAATGCTATGGATCCATTACCATTGATGATTGGATTGATCCGAAACGGCACAACTGGGCCATGCAGCCCATTGTTTTAAAATACTCAAATGCTGATGGTTATACGGATTTTGTCACCGGTATCGATCCTGACTTCACCGTGGAGGATGACCTGCTCTTCGCAGCACCATTTGGCAGTCTCGACGATCCCCTTCTGGCAAAAGCCATGGAAGAGATCACCGGAGTTGCTCCCGCCAGAAAAAAATCGGTTGAAAGTGAAGTTGGATTCTCAGCCCTGCCCGTGCCAAGAAAACGCATGTTGGAGCGTATGATAGAATGGCCGGAAAAACCTGGCAGGCGGAAATTATTCTGATAATCAGATTATTTATCTTCTCTCTTTCTTAGGAGTTCCCTGTTGATCCTTCGTATCAGGCCGGGCCCTTCATAAATGAAGCCCGTGTATATCTGTATCAATGTAGCTCCTGCCTCAAACATGTTCATGGCATCCTGCACACCCATGATCCCCCCCACTGCGATAATGGGCATTTCCCCCCCGGTTTTCTCAGTGATGTACCTGACTATCTCCAGGCTTCTGGATGTAATTGGTCCTCCGCTCATTCCTCCTTTTCCAATGGCCTTTACCTTTACCTGAGATGTTTTCAGGCCATCCCGTCTAATGGTGGTATTAACTGCTACGATCCCGTCTAGTTTCATTTTAGAGACAATGTCCAGGGTTTCATCGAGCTGATCCCTGTTAAGATCAGGCGATATCTTCAGCAGGACAGGTTTCCTGATGGCCATTTCATTTCGTATTTCAAGAATCCGGCCTAAAATTAACTCAAGGGAATCCTGGTCCTGAAGCTTATGCAGATCGGTGATATTGGGACAGCTTACATTCACTACGAAATAATCGACCCCTTCATAAATGGCCCTGAAAACAGCCTCATAGTCGTCGACAGCAGCTTCATTGGGGGTTTGGGTGTTCTTCCCTATGTTTCCTCCTAAAATAAGCCCTGAAGGCCTGTTACGGCTTAATTTCGTGGCCGCTGCCTCAGCACCATGATTGTTGAATCCCATTCTGTTGATCAGTCCCCTGTCTTTTGGGATACGGAAACTGCGTGGACGCGGATTGCCTGGTTGTCCCAGGGGAGTGACCGTTCCAATTTCGATAAAGGAAAAACCAAAAGCATGAAATTCTCCGTACGCCTCAGCATTTTTATCAAAACCCGCAGCCAGACCCACAGGATTGCTGAAGCTCATACCCAGAAACTCGGTTTCAAGCAATTTGCTGTCCACATGATAGAAACTTCGAAACAACCAGTAAATGCCGGGAATCCTGAAAAGGACTCGAAGAAATGCCACAAGGATCCGGTGAATGGTTTCAGGAGGTAGCAGGAACAGGAAGGGCTTTATAAGAAAACGATACATTCAATTTTTGGCTGCAAGATACAGATTTCTATTGCGAAGGTCCGAAGGACCTGAATGTATCATCATCGTAAAACACCATCACCTGTACAATTTTTCTCTTTTGACCATGCTGCGGAGATCCAACAGGTTCACCAGCCGGTGCAGGCTCCGTTACAGCTGGTTCAGGTTCCGTAACAGACGGTTCAGTATCCTGTACAACCTGTTCAGTATCCTTTATTTGAACACTGCCTTCAGGCTTTCGTTGTAAATTCTCAGGATCTCGCATTATATTTTCAGGAACCGGAGTTTCATGAGAGGTCTCAGGTGCATCAAACAGGGAACCTGGCATCTCCCTCCCCATATGTTCATACATTGTCCCTTCACCTTGTATGAGCCAGTCAGCATTTAACCCGGGAAAAGCTTTCAAGGTCTTCTGCAGAAAGTCAAAGCTGGGTTTGTTCCTGCCAGACAGGACGTGTGAAATACTGCTTCTTTGTACACCAATGATATCAGCAAACTTAGAAGGACTCAGATGCTCCAGATCCAGTAACTGTACAAGACGCTCTTTCATGATCAGTTTCTTTATTTACAAATGTAACTAATATACTGTTGTCATATGTAAACTTCTTTCGTTTACATATGTGAATATTCACCTGATATAACAAAAATTGCTTATTTCCCGCTTTGTCACAGCAGCTAATTATAGCCTGGATTAAGATGCATCTTCAGTGCTTATAATACGTTTCAATTATAATTGCTAATAGCCTGTATTTCTCTTAATACCTGTGATTACAGACTTCTGTCATCAAGAGAAACAGGCCTGTATGCACTGTTTAACAAGGAGTTTTCAGGCATTTGTTGTATCAATGAATGAATACATTAGATAATATCCTTAAAAGACAGGTTTTCAATCTATTAAACATCATATCTTACAGTTTAACACCTGTTTTCCACTGATATTGAGGAGAAATAAAGACTCTATGGTTAAGATAAATACCACTATAGTCTGGTTATCACGACCTTATCTTGAAGTATTGTCAATTTGAAAGCAGACCGTATAGTGTCAACATTTGTAACACAAGAAACCTTGCTAATTTGTATATTATTGTGAATTATTCCCTTACTTTAGTCCTGTTTACAATTGTGATCACATGAAGCAGTGTGACATTTGTAAATTATCAAGGTTTCTTATTTATGACTGGAGAAATCAGACCCACTGAGATCTTTGTTAAACCCTAAAGTATTAAGGATCAAATTTTAACCTTTCGGGTTTTCACCTTCTTTCCTACCCTATCGATTCAACGGGCGTTGTGGAGTTCAAATTACCCTTACATGCGATCACCCATAACCAAATACAGGCTTCTGAATAGGTTATATCCTCCTGAATACACAGGATAGTCATTGGTTAACAATGATTTATGTGCAAATCAATAAATTGGTTAAGAAGTGTATCCAGCAAAAAACATCAATTCTTATGCTCTTTATAACCCAGTTCACCTTCAGAACGGGCTACAATGGAGGAAACTGTTGAATCGCCGGTGATGTTGACCACAGTTCGCAACATATCAAGTGGCCGGTCCACTCCCAGGATCAGGGCAAGTCCTTCCACCGGGAGTCCCACTGAATTCAGTACAATGATCAGCATGACAATGCTTCCGCTGGGTATCCCGGGAGATCCGATGGATGCAAGTGTGGCAGTAAGCACAATGATAAGCTGCTGGCCAAGTGACAGGTCTATTCCAAAGACCTGTGCGATAAAAACTGCGGCAATGGCCTGGTAGCAGCTGGTCCCATCCATATTGATGGTCACCCCTACCGGCAAAACAAAGTTGGCAATAGGCTTGGATACCCTGAGTTCATTGATTACCTGTTTCAGGGTAACAGGCAGGGTAGCTGCACTGGAACTCGTTGTAAAGGCAACAAGCTGGGCCGGCAGGATCCCCCTGAAGAAATCGGGTATGCGGATGTGGGTAAAAATTCTTATCAGCAACGGATAGAACCCTACAATCAACAGCACCAATCCTATGGTTACCGTGATCATATACATACCCAGGGCGGCGAATATGTCCATATCGCCCGAATAATCCACCACCAGTGCAGCCATCAGTGCGAACACTCCGATGGGTGCAAAACGCATGATCATGTCTACGATCTTGAGTATGACATCATTCAGTCCATCAAAGAAATCCTTAACAACCTTTGTACTCTCTCCTGGTATCAGGACCAGGGCAAGACTGAAGAGGATGGCAAAAAAGATGATCTGGAGCATTTTGGAGTTGTCTCCTGCAGCCAGAAAGATGTTATCAGGAACCATATCCTCAAAGAATTGCAGTGGTGACCGCTTTTCAATCTCACGTGCCGACTCCTGACGAAGTTCAATCTGTCCGCTGAATTTCTGTCTGTACTCCTCTTGCTTGTCATCGGGAAAAACATCACCAGGTTTCAGCACATTAACAAGCGCCAATCCAACCGTTGTGGCAAAAACTGTGGTTATGATATATATAACGATGGTTTTGTATCCGATCCTTGATAGTTTGGTAATATCGGTCAAACTTGATATCCCCTTTACAAGGGAGACAAAGATCAGGGGGACAGCAATCATCTTCAGCAGCTTCAGGAAAATGGTGCCCCATGGCTTTACCCAGTCTATCGTAAAAGCTTCCCACCCGGTCCAGACAGAGATCATTCCCCATAGGATACCAAGTCCCATTCCAATAAAAATCTTTGCCCAGAGCGGTAGTTTTTTTAACATAACAGATTTTCAAATTAGTATTTCTATACAAGTGCATTGTACAATACTTCCACGGGATGTTGTGCCCTGGTGCCAGTGCCATCATGGATCTGATGCCGGCAACTGGTACCCGGTGCCACAATCAATGTTCCCGTTTGAGCCTTCCTTATTGCAGGAAACAGAACAAGTTCACCCACCTTCATCGACAGGTCATAGTGTTCCTTCTCATAACCAAAAGAACCGGCCATACCGCAGCAGCCTGAAGGGATCTCCTCCACGCTGTAATTCTCAGGAATTGAAAGAAGTTTAATGGTTGGCGCTGTGCTGGCTATTGCCTTTTGCTGACAATGGCTGTGTAACTTCAGATTCCCTGGTTCCGTGGTGAAAATGGAATTGTCATACCTCCCTGCTTCATAGGAATTTACAAGATATTCATCAATGGTAAAGCAATGATTAGACAGCGTTTTAGCCTGGGTTGCAAGATCTTCTCCTACCAGTTCCGGAAACTCATCCCTGAATCCCAGGATGGCCGAAGGTTCAATTCCCACCAATGGCCTGGATTCCGAAACCAGTCCGCTCAGCATGGAGACATTCCTGCGGGCAATATGCCGGGCTTTCTTGAGTAGCCCTTTGGAAATATAGGTCCGGGCACTTACAGGATGTTTAACGATCAATACCCTGATCCCAAGACGGTTCAGTAATCTCACGGCTGTGACACCCAGGCTGGTATCGTTATAATTGGTGAATTCATCTACATAGAGATAGATCTCAGGAGAATCTGCAGGGAGGCTGTCATTGAGGGCTCCCAGATGGTGTCTGGCCCATTTACGGAGGGTGAATTTACCAATGGTGGGAATGCTTCTGTCCAGGGCAAACCCCAGTATTCGTTTCAGTATTCGAGCAGTGAACCTGGTCGTAATCACTGCATTGAATAACCAGGGTACCAGCATCCCAAACCTGTTGATCTTTGATATATTGGCAATCAGCCTGGTGCGTATGGGAATTGGGTGGTGTTCATACCAGTGCTGCATAAATTCTGCCTTCAGCTTGGCCATATCCACACTCGAGGGGCACTCCGACTTGCAGGCCTTGCAAGAGAGGCAAAGATCCAGTACCTTATATATCTCGGGCTGGTCAAAGGGTTTCTTCAATCCCGGTTTTGACAGCATTTCCCGCAATACATTGGCACGGGCACGGGTGGTGGCAAATTCATCCCTGGTGGCCATGTAACTGGGACACATTGTACCTCCGGTAACTTCAGTCTTTCTGCAATCGCCTGAACCATTACACTTTTCAATAAGATGCATGAATCCGCCCTCACGAGAGTAATCAAAATAGGTTTTAAAATCCGGGGATACATGCCCCGGATCATACCTCAGGAAGGTGTTCATGGGCGGGGTGTCAATGATCTTTCCTGTATTGAAAATATGTTCCGGGTCAAAAACCTGCTTCACCCTGCGGAACAGCTCGAAATTCTTCTCTCCCACCATCAAATGAATGAACTCACCCCGCAGCCTTCCATCTCCATGCTCTCCGCTGAGGGAACCTCTGTATTTCTTCACAAGCCTGGCGGTCTCCAGCGCAATATCATGGAAAAGCTGGACGTCTCCGGGATCCTTCAGGTTCAGGATAGGCCTCAGATGTAACTCACCCACAGAGATATGGGCATGGTATACGCATTTCAGTTTGTACCTTTCCAGTATCTTATTAAAATCTGTTATGTAGTCTTCAAGTACCTCCACATTCACGCTGGTATCTTCTATGACTGAAACAGGACGTCCGTCTCCAGGAATGTTCGACAGAACGCCCAATCCTGCTTTTCTTAAAGCCCAGACCTTTGAGATATCACTGCCGGTCACCACTGGGAAATGATATCCCAGACCAGCCTCTCTCATATCACTTTCCAGGGAAGCGATCCTTGTTTTCAGTTTAGAAGCGCTTTCATCCACAAGCTCGACCATCAATACAGCTCCGGGATCACCTTCAAGAAAAAACCGGTTCTTTCGCTGTGTAATATTTTCCCGGGTACAATCAAGGATGGTTTTATCCATGAGCTCAATGGCAGAAGGACTGTGTCTGAGTAGTGTAAGGTTACCCCTGATGGCATCCATAACGCTATTGAAATGTATGGGAACCAGGGCCTTATGTGGTGGTGGCAAGGGAACCAGATTCAACTTTGCCTCGGTCATAAAAAGCAGTGTGCCCTCGGACCCTGAAAGCAGTCTGCAAAGATTAAAATCAGGGTATTTTGAGGTTTCGCCGAGGAACTGAGGACTGTTCAACAGCTCATCCAGGGCGTAGCCTGTGTTTCTTCTGACCACTTTTGGATCAGGAAAATGATCCGTAATTTCCTGCTGATTGCCAGGATCACTCAGGATCTGGTGGAGCTCCCTGTAGATGATCCCTTCAAGCCCGCCTGCTTTCAGTTTTTGTTGCAGTTCATCATGGTTCAATGATCCGAACTCAGCAACAGAAGCATCCCCCAGAACTGTCCTTACTGAAATGGTATGATCCCGGGTGGTCCCATGAATAAGAGAATGGAGGCCACAACTGTTGTTCCCGATCATACCTCCGATCATGCTCCTGTTGGAGGTGGATGTTTCCGGACTGAAAAAGAGTCCTGTGGATTTCAATGCAATGTTCAGTTCATCAAGTATCACACCGGGCTGCACCCTTACCCAATGCTCTTGTTGATTGATTTCAAGTATGTCAGTCATATGGCGGGAAACATCGACAACAATCCCGTTTCCAACCACCTGGCCGGCAAGAGAAGTACCGGCCGCCCTGGGTATCAGTGTTACCTTCGCCTCCCTGGCAAAGCGAACCAGTTCACGGATATCATTCTCATGCTTTGGATAGGCCACTGCCAGCGGTTTCTCTTTGTAATCGGAAGCATCCGTTGAGTACATGATCAACCTCACATTGTCGGTGAAGACTTCCCCGTCCAGCCTGGCCCGAAGTTCGTTGAAACGGTCTGTGACCGGCCGCTCAGTTCTCTTGTTCTTCGTGTTCATTTCCCACATATGCCTCACTTCTTTGAATGATTCACAAATATAGCAGAAAGTACAAAACGAAAAGAGTTACTTCCTGAAGTCAGTGCTCTCAAAGATCTTATCAGCAGAATCAGCGATAAACCCGCTAAACAAAACTCCATCCTGTTGTTCATAACGTCTTGCAAACTCATAGTAGCAGGCCGGGATCACATATTTCCCCTCACTGAATTCCACCTCAATCCGGTCGGCAAGGGTGGAGGATTGCTCCAGAAAAGCAGCGGGGCTTCCTTTAATCTCTCCTCCTGAAGTGTTCAACGGGAATCCTGCAGATTTCAAAAATGAATTGACAGCCTCAATGCCTTCAAAATGTTCCAGGTAGTTGATACTTACGGTGAAATGGTTGGCCCTGTAACCAAATACATAGAGCCAGGCTGCATACTCAGACTCTTCCCTCAACTGATTATATAGCTGGTAACTCAAAGGAGTGAAAATGGTTCCATGGAAATCCGGCATTCATGAATGGTCTGACCAAAACATCGATATTTACACGCGGATCATCAAAGGTCCTGAATGCTATATGGTCGTTAATTACCACCGGCGAAAGTGTTGAAAAAGATGCTTTTTAAAAAAATATTTTTTAACTATCTTTGATACTTGTTAACTCAATACTCAAATTACTGATAATCAATGAATTTAATTGAAACAATAAGAGAGAAGGCCAGATTGGATTGCCAGCGAATTGTTCTTCCTGAAGGGGATGAACAGAGAACAGTCATGGCCGCAGAAGCCATCATCAGAGAGAAACTCTGTTACTTGTACCTGATTGCTGACCCGGCTGACGTAGAAAAAAAAGTGCAGCAGTACGGTCTTAAAAACCTGGAGAAGGCCACCATTATAAATCCAAGGGATCATCCAAAAAAACAGGAATATACAGAACTTTTATACGAGTTAAGAAAAGAGAAAGGAATGACCATTGAAGAAGCTTCCAGGCTGGTGGAAGATCCTCTCTACCTCGGCACATTAATGATCAAAGCCGGTGATGCTGATGGTGAAGTGGCCGGTGCAAGAAATGCCACCGTCGATGTTTTACGACCGGCTTTTCAGATCGTGAAGACACTGCCGGGCTTCAGCATTGTCTCCGGTGCCTTTATCATGATCTTGCAAGACCGTTCTTTCGGCGAGGATGGGATCATTGTATTTGCCGATGGAGCTGTTCATCCTGACCCTGACGAAAAACAACTGGCTGAGATTGCAGTGGCCACAGCAGCGACCACCCGTTCCATCCTGGGATTTGAACCGCGGATTGCCATGATGAGCTTCTCCACGAAAGGAAGTGCAGAACACCCTATGGTAGATAAAGTGGCCAATGCAACCAAACTGGCAAAAGAGATGGACCCCACCCTGGTGATCGATGGTGACCTTCAGGCTGATGCTGCTCTGATTGAAGCCATTGCCAGCAGCAAAGCACCCGGTAGCCCCATCCAGGGAAATGCCAATGTGCTGATTTTTCCAGACCTGAACGTGGGCAATATCGCCTATAAACTGGTACAACGTCTGGCTAAAGCTGAAGCCATCGGACCTGTGCTTCAGGGTATGGCAGCACCCATCAATGATTTATCTCGTGGTTGTTCGGTGAGCGATATCGTCAACCTGGTGGCCATTACTGCAAACCAGGCAATCGGACTTAAAAAAAATAAATAATTGCAATTAAACCTTAACTGACTCATATACATGATCATACTAGTATTAAACTGCGGAAGCTCCTCCATCAAGTACCAGCTATTTGAAATGGGGGGAAATGCTGAGGTAATAGCCAAGGGTGTGGTGGAACGTATCGGCTTTACAGATGCAGTGATCACCCATAAACCGACAGGAAAGGACAAATATAAGCACATCGCCCCCATCATGGATCACACTGTCGGGATCAACCTGATCATGGAAGCTCTTGTCCACAAGGAGCATGGTGTGATCAAGAAGCTTGAAGAGCTTGTTGCTGTAGGGCACCGGGTTGTTCAGGGCGGAGAGAAATATATGGAGAGTGTGCTGATCACCAAGGAGGTGATCCGGGACATTGAAACCTGTATTGAGCTGGCACCCCTTCATAATCCGGCAAACCTGAAAGGGATCATCTCAGTGGATAACCTGATTCCGGGCCTGCCCCAGATTGCTGTTTTCGATACATCGTTTCATCAGAGCATGCCTCCCCACGCTTATATGTACGCCATCCCCCGCGAATATTATGAGAAGTATGGGATCAGAAAATACGGGTTCCATGGAACCAGTCACAAATATGTGTATAAAAAAACCAGCGAGATCCTGGGCAGGGATACCAGGGAAATGAAAGTGATTTCCTGTCACCTTGGGAATGGTGCCTCGGTTACTGCCATCGAACACGGTAAATCACTCGACACTTCCATGGGTTTCACCCCTGTGGATGGTTTGATCATGGGTACCCGTACGGGTGATATAGATCCGGGCGTGTTGCTTTTTCTGGCTGACAAAGAGCATCTAAGCCTGAAAGGAGTCAGCAATATGATCAACAAGCGCAGCGGGATCATGGGTATTTCAGAAATTTCTTCAGACATGCGCGACCTGGAACTGGCTTATTATGAAGGAAATGAACGTGCCAACCTGGCATTGACCATGTATGCTTACCGGGTGAAAAAATTCATTGGAGCCTATGCTGCCATTATGAACGGACTTGATTGCCTCATATTCACCGGTGGTATTGGGGAAAATGATTTCAACATCCGCCGGATGATCTGTCAGAACATGGAGTACATTGGTCTGGATTTCGACGAAACCAGTAACCACGGAGTTAAAGGTGAGGAAAAGATCATCTCAAAACCAGATTCAAAAGTTGCAGCCCTTGTTGTGAAAACAAACGAGGAACTGGTGATTGCGACTGACACATACAAGATCCTTCAGAAGTGCTTCTGACAAAACAAACGAATTGAATTAAAAAAGGCAAGATATGTTGACCAAACTCTCCCAGTTAAAGGAGTTGCTGAATAAGAACCTTGAACCAAAGAAGCTGGTGCTGGCTGCATCTGAAGATGCACACTCACTCAATGCAGTTATCAGTGCTGCAGAACAAAATATAATCCGGCCTGTGCTGGTGGGCAACAAAGAGAAAACTTTCGGCATGGCCGAAATCCTTGAACTGGACATTGGTAAATATGAATTTATCGAGGCAGACAACCCTGTGGAAGCTGTCACTACTTCTGTAAAGATTGCACATGATGGCAAGGTGGATGTGTTGATGAAAGGAAAGGTGGGAACGTCTGATATGCTCAAACATGTGCTTAACAAGGAGTACGGACTTCGAACAGGAAAACTTCTCTCCCACTTTGCATACTTTGAAATTGAGACTTACCACAAACTTATCGGAGTTACCGACGTTGCCATGAATATTGCTCCCAGCCTGACTGAAAAAATCGCAATCCTGAACAATGCTGTGAAAATTCTGAACAACCTGGGCATCGAAAAACCCAAGGTTGCCGTGCTGGGTGCTGTTGAAAAGGTCAACACCGAAATGGTGGCCACACTGGATGCTGCATTGCTCTCTAAAATGAACCAGCGCGACCAGATCCTTAATTGCATTGTGGACGGACCCCTGGCCTTCGACAATGCTGTCTCACTGGAAAGCGCCAAACTCAAGGAGATAAGAAGCGATGTGGCTGGTGAAACCGACCTTTTGCTGATGCCCGATATTGAAGTGGGTAATGTACTCTATAAATCCATGGTGTTTTTTGCCAGGGCAAAAGTTGCATCCATAATCGTTGGTGCTTCGGTGCCCATCGTGCTTACCTCAAGGTCAGATTCTGAGCAGGCAAAATTTGATTCCATCCTCATGGCGGCAGTGGTTGCCAATTACCCTGCGTAAAGCTAAAAACCGGGCTAAAAAGCTATTTAAAATGGAAGCCAACTATATTCTTGCCATCAACCCGGGTGCCACCTCCACTAAAATTGCAGTTTACCGCAATAACAAATTCCTTTTCCTTAAAACAATCCGGCACGACTGGGATGATATTCAATCGTTCAAAAAAACAGCCGATCAACTGAACTTCCGGTTGGGACTGGTACTGACAGAGGTCAGGGAGAATCATATTCCATTCGAACAGATCGGAATGATCATCAGCAGGGGAGGTTTGATACATCCTATTGAATCTGGTGTTTACGAAGTAAATGAAGCCATGATCAGCGATCTTGAAAAGGGTGTAATGGGAGATCATGCCAGTAACCTTGGTGGCCTGATAGGAGCACGTTTGATCAGCGAATTTCCACATGCAAAAGCTTACATTGCCGACCCGGTGGTGGTGGATGAATTGCAGGACGTTGCCCGCATCAGCGGTCATCCTGAATTTCCAAGGATCTCCATCTTTCATGCCTTAAACCAGAAATCCACAGCACGCACTTATGCTCACTCCAGGGGGATGAACTATGAAGACCTGAACCTGATCATTGCCCACCTGGGCAGTGGTATTTCTGTTGGAGCACATAGAAAAGGACGCGTCATTGATGTGAACAATGGCCTTGACGGCGAAGGTCCCTTCGGACCTGAAAGATCCGGCACACTCCCCACAGGTGCACTTGCCAGGTTCTGTTTTGAAAAGGGTAATTCCCTGAAAGAGGTTGAAAAAATGCTCGCCGGAAAAGGCGGACTTTTTGCATATCTGGGTCATAAAGATGCATACCGTTTAGAAAAAATGGCCAGGGAAGGCGATCCGAAAGCAAAATTGATACAGGATGCCATGGCCTATCAGATCAGTAAAGAGATCGGAGCCTTGTCCACAGTGCTGGGTGGAGAAGTGCATGCCATTATTATTACCGGCGGCATTGCACATAATCCCGATGTTACGGGATATATCAAGGAGCGTGTGGGCTTTATCGCCCCTGTATTCATCTATCCCGGGGAAGACGAGATGCGTGCCCTTGCACTCAATGGCTCAATGTTGCTGAGCGGCCAGATTGTCGCACGTGAATACAGCAGGGGTAACCTGGTGGAAGGGTTGGATCTGGAAAACCTTGACAGGATCAGGGGGTAGAAACGGATACCGGCAACACCTTCCCGTTGAAAAAAGCAGTACCCTCGAGGGTAAACCATTTCATAAATTCAGCCATCTGTGACGGCTCCAGGGGCGCTTTAAAGCCGGGAAATGCTTCTCCGAGCATTTCTGTCTGAACAGCTCCAAGGGCAAGTGCATTCACCTTGACACTTTCATCTTTCAACTCTTCCGCAAGGCATTCGGTCAGACTTCCCAGGGCTGCCTTGGATGCACTGTAATAAGACAGGCCATTGAACTTGCTGCTCCCCTGATATCCTGCCATGCTGGTGACATTGACCACATGTTTCAGGCTGGAACCTTCCATCAATGGTAAAACGATCCGGGTTAGCTGTGCCGGAGCAAAAAAATTAGCCTCAAAAAGTTCTCTTGCCTCTTTTACCCCAACCTGGCTGAAAGGTTTTCGGATCATCTGTCCCGCATTGTTGATCAGGGCATCTATGGTCTTGGAATAAGCTCTGAGTTGCGAAGTGAACTCTTCCTCCAGGTCACTAAGATCAGTAAGGTCAAAGGGAATACCATAAGCCAGGATTTTCCCTGCTTTCCGGTTGCAGGCATCAACGGTCTTGTCAATTCCGCTTCGGTTCCTGGAGACGAGCAGCACCGTGTGTCCGGATTCAGTAAATGATTTCGCCAGGGCCGCACCAATACCCCTGCTGGCACCGGTAATCAGAATAACCATTGCACTTGATTTTAGTTGATAAAAATATACTCTTTTACCGTCAAACAATTATAATTTCCATATAATTGCATTTGCTAAAAATGCAGAAGTGATGAGAAACAAGTTTTTCATATGGATCTTTCTTCTTCTTGCGGGCTCGCTCCATACCCTGGCCCAGGATGAAATGCCAGACCGCAAAGGCAGGTTCTTCCTCATTCCAGAGTTCTGGCTCTCCTTTGGTACCAGCACATACATAGAAGTGGCGCCACTGGTTGGATACCATGTGAATGATCGCCTGACAGTCGGTCTGGGACCTCACTATATCTACCGGTCCCAGAAATCAACCCCTTCTTATCCCTATTCATTCCAGACCCATGTGTATGGATTAAAAGGATTTGCAAGGTTTGCCTTGATCACCCAGGCCGAACGGTTTCTGCCCATCAACCTTTTCAGTGACCTGTTTGTTCACGTAGAGTATGAGGGAATGAGCCTGGAGAAGGCATATTATTATTCTCCATCATACCCGGATGATGGTCGCTTTATTTACCAGGGATTCCTGGTGGGAGGCGGTTTTTCGCAAAGGGTGGGTATGTTCAATTCAGTCTCTTTCATGATCTTATGGGACCTGAATGAAACCTCTCAATCTCCCTACTCAAATCCGGTATTCAGAATCGCTTTTAATACATATTTCTGATGGAGCACCTTTCATCAGGCGAACTGGTGACTTAATTTCTTGTTAAAACCAACAATATGCGTGATTCTCTGTTTACATAAAGAGAAATAATTGCTTTCTTTGCACCTTTAAAAATAGGATAATCATGGTAGCTGAAAAAGATAATATAGTTTCGATCGTTTATGAACTTCGCTCCGGTTCTAAAGAGGGAGAAATCGTTGAATCCCTTGCCCCGGACAAACCAATGACCTTTCTTTTCGGAACAGGTGGCTTGCTGCCCAAGTTTGAAGAGAAACTGAACGGATTATCCACCGGTGACAGTTTTGATTTCCTGCTCAATTCAGAAGACGCATATGGACCGGTGGTTGAAACTGCCATTGTACAAGTACCTAAGAGTGTATTTGAAGTTGATGGTCAAACTGATGAAAAATTGATGCAGGTGGGAAATACAGTTCCCATGATGGATGCTGAAGGAAGGCGCCTCAACGGAATAGTGATTGCCATTGAAGGGGATGCTGTGAAGATGGATTTCAATCACCCCATGGCAGGTACCAATCTGCATTTCACCGGTAATGTGACCGAAATACGGTATGCGACTGAAAAGGAGCTGGTGCACGGGCATACCCACGGCAACGGATCGGACTGTGGTTCCTGCGATGATACAGCAGGCCACAGCTGTAGTTGTGGTTGCTAGTGAATTGATTACCCGATTGTAAAATCATCAGCGTCTTTCCAGACATGGAATTTATTCCGGAATTCTGTGATAACCTCAAGGCTGATGGCACCCCATAAAATCCCGGGCCTGTTATCCAACCCCCGAATTTCATTTCCCATGGGATCAATGACGCAAGTTCCACCAGCATGGCCCACTCCCAGGCCATCCACCCCTACCCGATTGACTCCCAGTACATAGGCCTGGTTTTCCAGGGCCCTTGCTCTGGTCAGTGTCTCCCATACATTTTGTCTAAGCGCCGGCCAGTTGGCCACATATATAAGTACGTCATAATCCCCGCGGTTCCTGCTGAATACAGGGAATCTTAGATCATAACAAATTTGTGGCATAAAACGGAATGATCCGATGGTGAACACCCTGCGGCTTTCACCCGGGATAAAGTGTTGGTCTTCACGTCCCATCCGAAACAGGTGACGCTTGTTATAATGCCCTTCTATTCCATCCGGAGATATCCAGTACAACCGGTTGTAAATGCAATCATCCTCATTGATGATCAGACTTCCGGTTACATATGCCTGCCTCTCTTTCGCCACATTTTGCATCCACTTAACGGCCCTTCCATCTGCCCCTTCCGCAAACCGTTCCGCCTGCATGGTAAATCCGGTGGAGAAAGTCTCCGGGAGAACAATCAGATCCGTATTCACAGGAACCTGGTCCAATAATTCATCAAGCATCTCCAGGTTTGCGTTGATATCTTCCCAGAGCATCTCAGGCTGCACCTGGCATACCGTGATCTCTTCTTTCATAATCACAAGATTAGATGGCATAAAAATAAGCATTAAATTTACTTAAACTTAACACAAACTTAATATGGGATTGTTCCTTTAAAATCTAAATTTGGACTTGATTAACAACTGCTTTCATGGAATCTTATTATATTCTTATTGTTGGCGTCCTTCTTCTTCTTGCCATTTCAGACCTCATTGTTGGTGTGAGCAATGATGCGGTTAATTTCCTGAATTCCGCCATCGGGTCAAAAGCTGCACCTTTTAAAATCATACTTGCCATTGCCGCTGTTGGCGTCCTTGTGGGAGCTGTATTTTCCAACGGGATGATGGAAGTTGCCAGAAAAGGGATTTTCAATCCGGAACATTTTGCATTCAGTGAGATCATGGTCATTTTCCTCGCTGTCATGCTCACAGATATCATTCTGCTCGATTTCTTCAACACGATTGGATTACCCACTTCCACCACAGTATCCATTGTATTTGAGATCCTTGGGGCTGCAATCGCCGTGTCCATTTATAAGATGACCAAAGCCGGTGTTGCTTTTCATAATCTGGGGAACTACATCAATACGGAAAGGGCTGTAATCATCATTATCGGTATATTCCTGTCGGTGGTGATCGCTTTTACTGTGGGGATGATCGTTCAATGGATCGTGAGGCTGGCATTTTCATTCAATTTAAAAAGGACAAATAAAATCTGGAGCGGGCTATGGGGAGGATTTGCAATCACATCCATTCTCTATTTTCTGTTGATCAAAGGGGCAAAAGGCTCCACCCTGATAACCCCCGAAATGTTGGATGTCATTCAAGCCCACACCATCAATGTGGTGCTGATCAGCTTTATAGGATGGTCGGTCCTGTTCCAGATACTTGCCTCTTTTACCCGTGTTAACATATTGAAAATTACTGTGTTGGTAGGTACATTTGCACTGGCCATGGCATTTGCAGGAAACGACCTTGTGAATTTCATTGGCGTGCCCCTTGCAGGATTCGAATCATTCAAAGCCTTTATGGCCTCGGGGGGCGGTGATGCCGGTGGTTTCATGATGGAGGCTCTGCGTGAGCCAGTCAATACACCCATCTATTTTCTCATCGCTGCAGGACTTATTATGGTTCTTACACTGCGCTTCTCAAAGAAGGCAAAGTCTGTTTTAGCAACAACCATCGATCTCAGTCGCCAGGGTGAAGGGTCGGAGCGCTTTGCTTCTTCTTCGCTTGCAAGGTTTATCGTCAGAAGGTCTGTTGAATTCAGTAACGGTGTGGCAAGAGTTACTCCCGGAGTTGCTGCCAGGTTCATTAATACCAGGTTTGATACAGAAAAAAACCCGGATGGCAAAAAGGAGAAACTTGCGTTTGACCTTGTGCGTGCCTCAGTGAACCTGGTTGTAGCCAGCATTCTGATTGCAATCGGTACTTCACTAAAGCTCCCTCTCTCCACCACCTATGTTACTTTTATGGTGGCCATGGGATCTTCCCTTGCCGATGGTGCCTGGGGGAGAGAGAGTGCAGTTTACAGGATCACCGGAGTATTGACGGTGGTAGGTGGATGGTTCTTTACCGCTTTCAGTGCGTTGTGCGCCTCATTCCTCATAGCATCCCTTATCTTCTTCGGAAAACTACCGGTCATTCTGATCCTCATCGCATTATCCATCTATATTCTACTAAGAACTCATGCTTTTCACAAGAAAAAGAGTTTAAAAGCAGAGCGGATTGACAGTGAGCTCATCACAGCATCATACCAGGTTCTTAAATCATGTGACGATGAAGTGAAAAGTTCGATCCTTAAGGTATCCAAGATCCTGTACCTTACCTATACAAATTTCCACAAAGAGAAGCACAAAGAGTTAAAAGCCCTCAGGAAGGAATCCAAGCAGTTGAACAAAGAGATAAAAAAGATCAGGGAAAACATCCCTGTAACGCTGAATAAATTCAAGGAGACCGAATTGGAGAGTGGCCACCATTATGTTCAGGTAGTCGACTACATGAAAGAGATGGGCAATTCACTCATGCATATTATTCATCCGGCATTTACTCACCTGGATAACAACCATCCGCTGGACAAAGAACAGACTGATGTATTGAAAGAATTCAACGATAAAACAAGTGAATTCTTCAACTTCGTTATCAACCAGTTGAAAAACAGGCATACCGACCGGTTGGAGGAACTTGTTCAACGCCGGGATGAGGTTATCAGTATGGCCAATAGCATTCTGCTCAGCAGAATTAAGATCCTTAAGAAAACCCAGAAAGGAGTAAAGGTAAGTGTTACCTACATAGAGATGCTTTCAGAGACCAAGACCCTGTTGTTGAATGTGGTCCAGCTGGTGAAAGCTGACATAAACCTGCTGGAATCTCTTTCGCCGGATGTTGAAGAGATAGCTGAAGAAATTCTGGATTAAGCGCCCGGGAGGAACTATCAGGACACCACATACTTGTAACCTATTCCCTTGACAGTTTTTATATACTGTTCTCCAAGCTTTTCACGAAGTTTGCGTATATGAACATCAATGGTCCTGTCTCCCACTACTATATTTTCACCCCAGACACGATCGAAGATCTCATCCCTTGTAAATACCTTCTCGGGTTTTGATATGAGAAGAGACAACAATTCAAATTCTTTCCTGGGAAGAGAAATATCCTTTCCGTTTTTAATAATCAGGTAACGTTCCTTGTCGATGACCAGGTCACCTGAAACAATCTTATTGTATGACCCTGTATCGCTCTCCCCGGGTTTAATATTTCTTCGTTTCAATAACGCCTTGATCCTGCTTACCAGCACCCTGGGCCTGATGGGCTTGGTAATATAGTCATCCCCTCCCGCCTCAAATCCGGCAATCTGAGAATAATCTTCCCCCCTGGCAGTTAAAAAAGCAACCAGGGTATTTTCCAGTTCCATATTTGCACGAATCTCTTCACAGGCTGCAATCCCATCCATTTCAGGCATCATCACATCCATAATGACGAGATGAGGGCGTATCTCCCCGGCAATGCGGACTGCATCCCTGCCATTGGAAGCAGTGTATATCTCAAATCCCTCATTCCGCAGGTTGTAGCTCAGAAATTCAAGGATGTCTTTTTCGTCATCAACAAGCAATATCTTGTATTCATTCCAGTTCATCGTGTATTTTATTGTCAGGGAATTGTCAGGCCAATTTACATCAATAGATCATTTATTTAAAATCCTTCTTATGAACAGGACCAGTTTGTAAAATTAATGTTAACCCTGCGTTTCCTCAATGTAAATTCTTTAATGCCAAAAGAATAAACTATGTAAATTTAAACCAAATCCTTAACATTGTTATGAATAAAAACTCCGGTAACGAAACAAAACCTGAATAACTTAAAAGGATGAAACAATACCTATTTCTGCTGCTGTTCATTTCCCATGGATTTATCAGTTGCGCCCAGGATGATGAAGATCAGCCACCTCCGGGAAAAGTATCCGCCAAGATCTTTGCCAATTTCAACATGATGCTGAACCAGGAGACACCTTCCACAGCTTTTCAGGTGAGAAGGGCCTATTTCGGGTACCAGCGTGATCTGAATAAACATTTTTTTGCCGAAGTAAAACTGGATATTGGCAGTATCGATGACATTTCAGAATTCAGCCTGATCAGGAGGTACGCCTATTTCAAAAATGCATATCTGAGCTACCAGAACGGGAATGTGAAAACCTGGTTTGGCCTGTTTGAGATGCTGCAGTTCAAAGTACAGGAGAAGTTCTGGGGCTACCGTTACCTGTACAGATCATACATGGATGAATACAGGTTTGGGCCCAGTGCAGACATGGGAGCAGGCATACAATATACCCCTTCAAAAAAGATCAGTACCGACCTGATCATCAGCAATGGCGAAGGGTATAAAAATCCCCAGTATGACAATATTTATAAAATTGGAGCCGGAGTTACGCTTCACCCGGTTCCGGATCTTACATTGCGGGCCTATTATACGATCAACACCAGTGAAGTCCACCAGATGACCTATGCTGGTTTTATCGGGTACAGATTTAAAAAATTGCGCCTGGCTGGTGAATTTATAAACCAAAGAAACAATGCATTCATCGAGGGTCTTCATCGCTATGGATACTCCTTCTACTCCACATATACCTACTCAGAAAAGTGGGAGTTGTTTGCCAGGTACGATCACTTGTTCTCCAATATAACGTCCGAAGGAGAAATACCATGGAACCTGTCGAAGGACGGCAGTGCCATCATCAGTGGAGTCCAGTTCACGCCCATTGAGTATGTCCATATATCCCTGAATTACCAGGACTGGGTGGAATTTGCTGCAAATGGTGCAACGGATCCATTCCTTTTCCTGAACTTCGAAATTGTCTTTTAAAGCCCCTTTCAAATGTATTTCAATCCATTGAAAACTAACATCCTGACTCTCCTAACCCTCTTAACCTTCCTAACCACTTTTTCTGCCTGCAGAAAAAGTGACTACATCATTGATAACGAGGAGGCCATCACCGACCAGGGAGGTGGTACCGGGACGACCACCTGGACCAGCGACAAAACTTACCTGCTCAATGGATTTGTTTTTGTCAATGATGGCCAGGTCCTCACCATTGAGGCAGGTACAGTGATCAGGGGCCGGACCGGACAGGGAAGCCAGGCCAGTGGGCTGATCGTTGCCAGGGGGGGAACCATCATTGCTGAAGGCCGGTCCAGCAATCCCATTATTTTCACAGTGGAAGGAGATGATCTGAAAGGAAGTGTACCTGTGGAGGCCCGCGGACTCTGGGGTGGAGTCATAATCCTGGGTTATGCCACCATTAGCACCCAATCGGGGGAAGATGTCATCGAGGGGATCCCCATCAGTGAATCCCGGGGCGTATACGGTGGATTTGATGATGACGATAACTCGGGGATCCTGCGTTATGTTTCCATCAGGCATGGAGGAACCAACATTGGTGAAGGCAACGAGATCAACGGGCTTACCCTGGGTGGAGTGGGCCGTCAGACCATTATTGATCATGTGGAGGTGATCTCAAACGCCGATGATGGTGTGGAATTCTTTGGTGGAGATGTGAATTGCCGAAACCTGGTGGTTTCTTTCTGCGGCGATGACGCCTTCGATATGGACCAGGGATATCACGGCAAGGGACAGTTCTGGCTTGCCATAAACAGTCCCGATTCAGATAAATGTGCTGAGATCACGGGTGGATTGCAACCTGTCCCCGCATTACCGGATAATCAACCCGTTGTTTACAATACCACTTTCATTGGCAACACGGACTCTGAAATAAAGCCTTCAATCCACTTCCTGAATTACGGAGGTGGCTTTATCAGGAATTCCATTTTTCTTCATTCCGGACAGGGCATTGCCATACGTTATACGGCAAAGCCAGGAGATTCCTATGCCCTCTTTAATTCTGGAAAACTGACCATTGAAAACAACATCCTGTTTCCTGTTGATGATCATGTGCCGGTTTTATTCTGTTATTCAGATCTTGGCGAGGATCTTACAGAAGAAAACCAGGTGCTGTCCGATTCACTGTTGTCCTGGGGCAACAGCTATGAAGATCCCGGTATATCAGCATCCAACGGTTATACCCTTCTTCCGCCAGATACCGGGTTTGAAAACCTGGCTTCCTATAGCAGTGATTGGTTTGAACAGGTGTCATTTAAGGGCGCCTTCGGGTCCAACAACTGGATTGAAGGCTGGACCCTCCTTTATGAATCCGGATATATTAATGACTAAAGGGTTGTCTTTTAAGTGGCAGTCTTCAAGTTTTTCTTCAGGAGGTTTTTTTGCAACGTGCTTATTAGCTGAGCTAAAAATGCCAGGTTGCTGAAAAAACTCCCTCAGAAATGATAAAAGACCGCCTTAGAGGCTGTAGTGGATGGATCTTCAGGCAAGGTGTTCTGGTCTCAACAGGTCAAAGACTGTTTTCACAGGAGAGAATGTTTCCACCGGAACCTCCACAAAAAGGGTGAGCCAGTCAGCCATGGCTCCATTCCAGAGTCCTGGTAACTCGAGCGCTTTCAAAGTTTTCCCTCCCACCGACTTTTGAGAGATAAATCCTGTATTATGATCCACGAAACGGGTCAGGTTAAACTTGTCACCCCTGAAGTCCCTGGTGCTGCAGACCAGGTCCACCGGGTTGAAATGGGTGGATTGCTGCATTAGATCTGCCTTTTCAGGATCATCCAGGTCCACCTGGGAGCTCTCCACGATCTGGAGGCTGACCTCACCCGATGCGGCACGTACATAAAATGGGCCTCCGCCTGGTTCACCTTCATTTTTCACCATGCCGCATACCCTGATGGGACGGTCCATTGTACCGATCAACCATTTCTTCACATCTGCTGCCTCCCGGCTCTCCAACCGGTCGGGTATGGCTATTCCCAATTTCTCGTGCAGGAAAGTTACCATGCTGTCAAGCCGGGTTTTTTCAACCCGTGCTTCACCGGTTAACTGCTGAAGGTAATAAAAGATCTTTGAACGGACCTCCAGTAAAACTCCACCCAACACCTGTTTGTATTTGACCCTGACTTCCTTAAAACGATCAGGGGCCACATTGTCGATATTGCTGACAAACAGGATATCCGAGTTCAGGGCATCCAGGTTCCTGATCAATGCTCCGTGTCCACCCGGTCTGAATAAAAGGGTACCATCCGGATTGCGAAATGGTTCATTTTCCAGGTCAACGGCAATGGTATCGGTTTCAGGTTTTTGAAATGAAAATGAAATGTTAATGAGAAGCCCGGTTTCTGCCTCAATCTCTTTAAGGATCCTGGCAGCCTCTGTCTGAAAATCGTCCAGGTGATCGGGGGAAACAGTGAGGTGCAGAGAAAGCTTTCCGTCCCTCGTTGAACAATACCTGGCCGCTTCACGTACATGCTCTTCAAAGGAAGTTCGTCGTTCAGATTCGCTGTACTTGTGGAATTTCAACAATCCTTTGGGTTTATTACCATAATTCAGGCCGGAATCACCCAGGATCAATTGCATCACCCGGGCAGGAGGGGTCTCCTCTCCCACCTTCAGGTCCTCATAAAAAGGGTAATTCTCAAGTTCCCGGAAAAAATCCCGGATCTCACTGTTGGAGTCGATCCATTGCTGCTGCTCAGAAATGGATTTCCCTTCCAGTTCCTCAAGCGCCCCGAAAAGAGCTTTGAACATGCGGGTGGCAGCACCGGAGGCAGGAATAACACGCATCATTTCAAAGTCCGGACCATTCTGGTGAAAAATCTCCTGGTAATGCTTCTCATCCCCGCCGGTCATGCAAATGATCCCATTGCCAGGAGTGGCAGGCATAAAAATATCAGCAGGAGGAAACCCTGTTTTAAAATACTTTATCTGACGGTTAATATCATCGATCCTTATGCCTTTATTCTGGATCTGCTGGAGGTCTTTCTGAGTAAACATCGTGCCGGGTTTTAACTATAACACCGATTTAATACAAAAGTTTAACTGGCCACTGCAGCTTCTGTTCCGGCCTGAATTGCCGATATATTCAGTTGAACCACCTCTTCTCCTTTTCGTCCAAAAAGGGAACGCAATGCACCGTGAAGACTTTCCATGGCCAGGCCCAGGTGAGCAGATGCAGCCCCGAGCATAACCATATTTGAAACTTTCGGCGATCCAATCCGCCTTGCTATTTCAGATGCATCTATGATCATATGATTCTCCACCTTCCTGATCTCAGAATAAAGCGCCTCTTCCGAAGGGTAATTATCAATGTTCCGGAAAGCGTTGCTGCTTGTCACCACCCATCCATCACTTGTAAGGAAAGGCAGGTACCGCAGCACCTCCATTGGTTCTACCGAGAGTATCATATCACAGTTTCCTTCCGGGATCAGGTCCGAGGCAATGGGTGTATCGGAGATCCTGAGGTGCGATTGAACCGCCCCTCCCCTCTGACTCATGCCATGCACCTCAGCCTGTTTCAGGTAGAGGCCAGATTCCACGGCAGCCATACCGATCACCGTCGCAATGGTGAGGATCCCCTGTCCCCCAACCCCCGCAAGTATTATATCACGCTTCATCATACTAACTTTTTCACTTTTTAACTTTTAGCCTTTCAGGTATATTAAAACGCTGCTGCATCAATTAGCGAAGCTAATTGCGCTAAGGCAGACTTATTTAATATTCCTTTCAGGCTTTCAAACTTTTAACTCTTTACTTTCTAACTATCTAACTTTCAACTTCCTCGCTGTTTGAATACATTCCCTTTGTGCAATGATCACCGAAACACCCTTATATGCCAGTTCTTCTGCAATCATTTTTGTATTTTCCTTGTGGTGTTTGCGCAATGGA
>SDBT01003648.1_pt1 | contig 26494 bp, 32 predicted proteins | sample 2277101 | NCBI WGS metagenome assembly SDBT01 (sample SAMN10404973, study PRJNA504765) | marine sediment metagenome | isolation source: marine sediment core GS10_PC15, 103 cmbsf | place: Arctic Ocean: Southern Knipovich Ridge | collected 2010 | reverse complement strand
CTCCCCAGTTTCCAGTTTCAATCCACAATCTTCAATCTTCAATATCCAATGCCACCGGACTGCCCGAGTGACTCCCCTGTACGAAAAACCCTCATCGAAAAGTAGGTATTTCCTGCCCTCAATTGGGGGCCGCACCCCATTGACGGCCTCTGAATAACGATGATAGTCAAGTTAGTAAATGTGCAAACCAGGCCTCTGGCAGAACTCAGTCTCGTCTGTCAGGGCCTAACCAGCTGCATTTTTCAAAAAAAGCCGGAAAGGGGGGGCAGAAATGAAAGGATGGAAAAGACGAACAAAGCAAAAGGGTCTGGTGGAACGAAGACAACATACCCGATTTAGAGTCAGGGACGGGGGCTTTGCGTCACTGTATCCTCACATTACTGTGGTGGGGCAAATCATTGACATAGCAACGGACGGGCTCGCTTTTCGGTATGTTGCAAGTGAAAACCGGACAAACGGATCGGCCACGCTCAACATATTGTTGACCGACGGCAGTTTTTCCCTTGAGAAGATCCCGTTTCAGACGGTTTGGGATTCCGGAACGCATGGCGACTTTTCATTGGGTCCTATTACGTTGCGCCATTGTGGTGTGCAATTTGGGGAGTTGACACACGACCAGAAACTTGACCTTGAATATTTCGTCCGGTTCTACGCCCTGGGCGGAGTGTGGATAAGTCATAGCATACCGCCACACAACGAGCACGAGATAGCGTACCGGAAAGCCTCCTCGTGTTCCACGGGCACTCCACTGCACTGACGATTACGGGGGCGTCAGCGGAGATCTTGCCATTGCCATGAAGGCAACGAGCAAATTGATAACTCAAGTTTCGCACCCCCAGTGTCCAGTCCTTGCTCTCGAGGTTCGCTGTTGAGACATGTCGCCTTTCGGAAAACAACATGACCTCTGCGTTTCACAGCTCACATTGAGTTCAAGGCCGGGTCAGCCTTGAATCTTGTGTCAAAGGAGGATAAAGATGAAGAAAGATCCGTTTTTGGTCCTAATGGCTGAGGATGATGAGCACGACATTGTGGCTACCAAACGGGCGTGGAAGAAGCATCACATCGCCAATCCCCTTCATATTGTCAATGATGGTGAGGAATGCCTGGACTTCCTGTACCATCGAGGAAAGTATGAGGATCAGGATACCTTACCACAGGCAGGCATTCTTCTTCTGGACATTAAAATGCCTAGGATGGACGGTCTTGCTGTTTTAGAGTACATTAGAAACGACGGGCATTTGCGGCGCCTGCCGGTGATTATGCTCACAACATCGAAAGACGAGGAAGATCGACTGAGAAGCTATAATCTGGGCGCCAACGCATACATCGTGAAGCCGGTCGGGTTCAATAACTTTTCTGAGTCAGTGAGGGCCATCAACTTATTCTGGCAATTGGTTGAGCTTCCAGAGAGCGAACCATGGTACGACTTATCAGCCTGGTCACCACTTCGAATCCCAACGCCTGGAGTCGCCTGATACACCAGGGTTGAGCTGCACCCCTTTAAGGATTGACGATTGTTGATTGAATATTGACGATTGCCCATTCAACGACGAAGCAATCTAATAAATCCAAACGCTTATGGTATTCGAGATTGCTTCGATCCGCTCGCAATGACATATTTTGCGACTTTTTACGAGACGATCAATATTCACGGTCTCGTAAAAAGTCAAAAAACAGACGGCTTTGTAAAAAGTTCATATGCAAGGCGTGCGAATCTTGAGGAATGAGGCGTACTTATCGTACGTCGGAATGACGAGAGATGAAGCACAACACAGCAGATGGACTTTTTGCAAAGCCGTCAATATTCACTATTCAATGGCAACGGCCTACGCCTCATCCCTCAGGATTTGCACGCCTTGAACTTGGAGCTTTTTGCTTTGCCGTTCATTTATTGACTTTATGCGAGACCATCCTTTTTGATTCCCAAGTAAGGCTTGGCATGGTACCTATAACAAAATGAGACCTTTGAAAAACACCCCCTTTCGCCCAATTTCTGCGTCAGGCTAAAATTTTCATCCTCGAAATACTCAATGTATTCCTGTGGTTAAAATTATCGCCTTCCTTGAACTTGAACGAAATTGAGCATTTTTCAAAGGTCTCAAAATCAGAGGGTTTTTGTGCTGATCTGTATAAGACGCCAAGATAAGACGCCTAAGAAGTGAAAGCAACACAACTGAGCAAAATTCTTAGAGATCTGGCCGATCCAGTCATTGCGGAACACTCACAACGTTTTTTCAAGACCGGGAAAGGTGAGTATGGAGAAGGGGACAAGTTTCTGGGTATTCGAGTACCAATACTCAGAAAGCAGGCGAAGAAATACCAGGACATTGCCCTGGAAGAAATTCAGCGCTTACTGAAATCGTCCTTTCATGAGGAACGCTTGTGTGCGCTTTTGCTATTGGTACGCAAGTTCACTCAAGGCGATGGGGCAGAGAGAAAGGCTATCTACCAGCTATATGTGAACAATACCCGATATATCAACAATTGGGATCTGGTTGACAGCTCAGCTAATCATATAGTGGGCGCCTATTTAGAAGAAAAAAGCAAAAACCCGCTCTATGAGCTTGCCAAATCCGACAGTCTTTGGGAGAGGCGAATCGCTATCATGTCAACGTTTCACTTCATCAGAAAGCATCAATTCGATGAGGCATTGGATTTATCCAGGCAGTTGATAGCCGATGAAGAGGATTTGATACATAAAGCGGTCGGTTGGATGCTGAGAGAAATTGGAAAACGCGATTTAGCCGTGGAAGAAGCTTTTTTGAAAGCTCATTACAAGGAGATGCCTCGTACTATGCTGCGCTATGCCATAGAGAAATTTCCCGAACCAGAGCGTAAGAAGTATTTGACGGGCGCAGTATAGAAAGGGGTAACCCCTTTGCCTTCTATGACATCCAGAATCTGTGTGGTCATTCCAGCATATAATGCTTCGGAAACAATAGCCGATGTGGTTAGGGGGGCATTGAGACACGTTCCCTTTGTCATAGTTGCCGACGATGGCTCAACTGATGGCACAGCGAAGCTTGCCGTTGAAGCAGGCGCTCGAGTAGTGTCAATAGAGAAGAACCAAGGAAAGGGGCACGCGTTAAAGGTGCTCTTTCAGACGGCCAGGAATGAGGGGTGCGATGCTGTAGTAAGTATGGACGCTGACATGCAGCACAATCCTGAAGATATTCCCCGTTTTCTTGAAGCACACAGTCTCCATCCTCGTGATGTGATTGTAGGCTCAAGAATGCATGAGATGGAAAAGATACCCAGGGGCAGACATAATTCGATGCTCATTGCAAGGTTCTACATCTCTCTTGCGGCAAACCAATTCATTGGTGATACACAATGTGGGTTCAGGCTATACCCTCTGAGCCTAGTGAAAGACATTGTGTTGACAACAGACAGATATGTTACTGAGGCTGAGATACTGATGAAGGCAGGAGGTGCCGGTGTTCTCATAAGGTCTGTCAGAGTCGAAACAATATATGACAACAACAACAGCCATTTCAGGCCAGTAATGGACATAGTTGCCATAACGGCTTATGTGATTTCTTATATCGTAACAAAATGGCTCGTAGAAGGGGTTTTATCCGATAGACCTTACACCTATGCACCAAACAATATTCGGGACATAATTGGTAGATACACAACAATAGACACTGTTTTTCAGACTATGACATTGCTTCTGGCCCCTGTCATCCCTGTTTTCTTTTTTGTCGAGCAGATACTGTTTTCGCCAATTGTCAAGAACAATTATGTATCTATTCGCAGGTTCAATATTGGATTTCCGAGGATCATACTCGTAACACATCTGCTTTTGATTCTTCCGATAATTGCAATAGTCGAAAAGTCATGGAATGCTATTGGTTCAGAGGTGCAGCTTGTAGACAGATTCGTCAAACGCGTTGTTCCCTCGTTTGAGGACACAAAATAGCGGGCCAAGTTCACACCACCCTTTTGTGCGTCAAGGCAAAGGTCTCAAGGCAAGCTGGATGACGGCGATCTCTCCGTGTCCGTGCAACGGCTGGATACTAGGACGGGATGACGTTTTTCACCAGCACGGGCAGAATCTCACCGGCGTTGCCTTGAAAGGAAAAGTCAAAGAACGGGCTCTGGGGTGTTTTTGACCGGTTTATCTCCACAACCATGGCCCCGACCTTCTTTGCCACCAGGCCAAATGATGCTGCCGGCTGCACCATGCCGGATGTGCCCACGATCAGCATGGTCTGAACTCTTTCAAGGCAACTGTAGATCGCATCCAGGATCTCTCGATCAAGGGCCTCACCAAACCACACCACATCAGGACGAAGCAACCCGCCGCAGGCCTTGCACTTGGGCAGTATCCGGATGGGCACATCGGCGTTGTCAAAGCGATTGTGGCACTCCAGGCACCTGACCCGCCAGAGTGTGCCGTGCATTTCAATGGGGGCTTTGCTGCCGGCGGCGCGGTGCAGCCCGTCAACGTTTTGTGTCACAAGGGTAAAGTCTTCTGTCGCTTTTTCCAGTTCAGCAAGTGCGTAATGTGCCGGGTTAGGCTTCACAGGCTTCATGAGGCTGCGCCGCCAGTCATACCACTGCCATACCAGCTCGGGGTCTTTTTCAAAGGCCTCCGGCGTTGCAAGGTCTTCGGACCTGAAGTTTTTCCACAGGCCGTCTTTGCCCCGGAAGGTAGGGACCCCGCTTTCCTGGGATATCCCGGCACCCGTCATAACCACCACGGTTGTCGAAGATTTGAGCTTGTCGGCTACTTGTTGGAGCCCCTCAATGTCCATGTCTAGCCCTGAAAGTGCTGAGCAAGGATCTTCTGAATCGCTACTGCACACTCATCCTTGTTTTCTTCCGGACAATCGATGTCCAGGATCTGCTTTTCCAGGTCGATCTGTTTGATTTTAGCCTTGAACTTCTTGGCTTCCTGTGTGACGAGTTCTATGACCTTGTCATCGTGCTTGTCTGCAATAGGCATTTTTCACTCCCTTCAAAAAGCTTTCTTCCGCTTGCACATGTTCATATGTTCAATCTTGATGCATTTGTTCATGACCACCTCAAGGCCTGCTCTGCGGGCTTTGCCTGCCGCCTGATTGTGGACAATGCCCAGTTGGGTCCACACTACCTTGGCGGCAACCTCTATGGCATCGTCCACCACAGCCGGGACGGCCTCGGGCCGCCTGAATATGTCCACAATGTCCACTTGGAAGGGTATGGCCTTTAGATCAGGATAGGCCTTTTCGCCCAGGATCTCCTTTTGGCCGGGATTGACCGGAACGATCCTGTAGCCGTGGTCTTTAAGATAGGCGGCAACCTTGTGGCTGTCCCTTTCCGGCTTGGGAGAAAGGCCGACAATGGCCACTGTCCGGCACTTTTCAAGAATTGTCTTGATCTTTTCCGACGAAGGGTTGTATGCGGGTATTTCACACTGTACGGCAATCACGCGTTCGCTCCCATTTTTTCAACATATTAGATGGCAAGGGCAAGGTCAAGGTCCAGGTTCACACCTCAGGCCTGGCCCAACCCATGTATGTGATCGCGACCAATATCGGCAAAATCCCGCTGATGCCCGACTACTACATTGTGGGCAAGGACGAAAAGGAATACACCCTGAAAAATTACAAAGGCGAGATAACCACGCTGCCGAATATCCCCGATTAAACTTCTTCCTCTTCGTCCGGGGTGATAGTTTTAGGCAGGGCGTTCAAGTCGATCTTTTTGGCTGCTTGGATTCCACAACGAAGGGCTTTGAGATTCATTTCCTCGGTTCCTTTGGGGACCTTTGACGTCAAGGCTGCTTTCAGACTCTCCAGCGAGACAATGTTTGTAAGCTGGCCTACTGCACCCAAGGCAACCATATTGGCTACGAGCTCTCTACCCACGTCCTTTCGGGCAATGTCTGTTATGGGAATGGCGACGGCTCGCCCTGTGGGAATCTGACCGACGAGTGTAGAGTCAACTACGAGCAGTCCGTTTTGCTTGAGATCCGGAAGATAGGCATCACAGGAGGCCTGATTCATGGCCAGCAGCAGATCCAATTTCATGGCCTTGGGATAATGTATGGGTCGCCAAGCAATCACCACATCGGCCTGACTGGTTCCGCCTCTGGCTTCAGGGCCATAACTCTGAGTCTGACAAGCATATTTCTTACCATAGACCCCTGCTGCCTCTGCCATAACAATTGCCGCCAAAATTATTCCCTGGCCACCTGAACCACTGAAGCGGATCTCGTAACGTTCTTGCTCCTTGGACCACTTTTCAGATCTTGGCTTTTTCACGAATCTTTTGATACTCCTCAGTATATATGGGCTTTTTGAGATCAGCCAAAACACCTATGGTGAACTTGCCTTCCAAGGAGTCAGGTTTCATTTTTTTCGCTTTTCCTATGGGCACTGCGTTATCTTTTAGCCATTTCAACATAGTCACAGGGTCGCCCATTTGGTTGCGTCGTCCGAACTGGACGTGGCAGTTAGACATCACCTCCACCACGCTGAAACCACGTTTTCGTATTGCCTTTTCGATCAACCCTTCCAAGAGCTGTGCATGATACACGGTACCCCTGGCCACAAAGGTGCCCCCTGCTGTGACTGCCAACTCGGCAATGGAAAAGGCATGTTCAACATGACCGTATGGGGCGGTCGCGGCGACACAACCATAGGGCGTTGTGGGTGAATGCTGCCCCCCGGTCATGCCGTAGATCTGATTATTGATAATGAGGGCAGTGAGATTCAGATTCCTCCGTGCTGCATGTATGAAATGATTGCCCCCAATGGCCGTGGCATCCCCGTCACCCATTACAGTAATCACAGTCAAGGAAGGATTGGCCAGTTTAATCCCGGTGGCAAAGGTCAAGGCACGGCCGTGGGTTGTGTGCAACGTGTTAAAATCGACATAAACCGGCAGGCGACTTGAACAGCCAATCCCAGAGGCAAGAACCACCTCGTCCTTGTCCAGTGCGAGCCTGTCAATGGCCCTGATCAGAGCCCCAAGAACGATGCCGTTACCGCACCCCGGGCACCACACGTGTGGAAATTTCTTGTCATGTCGCAGGTACTTATGAATCAGTTTGGTCACCTTCTCCGGCATTTTACGCCCCTCTTGCGGCTGCAGCTCAAATTCCCCATGCCTTACGCCTTATGCCCTACGCCTTTAACCCTATGCTCTTTGCCCCATGCTCCATGCCCTACGCCGTCGGCCATCCAGCATCCTAAACTACATCTCCGTCAGTTGGCCCTGAATTTCCTGGGGTGTAATCAACTGGCCATCGACTCGATTGTATTTTACTACATGGCACTCACATTGATTCACCCTCTTTACTTCCCGACTGATTTGTCCCATGTTCATCTCTGGGACCAACACCGCGCGACATCGGCTCAAAACGCCCTCCACAGCGCGTCTGCAAAAAGGAAACAGGGTGATCAGTTGCAGCACCCCGGCCTTGATTCCCTGCTTGCGGACCTCGATGACTGCTTGACGGGCAGACCGAACCACTGACCCATAGGCAATGACAACGACCTCTGCATCGTCGAGCATAAAGGATTGTGTCATCATAATTTCAGGAAAGCCCTGTGTGATTTTTCGGAACAGACGGTTTGTGAATGCCTGTATTTCACTGGAATCCTGCGTGGGAAAGCCGCGAACATCATGGACAAGGCCTGTAACATGATACCGGTATCCTTTGCCGAAAGCTGCCATAGGAGGGACCCCCCGGCTGGTGTGTTCATACGGGACATACCAGTCAGGCGGCATACTCGGTGAAATTCTGTCAACAACCTCAATGTCGTCGGTAGAAGGCAATGTCAGCGTTTCTCGAGTGTGCGCCACTACCTCGTCGGAAAGGATAATGACCGGGACGCGGTATTTTTCCGAAAGATTGAATGCCAGAACGGTAATCTCAAAACACTCAATAGCTGTGGAAACGGCCAGAACGATGATGGGATGATCCCCGTGGGTTCCCCACCTGGCCTGCATTACGTCGCCCTGGGCGGGACTTGTGGGAAGACCCGTGCTGGCGCCCCCACGCATGACATTGACTATGACACAGGGGACCTCTGCAATGCAGGCAAATCCGAGGTTCTCCTGCATAAGGGAAAAACCAGGCCCGCTCGTTGCAGTCATGCTTTTTACACCCATCAGTGAAGCGCCGATAATGGCGCCCATGCTCGCAATCTCATCTTCCATCTGTATAAAGGTGCCACCTGTCCGGGGCAACCGAACAGACAGGATCTCGGCGATCTCAGAGGCGGGGGTAATTGGATAGCCTGCAAAAAAGCCACAGCCCGCGGCCAAGGCGCCTTCTACCATGGCCTCGTTTCCCTGTAAAAGAACCCTTCTGTTTGAGGACTTTCTGCTCACGTGTGATTACTCATTCTTCCCGTTCAGTGACTGTAATGGCAAAATCCGGACAGTGCAGTTCGCAAAATTGGCATCCTGTACATGCATCAGGCCGTTCTATGACAGGGGCCCCTGTTTGGTCCCGGCCAATGACGTTTTTGGGGCAAAACGCACAACAGATGCCGCAGGCCTTGCACCAGTCCCGAAAGATCGTCTGGCGGTAAAGCTTTTTGGCCCTCTTCGTTCGTTTTGGCTTAGTTTGTCTTGGCTTCATGCCCTCCCTAAGCCCCCAGCTCTATCAATTGTACGTCCAGATTGCTTCCCCGAATGCAGAGCAGGGCAACGGAGGCACGTTTGACATAGGGCCCGGCAGTGCCCGGGTTCAAAAAGAGCACGCCGTTTTCCTTGTCCACAGACGGGCTGTGAGTGTGACCGCTGATAACGGCGCTGAAGCCTGCTGCAGCCGGTTCCAGGTCCAACCTGTTTGCGTCGTGAACCACATACATCGAGACTTTGCCTATTTCGGCCACCTCTGTTGCAGCAAGATCACGTGTCCATGCGCCCCAGTCCATGTTCCCCCGCACCGCCACGACCGGGGCAATGGCTCGCAAGGCCTTGAGTACTTCAGGCTTGCCGATGTCGCCCGCATGAACGATCAACTCGGCACCTTCAAAAGCCTTCACTACGTCAGCCCGCAAGACGCCGTGCGTGTCAGAAATCACACCAATGAGATGGCCATCCTTGTTCTGTTGAGTTGTTGACATGGCTTTTGGCGTCAGCTTGATATGACTGTTGGGTTATGCTCTGCTCGGGGTGCCTCTGAATTCGGTATGTGAGAAATGTTGCCACTGCTTTGAATCGTCTGGTTTTGAGGCGCGGTCTAGCTCTTGGCAGCTTCGGCCGCCTTTTTGGAGAGAAATTCAATGATATCTTTTCTGGTTATGATTCCTACTAGTTTTCCGCCTGACAAGATCGGGACCCTTCTAAAATTGCTTTGTACCAAAGTCTCAAACACGTTCATCACGTCATCATCTTCTTCAAAGCAGAATATCTCGCTTGTCATCAAGTCTCCAACTGAACTGGTCTTCACGTTTGGATTATACCACAATGACTTCAATATATCTTTCTCTGTGATTATACCTACGAGTTCCATGTCGTCCGAAACCACGGGCAAGCCGGTGATCTTGTTTTCTACCAGAAGCCTTAGCACATCAGTTACATGGGCGTTTTCCTGAACAGTCAACAAGTCTTTGGTCATGATATCCTTGGCACTGATCATACTATCTCTCCCTCTTTTCCCCACGCCGCACAGTTATTTCACCTTTCATGAATTCAACGGCTTCACCAGCAATAAGAACCCTGTCCCCCTTGTCTTGGCAAAACAGCTCTCCTGCCCGTGGTGAGACCTGACGTGCGTGCAGGTCTTTCTTGCCCAGCTCTTTTGCCCAATATGGAACCAGCGCGCAGTGAGCAGATCCTGTAACAGGATCTTCGTTGATCCCGAACTTGGGTGCAAAAAAACGTGACACAAAGTCCGCGCTACTTCCTTTAGCCGTGACAATTACTCCCCGCAAGCCCAGCTGGTTCAGAAACCTCATGTCCGGATGCAGTTCAATAATATCGCTCTCTTTTGAGAATACAACAAAATAATCATCTGAACTCAAGGTTTCCAGCGGCTCATGCTCAAAGGCTTTCAGCAACTCCACGGGCGGTTCACATGGTACAGGGGGCTGTGAGGGAAAATCCATGGCCAACAAATGGCCTTTCCGCTCTACGGCAAGCCTGCCGCCCTTAGACCTGAAGGTGACGTGACTAGTGGAGTTGTCAAGATAGTTGAAGATCACAAAGGCTGCGGCCAAGGTTGCATGCCCGCACAGATCGACCTCGGCAACAGGGGTAAACCAGCGGATATGGTACCCACCCCCCTCTTGTACAAAGAAGGCCGTTTCGGAAAGGTTGTTCTCTTGAGCAACTGCCTGCAACACCGAGTCGTCCAACCACTCTTTTAGAGGGCACACCTCTTTTAGAGGGCACACCTCTTTTAGAGGGCACACCGCAGCAGGATTGCCAGAGAACACTCGCCCTGAAAATGCGTCGATTTGATATATTGGGATTTTCATTTCGCCTGCCGGGACAAAATTGGTAATCCATTGATATTGTTAGCACAGGCTAACACTAATTCCCGGTTACGTCGAGGGTAAAGTGGGCGAAACTCGGAAGCCGCGCCTTTCATGTCGCCTGGAGGAAAACAATATGACCTGCCGTTTAGGGCTTGCGCCTCAGGCAGTTTGCGATTTTGACGTTGCGCTCTTCGTGAATCTTTTTCCAAAATTTCTCAATGTCGTTCGCAATACAGCCATTTTTCGGACAGCTACAGTATTACCTTGCACCTAATTTATCCTTGACAATTGTGAAAGAAAATACTAAAGGGACAATTTGCATCGAGGGAAATGCGCACCTTCCCGGGTAAGCGGAGGACATAGTTACCTCACAATTGAAGTTGCGAGCCAGAAGATCCCTGCGTGAGGGCCTGCCCGGGACTGCTTGCCTGCAACTTGGCGCAGTGGCCGACAAGTCACTCCGACTTGGTTTCTAGCTGTTTAATCATTAGAACAATCCCTCGGATAAGGAAGGATCGCCCGTTGGACAGACAAAGCAAAGCAAATGTGGATAGTCAAGGCTCTGCTGCCGGAAGTGAGAATTCCTTGTCGGCAACCCCTGCAAAAGAAAAAAGGCTCTTCTTTTACCCATTCTTTCTTACGTTTATCATCATGTGCGGCGTCTGGATATTGCTCTCGGGTAAGTTCGATGCCTTTCACTTGAGCCTCGGGCTCATTTCTTGCGGCATTGTTGCCTACCTTTCATGTGACCTGTTGTTTCCTTCACCCAAGATAAAAGGACTTGTGGCTCAGTGGGCTCGTTTCGCCATATACATCCCGTGGCTCATGAAAGAAATAGTACAAGCTAACCTTCATGTGACCTACCTGGTTTTCCATCCCAGAATGATGGATCTGATCGACCCGAAAATCGTCAAGTTCCGAAGCAAGCTAAAGAGCGACCTTTCTCTGGTTACCTTTGCCAACTCGATCACACTCACGCCAGGCACGATCACGGTTGATGTGTCGGTTGACGGGGATTTTAAGGTCCATGCCATAGACAAGGCGTCCGGCGATCCCCTGCCGGGAGAGATGGAAGCAAAGATTGCCAAAGCGTTTGGTGAGGAATAATGGATAGCGTTTTTCTGTATTGCGGCGTCTACCTGGCTATGTTGATGCTGGTTTCTTTGTATCGCCCGGTCTTTGGGCCCACAGTTCTGGATCGCATGATCGGTGTCAACGCAATTGGCACCAAGACCACTGTACTGCTGATCGTGATAGGGCTCATCTACCACAGGGTTGATATGTTCGTGGACATAGCTCTTGCCTATGCCATGTTAAACTTTGTTGCCGTGCTCGCCGCCTCGAGATACTTTCAAAAGCGCAAAGGGCTGTATGATGAGCCGCCGTATCGGTAGAGTCGTGCCGGGAGTTCCTGTGGCAGTGAGAGTTAGTCGTTTGCAGCACCTGAAGAAACTGTACGATCAGTTTGGGAGAATGTGAAAAATGGATATTATCGTATGCGTGCTTTTGTTTGCCGGTCTGTTTTTCTTTACCGGCGGAGCCGTTGGAATATTGAGATTTCCGGATTTTTATTCAAGGCTCCATCCAGCCGGAAAACTCGACACCCTGGGCTCGCTTCTGGCCCTGATTGCCCTGGCCTTGTTTAACCTGCACCATTTTTCACTGGGTGCAGTGCTGACCAGTCTGAAGATTATCCTCATCATGGTGTTCGTTTTTCTCGCTAGCCCAACGGCCACTCACGCTATTGTTGACGCCGGGGTCAGGGCGGGTCTGGCTCCCTGGACAAAAGGAGAGGAAAGGAGATAGCCCATGGCCTGGCAGCTGGATCTAATCGTTCTCACCCTGGTCGTCATTGCAGCCATTGGTGCTATTACAGTTAAGGATCTCTTGGGTGCAGCCATACTCTTTGGGGCTTACAGTTTTATGATGTGCCTGCTCTGGACCATCATGGGAGCAGTGGATGTGGCCTTTACAGAGGCCTCGGTGGGGGCAGGTGTTAGCACGGTCTTTTTTGTCGGAGCGGTTTTCCGCACCACTAGGAGGACAAAAGATTGAAGATTGTAGGGCTCATCATAGTAATTGTGACCGGTGCATTTCTTATCTATGCCGCGGGAGATTTCCCGGGTTGGGCAGACCCGGCCTCTCCTGCCAGCACCTATCTTTCTCCTCACTTCATTGAAAAAACCATTGAGGAAACCTCGGTACCCAACATCGTTACTGCGGTGCTTGCTGACTATCGGGGTTTTGACACCATGTTTGAAACCACGGTGATTTTTTCAGCCGCACTGGCCTGTTTTTTTCTTCTGCGGGTTGTTGTGCCAGAAGAGCCTACAGACAGGCTTTACCGGCACGTGCTCACCGGCGTGACCTTGAGGATAAAGGAAGGCGGCAAGTTGCCGCCGTCTGCTGACTTTGAAAGGATCGATACCCAGTGGACGCCCCACGATCTGATCATCAAGACCGTGTGCCGTCTGATGGTTCCTTTTATACAGCTTTTTGGCCTGTACGTTATTGCCCACGGGCATCACAGCCCGGGTGGTGGGTTTCAGGGTGGTGTGATTTTGGGGGCGAGCATCATTCTTCTGGCCATGTCCCACGATCTGAGAACGGCCGTTAGACGAATGCGCGAAAAACTTATTGGCGTGCTTTGTGCTGTTGGCGTGCTGCTCTATGCGGGCACCGGCTTACTTTGTTTGTTGTTGGGGGTCAATTTCTTGGACTACAGCGCACTTTCTTCCGTGCTTTTTGTGGATCCGATTATGGCACGATCCCACGGAATACTCATTGTGGAAATCGGAGTGGGTATTGCCGTTATGACTGCCATGATTTGGATCTACAACAACGTTTCATCGGGCGGCAAATACGACGAGGGATTGTAAGTCATGGGCGATTTTTTTCAAATGGTTGTCGCCAAATACAACTACTGGATCTACATCACCTTGATGATGATAGGGCTCTACGCCCTGATCGCCAAAAACAATCTTGTGAAAAAGATCGTGGGCATGAACATCTTTCAAACAGCCATCATCTTGTTTTACGTGTCCATTGGGGCAAAAGAAGGGGCCACAATACCGATTCTGGAGCATGCCCACGGAGGAGGTTATCCTGCAGTGCATGCCGTAGACTATATGAACCCTTTGCCTCATGTGCTCATGCTGACCGCCATCGTCGTGGGGGTGGCTACCCTTGGGGTGGCCCTGGCCCTGGCTATAAAAGTGTATAACCGGTTCAACACGTTGGAAGAAGATGAAATTTTGGCGCAGGTAAGGAAAAAATGAGTCAACAATTTCCAGCACTCGTTGTTATTGCTCCCTTGCTGGCAGGCCTTCTTGTCGGTGCTGCCGGATGGACGAACAAGAGGCTGTGTTTCCCGATAGCAGTTGTTGGGCTGGCCGTGGCCACGTTTTCATCCATTGGATTGCTACTGCGCGTCCTGGATGAAGGAGTGATCGTTTATAAATTGGGCGGCTGGGACCCGCCTATGGGCATAGCCTATTATGTGGATCATCTGAACGGGCTGGTTCTGGTGGTGGTTTCAGTAGTTGCCCTGGTCAATTTGATAGCGAGCAAAAGAAGCATTGAAAAGGAGTTTCCAGAGAACCTGGGCCCCTTTTATGCTTTGTATGTTCTGATGGTAACCGGGCTTTTGGGCATTGTTGTAACCGGCGATGCCTTTAACCTGTACGTGCTTTTGGAAATCGCAGCACTTACCGGCTACGGCTTGCTTGCCATGGGATCACAAGACCGCGCCCCCTTGGCCACCCTGCATTACTTGTACATGGGAACGATAGGGGCCTGCTTTTACCTGCTGGGCGTGGGCTATCTCTACATAGCCACCGGCTCATTGAACATGGTGGATATTGCAAATATCTTACCCCCCCTTTATCAGTCCAAAGCAGTCATGGCCGCCTTTATTATCTGCATGGTCGGGGTGTGGCTCAAGATGGCCTTCTTTCCTCTGCATGCCTGGTTGCCAAACGCATACACATACGCCCCTTCTGCGTCCAGCAGCTTGATTGCTCCTTTGGTCACCAAGGTGATGATCTATGTGATGATCCGTCTCATGCTCACAGTGTTTACACCGAAATTTGTCTTCACCACCCTGGCCGTGAGCGAGGCTATTGTCTGGCTTGCCGTCATTGCCATTTTCATGGGTGCCCTCCTGGCACTTAAAGAAAAGAATCTAAAGAAGATGTTGACATACATCGTCGTTGCCGAAGTCGGATACATGGTCGGCGGTGCATGGCTCGGAAACCGTGCCGGGATGACAGGGGCAATTTTGCACATTGCAAACGACGCCCTCATGACGCTGTGCGTGTTCCTGGTAGTGGGCAACATCGTTTACAAAGTCAATGGGACCGGGTTTAAGGATCTTCAGGGGTTGTTCCGCAAGATGCCCTTTACAATGGGCGCCTTTATCATAGGGGCCATGTCCATCATCGGGGTTCCTCCCACCTGCGGTTTTTTCAGCAAGTGGTATCTGATAACAGGGGCGATACAGGCCGGCCAATACCATTTCATGGTGGCACTTCTTTTTAGCAGTCTGGTCAGCGTGGTCCTGTTTTTCAGGGTCATCGAGATCGGCTACTTCGAACCTTTTAGCGACCACCACGCACACGGCCATGATCATGCTCCGGAACCAATGGATGAGGTACCCCTCAGCATGCTGGTTCCCCTGTTGATCGTTGCTGTGGGCTTGGTGGTGGTTGGTTTGTATACCGGTGACATCGTAGAGCACATTGTCCAATTTGCCATACCAAAAGGCCTTGTATAACGGAGATGGAATAAGATTCATATGGAAACGATTACATCCATAAAGCCCCTGCTGGCAGTCATGGTCTCTTTGCTGATCACGCCAATTCTGATTTCGAGCAGGGCGCCCAATGTGCGTGAGTCATGGACCTTTGTTGCGGCCACGATAAAGTTTCTCATCGTCCTTTCCATGCTTCCGATTATCCTTAAGGGCAATCAGATCGTGTTTACTGTGGCCGAAGTCCTCCCGGGCGTGGCGATCAAGTTCAGGGTTGATGCCCTGGGGATGCTTTTTGCCCTTGTGGCTTCATCCCTTTGGATTATCACCTCGGCTTATTCCATAGGGTATATGCGGGCGCTGAAAGAGCACAGCCAGACGAGATACTTTGTTTTCTTTGCCATTGCTCTTTCAGCAACCATTGGTGTGGCCTTTTCAGCAAACCTGCTGACCATGTATCTCTTTTACGAGATGCTTTCCTTTGCCACCTATCCTCTGGTCACACACCATCAGGATCGTGAGGCGCGAAGCTCAGGGCGAAAATACCTGCTGTACATTGTAGGCACTTCAATCGGTGTAGTGCTTCCCGCAATGCTTATATGCTACAACATGACCGGGACGCTGGAGTTTTCCGCGTCCGGTATCTTTGCCGGAACCGAACCTAAGGCCACAATAACGGTGCTTCTTATCATGCTGGTGCTCGGGTTTGCAAAGATCGGGATTATGCCACTTCATTCGTGGCTTCCGGCAGCCATGGTGGCGCCTACGCCGGTGAGTGCCTTGTTGCATGCAGTGGCTGTTGTCAAGGTGGGCGCTTTCAGCGTACTTCGCGTGTTGACGGGCGTGTTCGGGATCAACCTGCTGGCAAGTTTTCATCTTGGTACCGTTGTCTGCTATATTGCCGCCTTTACCGTTATAACGGCTTCGCTCATTGCCCTTTCACAGGATGGACTGAAACGGCGGCTTGCGTTTTCCACCATCGGTCAACTCTCTTACATTGTGCTCGGGGTTGCACTGCTTTCCCCCAAGGGAATGATAGGTGGTATGACCCATATTGCAATGCACGCCTTTGGCAAGATCACCCTGTTTTTCTGTGCTGGCGCCATTTTTGTGGCTACGGGCAAGAAAAACATCAGCGAAATGGTCGGCATAGGCAAACGGATGCCAGTTACAATGACTGCTTTTTTCATTGGCTCCCTGAGTGTGATCGGTCTTCCTCCGACCGGTGGGTTTTTCAGCAAGTGGTATCTTGTATTGGGAACTCTACAGGCCGATCAATGGCCTATGCTGGTTGTGCTTCTTGGAAGCTCACTCCTAAACGCTGCATACTTTTTGCCCATTGTATACAAGGCCTTTTTCTGCACGGCTGAAGAGGCCATGTTTGAAAACACCGTAAAGGAAGCCCCCCCATGGTGCGTGGCACCACTTGTACTGACGGCAATCGGCTCTATCGTGTTATTTTTCTATCCCACAGTGTTTCTTAATTTGGCAAGACTCGCCATAGGCATGTGATGGGAGACGGCATGAAGCAAAAAAAGGAATTCGACTATTTTGACAGGCCTGAAACCATAAGAAAGCTCTGGATCATGTTGTATGCTGTTTGTGGGCTGCTGGTGGTGCCTGATTTTTTTACCCACAGGCATGTGTACTTCGGGTTTGACGGTTTTTTGGGCTTCTATGCACTTCTGGGATTTGTCTCATGTGCTCTCCTTATACTTTTTTCCAAACTGGTGGCGCTATGGTTGAAAGCAAAAGAGAACTACTATGATAAGTGATTTTCCGCCTGCAGCACTTCTAATAGTCGGCGCTCTGTTGGTTCCCTTTTTCAAGGGTAACCTAAGAAACTGGTATGTGATACTGCTTCCTGCTGCTGCTTTCTACCTGATCTCCCAGCTTCAGGTGGGTTCTTCCTGGCAGGTTCATTTCTTCGGCTTTGACCTTACCTTTCTAAGAGTTGACAAACTGAGCAAAGTTTTTGGCTATATCTTTACGCTGAACGCGGTTGCTGCCTTTGTCTATGCCTTTTACGTGAAAGACAGCACCCAGCATATGGCCGCACTTTTCTACATAGGAAGTGCCGTGGGCGTTGTGTTTGCCGGCGACCTGGTTTCTCTGTATTTCTTCTGGGAGGTCATGGCTGTCGCCTCCACCTTTCTTATCCTGGCACGAAAGACCAAAAAGGCCCAGGCAGCCGGTATGCGCTACATTATGGTGCATATCTTTGGCGGGCTTTGCCTGCTGGCCGGCATGGTGGTGTATATAACACAGACCGGATCGGTTGCTTTTGACGCCATGACTGACCGGAACCTGGGGACCTATCTTATCCTTATCGGAATTCTGGTTAACGCTGCAGCGCCCCCATTGCATGCCTGGCTCCCTGATGCCTATCCCGAGGCCACTGTGACCGGAGGAGTAATCCTCAGCGCCTATACCACAAAGACCGCGGTCTATACCCTGGTACGGGGATTCCCGGGCTGGGAGGTACTTATAGTGGTCGGTTGCATGATGACATTATACGGTATTGTTTATGCCCTGTTGGAAAACGACATGCGGCGTATTCTCGCCTACAGCATTATCAACCAGGTGGGTTTCATGGTCACGGGGGTGGGTATCGGGACAATGATGGCCATAAATGGCACCGTGGCCCATGCCTTCTGTCATATCATTTACAAGGCCCTTCTCTGGATGTCCGCTGGCTCTGTTCTGTATATGGTCGGAAAAAGCAAATGCACCGACCTTGGAGGGCTGTACAAAACCATGCCGTTGACCCTGATTTTTGGTGCTGTTGGAGCCCTTTCCATCTCGTCATTCCCGGGAACGAGCGGATTTACCAGCAAATCCCTTATCATAGATGGTGCGATTCATGAACACCTCGTGTGGGTCTGGCTGATTTTGGAGATCGCATCCGCTGGTGTTTTTCTCCATGCCGGGATCAAGTTCCCATACTTTGTCTTTTTCGCCAAGGACAAAGGCCTGCGGCCCGGGGAAACCAACAAGTCAATGCTCATCGCCATGGCCTTCTTGGCTTTTCTGTGCATCTTCCTCGGTCTTTATCCGCAGCCGCTTTACAATGTCTTGCCCTATGAAGTCCACTACCAGGCGTATACATTCAATCATGTAATTGCTCAGTTGCAACTACTTATGCTCTCGGCCCTCGTGTTTTTCTTGTTTCTCAAGATGCTCAAGCGAACAGAGACTATCTCCATTGACACGGATTGGTTCTACCGCAAAGGGGGTCGCCTATTTTACTATATTGTGGACAATGCCTTAAACGGCATAAACAGGCTCTCAGATCGATTCATCGTTCAGGGGGTATCCGGATTTCTTGGTCGTCTGTCCAGGCACGGCCCAGAGATCCTTACGCTCGGGGCCTTGATCCCTCTGTGGACCGCAGCCGGAAAGACGGGGGAAAAGCTTAAACGCAACATCGAAAGAACTCAGGCTGCCTTGGACACGGGTGGTTCACCCGTGGGCATCAGCGCGGCTGTGGCAACCATTTTCTTGATAGTAGTTTTCCTCTTGTTGTGATGAGGAATGGCCACCCCCGAAAATTAGGGCACGGAGAGGAGACATATATATGGTTTCTGCACAAGACTTAAAAGGGATTGCGGTGTTTGAAGATCTAACAGACGGGATGCTTGACAAGTTGGCCCCCGCGGTTGAAGCGGAGGCATTCAAGGAACGACACATTATCTACGAAACAGGCAGTTCGGCTGACAGCTTTTATTCACTCAAGAGAGGAAAAGTGCTGCTCGAGGCAGAGCTGGCCCCAACCATAATCATATCATTGGGAGCGATAAAGCAGGCGTATTCTTTTGGCTGGTCAGCCCTGTTTTCGTCGGCTACTCATACCTCATATGCTGTTTGCTCTGAACCATCCGAAATCTATGTCGTGCGCGGAAACAAGCTTGTTGAACTCCTTCAAAGTGACCACACCATGGGATTCCTGGTCATGAAGAAGGCGGCCAAGATCCTTGAGAACCGCTTGGAACGTCGTTCGGCTCAGTTCCTGAAGGTGATCTCGAAACATCCTGAGATAGGAACTCTTTTAGGCCTTTAGCATGTTGGCTTGGGTGAAAAACAAGCCATAGGGTTGTTCTGGTTACACAGTTGAAAGGAGAGATCATATGGCCAAGAAAATATTGATTGTCGACGACGAGCCGGATCAGAGGACCTTCCTCATCACGGTTGCAGAAGAAAACGGCTACGAAAGTATGAGTGCAAAAGACGGGGTCGAGGGCTTGGAGCTTGTGCGCAAGGAGAAGCCAGACCTGGTACTGCTGGACCTTATGATGCCAAGGAAAAGCGGCATCACCATGTTCCAGGAGATGAGAAAGGACGAGACCTTAAGCCACATTCCCGTGATCATTGTCACCGGGGTCTCCGAGGTGACAGGGGTTGATTTCAGGAATTTTATTTTGAGACAACCGCTCAAGGATGAGAAGAAGTTCCTTTCTACTACCGGATTAACCGAGTACACAGTACCAAATAATTATCTTGAGAAACCAGTCGACCCTGATGAGTTGATCAAGGCAATCAAGGAGATCCTGAAAGAATAACGCCTTACCTCAGTCAAAGACCTATCCAGACCCCCTCTCAACCCCCCTGGTATTTTTTCATTTGGTGTCAAAAGCTTGACAAAGTGGGAGCACCTCAATACGATGTTCGTGTCTGTTTGCATCCAGGTTACACGGCGAAACAAGAAGAAACCCTTTCGTGCAATTTCTCGAGTGAGGGGAAACAGTTATGGCAGTTGAAGTGTTAGATACCCTCGGTCTGAAATGCCCTCAGCCGGTGCTTAAGCTAGCCGTGAAGGCCCCGGACATGAAACCAGGTGATATTTTGGAGGTATTAGGAGACTGCCCGACCTTTGAGAAGGATATCCGTACCTGGTGCGAACGGCTGGGGAAGATCGTCCTTGCCATAAAGGATGAAGGGGCGAACAAGAAGAGTATCCAGATACAGTTTTGACGGCTTCGCAAAAAGTCCAACTTCTGCGTTACGCTGCATCCTTCGTCACTGCGGAGTACAGTAACTACGCCTCATTCCTCAGGATTTGCGCGCCTTAAATTTGGAGCTTTTTGCTTTGCCGTCTAAATCGGATTTTTTACGAGACCATCAGTTTTAGATGGCGTACAAGGGCAAACCCGTCCCGGGACAGGGTCAAGAACCCCTCTCAACTCCCCTGATATTTCTTCATTCGATGTGGAGTCTCCCCGCATTTCCGAACGTGGCTTGCGTGGAGTTGGCATGTCAAAAACTTGACAAATTGGGAGCATCCGAATTCGATTCTCACACCTATTCACATCTAAGTCTCGCACCGAATAATCATAAGCACCTGGAATCATGACTAATCGCAGTCCCGTGCTATTATGGCACGATTCCTGCGTTGAATGGAAGGCGTAGTGTCACACGCTCGGGGAAAAGGACTGCACCGTGATTATAGCTTGTCCGAACTGCAAGACTGAATACAGCGTAGAAGAAGGGCTCATCGACGAATTGGGTTCCAAGGTCTGGTGTGCAAAGTGTGGCCACACTTTCATGGCACACGGAACAATAGAATCAGAAGAGCCAACCGATCTGGCGCAAGCGCCGGCCTCCTTTGCCAAGGATCACCAGAGCAGGGGGAGGGGTGAAGATCTGACAGAAGATGATCTGCTGGAGCCGCTTGATTTTAGCCTTTTTGACTCTGAAACTGATTTTGGCCCCCCTGGATCTGAAGAAAAACCTGACGGTCAACAGTCAAGCGCGGCCACGGAGCAAGTGGCCAAGGAAACCGTGGAAGACAAAACCATGGCAGCAGGCACAGGCGTGGAGGAACAACGCGCAGGAGAAGAAATGGTGCCACCGACCCAAAGCATGACTGAAGAGGAAGAACTTACACAGGAGGCGGCCCTGGCTGCTCTCAGGTTCGAGGCAGCACCTCCAACTGAGGAAACACATGCCATAGCTGAAGACCCGGCGGAGGAGGACAAGATCAGCGCCGCAGTGGGAATCTCCATGAACGATATAGGCTTGGAACAACAAACTGCCCCTGAACCGGAAATTGCGCCCACAGAGCCAATGGCTGAGCAAGAAATTGAAGCAGAAAAACAAATTTTGTTGGAACAATTGGGTCTGACGGAAAAAACTGACAGCGAGGCGGTACGTGACACAGCAGAAGAGATAGCTGTCGGGCTGCGTGAAGATAGCCACAAGATGTCGGTGGAGGAACAACTCATGGCACCCCTGACAGTTGACAAAGGGGTCGACAAATCCATCAATATCTCCTCTCTGGCCGTTTTGATATTTGTGCTTGTGGGAGGGGCGGCTTACGCGGCATACCGGATTTTTGATACTTTCGATATCAAGATACCTTTTTAGAACCATCCACTGAACAAAATAAAAAAGGGCATTCCATCGACTCGATGGAATGCCCTTTGGGGTCATCGAAAAGCGATTTACGCCACGCTTACGTTCACCGCAGAAGGACCTTTTGTGCCTTGCTCAACATCAAAGGTCACCTTGTCGCCTTCATTGAGAGATTTGAAACCGCTTGCATTGATACCTGAATGATGGACGAATACGTCCGGACCATCTTCCTGCTCAATGAAGCCGTAGCCCTTGCGGTCGTTAAACCATTTCACAATTCCATCGGCCATAGTGACACCCTCCTTTCAAAGAAATTCTCATAGTTCCAAACTTCAGGTTACCACTTTTGGCAAATGGATCTTCCCTCGGAACGAAACCGGACCACCAATAAAAGACGGCCCTTTATTGATTAGAATCATGGTACCCTACTTGTCTCAGGAAAATCAACTCATTTATCGTTTTTTTTTGTAAAAAGTTTTGGGCAAGGTAATCACAATTTTTTGTGCCGCCTCCTAAGGTTTCAGCTTCAGCCTCTGCCCCACCCTGATCAGGGAACCTTGCACTCCGTTGACTTTTCTCAGCGTGGCCAGTGAGAGCCCCGCCCTGCGAGCAATAGCGCATAGGGTGTCCCCTTGGCGAACCACGTAAAAAGGCTCAGAGTCCATTTTTGTGTCCTGTGAGGCTGTCACTGTGAGCTGTCTCATGACGGTGGTCATCCTGGACCCCTGCCCGGGTGGAACCCTGAGCATGTAGCTTCCGGCAGGCAGATAAGAACCGGAGATATGCGGATTGAGGTCTTTGAGGACCTTGAAGTCTGTATGCAGGGCAACCGCGACATCCGTGATGTGGAGCGGGACCTCAATCTTGACCGGCACCGCGTCGAACTCTACAGGTCTGTAGGTCCGCTCTTGTGACAGACTGTATCCATAGCGCTCAGGATTTTCCATAATAATCTTGATAGCTGTGATTCGGAAGACAAATCGCTTGGTTTCCCGAGGCAGGTTGAGCCTGTAATAGTCTGTGACTTTCTGTAGCTCTATTGCCCTTCTCACGCAACCTTCGCCGCAATTGTAGGCAGCCAGGGCCAAGGCCCAGGTGCCGAATTTCTCCTTGAGCCTTTTGAGATAATTGAGGGCTGCATCTGTGGATCGCTCGAAATCAAGTCGTTCATCCACTGTGTGGTCCTTGCGAAGGCCGTTGAGTTTGGCAGTACGCCGCATAAGCTGCCAAGTGCCCAAAGCTCCTTTGCTGGAACGGACGTAGGGAAGCAGAGAACTCTCAGCCACGGCAAGGTACTTCAGGTCTTGAGGCAAGCCTGCTCCAGCCAGCTTTTTTTCGGTGTGCGGAAAATAGCGCCCCGCCCGCTTGAGCCACAGGAAAACCTGTGCGCGGTCCCAAACAGAAATCGTAAATTCCCGATCAAGCATCTCCCAAACTCGGGGGTTTTCAAGGGGCATTGGTTCACCGCAGAGGCTTGCTGATTCAGGCAGGGGAAAGTCGCCAATGGCCGTCGGATAAGGGCGTTCCTGGATAGGGAAGGTGACAGATGGATGAAACAGCATCAGTAAAGAAAGAGCCATGAAACAGGCGATAAGCCGAGGGTGAAAAGGACACAGCGCAATCCCCACAGGTCGGAACACAGCGGGATTTGCGAAACCGTCAGTTCTGAGGAAAAGACACAGCATGTGATTGTGATCGTAGAAGCGAGTTTCGTGCCAGGATTGTGCTGTTTGATCAGGCGCACAAACAATCAGTACAATATCAAGGTGTTGAATGGGCTTTTTTGTGCGTGGGGACCATAGATTCGACCGGAACAGCGTGAGAACCGCTGAAAATCCGTCAAACTGTTGACGCGGCAACAGTTTGCGTTTTTGAACAATGGCAATTTCTGGATGGAAACTAGCTAGTGCCCATCCACGAATACCGATTTGCCAAAGCATGATTTTTGGAGGGGCACTGTCAGGTGTTCGTCCAGAAATGGTAGATTTTGGTCCCGAGGCAAGGCCGCACAAGGGTTTTCGCCGCAGGCGTAGCAGGGCTACGTCGAGGAGGCAAACCCGCGGAGAACGCCGCATCGGGCCAAAATATGCCATTTCTGGACGGAGACCAACTATGCTAAAGACATTTCAGCAAAATCCCGAGAAGGTGTAGTATGAGAGTATTGATTGCCGAAGACAATGACAGCTCGCGCGACATGCTGGTAGCCCTTATGGTCAAGTGGGGTTACCAGGTCGTATCCACGACGGACGGAAAAATGGCATTGGATGCGTTGCGCAAGCCAAGGGGTCCCAAACTGGCAGTTCTGGACTGGACGATGCCAGGCATGGACGGCATTGAGGTGTGTCGCAGAATACGCAAGACGGACACCGTTGATCCACCCTATATCATCATCCTGTCAGCCAGGGACAGAAAGGAGGACATTGTCACGGGGTTGGATGCCGGGGCTAACGACTACATAACCAGGCCGTTTGACAGTGATGAGCTGCGCGCGAGAATGGAAGCCGGGCGCCGAGCTGTGGAATTTCAGGCCGCCCTGGTGAAAGGAGCCCGGAGACAGGCGAAGCAGGCCGCCGTTTCCCAGAAAGAGCAGGGGAGCGTATCAGAGCAGAGTGTCGGCAAACTCGGTAAAGAAGATGTTCCCGCACCGTCTTCGGAAACAGCCACTCGTATCTTTGAACAGATAGTTGTCGTCTTCAAACGAGGTGAGATCGATCTGCCCTCCCATCCACACATAAGCACGAGATTCAACGAGCTGGTAAACAATGGTGCTAATCTTCACGAAATTGGGTATCTTCTGAGGCAAGATGTGGCGATTTCTTCCAAACTTATCGCTGTGTCTAACTCCGCATATTATAGAGGCGTCACGGAGAACAGGACTTTGGAACACGCCGTGGGTCGGTTGGGGTTTACTACCACAAAGCAATATGTGGATGCCATTTGCAACCGAGGTTTGTACATGACGAAAAACAGCCGTTTTTCGAAATATATGGAACAATTGTGGGAACATTCACTCGCCTGTGCATACGCCTCACAGGCCGTCGAAAAGGCCCTCAGACTTCAACTGCCAGACGACGTCTTTACTCTAGGCCTGATGCACGATATCGGCAAATTGCTTCTTTTGCAGGCTGTTGGCGAATTGCAGAAGAGGAATAAACTGGCAAAAGACGTCGATAAAGCAGACGTGTTCAACACCATTGAGGCTCATCACGGTAGGTTTGGGGCGGCCTTGCTCAAAAAGTGGAGTTTTTCCGACACATTTGTCCAGGTGGCTATCCATCATGATCACTTGGAGAATGCTGGTTCTGTTTCAAAGGAAGTTTTGATTGTTAACCTGGCAAATTTGGTTGTCAAGTCCATAGGATATAGCCCCGGGGGGGCATCGGAAATAGATTTGGAAGGCTCAGAGTCGGCCCGCGTGTTGAAGATGGAGCCCAAGGGAATCGCGGAAGTCAAGGACCACACAGAACAAATGATGGAGGAGATGAAAGGACATCTTTCGTGAGCGTGCAATACCTTTTCATCCTACCACTGCATACGCACTTTCACGCCGCGTGAGTTCAGGCATTCCTTGATGTCCTTGATCGAGTGTGTTTCATAGTGAACAATAGAGGCAACCAGTGCGGCATCTGCCTTGCCGTTTGTCAAGACGTCATAGATATGGTCTGCGTTGCCGGCACCACCCGATGCAATAACCGGAATGTTCACATTTTCCGATATGAGCGGAGTCAATATCATTTCATACCCCTGCTGAGTGCCATCTGCATCTATGGAGTTTAGGCATATCTCTCCGGCCCCCAGGTGTTCTGCCTCCTTGGCCCACGCCAGAGCATCGATGCCAGTGTAGGTCCTGCCGCCGTGAATTACAATCTCGTAGCCTGACGGCGTCTTGTCAGATGTATTGACCTTTTTCACGTCCATGCCGAGCACAATACACTGACTGCCAAAGGCCCTTGCCCCCTTGCCAATGATCTTGGGATCCTGGACAGCTGCCGTGTTCACACTGACCTTTTCCGCTCCGGCCAGGAGCACCCGGCGCATGTCGTCGATTGTCCTGATTCCTCCACCCACGGAGAAGGGTATGGAGATCTCCCGGGCTACACGGTCCACAACGTCGATCATAATGTCCCGCCGATCGCTGGAAGCCGTGATGTCGTAAAATACAATCTCATCTGCCCCTTCTTCGTAGTAGAACTTCGCCATTTCCACTGGGTCGCCAATATCCACATTTTCTCTAAACTTTATGCCCTTGGTTGTCTTGCCGTCTCTCACATCAAGGCAAGGTATGATCCTTTTACTCAGCATAATCCCCCATCCCATTTAGCCAACTGCCACGTATTGGCGTACTTCCTCAGCTAGACGTTCTCCCAATTTGTCTTCTTCTGCATCAAGGTCATAATCCATTTGCAGCCCCAACCAGAACTGCGCTGACATACCGAAGTATCGACCCATGCGCAATGCGGTGTCTGCTGTAATCCGCCTTTTCCCATGTACGATCTCGTTAATTCGACGTGGAGGTACCCGCATGTCGAGTGCCAGTCGGTTCTGGCTGATGCCCATAGGCTTAAGGAATTCCTCAAGCAGAATTTCACCCGGATGAACCGGGGGAATTTGCTTCTTTTTCATGACTGTCACCTTCTAACGATAATGATCTCGCAGAAAGTCCAAATGAGACGGTCTCCCTATATTTGAACGAGCGGAGCATAACGCAAAAGGCATAACGTCACCAGTCAAATATGATGGAATCGTAAAAAGTCATAATTCGGTTAACTGCTTGAATTATTTCAAATAAGTCTCATTTTTCTCTTGCCTTTTGTTTTGTGTTGTTGTAGGAAACTGGTAACATTATCAACGACTTAGAGGTGAAAGGCATGATTCGCATTAAAGACCACAAACAGGGAAATCTTTTCGATCCATGGAGCTTTCTTGGCCCGAAACGTCGGCAACTTCTTGATGAGTCCTGGGCTGG
>SDBT01003647.1_pt1 | contig 26494 bp, 50 predicted proteins | sample 2277101 | NCBI WGS metagenome assembly SDBT01 (sample SAMN10404973, study PRJNA504765) | marine sediment metagenome | isolation source: marine sediment core GS10_PC15, 103 cmbsf | place: Arctic Ocean: Southern Knipovich Ridge | collected 2010 | reverse complement strand
CCTCTCGGTCTTCAGCATATGTCATGTCCTCGTACCACTTACTTCTGTCCATCATCTACAGCCCCCTTACAGAAGAAACATCGCCCCATTGTTATCATGCTGTGCCTACAGTATTCAGTCTTCATGGTCTCTAGTATCTCTTGACAGTAGATGATGACTTGCCCTGTGGTCATAGTTTCCTCATAGTAGAGGACATTCCCTAAGCGGATCTTAGCTTGCTCCAGGAGGGCTTCCTTGTCAGTCATTTGATCTTCTCTCGGATGGCCTTGGCATGGTGGTGCTTTGAGGCATACCATCCATCCTCGAATGGACCGCTCACACCCATTGGTGCCTCAACCTCCACCTTCGCGGCTTCCTCCATGCCCTCGCGGTATCCGTTCATCCAGTCATCAGCGGCATGTCGTGTGCAGAGTTTCGGGTGTAGCTTCTTCTCCTGCTCAGCGTACTCCCTCGCCTTCGTTTCACGGCAATTAGGATCGGTACATTTCACCCGACCCTTCCCTGGTAGATCGGTGCCAATCGGATGCCAGTGCCAGTTATTTTCACTCATGGCTTCTCCTCGGTCTGGGCGAGGGCGTACCACGCCGCTCTAAAAGCGTCCCAATCCCAATACCCGCATCGCTTACGCCACACGAACAGCATTTTAAGTGCCCATAGTTTGTCAGTCATTTACCTTCTCCATCCTTGCCGTACCCGCAGTAACGAGCCTCCGCCGCCTAGAAGGGAAGTGTTTATTTAGATACTCCCTCGCCTTCGCTTCCATGTCAGTCATCGATCTTCTCCAGGATGGCAGTGGCAACTTGATCTGCTACCTCTGCCATGTCTGCTTGTGCGTAAGTGTGGACAGGCTGGAACAGTTCTTTTGCTACCCTCGCTGCTGTCGCTATGCCTGACTTATAGCCATCGGTATGTGTGAGTTGGCTCTCTTCTAGTGATTTATGAGCTTCCTTCGTGCCCTGATCGTGGGCTTCGATGACTAGTTCAACAAACTGTTCACGTTCATCATCATCTAGATCCTCCCAAAGCATTTGTTGATTGGGGAACCAGTCCCATAATTTCACTGCCAGTTTTGTCATCTCAGTCATATTTCTACACATAATCAGTTCCTCTTGTGGATGAGCTGAACAGCCATCTCTCTCACATCTATCTCGGTCGTCTTTGTCTAGATGGCTCGTGCCCATTACATCTTCCTGGGGTGGTCCATAAGGTTAATAGCTTTGACAAGAAGAGTGCGTCCCCTTTTGGTCTTGAAGAGATCAATCACTAGCTCATCGAACTCCAAGAAGGCGCACTCGTTAATCCGAGGTTCATCTTTGGGATATAGATCAATGTCAAATCCTTGGTAGACAAAAGATACTGATCCGTCTTTATTTGTTTTCATTATTAAGTCTCCAGATAGGAATAGGCCCCTACCCTTTTGGGTAAGGACCCATTATATCACTTCAAAAAGAAGCGGTCAACTACTTCATATTCTTCTTTTTCTTTTTCTTCTTCTTCTTGATCTTCTTACGCTGACGGGGCGTGTGACCATGTAGTGCCATTATCTTCGTCCCCTCTTTGTCTTGTATTTAACCACAAATTTTCCGATTGTATTACCTTTGCCAGCACCACGCACCCGTATGAGTCCATGTGTGCCAGTGCCTCCTGGCTTCTTAGCCTTTCTGAAGCCTTTGGGCATGTTACTTCCCGTGCTTTATAGTGGTCTTGCCTACGGTGTCGCCTTTTCCGTCCCCTTGGACCTTGGTTCCACCATCGGTGCGTCCACTGCCTTTAGCACGCTGCTTGCCTTTGCTGAATGCCATTTTAGGTACCTCCCTGTTGATGTTCTCGCGCGAGGATCTTATCCTCTAGCTGAGTATACTAACAGGGAAGAGGTATATCAAGGGACTAAATGTCTACTACGCCGACGCCTTCTACGGGCGCCATAAATAGCGTCTCCTCTAGGGAGTCCTTCTTCAGGACTAGATCATCAGTGGCTATAAACTGTATGCTTACAGGCATCATCTCTTCTACTGGGGACTCAGTGGAGATGAGCTCTGTGTTGGGGAAGATCCTTACTCCATCATCAGTTATGACTAGGATCCTGTTGATCTCTCCCATTGCTTGCAGCTCCTGGATGTTAGCTAGAGGTACCTCTATGGAGCCTGCTATCTTCTTCTCCTGGTCTTCAGTGATGAATCCCATCCAGGCTACAGCAAGTGCTGCTGTCTTCTCCTCATTCACATCCTCTAGGATGATAGAGGTGTCCTTGTCTGTGACAATTATCTTGAGTGCCTCGCCGCCTGTGTCATAGTCCTCAGGGATCCAGATGAGACCCTCTACTTCGTCGTTATAGAACTGACCTGGCGCAGGATCTGAGGGTGGTTGTACTATCTCTGAAGAGTCATGGGAGGGGAAGACTATGTTCTGCATTGGGTATTTTGTCCTATCATAAGCGGTGGGTGTTCCATTGCCATTGCCCACTCTGGGACAGCTTGGGAGGTATCAGGAAAGCTGCATCTTTGGATAGCATCTTGAGCTAAGTTTGGTCTTTCAAACCTTCTAGCATTACTTAGAGCGAAGTACCAGTTTTCGGTGTGTAGGAATACCCAGACAGGCCTGCCTCTCACGGGTCCTACGTTTCTTCTTACTATCCAATACCCCATTACCAACACACCGATACTAGATACGTCCCTACTGAGAGCTTGCCTCGCTGGGCTAGTTTGTTCATGAGGATACCCGGAAGGCCCCAGGCATCTGGCTCCCTCGTCTCAGCCTCTTTTATTGCCTCTTCATCTTCGTCCTCTAGTTTACCATCTACGACGATGGTCATCTCTGAATCGTTACTCATCTCGTAGCAGGCGATGAAGCCGATCCGGTTTGGCTCTATGTTGGGGAACTCCTTGGCCAGGAAGTTATCTAGGTTTGAGTAGTCCACACATATGTGGGTCCTCACCTTGAATATATCAGGGGGCAGTTTCTCTTTCTTACCTATCATCAGTGACACGGTAGACTTCTCCTATCATCATGGGTCCTGGAAATGATTGGGCGTTTCTGATTCGTACCACTTCTCCGTGAGAGTCTATTGCTACAGTGTGAGCTTCTAGATGATCGATGAATGTTGTAGCCCAACGTGCTTCATAAGTCCATAGCCAACCCCAGTCGGCTCTCTTACGGAACCATACTGTCTCATTCATACTATTTATGGTTCTTACGACGTACATAGGTAGACCGCTCCTATCATCAAGGTGGGGAGTGGATTCTCTTCCATGTATGCAATACTCCATGATTGTACACTGAGGACGAGAGGGTCTTGAGTAGCTATATCCATAGCGTCGTTGTACGAATGATATTTGATACAGGCTTCTAGGCCGCCCCAGACTCCAGCGCCAAAGTAGTATACCCACTTCTTCTCTATCAGGCTTGAGTATCGTCTTCTAACTATCCATTTCATAGCTTGAATTCCTGTCCTATCATCATAGTATTATATGATTTGGACGTGAAGAACGTTGCTGGTACCCCTCCAACATCCTTAGCTATCTCCACAGCTAAGGCGAAATCAGCTGATATAGCACTCTGACTGTTGGGTGCCCATGTCGTAGTTTTGTCTTCGTTAATACGTTGTAGGTAGACGGTACCTGACGGGGTGTTCTTTGCTATTAGATAGATAAGCATGTGGCCGAGCCCTCTTCCTCTCATAGTTTGAAATTCCTTCCTATGAATAGCTCTCCTACAGGTGGTATCCACATAGCTGGGATGATGAGACCATTGCGGCCATGACCGGATGAATGGAGATGCAGTTTGAATAATACGGCTGACTCATGAGTCATCCTGGTGTCTCTCGATATCTGCTGATAATTTGAGTTGAAGAATTTGGCTCCGAACGATCCATTAGTGTTGTTAGTCCAGTACGTGTACTTAGCTTCCTTGACTGTTCTTATGAGGTAGTACACGAATGTTTCTTCCTATTACCATGGGGAGAGCTGTCATACCAAACTCACATTTACAGGGCTTGCCGCCTCTTCTTGTGAGGCATCCAGTGATGATATGAGCTCGTGCTTCTGAGTAGGTGAAGATTGCTGCGCCTGTAATATCTGGGGTTCCACTAGTCCTATCCGTCATATAGTATGTGATCGCGGGGACTTCATCCTTGGGTGGGAAGGTCCAATGTACTATATACACAGTAGTTCTGTCCAATCACTAAGGGTTTCTTATAGACGCCAAACTGACAGTTGCAATCCTCGCCTCTCCTGGTTGTCCAGCAACCTTTCTCCTTAAGTTCCTTGACCTGTTCGGCAGTGAACAACCCTGCATCGTCAGGGTTTTCGCTGCTGCGTTCAAGGTCTACCGCGTAGGACACGCTAGTTTTGTCATTATCATCGTCCAGGAAATACCAATACACTAGGTACATCTAATAATACTCCGGTTGTATGCGGTAGTTTAGTCCAATCATCAGTACTTCAGGTTGTAGACGTCCTAAGGCTTCATGGAAGGGGATGATCTGGTAGCTATTCAATAGAGGATTTGATGCTATGTGTGGACGCATTGCTGTTGTAGCCTGGGTAAAGGTTTTGAATGAGGTAGATTCGCTCAGATCTGAGGTCCATACTGTACCACCCGATCCCAGGCTGAAGAGATATTTCCAGACCCTACGCCTACCACTGCGTCCTGATCTACGTATGATGAAGTCCATCTTATACCCTCACCTTCTGGCCTATAAACAGGGGGACGCGTGGGATGACATGACAATCTCTTTCTTCCGCAAGATTGTCAGCTGCTATCCAACCATTAGCATGGTCAATTGACACGAAGGTACAGGCCTCAGATATATCATTGGTTCCTATTCTTATGGGATCTGATATCCCAGTCCAATATACGATCTGGCCGGTCGAGTCTTGCCAGCATACTACGTACATGGGTAATCCTTATGTGGAGGAAGGAGAGGGATTTGAACCCCCGTGAGTGTTACCTCAGCCTCTGGTTAGCAACCAGGCACGATACCAGGCTCTGTCACCCTTCCTATGTTTGTGTTTTGCCCTATCATGAGTGGCATGGGGTTAGGATCTATGTCTCTGATGGATACTATCTGAAACCTTTCAGCTAGATTTACTTGGGACTGATGAGTTCGCACATAAGATATGAGTTTTTGAACTTGGGCGGATGTGAACTCCTTGGCCTCTTCCATGTCGTAGGTTCCGTTGAATTTGCTATCTTTTATCCAGGCCCACTTGGGGTTAGTTTTTCCTTTGAAGTATCTTATGTAGAGCATTTTAATACCTGTCCTATCATGAGAGGAGGATTTGGGGACACAACTCCTACAGCTATTGCAGTGTTAGATAGCAAGACTGAAACTTTGAACATCGCAGCCTGAGCACTATCAAAATTAGTGTAGCGTATGATCTTAGGGCTACTAATGTTTGGCCACCCCTGGACTGGATCTGCACATGTCAGATAGTACTTAGTAAACTGGCTGTCGTTCTCTTTTGGGAACGTATAGTAGACTAAATACATTTTACAGTCTGTCCTATCATGAATGGTAAGATGGGCATGAACTTTGCATCGATCTTGCTGTCATTATCTAGTTCTTCTACTAGCTTTACAGCGTCTGAGAGGCCGAGCTTATCTGCTTCTCCAATTGCGAATGTTCCTGCTGGTCTTCCACTTGGACCCCTATAGATGTATATACGATTAGACGATGGCTCCATGAGCCAGTATACTACGTAACACATCTTACTATCTGTCCTATCATCATGTACTGAGGCCATAGGAATGAGGAGTGGAATATCTCTAGGAGTATCCTTTCATCAGGGCGATGTAGTTTGTGAATCTTCCTACTATATTCCTTCAGTTCTTCCAGTGTGAATGGAAATGCGTCCGCGAGATATGATGAGCCTGCGGATTTTGTGGAGCCACTCACAGCCCAGTACCATTTGCGCTTACGATCAACTGCTTCCCACTTGAACCTGACGTAAAACATTTACCACCTCAGTATGGGTTTCTTTGGCTCCATCATCTGGCGTCGCCAGAGATCTGTACAGTCCATGTCACAGAAGAGCATGACTGCATTTGCGTGGAAGCCTAGGCTGGCGCCGCAGGCTTTGCAGAATACCTCTTGGTCTGAGGATTCTGTATGGTAAGGAGATCCATCACTACGCTGACTCTTTTGATCTCCTTGGCTTCTTGGATATGGCAAGCTTTCTTCCTATCATCATGGGTGGGAGATGGAACTCAATGCTCGCGATCCACTTGAGATCATCTCCATGTTTGTTGATGTTTATACTGCTCAGCTCCATCTTCCATCCGATCACGTGTTTCTCGGCTGCTGTGATAGTTCTGAACCTTCTACCGTAGTGATATCCAGTGCAAGTTGACTTGCCAATTGATCGTCCGCGAGCATCATCTCTTGCTACAGAATAGAACCTTCTCTGACTCGGGGCTGTGATCACTACTATGTACATCTTATGTCCTTGGTAAAATGGAGCGGGTAGTGGGAGTCGAACCCACGAAGCTTACGCATCTGGTTGGAAGCCAGGACCCTTTAGCCACTTGGATATACCCGCATGTTCCTCCCTATTACTAGCTTTGGAGTGCCATATTTGGAGAGAATGTCAATGAGATCCTGGTTACTTACAGGATCGTTATTTGGGTCGTCTAGATATTCTAGGTTTCTCTCTGAGCATCTAGACTCTCCCATCATCCATAGTGCATTCATGTTCTTTGCACCTATATGATTGTCAAGATTTTCTAAGTCTTGACACTCAGGAGGGGGAGGCCCAAAGATTACTTCTGGCCACTGACTGTAGTTAAAGATAGCAGTGATTGCCGTAAGTGCCTCATCGTTGAGGGATCTTACGATATTATGGTATCTTTTACACCAGGGATTGGCCTCCAGCCACTTCTTCTCTCCCCACTCCAACCATTCAGGCTCCTCAAACATCATGGGATCATCAATGGATGACATGTTACTCCTTATTCACCTACGGCCTTTATGTTGTGTGCCTGAGGACCCTTGTCCGTCTCGATCAGATCATACTCAATAGTCTGACCTGCCTTAAGGGTCTTAAACCCTTCCATTTCAATGAATTGCCAGTAGATGAAGGTGTCTTTTCCATCCTGCCTTGTGCCACTGGTATCTACGAATCCGTATCCCTTTTTGGGGTGGAACCACTTCACACTCCCTGTAAGTCTTTCACTCATATCAGTCATGCTCCTAAAATTGTAAGAACTCTAGCATGGCCTCAGCTATAGTCTCCCCAATTATTTTCAAGTTGTCTTGACTCATAGCCACGGCCTTCTCCTGCGGATTACTTATCCACAGTGGTTCTATTATAACAGCTGGAGCCATGACATCTCTAGTAAAAGCCAGTCTTCGACCTAAATGATTTGTGTCGACGACTCTCCTAGGTACAAGTCCCATCGGAAGTTCTATTAATCTATCGAAGAGAAAGTTAGCTAGGACTCGACCATGGACGGATCCAGGATGGTATATGGACTCTACTCCTTGAGGGGATGCAGATCCAGCAGAATTGAAATGAATCTCTACTGCGCACCGTAAATTATGGCGGTTCAGTTCCTGGATCTTCCTTGATAGCTTCCCAGTGGGAGACACCACATAGATGTCGTTACCTGCTAGGAAAGTCATTGCTGCTCCCAGCACCTGTAGATTCAGGAGGTTCTCTTGCAGGGGATCATTCACTGCTCCGGGATCGGTAGCGTGGTGGCCTGCGGTGAGTCCTACTTGTATCATACGGGATAGTCCTCTGTTTCTTTGTCGTCATCCTCTAGATCCTCGATTGAGTCTCCGTCTAGATCTTCTTCTACTGGAGGTGGTCCGTTCGCACCTGGCGTCATGCCTGCCTCAGCCTGAGCTATGGCCTGCTGCTTCAGTCCCTCACTGACCTCGCTCGCTTTCGCCTTCAACTCGGGCTCTTCTATGACGCCCTTCTCTACGAGAAGCAGTCTTAGTGCTTCGATCCAAATGCTCTGGGCGTTGGAGACTTGGTTCATCTCTTGTCCCATTCCGTTGAGCATTGCCTGCATGTTCTGTAGTCCCTCGCCGACCTGAACCAGCTGCTGCTTCATTAGTGTGAGGTCTAGTTGCATGTTCCTCTTGGTCTGTCCTGATGCTGTCATTTCTAATATTCTTCCTTACCCAATGGGTGCTTATCTAGGAGTGCATCTGAGTGTCCACCACTCATCATCTTAGCCTCCACAGATTCAATTATTGTTAATGTGTCGACCCTCTTGGCCACATACTTAAGAGACTCTAGTACCCTATTCCATAGGGATACTTCATACTTCCTCTTCTTGTTCTCAACTATGAAGGTCTCTATCTTGTTGTTGACCAGAGATATCCTTTGCTTCTCTGTAAGTCTGTCGGTTCTCTTGAGTATCTTTTCCTGAGATCGCCTTACTTCTTCAGTTATCTTCTCCCTGATGGTGTCTACTGCCTCTTCTGATTGCCCCAGTAATTCTGTGGCTTTAGCTGCCTCGAATGACACTCTGTGGTGTGTTCGTGCCAGCTCTGCTCCTACTCTCTTCAGTTCAGGAATTCCAAGGGTCTCATCGAATCCTATCTTGAATACTTGATTAAATATCTCATCGATGGTCCACTCTTCGGTCCCATATGTATATTTCTCTCCCATTACTTACCTTCCTTGAACTTCTCCTCCTCGTTGGCGCTATCAAAATAGAAATCACTTGGTGGCCCAGGGTGTGAACCTAGAAGCCATCTAATTGTTGTGAGTGCGCCATGCAATTCTTCGTACATTCCTAACTCGTGTCCATGTGTATTCATGAGCTCTGTGATGCGATTATGTTCTTCAATTATCTCCACGATGCTTACTGGGAGTTTGAACTCGTTGTGGAACAGTCCCATAGGCTAACTCCTTAGCTAGTTTCCATGCCTTCCATGTGGATCTCTTCCACATCAACATAGTTGCTTCATCCTTGGGCCTGAGGAATGCGGCGGGGTGAATCGTGGGAACAACAGGTATCTTACCATATTTGCGGATGTTTCCTGTCTCCTTAACTATGCCCGAAAAATTACTGCCTAGTAGCCCTATAAGGGCGTAGTTCCCTGTAGCTACTATCACCTTAGGTTTTACTATCTCTATCTGACCCACGAGGTAGTGTCTGCATGCCTTTATGGACTTGGTGACTGGACTGGGATTACCTATCCCTGTCCAGCACTTGACTATGTTGCAGATGTATATGTCTGTCTTCTTTAGACTTAGAGCGGTCAGGATCTTCTCCAGGATCTCTCCTGCTGCGCCTACGAAAGGCTTGCCTGTGTCATTCTCGTTTCGACCTGGACCCTCTGCTATGAGCATGATCTTTGCGTCTGCAGTTCCAGATGCGAAGACTGACTTCCTTCTGTTCTTGTGATATGAACATGCGGTGCATGCTGATGCGCTGGCTGCCAGAGTTGCGAGTTGTTCCTTCTTCGTACCTTCTAGTCTTGGAGCGAAGAGATCACTCTGCTCATCGTTAAACAACTGCCTGGCCTCCTGTGTTGACATTGATCTTGTCAGGCTTCTTGGTGGGAAGCTTGTTGCCTTCCTCATGGATGGCACTCAATGCCATGTGAGCACTCTTGAAGTACTTTGTCGTGACACCAATGACCCACGCAGGTAGGTTGTCAATCTTGACTCCACCTGTGACGAGGTAGACCTTCTTCCCTGATAGGAACGCGTCGGTCATCTCGGAGTGAGTACCTACGGACTTCTCTGCGTCCTTGTTCCACATGACGAGGCATATGTCAGCGGATCGTAGGAGGGAGATATCTCTCCTGATGATCCTTCTGATGCATCTCATGTAGTCCTCATCCGTGTGGGACTTCTTGTCTCTCCATCCCTCATTCTCTGCGTCTATCTGGGCATTGAATGTCTTGGGACATAGGATGGTGACGCAGGTCAGCTTCTTGGCTGTCTCCTTCGCGGCGTCTCTCCACCCAGCTCCTCCGTCTTTGGCTCCCTCAATGGGACCAGACAGATATGTTCTAAGCTTCTGCGACATCTTGTGTCTCCTCTTCCTTCTGAGGGTCTCTCATCTGACTCTTTATGTAGTCGAGATGCTCTTCCTTCAGAGAATCAATGAAGTTGAATCGTCCTTGCTCTTTGACGGGGTCACCCTCAGGTGGTTGGAATGTAAACCAGGTTCCACTCTTGGTGATGCATGGAAGCTCTAGCTCTATGGCTGCGTCTATCAGATCAGCCTTCACGTCGAATCCTACTCCGAAGTAGAAGTCAACCATAGCTTCTGATCCAGGGCTGGAGCCTGCGTTACTTATGGCATCTCCAATCTTGTTCTTCTTCACTCGGAATGCCATTGGGAATCCGATCTGCTTGTTCTTCCCAGCAACCTTAACATAGAAGTAAGATTCATCGGGCTTGCCTGTTGCTGCTCGTCTCATCAGGATGGACAGTGCTTTATAGTGCTTGAGGGCATGCCCTCCAGGTCCCTCTTCAGGGGATCCATAGCTGTTGATACTCACTCTGACTTGGTTGGTCATGATGACTGCAGCATTAGAGCGGGCTATATCACTGGTCGCAGTCCTGAAGAACTGGCTCAGCTTCCTAGCCATGACACCTATGCTGTCGTCAGTGAGCTGACGATTCTTCTCATGAACCGTTGCTAAGGCCACAACGCTGTCCAAGACGACTATGTCTGCGGCTCCATGCTTGCAGACGTCCCAGAGGCCCTGTAAGGCTTCCTCACAGGTCGTTGGTGTGATGACCCAGAGCTTACTTATGTCAACGCCGTTGACTTCAGCCCAAGACTTGTCAAAACTCCACTCAGCGTCTATGTATACTGCGACGCCTCCTATCCTTTGGGTCTGAGCTATAAATCTCAAGGCGAGGGTAGTCTTCCCAACTGACTCCGCACCAAAGATCTCAGTGACTCTACCCCGAGGTAGGCCACCTCCAGTGAGCTTGTCTATGGAGTAGATGTCTGAGGATATTCTGGTGACCACTCCAAATTCAGGCTTATCTCCTGCGACGAAGATCATCTCTCTGCCAGTAGACTTATTGATTTTAGCAGAGAGCGCCTTGATTATTGCATGCTTCTCTTCTTGAGTCCTGGGAGCCTCAGGCATGATGGAACTCTCTGCAGCCTTCCTCTTCCTGGCTTCTCCTTTTGCGGAGCCTATGTTACTCATTTTCGTCTGCTGGTTCTTGGTTGTACTCTATGGTGGTCTCAGCTACCTGATCTATGTGAAAGGCGACTCCGTCATTCAGGTTGTCGGACTTTATGACAAGCATTTCTGTTTCTTCGTCTAACTCTATCTCTGAATTCGGAAACTTTAGTGTGACATATACTGTCTGATTCATGATTACTCCTCAGTTGGTCCTAGTACTTTGATTCTAGGGTTATCTTCCATGGTAGGATACCTACCATACTCTCCGTTATCCCATAGGACGGTGATGAAACGGAAGTTACTTCCGATGTCCCTTATTTCTCCTCGGAGGCCGATTGGCATCTCTCTTTTGCTTGCTTTGGCTCCGTGTTCTGTCAGCTCTACTTGTATCTTCATCTGGCTTTCTCTCTAATGACTTAGCTTGCGATCCAGACTCCTTGATGTTAATGAATCGATTGAATCTCTTATCTTCTTCTTGGAACTCATATGCCCACCATGATCCTACCATGTCTGATAGAATGGTGACGGGTATGTTTCGGACAGCACAAGCCATGGCAGTGAACCATATCCTGTCGTATCCGAAGCCACAAATCTCTACTGTGAAGGGGTTTCTTCGAGTGAGAAAGGTCATGTGTTCCTTAAGCTTTGTCTCAAGGAAGGGGTCTGGTGTGGCGCATGAGATCTGCGCCGCATGTATCTTAGCGTACGCATCTTTCCTCTTCATGGGGGACTTACCAAAGATGTTCAGTAAGTCATCAGGGAAGTCTGGATCCTGTAGGTTAGGATTCTCCAGAAATCTCACATGTCTTTTCTTCCTGTGGTGACTCATGCTATCTAGCATGTACCGTCGGACGTGCTTAATGATCTTGGCCTTTATCTCGGAGAATCTGGGGTCCTTACACAATGAGTTTTGTAGCCCGAGAACCAAGAGAACCTTGGTTTCTTTGGGCTTCCCCATGCTGATCTCCTATGTGTCGTAATCGAGGATGCTGTCTATTTCATCCTCTAGTCTTTTTATCTCCTGCAAGAGGTATAGGAAGGTATCGTACGGAAGGATAGCTGCCTTCTTCCCGTCTCGGTTCTTAACTACTATGGCGGGCTCTAGGATGCTCTTCTTCCCTTGCTTGATTGATTCCTTCATCTCTTGAGCTGTTGCTATGAAACTGCTAGCAAGAGCCTTGTGTTTCGTGTCTATGCAGAGCCCTGCTCCATGTATGTCTCCGTCCCCACGTAGAGCCCCGCTGTTGATAGTCTTGGTAGCATCTGGATCTACAGCCATGATGTCTGCCAGGACTTCTTCTTCTAGGATGTCTCCTTGAAGCCTAGTGTTCATCTGGATCCTCGTAGGTCTTCTTGAACTTGGGTTCCTTGTCCTTGAGCCTCTTACGAGTTTCAGCAAGCGCATCCCGCTTGGCTATCTCATCCTCCATCCAAGCTTCCTTCTCCTTGTTCCAGTTCCTTCTCCACTCCATCCACTGAGCATCCGACATCTCAGAGAAGAATATGATAGTTCTCCACTCTTCGATGGGCTCCTGGTCTGGAGTCTCTATAGACTCACTGGTGAAGCGTCTGCCGAATCCTAAGCCAACGATGTATACTCTCTCGTTGTCAATGTCACGGATAACCTGTGGTTGTCCTGACTCTTCAGCTGTCTTGGCCATCACCTCTTCTACAGAGCTACACTCGTAGATGCGGGGTCCTTTGACGGGGATGTCTTCCTTACTCATCTTGGCCATAGTCTTGACTACAGCTTCACCTTGTTCTAGTAGTGGGATTAATGGCGGCGGGAGGTTACCTGAACGTAAGATTTCTTTCATTAGTATTCTGCTACAATCTCTCCGGGAAGTTTCTCAACCCATGCAGCCTTCCACTTCCTGGTCTCGTCTGGATTGAGTTGGGTGTAATCTAGGTCATCCTCTGTCACTCTGCGCCACACAACATAACCTGCAGACTCTTTGACTAGGAAGACCATGGGGAGTGGTTTCACTCCCCACTTCTCGATCAAGTCGTTGATGAACTCGTACGCAGAGACCTCTGTTGAGAGGGCTTGAGTAACTGCCATGAACTTCGCGATGGTCATTTGTATCCTCCAGGCCAGACGTGATCTGCTCCTCCAAACGCTCCTATTGCTACATAGCCTTTGTCCATCTTCTGGCTTATGATTCTCCATGCTTTCCTCTTGCAGTCTGCAAAGGATCCGATGGCCTTGGTTTGTTGTCTGAGGGTATTAGCAGTACGCCGACCCCACGCTCCAATAAGTTCCCACTGGTCGTTATCATTCTTTCGAAGTGTCAGACGGTATGTCTTATCTGCACCATCTACAGTACTTTCCATTCGATAGAAATATCCAGCATCTGGGGGTGCTATCTTACGAGCGTCTTGTGTCTGTCCTATGAGCATATCATATGTCTCTCTACCCGTCAAGCATTTAGTTCAAGATTTCTCCGTCGTCATCGTCTTCATCTACAGTTGTGCTAAACATATCCATCTGATTGTTCATAGCGTCTTCTATAGTGAATGAACATACTGCGTTGACGTAGTTCCTCAGCTCATCTAGATGGGCCAGGAAGTCCTCATATACACTAGTACCATGCATAGATAGTATGGCTCCGGTGGTCCTGAGGATAGTCTCTACTACTTCTCTTGCTTTTGGGTTGTCTCCTCCAGCTGCATCCTTATGTAATTCGATGCTAGCTGTGATTAGTTCTGTTTGTGGGATCTTCATCCCGTCTTTGAACGCGGCGTCTGTGAAGTCAAACTTTTCATTCATTGATCTTTGCAACCTCTATGTTGTTCAGACCACCCTTCTTCTTCGTGCTGACTACAGGTCATGTAGTAGCTTTTCAGTTCGACTGAGTTATCTGGGAGTATCAATTACTCCAGTTTCTAATAGGTGTGGTATCTCTACGGATACCATGAGCTCGTCGACATCAATATCTGACTGTTTCATGGTGTTCATCTTGGTAGATACTTCGTCGATTTTCTTTGCGAGGGCCTTACGTTCCTTCTTTCTCTTGCCAAACTCCTGCTTGGCTTTGTACGCAATGGAACCTCTCTTTGGTTTCTTTGGGTAATACTGTTCTGGAAGATCTCCTCGGGTCCACAGTTCATAGATAGCTAGGGCTTTCTCATGCTCACTAGGGAGCATGGTACTGTTCATCTTCCATGAATCGATGTAGGCTAGGTGATGCATATAGTATGCAACAACCTTACTCTTCATCAGGGTAGATTGGAACGTATCTATTATTCCGGGGTGGAGTGGGAGCTCTGAGAATCTACTCAGTTCCTCTCGGGTAGATGCTTGTACCCAATTGAGGAAGTCTGGCTCAGCTTCCTGGAGGGCATCTAGGATGCCTTTCATTCTTGTCATGCTGTTAACAGCTGCGGTGGCTCTGTTAATTACGTCGGGGTCAACTCGTCTCATCGATCATCCTCCCATCGTGTGGTCTTCTCTTAAGCCAGTCAGAGACATTAGCTCCTACCATTCCATACTGTAGGATTCCGTCTAGGATCTGAGCGGTGAAGCGATACTCCTCGTTATCGATTGTAGTAACCAGAGCCATGTGTGGTCTTTGTGTTTGGATAACATTGACCACAACTATGGCTACTTGGTGTATGAACGTGTCAGGCTCCTCAAGGTAGTTACCTGAGACTTCCTCATACTGTTGTAGAGCACCCTCTAATAGACCTGGAGCTACTTTCTCCAGACTGTCAGCGAGTTCTTTTGCGCACTTTCCCGGCTTTCTTTTTTCCAAACAAGACAGAGATGTCATCTTTGTGCTCCACGGTTGTACCGAGGTGGATAGGTCTGGACTGGTTGGTCAAGATCCTTCCATCTGCGTCCTGATAAACTACAGCATATCCAGTATGCTGGTTCTTGTAGTATAGCTTACCCTTCTTGGCATAATCCATGGGGATGGCTAGACAGCCGGTCTCCATAAGGACTCTCCCCATCTTTATGGACCAGTGCTGATAGTGGGTGTGACCTATCACGACGCTGTCGAATTGCATTCTCTTGTCGTCGAAGTAGTCCATAGCAGCACGGACAGTACCACCTGAAGAGCTGAGGTACGTAAGTGGATGGGCTATAATGGTTTGCCCCAGTTTAACCCACCACGCCTCTCTACCAGGAGCATAGTGTACGTTGGACTTAGGATTGCGGGAGACTTCCTCTCCCTCTGTGTTCAAACGTACTCCGTCTGCTACATACTTCAGCAGATCTGTGGCTACTAAGAAGCCAAGCTGGGCAGGGAGGCGTGTGCTTATGAATCGCTTGAGTCGTGCATCGTGGTTTCCCTCAAGTAGAACTACTTCTGGGAACAGATCAGCTACGACATCGTTGATCCACTTCTCACACTGAATGTACTCTAGTGCAAGGCCTATGTCCTTGTCCTTCACAAAGCTGGAGACCATGTACTGGTCCATGAGATCTCCAGCTAGGACGATTACATCTGCGTCCTTCTCATTCTCAAGAGCTAGGTTCACCATGTCAGTATCCTGAAATGGGAAGTGAACACAACTGAGGATGAGGATCTTTCTTGCAGCTGGCTTGGATGTTGGCGTAACTCTGAAAGCTTTTGTATTAGTGTGCTTCTGATGAATTGCCTTACTTATATCCTTAGCAGCCTTGGAAATTGGGACTGGGCCCAACTTCTTTACTTCTTTGGTCTTCATTACTATTTCTCTCCTGATTAGAAGGGGAGGTCGCCATCACTTCCTGAAGAGGATGTATCAGACGAAGTGTTGGGTGCTGCAGAAGATGAATCAGAATCTCCCCGAGATCCAACCATGGTGATGTCGTTTGCTCTGATGACATCCTTATAGACCATGCTTCCATCCTTCTCGTAGTTGTCATTCTCTAGTGTTCCGATAATAACAACTTGCTTTCCCTTGTGGAGATGGTTGGGGAGTGTCGACTCGTTCTTCAACCAACGTGATACGTTGAAGAAGTCAGCCTGTTTCTCTTCTCCCTTTCTACTGTAGTTACGATTACTTGCTATGCGGAAACGTAGGAATCCTCCCTTGTCATTTACTGACTTGAACTCGGGATCATTCGCTATTCTTCCTTCCATGAAAATATTGACGGACATTGTTGTTCCTCTCTTTCAATTTGTTCTTGAGGTTCTCTGTTAGGTGGGTGAGATTAATTAGGTTCTTGGTGGTGAGAATTCTCTCTGGAGGATACTTTGTAAGTATCAAATATATAAGGAGTTGGGCTATGAGTCTCATTACTCTATCTCTTCTGACTCCTCATCGTCGTCTTCTTCCTCTAAGTCTTCGGATATGGAGTCTTCAATGTTGTGGAATCCGAAGGGCCTTCCGTCATCATAGCCTCCTTCCCACAATGCGGTCTCGTAGGCTTGATCATCGGTGTCTAGTTCTCTATTTTTGCCTAGGTCATTCAAGAGGTCTAGAAGGTGCTGCGTGCTCATTTACTAGGTTTCCTTCTTCTTCGAAGTTCTTGTGCTCCTCTCCGCTTGGAGAGGATCTTGTGTGCTAGCCCATAGTTCAGGGCCTCATCGGCGTCTAGGTAGAAGTCTCCTTTGTGAAGTCTAGCGTCAATCTTCTTCTTAGTTTGTCCACTAGCTTCGGCCATCAGCTCTAGGTACTTGTTGTACTCTTTCTTGTACTGCTTGGCGTAGATTTCTATGTCGTCTGGTGCCCCATCTTTTCCACCTGATCCTATGTGTAGCATTAGGTTTGAGTTTGGGAATACGAATCGCTTGGTGCCGGCAGCAAATATTCCAGTGGCTGCGGATGCACATTCTCCTATGCAATAGGTCCAGACGGGACTCTTGATCCACCTCATCATATCTATGATGGACCACATGTCTACATCATACCCTCCTGGGGAGGATAGAAACAACTTGATTGGTTCATTAGATGCAAGATCAAATACAAGAAGTCTTTGGCATATCATGCCAGCTGTTATCTCTTCAACAGGTAGGTAGAACCACATGATTCTATGTCTCTTGAGGTCATCGTTAGCGGTAACGTAGGGATCGGTGAGGTTTAAGCCTGTTAGGAATGTGTAGTCTCCTGAGTCGTCGCGGCGCTTATTTCTTCTACCCATTCAGTAACCTTCTTCTCTAGATCGGCTAGAGAGCCATCGTTGTATATCTTTTTATCATAATTCATGTCATCTGTCAAGGACGTTTCTGATGCGTGATCAGCTCCAGCTTCTATTGGTGGTAGATCTGATCTAATTATTCTTACTGTGTAGACGGGCATGTGTGTGACGTAATCATCTCTTATTACTTTCCCCTCATAGGGAAATCTCCAGTCTGAAATGACGAAATTAGAATCTGCACTAGCTGATATCCATTCTTCTGGATCATCCTCGCCTTCCCGTAATATGTCTAGGATTATTTGAGATGCTTCCCTCGCCCAGAAATGTAAGCCGACCCGATCTTTCATGAGGTCACCTAGTCTCTGAAGGAAGCGTCTAGACTCGGGGGTTTTTCCCCAAGTGGCTTTATCTAGGGATAGGATGACTTCGTTTTCTTTCATTATTCCTGCTCTTACTGCTTCCTCTTTAGAATTGTAGCAGTCATATGGAGAGAAGTCAAAGTATTCTACCGCCCATCGTTTCATCGGTTGGGCAAAGGATATCTCTTTGGCCTGCAACAACTTAACCATGGTCTCACTAGCCTGACCTTTGCCAGATCCAGCTGCTCCTGCTACTAATATTATCATTCAGAGACTCCTGTAAGGTATAATACCCCAAGTGGGAGGTAACGACCTCCCACTAGGGTCTACCCTATATATATCTAATTAGCCGAATGGCTATTATCGACTTGTTACGAAGGACCTCTTTGCCTTACGACGGAGGGTCTTCTTTACCATTCGGGCAGCTCTCATGCTCTTCATGAGAGGCTTGTTGCCACTGGTCGAGATTCCGCCCAGGAGCCCGTTGATCTGGTACACACTCACGTGCAGGTGGTTCGCAACCTTGGTGGGTGACCAGTTCTTCTTCAGGAAGTAAACGGCGCGATCACGCTGACTCGCTGTGAGCCTTCTGCGAGGCTTTGTTGCCCAGTTTACTTTTGCTACTCTTCTTGCCATGTTTCTTATCTCCTTCTCTACAGACAAGAGTCTTCTTGTCCATAGTGAGGTGAATTGCGTGGCTCCCTGGATTGTCTGCGACAACGGGTTCCACTTTTTCCTGTATTGCGGAGACTACAGATCTTGCACCATACTTTGAGTCGAAGTCCTCACATATGTGAGTTAGAACTGACTTAGTGTATGTTATGCCTCTTCCGATACGATCGGAGAGTCTATGCAGATGCTCTTCCGCTATCTCTGGAGCTTCCTCAGATGTTATTTCTCTGAGTGTCACTCTCTTGACTCCCTTCAGAACCTCTGATGGGAGTCCCTTCGATGGGACTGCGTCCTTAGACTCCTTCTTAGTGAAGCCTATCCTTGCAGTTCCGAAACCTCCTCCTCCTGTTGTCAGGATGATCCCTGCATCCTTCAGGTAGGAGGTTCTCCCTACTCCATCATCTATGTATCCTTTGGAGATCATGGATGAAATGGTATCTAGGGCATTGGGATTCGTGTTGTCGATGTTTTCTAGTATCAACAAGCTGTTAGGTTGGTGTCGTAGTGGTCGTGTTAAGATTCCACCCCTTCGGCTATCTACATAGCCACGGGGAGATCCTCTCAGAGACTCAGCTCTGGCGTCACTCTTGTAGTCAGCCATGTTGATCTCTACTATGTTCTCGAAGCATGTCTCTCCTAGCTTCTTGGCTATCTCTGTCTTTCCTGAGCCACTCTTTCCATCAAGAATGACACAGAAGACAGGAGCTTTGGCTAGGGCATACCCTGTCCGTAGTTGCTCAACAAGGGCATCTATTGCTTCATCTTGACCTACTACAGACTTGCTGATCTGAGCTGCGACGTCCTTCATGACTTCCTTGTTACTCTTGTCATACATTGCGAACTTGCTGTCAAGTCTCTGGTATATGGCGTCTTGGACATCTGTTGTAGAAGCTAGTGGAGCTTCTCTAGTCTTGGCTCTGAGCTTGCTGATCTTGGCCAAGATACTATCGAGCTCCTTCCTTACTGCTGCAGCTGAGGCAGGACCATCCTTGATGATCTTCTCGGCAAACCTCTTGTCTAACTCCTCCACTCGATCGGTCAGATCTTCAAAGGTTTCGTTCAGTTGTAGTCGTAGTGAAGCAGCTACGCAGGTCTCATCGAGCAAGTCGATGGTCTTGTCTGGGCGCTTTCGGTCATGAATGTGGGCGTCAGCTAGCCTTACTATCTCCTCACATACGTCATCGGGGATTGCTACGGAGTGATAGTTCTCGTAGATATCTCTGACTCCCATGATTATGTCGAGTGTCTCAGGTGGGGTTGGCTCATTGACGTTGACTGGTTCGAACCTTCTCTCCAGCGCACCATCAGTGACAATCTTCTCGTACTCTTCTCGTGTGGTAGCAGCGATGACCTGTAGTTTCCTACGGGAGAGAGCTGGCTTCAACATGTTGGCCATGTCCATGCCACCCTGATCTCCTCCAGACGTACCGGCACCCATCATCATGTGTGCTTCGTCGATGAAGAGGATAGCATCCTCACCATCTAGGGAGTCTACGAGGTCCTTGAGTCTCTCTTCGAACATTCCTCGAAGAGTAGTCCCAGCCATAAGGGCAGCCATATCGAGCATCAATATCCGTTTGTTTGATAGCTCATGTGAGGCTACACCGTCTGCTATCTTCTGGGCTATGCCTTCTACGATGGCAGTTTTTCCAACTCCAGGGTCACCAATGAGGACTGGGTTGTTCTTAGTTCTCTTCTTGAGGATGCCCTCAATCTTCTTGATGACTTTCTCTCTTCCTATGATTGGATCGAGAAGACCATCTGCTGCACTTTGAACTAAGTCAGTGGTGTACTTGACGGTGGAAAGGTTAGAACCTTCCTCTGTAACTAGAGGATTGTCCATTGCTATTGGTTCGGGGAGAGTGTAGGAGTCTGGGTCCAAATCAGACATAAGCATACACTGCACGAAGATAGTCTCTACAGAGGCTACATCGTTCGCCATGGTTGACACGATCTGTTCCATCTGTACGGAGCATGGGGACAGTGGACTGTACGTGTCTTCATAAGCGTCGGCAACTTCATCGCGGCTGAGCTTCCAATGATCACACAGATATTTGAGGTGCGCTTCTGCTGTGGAGTTGTCATCCTTTACTTCTATAAGCGCCTCACTCAACCACTCTCGGATCTCTATGTTGCCTGATGCCATGATTGCAACCGCTAGCATGAAATGCATGGGTTCACAGTACATGTCACCTAGACCGGCAGCTATCTGCCTGGCCTGATCTATGGCTTGGGTGGCTTCTTCAGTGATGTACTTGTCAGGAGATTTCCTGGTTCTACGGCTCATTCAGAAGGCTCTCCTCTGCTCTGATGTCGGCGGAGTGTAAGATAGCCATTGGTATGGCATCAGATGGTCTACCCTGTAAGATGGCATAGAATGTCTTGCCTTCATCCTCAGGCCTGGTCAGACATATCTTTGCGTTGTACATCTTACTATTCGTGGGGGAGCGCTCTATTGTAGTGTGAGCGATGGTGATATCCATAGCCTTCATCATTGATGAGACTAGGGAGTAGATATCAGCACGCTCTTGCACTATCCCTTCCATTGCATCATTGACATGCTTTGGAGCAGAGCTAGGGGCACTGATCTTCAGCACCCTCTTAGTTGCTGGATCCTCAAGAATGATGACTGAATAGTCCTTCTTTCCTGAGGTTATCTTCTCGACTGATTTAACTTTCAGAGTGACTAGGGTCATCTTCTCTCCGATGGGTCCAGAGTAAACAGGTGAGTTGCTTCGCAGATCTCGTTGAGAGTCTCACATCCTTCGAATGGTTCTGTCTCGTGGAAATATACGGCGAACATCTTCTTGCCAGCCTTGCGGAACTTCTCCTGCCACTCAGGTGTAACGTCGGAGTACCCGTCAGTGAAGATCACTGCACCTTCCATGTCCTCTTCTATGAGGTGCTCAACAACACAGTTGAAGTAGGTGCTCATGTGTCTCTCGTACTCACCTTTGACGAACTTCTCGGTGTTGCACTCGTGAACACTACCCCCGAAGGTGTAGATATCGGTTGGTAGGATGTCCATTATGTTACCTACCATTCCTACCATCTTGTTACGGAACGGATCCATGGAAGGTGAGGTATCAATGTAGGCAGCAAACGTAGACAGCTGTGAGCCTGAGTTGTTGTAGAACATGCGGGTCAGATCAGTTATGCCTGCTGCCATCATGGTTATGGTCTCGGCGGTAGGATATATAACGTACGGGTCTCTAGTGAACTGGTCTGCGAATATAGAGATGTCATCCAGGAACTTGTTCATCTTCTGCTGCGTCTCTAGCTGCAGAATGAACTGCTTCATAGCGGCAGTCTCTACATCCTCAGGGTTGATGAACAGCTTTCTGAAGACGCTGGTCTGCTCATTGCAGTAGGCTCTATCGGCGGAGAAGTACTTCTCGTTGTCCTTTGCTATCTTCTGGATATCATCGGACACGGTGCCATCATCCAGCTCCTGTGCTTCTTCCTGAGCGTCTCCGTCTTGTGCTTCTCCGGCGTCCTGTCCGTCACGAGGCTCTATGTACCTACCACCGAATGGGTTTTCGATGCTGTACTTGATCACTTCTATCTCTGTAGCAGTAGCTAGCAGGCGATAGAATATGCTCATGGCGTTCGGCATCTCATGGGACTTCCACACGGCATCGTGGATGTCTTTGTACTTGGGGTCGATCGGCTCGAACTCGGCGTACAGACTCAGAGCTGTGTTGTCCATGCGGGCCCACTCTCCTGTAGGTCCTGGAGGAGTGGGAGGATACCGATAGCGATCACCAGTTGAGCACTTTGCTCTCTCGTGATGTGTTCCGGGTAGAACCAGGCGAAGTAGACCGTTACCTACTAGCTCTGGCTTGTATATTCTACCTATGCAGTTGTCGAATCCGACAGAGGAGTTGAACAAGATCTTGTTGATGATAGCATCGAAGACAATGTTCGCTAACTCTGCGTGCTTGTTGGCCAAGTGAGTGGATGCTAGACCACATCGATGGAGGGATTCGTGCATGACTACTAGACGCATTTGGTTATACGTGAACCCCTTGCAGTCTAGGTTGATCATGATACGATCTCTACCACGTCCGTGAATCCAGGCGGCGATGCTGGGGATCCTTGGGACCCCCAGCCTCTTCTCATCACCAGGCTCAACGATCTCTAGCACTCGCTGTGCATCTAACCAGCTGATGCTGAGTTCAGAGCAAGCTTTGGCTAGCTTCTTCCCGAAGGTCTCCTTCGGGGTTATTCTCTTGATCCTGAGTTTCTTAGCCATGGTTACTTGAGCTCGCCGGTCTCGTGATCGACTGAGACATCCTTTCCTGATAGAATTCGGCCAACGAGGCGCTTGTCTTTCCCACTGACTACATCGTGTCGAATCTTGGAGATTGACACTACGAAGTCCTTGTTCCAGTTCCTCTTGTCCTGGGTGATGATGTTGTCAGTCACCCACTTGTTGAGTTGCAGAATTGCGAATCCCTGAGCTTCTGACAGAACGCTGGTGGGGCGATCTAGGCACTCTAGGGTGTTGATGAGCTGGTGGATCTTGCCAGGGGTGGACGACCTGATGCTGGTGAAGATGTCTCTCAACTCCTTCTCCAGGTCAGCGAGGGGCCACTTGGCTACGGTCTTCTTCTCTCTCTTGAGGAATCCGAGCTTCTCTTCCACACTACCGAGAGAGGCCATCTTGAGACGCAGTCTCTCTTCGTGAGTCATGGACGCAGAACTCAGATGCTCTCTGAGCTTCTCGTGAGCTCCGTTCACGATCTTGGGATCGATCTTCAGAGGACCAGAGATTGTGTGCATGATTGCCTCTTGCGCTCCTCTTTCCAGAGGCCGAGTCGCTCCCATAGTGTGGTAGTAGGATCCTATGCCTAGGATCTGCTCTGCCAGCTGCACTGGCTTCCTCCGGGAGATGTAGACACGCTCCTTGTCCTTCCCACTCTTGTCGTGAACGACACTGATGAGTGAGGAGACGTACTCGAATACGGCCTGTCTCACCTGTCCATCTGCGTAGTAGGAGTCGTAGCTGTCTCTGGTAGCTTTGACTGCCTTCTTCAGGGCCTGAATAGTGGCCTCTTCCAACTGAGCTCTGTCAGGATTGATGTTGAGATTCAAGATCTCCATGGTCTGAGAGTTCAAGTCGGCGTCTTCTCCCGGATCGGGGATGTTTATCACAGCGGAGAACCTGTCGGACAGAGCTGCGTCTAGCGACAGTACAGAGGAGTAGCTCTGAGGGTTCATAGTCGCAACCAGAACTTTGTAGCTCAGGTCCTTCCCGAGGAGTTTCCTCTCCTGGATGATCTCCAGCCAGAGGTTCTGGGTTGCCTTGTTGGCTCTGGATATCTCGTCCACTAGCACAACCTTGGCATTCCATATGGTGTTGTCGTGGTGACAGAACTCGAACTTGCCGGCTTTCAAAGCATCCGGCGATGGGATACCAGCGAGTGCGATCATGTCAGTCTTGGGAGCATCGTAGAAACGAAATGCATCTGCGCTGTACAGGCCGCCCATCAGCTTTCCTGCTGTGGTCTTCCCTGTTCCATGCTTCCCAAGCATGATGAATGCTCGCTCTATGGCAACGTTGGCCACAAAGCAGGGCTCTACTGTTTCCCAACCTACAATACATTTGTCGAGAATCATCTACTTAGTCTCCTCCTCTGGAATGTCTAGAATGTCCTTGCTCACCATAGAGAAGGATGTACCGGGAAGCTTGTCGAGCACGGCGGTCATGAGTGCAACGTTCTCTTCTTTTGTCACTCGACCGACGAACGTGTCTCCTTCTTGATTGCAGAGCTCGATGTTGAGAAGACACTTCTCCACGAGTCTGCGGTTCATGGGAATCCCCATTCCCTCAACGTCCACGTGCGAATCTCTCCCGTCTTTCTGGGGGGAGATAGCGATGACGAAGTTACCTTCGTGCTTGTCGATGTAGTCCTGATCTCTCAGAGGAGATACAGCATTGACAAGGATCTGAGCACGGGACAAGGACTTGGTTTCTGAGGTCCCAGCACTCATGTTGTACTGCTCGAAGATGTCGTTCTTCTTGCAGGGTATCTGTGATACCTCAGCCAAACGTGGAGGAGTTGGAGTCGGCATGATCAGCAAGCTTCGACCATTCCTCACATCATCCTCATACTCAGGGAGGATCTTGTTTGGGATCAAGAAGGGATTGTCTTCGGTGTCGGGGTCATCATAGAGAGACCACTGAGCTATCGGTCTGATGTTGTAATCATCCACGATAGCTGACAGATAGATCGCTATGGGATCCATGCTGTCATTGAGGGGTGGCCTGTCGTCGGAGATGATCCATGTGGGCTCGTTGACTCCATCGTCAACGATGAACAAACACATGCGGCTGTGAGATGTGTTGGATCCGCTGAATGAGACCTCCTCGAACTCGGAGTTCACATCCTTACGGTAGAGCTGATAGGCATTGATCTCGTCTGTCTTGCGACCGAAGACCTTTGTTGAAGAGGATATCTTCGCGGTCTTCTTGCTTCTGTTGAGTTCGATCTCGACACGCATGTTGCGGTCGAAGCCTACCATTCCTCTTGGGTTGACCACGGGATGAGGGATTCCCTTCCTCCCGCACAGTGCTCTCACGGTGCGGTCCAGATCTTCCTTCTCCAGTGGCTCGTTGGGGACGCACACATAGGTGGAGGTGGTAGTGGACTTGCTGGAGGACTTGGTCGGTTTGGCTGGTCCAGCGTTCGCCAAGAATATATCCATTTGCTTCCTACTCCTGTCTCTTGGTTGGGTTCGTACTCTGGAGGGTTAGGTCCAGAGAGTCGGCTTCACTCATGGCGTCAGACGCTAGAAGTCTCAGCCATTCTATTCTACATTCTAGGTGCCATGTCACCATGACATGTTGGGCTACTTCGTCAATGAATGGGAGCTGGCCTATGACTTCGCTCTTTTTGATTAAGTGCATGCAGAATCTGCAGACCTCTTTGGAAGGTCCCTTCTGCTCACGCCATATGACAGCCTCAGAGAAACGTGACATTAGTTGTTCTTCCTATCATTATATCTCCAGATCTTAGTGGAGCTGGCTTTTCTTGTATGCTGTCGATAAATTTCTGGGTGACTCTTATGACTCTTCCTCCGAAGATTATAGAGTCACTTTCATTGATGATTGATTTAGCAGTTCCAACCTGGCTGGGAAAAGATTGAAACATAGAATGATGTATGTTCATCGAGAATTTCAGGATCATAATGCTCTTAGTCATGTCGTATCCCGACACATATATGTCTGTCCTACCTAGGGTTCCCATGACTACGTACACTACTCAGCCATCCTTATGGAGGACACCTTTATCTTGTCAGGATTCATGTTCTGGAGTACTAGGTGATGTAGTGCATCAATACTGTAGCCCTTAGCTGTCAGATAGTTGTTGATGTGGAACTCACCTCTTAGATACTCTATCTTCGCAAAGTCTTCTGGGTAAAGACTATGAAGGATCTCGTGTTCTGATCCTTCGCAGTCTATCTTGAGAAGCTTGATTTTCTTGAAGCGATTGATGAGTGAGCCGGCATCTATTGAGTATATGTCCTCATAGTAGCTGTGATTAGGAAGGAGCATGTCCTTTAGCTGAGCTGTACCTCCTCCTGTATTGTCAGGAAGGTTAGCTATCATTCTGATGTCGCGACCATCACTAGTTATTGCTGCCCATTCTAACTCTACGTTCTGCACATCGTTGGCCTTGATGTTCTCAACAAATGCCCTATGGTTCTCTGGAATGGGCTCGTAGGCATATACCTTTATGCCTGGGTACTTCTTGGCTAGGTAGATAGAGATGATGCCTACATGGGCGCCGATATCTATCACAACATCTCCTGGCTGAAAGTCTATAACACCTAGCCTATAGTCTCCCTGATTGATCTCACTGGAGATGATGTCAATAGCCTTGGAGCCAGGATAATCACTGATGGTAAGGTTGATCCCACCTACCATTACGTCTCTTGTTTGGAATTGCATCTTATAGTTTGTCCTATGAAGAGAGGGCTGAACTCTGGGAGGACTTCAATGGACCAAGACTCCCATTCTGCTCTGTTTAGAGGTAGGCTATTAATCTTTGTTAGGGCTCCACTGTAAGTGTATCTGGATGCCTCTTTTCTGTCCGTAGTCCAGGTGGTCTGGGCGCCTCCAATAGTAGGTTGTGCTGTGACCACCGCAGAGGCACGTATTGGGCTTCTGGTATGTGCAGTTGTTGCACTTAGCTACTATCCTATACATATGTTTTGTCCTATGAAGTAAGGTCCACCTATCGATAGGATCTTGAACTCAAACGCGAC
>SDBT01003646.1_pt1 | contig 26496 bp, 67 predicted proteins | sample 2277101 | NCBI WGS metagenome assembly SDBT01 (sample SAMN10404973, study PRJNA504765) | marine sediment metagenome | isolation source: marine sediment core GS10_PC15, 103 cmbsf | place: Arctic Ocean: Southern Knipovich Ridge | collected 2010 | reverse complement strand
AAATACTTAAGAAACGTATCACGATCAAGATTACCGTCTTCTGCTGAGATATAAGGTACAAGGCTTTGAGCAAGGTCTAACCTTGCTTCTAAATCACTATTTTTAGTCATGTTCTCCTCCTGTAGGTTTTAAAGTAACAAAAGGATGGGGGGCGTGTGCCCCCCATCTAATTAGTAGGTGTTGAAGTATAAACTTTTCTCGTGTACTATACAACAAAGGAGATTTAAGATGACTTCACATGGTATGGCAAAGACAAAAGCTTATTATATCTGGTCTGCGATGCTTCAGAGGTGTAACAACCCAAACAATAAAGACTATCATAATTATGGTGGTAGAGGGATAGAAGTTTGTAAAAGATGGCACAACTCGGTTAATTTTTTAAAAGATATGGGTCAACCCCCTGAAGGACTCACATTAGAGCGTATAGATAACAATGGTCCTTACGCCCCTTGGAACTGTACATGGGCCACACGTTCTGAGCAGATGAAAAATAAACGATATAGTCCTTGGAGAAAGCCTAAGGAAGAACGTAAGAAAGGACCAATGACTGAAGAACAAAAATTGAAAATATCAAAAGCACTGAAGGGACGAAAATTCTCTAAATTGCATAAGTTGCGTATAAGCAAGTCCATGAGAAAAAGCCATGAGAAAAAGAGGGAGACACGAATGTCCCCCTCCCTGTAAGTGGACTTCTAATATGTGATTTCCACCTTCAGCTTCTTTGGTGTATCACCGTCCAAGGCATCCTTGCGGACATACAGTGTCCCAATCTTGGCACCATCCGCAATCTTGAGGACCTTGCCACTCTTGGTTTCCTGAAAACGGAAAGCCCCCTTGGTCTCTGTTTCCAGGGCAAACTCAACGTTAATCTTTGTCATGATTTTTCCTCTATCTATGACAGGGTTGAAGGGACAGATTAACTACTTCATCATTCCACTTCCTTGTCCCAATGAAGAAATGCGGATGTTTAATATCCTGACATCGTTTGCAAGTCTGTCACTGAGTTGAGTATCTACCGTCTCCATATCTATACGGAGTTCATCCACTTCCCTTCTTAGGTCGTTGACAACAGCCTCGGCAACTTCACGAGCAATATTCTCAACTTGTTCTGAACTGAGCATACGTTCTCCTCCTGTTAGGTTACAAATTACCAAAGTGGATAGAGATCGAAACGATCTCTATCCAATGCATTAACTGTGTTCTTTAGCAGCCTCGACAATATTTATTTGTGGGTCTTGATAATCTAAGGTGGGGTGGTTTAACTTATCTTGATAGGCAAAGAAAGGTTTATCAGTATCCTTCCAATAGTGTCCACCTTTGATGTTCTTGTTGCATACTGATTCTGGAGAGTATCCCAAGGTTTCATAATACCTTGGGCTCTTACGATAGTGGGATACTATCGTACCATCCGGCGCAAAGGAACAATACTCAAGGTCATACTTGTAGAGATTATTACTTAAGACCCTCTCTGCACCATCTAAGTATGTTATTATCCAATGTGGAACTTTGGCTTTGGTAAGACTTTCAGACAACTCAAGACGGAGTTCCATAAGAGCTGCGTGAGACATCTTATAGTGTTTTGCTCTGCTGTAGATATCCTCTAAACTGGCTAGGGCTTGATCACGTCGTTTGAGTGACAAGTTAAGATCCATCTGGTTGTTCTCCAATTCTGGTATCAACCACACGCCAGTCTGAAACAGAGGTCCAGCGCAAGGCAAGGGCTATGGCTTCTGCTTCAGCTTCCTTTTTGGTGGCATACCGTAGTTGGTTTCCAGCCCACACTCCAGAGCTATCAGCAAGGACTTCAACCTTGTATGGCTTATCCATGTTCTCCTCCTGTTGGGTTTAAAGTACCAAAGAGGGGGTACTAAGACCCCCTAACACGCTTTCTTTTCAATGTTGGTATGAATTTTTTTTGAAAGAAATCCTTACCACCACCAACTCCAACCAAATCGGATTCTGTCGTAGTGACAAATCTAATGTCCTGTTTTGGAAAGTCCTCAACAGGACCACCTGGACCAAACTTCACAACGATGACTTCGTGTAGGACTTTGAGAACAAGCCCGGTGCGTCCGTCTGGGACGCCTACTACGTCATGCACTTTGAACATTATCTGTCTCACTTTCTAAATAGTAACGCTTACATCTTTCTTCAAAGTCTTGTGCAGCTTCTAAGAGCGTAGGATGGTAGTGTCCCCAACTACAACCCCCATTTCTCAGGTTTTGGACCCAGGTAACAAAAGGTGTTCCATTGTTATCTGGGAGCCAACACACGACAACTCGACATGGGTCCCAACCGCCCCGTTTTGGTATTGCATATTCTTCGAGCATCAATGAACCATTAGGGAGCGTCTTCTCTTTAAGGTTGTTCATGTTCTCCTCCTGTTAGTGTTTAAATTACCTAATAGGGATCGAAACGATCCCTATCTAATGATTAACAGGATGATTGAGTCGTCCTTGCCCGCACGCTTTCTATACGTTCAGAATCGTAATAGGGATGAGTAACTAGCGATGCGCGAGCTTGACTGTTTCCTTTATTGAAATACAAAGCAATAAGATCCCTAGCGTGTTCCTTTGCTACCTTTTGTATCTCTGGTGATACCTCTGAAAGCAGGCGCTTACCTTTATCCATATTGGATGTGGCTTCACAAGCCAGTAACCATCCAATACCCTTGGGATCATGGGGGTCTAATGTGTAATCTGGCTTCATGTTCTCCTCCTGTAGGTTTTAAATTACCAAATAGGGGACTGCCTGTCCCCTAAAAGACTAACCTGATTTTTCATTCATCTTTTCTAAATTGTATGCTGCTTCCCTTTCATACTCATCTACCGTATGAGATAAACAGTTATAGAAGTATTCACCTATATAGTCTTTAATATCTCTCTTGTTAAGTCCGGTTACCCGTAGATTAAATCCAGACTGGAGATCTGGTGTAACTATTACGTCATGATAGGTCCAACCACAATAGCCTCCAGAGTCATCCATGTGATGATAAGATGTTGTGAACACCAGACGGTTTGGTTTGCTTGCGACAAACTCAAAAGTGGTTCCACTATCGAAACCAGAGCCATGTGGTAGATACTTATCCACAAGCTCCATTATGGTTTCTGCGTGTCTGGCAAGCCATTCAGTGTTTTTAGTTTCTTCACAGTTCTTATACGCACCAAATTTCCTCGCCAAGGAAGTTATGAGCATTTCCTGTGACATGTTAACCCTCCTTAGTGGGTATATGGACAATGTGGATCATCACAGTCCTTGTGACATTCAGCAGTATCCTCAACATCCTCAACACGGTCGCAAGTCCAATAGCTAGGGTCGGTAATGGTAGCACTTTGGAAATGCTCGTAATAATCCAATACCGGCTCTTTGCAGTTAGGACATGGTGTAGCGTGATCCTTCCAGTCCTCACCTTGAGGAAGTCTTTTCATGTTCTCCTCCTGTTAGGATTTAAAGTGACAAAGGAGGGGCTGATGCCCCTCAGTATTTAGAAGACATAGTTTTCTTCATAATTGCTATATGGGACGGTATAACCACAGTTGGCCAAGTCGCGTCTAACAGGGTGATCTTCTCCTGGTTCAAGTTTGATACTTGCACCATCTGGACTAGTAGGCTCAAGGACAATGGAATCATCCTTAAAAGCACTTCCGCGGAACTGGTATTCACCATCAATGAGTACTTCGAAATCAAGTATCCCTGGATAATCTTCGTGTTTATGAATATGAACTACTTCCCAACAAACTTTGACTCTGATGCCTTCAGCTATTTCCATGATCAATCATCCCCAATCTTCATCGTAAACATCAACTTGAGGGCTACAGTAATGCTTGATTAGAGTTTCCAATGTTTGGATTGTTGCCTGTTTATCCTGGTTACCCATTTGCGGGGCTGCCAAATATCTCTCGTACTTGGCCCAGATGGCTTCAGCGGCTCTTCTATATGGGCTAATCATGCTTGTTGTCCTCAAGAGATGTTGACTGTGGTTTCGTCATTGCATAGTTTTCTTGCTTCTGATTCCTTCAACTGGTCTCCCACAGTCGGGCTAAAAGTATTCTGTGTTTTGACAACTTCATACATCCTAACTGGCCTGGGTGGATTCTCATGAGACAATTCGATACCGCAGCGCCGTAACCAGATTGTTTTCTTTGCCATGTTCTCTTCCTTTTCCATTCGACAGGATCCGCCAAAGGTGATGGTCGAATCTTCCATGTTCTCCTCCTGTTAGGTTGCAAATTATCAAAGTGGATAGAAATCGAAACGATCTCTATCCAGTAAGGTGTTAAGCTTTTCTTACCTTCTGAAACTTTAGCTTATATCCCATAAGTCTGTAAGCCCTCAACTCATACAGGACCTTGTCAAAACGGATAGCTATTAAGCTTGTCCGTCCAGCGTCTAACCAATGTACTGCCCGACATTTAGGTATCCTTACCGTAACGTCGAAGTAATGTGGAAGACGTTCTGTATTTGATAAGGTAACGTAAGCTATGGCGTCCATTCTGCTTCTCCTGATAGCACATGCTTCCTAGCTTGACATGCGAAGCACAGACCCCTTAAGTAGACAATACCATCAAGGATCAAAGGGGGGTCCTTTGTGGTGAAGCCACAAGGGAGTTTGTATCTAAATTTGCAGCAAAGGGTTACAACTGTGGTCCCTTTCTTTATCCGCATGTTCTCCTCCTGTAGGTTTTAAATTAACAAATGGATAGAAATCGAAACGATCTCTATCCAAATAAGCTCTTAAAGGTAATCACCTCCATTCAGCTTGATGCCTGTGCATCCAGCGTCGCCCATGCCAAAGTCATCGAGCGGCTCGAAGCCTTCCCAATCACCCCACATTATACCAGCATAGACAGGGTTATCGTCGTCGTCGTAAGTTACCCAATTGACGGGGTTGGATATGATCGAGAGATCAACATTTCTTGGTCCCTCAGTTCCTACTCGGTCGATTGTATTACCTTGGATAGTGGTAGGTATAAAGTCCTGTGTCACTATCCATCTATATGGTGCTGACATGTTCTCCTCCTGTAGGTTTTAAATTACCAAAAGAAGGGGGGCCGAAGCCCCCCTCAAGTTCGGCCGCACACCCATACGGCGGACCCACTACCTCTCCGCACTGTACGGGTAGTTATGCGGCCTTTTTGGTCTTTGAGGCTTTGCCGGTCTTTTTGACCCTGGAGGCATCAGACGCGGCCGAAGCTTTGGTAGCCTTGGCAGCCTTGCGAGCCTTGGCCGAAGGCTTGTCAGCGGCTACGACACGGGGCTGACCAATGCCTACAGCCTCACGAGCTCCCTGGAGAGTGCCAAAACACTGGACTTCGTTGGAATCACCAACTTTGTCGATGGGCACCGTTTGAAAACGGACGATCTGGGTGCGGTCGAAGTTGGTGATCTTCTGAACCAGGAAGTTTTCGCTTTTATCCACTTGTGTTAACATAACAATGTCTCCTCCGATTTAGGGTTTAAAGAAGGGCATGTAGGGGCTGCGCGCTTCGCAGCCCCCGTATTTGTCCCTCCTATACTTATTGGTCTACCAGTATGGCACACCAGAAAACCAATTCTTACCTGAACTGGCTTCCTGTTGTGTCAAACAGCTTCGCCAAGATAGTGGTGTGTAGTTTGCGTTCTAAGTACCACTTCTTTGGCTGTGTGTGGATTAATTATCTGACGACATCTGCCTTCACAAAGAGGCCAGCACTCTGACCTATGATTGGTAGTCGTCGTGATTATGTGTCCGCATTTGGCACATTGGTATCGACGACGAGCCATAGGGGCGAACTTGACATTAGACATTTCCTTGTTTCTCCATGTCCATCATTGTCGTATCATCCAACTGACCATACTCCAGGTAGTACACACAGTCAGCGCAGATTGAGATATGACAAAGCTCATTATCCTTGTCCACATAATGTGCTGGATACCTGTTACCACCTAACAGACGGTTACAGATGTTACAAGGTAATCCTGAGAAGTATGGTTCAACTTCTTCATCATCTCCACATTCTTCACAACCTGGACACTGACCGGACGAAAGAGCTTCAAGTCCTTTGGTGCCCTTCTTGAAGTCGCGGATGTACAGTTCATAGTCATCCACGTTTTCAATGTGTGGGTAAGTCATGTCTATCCACCACGTATGGATAGGTCATGTCTGTCATGCACACTAAAAACGATAGTTTGCAAGTCCATCACACTACGAACGACAGCTTGCAAGGCTTCACACATCTTCATGGCCTCTACCTGTCGCTTGGCTTCATCCTCGAGCTCAGGGTTATCTAACTCAGGGTCCCAACCCATAAGGTTATGGCCATTCTCATGAGCTAGGTCTATAACAATTTCAAGAGCCTTTTCTAACTTCATGTTCTCCTCCTGTAGGTTTTAAATTACCAAAGAGGGGATCATATGATCCCCTAATGGATGATTAGTGGTGTTGCTGACAGATTATGTTTACCGTGATGCAAGCCTGTTCGAAATTCTCGACCACGGTCAAAGCATCGGGCCACGTTGTCATGATGTCCCCTGTGTAAAAAGCCTCAACCCAAGGGTCGTATTTGTCGAAGCTTACATCGGGTTCATCTGGTGGGGTAGTTAAGAAGTCCACCGCAACTGGCTGCTGTAGTTCCCAAACAGGTACTAGATTTTCCAGATCATAACCAGTGATTTCAAAGGCGTTTGGGTCGTAACACTTCTTCAAGTAGCTGTTGCTTGTCACCATTCCTGCTTGGTTGACCAGTATGGCAAACCTCGGGTTGACCAAAATTGCATGGAAACCAAAAGCTCCACCATCACCACTGAAGTCTATGTGAGCAACCGGGAAGTTACTTGCTTCCTCAAGCATCTTTTGAACTGTGTCAAAGATGTGGAGTTCTTTTATTGTCCTTTTGGTCATGTTCTCCTCCGTTAGGGTTTAAAGTACCAAAAGACCCCTACGTGGGGTCAGTCATATTCTTGTTAAATAATTTAAGGAAGTTTTTATTTAGATTAGCACTAAAATATTCTGCATAATATGGACTAGTGTGTGCTAAGCCAATTAGACCTACTATTGCACCAAAAGTTACAACACATCCTTTTGGTAACATCTTAATTAGTTGTTCAAACTGTTCAGATGTTAGACTATGCTTCTTTGGTTCCATATCTGTTCTCCTCAATATTTATCAACTACGCCGTTACGATTATATGCCTCAATAATACCAGCGGCGCGACAAGCCAGTATGAAAGCATTAGTCATATCCACTGCTTCTTGTTGTTCTTTATGTTGGTCAGATTCTAAACTTATGGGTATGACATTTTGTTCTGCTAGTTCTAAAGAAACTTTCAAAGCTCTTTCGATGTTCATGGTCTCCTCCTGTAGGTTTTAAAGTATCAAAGAGGAAGCCTACCTGGCTTCCTAATGTGCAGGCTTTAGCTGCTAGATCATTTTCACCTCCATAGGGTTACTGTTTTGCCCCCTTTCCCCTTTAGCTAACGGAGATTAATACTCCGTTGACCATCTTACCCGTTGCATACCACACATGCGCCGCTGGATAGTGAGGACCTTCAATGTGAACCTTACCGTTTTCCGGTACGTCCCCAATAACAGGCTGGTAGACGTCTACGTTACGTCCAGCGGCCACGGCCTCTTTGAGGGCCTTCTTTGTCTTGAAGTTGGGTACAACGTAAGCCATTCTAATCTCCTCCGTCAGGGTTAAAGTACCAAAGAAGAGAGGTCAATGACCTCTCTTCGTTAAGTCTTATGATCTGTTAAATTCAGTACGTAGTATCTTGGCTGTATCAACAGCATCAGAGACTCTATCTCGCATGGTCTGACACACACCCTTCGCAGCAGGGTCAGTTTCAGCAAGAAGAAGTAAGTTATTACTTGGCACATGAACTGAAGCGAATTCATCCAGTGCATCTAATATCACTTGAAGTGACATAGTTTCTCCTCCGTTAGGGTTTAAGTAGCAAAGTGGATAGAAATCGAAACGATCCACATCCAATGAGTTCATGCACCTTTGTTAAGTCCCCGCAATATGAACTTTATTTGTCTTACCCCTTTGTCGTGTTCTTTTTCAAACCGCAAGTGATCAAAAGATGATTGATTTGAATTAATCATCCATCTCAATCCCTGCATCCATGATGCCCACAATTTGGGTTCAGCTTTTGGATTAAATGGACACATATCCACTATTTCCATACCGTGTTTTGCTCCATTAAAGTAAGCTTTTGTATCTGTTGACCTACCCTTTTCCATCATGCCCGTTGTTATGATTTCTTTTTCTTGTTCACGGGTCAAGCCTGATATTGATGGCATCTTTGCCATAGTCTCCTCCGTTAGGGTTTAATTACCAAAAGAAGGGGCATTAGCCCCTTCAATCATCTGAGTCCATATTTCAAGTAGCTGGCTTGGTGTATTTTGACGTGGCGACGATGTTTTGAACGCATCTTTTTACTTGGTGGCTTCATGTCTACTGAGTTACACCTATAAAGCAAGAAGATCATGAGGCCGGGCATGAACTCATCAAGACACTCAAGTTCATAAGTGTCTTTTTTCAGCCTCTTTATTGTATATCTTGCTGTTACAACTGCATTGGTGTCAGGTTCATGTTTGTTCTTTAGCAAGTTCCATCTGACACCAAAGGTCCTTTTCACTGAGGCACCCGGTATAGGAAGACCTAGGTGGCCATTACCATTGGTCAGCTTAAAGACCTTATGGTCATTCAAGAGGATTACCTGTTTCATGATCCTTTATCCAAACCTTTGAGGTATGAGCCTTGACCTAAAGCCTTGGCGGTAACGACTTTAACGACCTTACCGTTGTAGATCTTGGTGTGCTCTTCAAGCAGTTGCTTTACGTAAGCGCCCCAATCAGACGCTTGGTGGAAGACACCGGGTGTGGGGTCAAGGTCAACCTCAAAGATGATTGAAACCTTAGTGCGGTCCTTTTGCATTGTCTATCTCCCGTTAGGTATTAAAAGTAACTAAAGATGGGGGGTGCTTCAAACATCGCTTTGGCCTATGGCCGCATATAAAACGACTAAGACACCCCCCACCCCCTTCACAGGAGGAGGAGAACTAAGGGGCTTGTAATCAAAAGCAAGTTCAACTACCATAAGATGTTGCTGAAGGTTACGTGATACTTGCGCCCTACTAACACTACAAGGATGTTTGCTCATTCACTTGCGTAACATGGGACAAGGATACTCACAGTCAGGTTGCCGTCTTTTTACTACCTTCATGCAAACATAGAGGTTTTATTAGCCCCGCAGTTCTCATAGCTTGCGCTAGCCTAGGCTTTTCAGCCATTCACACGCTGGCCACGGTTACCATTGAAGGAAGACGCGCTTACTCAACACAAGCCTTGAAGCAAGCCACCCAAAAAGGGAAGCCGACGTTCACGCCGTGAAGGATGTTCACGTCACGTTCAGCATGTTCAAAGGATTTTTACTTAGCGGTAGCATAGTTTGCAGAAGATAATCAGCGGCCTATTACGCTGGCCACGTCAGCATGGTAGAAGATTATGATTGTTTTGATTATGCCCCTAAAGACCCCGTGACCGCTATGAAGCGAGCCCGATAGGATAAGCCTACATGGCTTGGCGGGGGTGTCCACCTCCAGTAATGACCGCCGTGCCCTTCAGGTGGGTTGTCGCAGTCTTTTATTACCGGGCTTTGTTACCCTTAAGGGACCACAAGATGTGGCCCCCCACAGTGCGTTGTTTGAGTGTCGCAATCACTTAACTTCTACTTAACTAAACTGCATTAACCCTACATAATACACCATTTGGCAAGAGGTGCAAAGCTTTAATTCACCTGCTAAGGCACTGAAAATTCAGGCCTTCTTTGTCATTTAGGAGCTGGCTGTGGGTAACTTTTTAGACTAAAAGGGAGCGTCTAATTGACGCCCCCTTAGATGTAGTAGTGTTCAGATTTGACGAATACTACTGAGTTTCCTCTTCTAATGGCTCTACACCAACCTCTGGCATCGGTTCCTCAGTACCTAAGAAGAACCAAACCGCTGCTACCGCAGCACCCACGAAGACCGCTACGAGCACCCATTTCTGCCAACTCTTCATCTAATTATCCTTTCATCCCCATTTCCTGATCATCTGGACAACATCTAGACTCATAGTGAGTCCAGCCACATCTGGTTTATCCCCTTCCTCATTCACATCTGCCTTACCAGTTAAAGAAGAATCAGATTCAACTTCAGCTTCAAAGCTTATAACATTAGATTCAGGACCTAAAGACTTTATCTCATCTCTAGCTGATTTAATCTTATTGTCTATTTCTATTAATGCACCAAGGGATCTTGTTATCTTCATTACTTCAGCTTTGTAGGCGTCAAGGTTAGTGTCTAATTGATCCCAAGCCCAGCGTGGTCCTCTACGTGTGAGTAGATCAAATTTTCTTGTCATGATTAAAACCTCCTCGTTTTGCTTGTAAACGTCATCATTCTAGCATAATGACTAACTTGCTTAAATAGAGCAGTCATGATCTTACCTACTGCTTTAGCTTCGTCTTCATCTTTGAGGTACAGTATGGTCTTTCTTGCTACTAATATCTCTGTCAGGGTCAACCAGTCTTCATAGGCTAACCAGATGGGGATTTTATACTGTTTCACCACGGCCGTTTCAGTTCATGTAGATCATCAGCCGTTAACTGGACAGTGCTAACGGCGTTTGTCCTTATCGCTTCGTGATACTCAACATGTTTGATAGTACCATCTGGATAATAGTCGATAGCTTTGATACGAGGACAGTTTCCCTGGTGGGGGTGGTATCCACAGTGAATACATTTGGGCGTGTCTTGAATAGTTGTACTCATTGTCTACTCCTTAATGCGTTATTGTGATGTGCCAGATAATGCTGAAAAGAATCAGCCCTAGAGTTATACTTAGACACAAGCGGTCAGCTTTATTCATGTCTTGTCTGCTCCTGACTGTCTGAATGCAGCATTTCCATATCCTATAGTTTTTAATGCATTAAGCTGTCTATGTGAACAGTACATGACACCACCTATTTTGTCTACCAGAGCATCTGCATCTTTATACTTTATATACTCTGCATCAACATAGGGGTCTATTGGTAACCATTTAGCTAACCAGAAGATGATTGGATGAGCATAGTAACGGACTACCTCAACACCATCCTCTACTTGCGGCCAAGGATCATAGGGGTAGATATGTAGACCAGCAAGACTATTTATTGTCATTGTTTTTCCCTGTCCATTCTATCTTCTTACTGTATGCAAGGAAACCACTAAGTGAAGTACGTTTGTTCCAAGCAACATCATGTTCACCACCATGTCCAAGTCGTTCAGTAGGTCCTTTTGCCCCACAGTCTTTACACTGTATCCAACTCCAACCATCAACATGTTTATCTATGGGCTCACCACCACAAAAAGGACAAGGACTTAGTGTTGTCATCTATTTGGCTCTTCATTGACAGGTGTTGCGGGAACACCCTCATATGGAGCAAGAGCATCATTTAATGCCCATAGATCATCGTCGTCCTTCTTTACGTGAGGTTGAAGAAGTTGGTGAATTCTATCTTTCGTTTGTGCCCGTAAGATACGGGCTACGGTCAGTAATAGATTTAGCTGTTGCTGTTCTGGTGTTGGTGTCATTCTACTTCTCCGTCTATTTTATAGTCTACTTAATTAGGACCCAAATGATTAGCAATAGTATTATAACAATTAGGATTATTTCTCCGCACTGTATTTCTTGTTTTAATTTTCTTATCATTCTATCCTTCAATTTCATTATCTATCCTCCTATAAAGGAATCAGGACCACATTCAATGAATATCTGTGCATCAAACAACCAGAGGAGGATGATTAGGCCCACAGCTATACCTGTACCTATCCAAATGCCCTCACAGAGTATTGTAACTATCTTAGTCATCATCGAGACGTCCTTCTATTGCATCGTCTATTTGATCTCTAACCTCTCCTAGAGCTAGACGAGCTGCTTTCATAGTGGTGATGTTAACTCCATAGCTTGGATGGACGTCATCAAGTAGGTTTTGAGCTAGTCTAATCTTCTCATGGTTCTTTATGAGTAAGTACTCGGATTCAGTCATAGTTTGTATCCATCTCGTTTCACTTGATAAAGTTTACCTCTGCTTTCCATCTTGTTCATATAGGGGTGGTCGCCTTTTTCTCTCCAGCGTCCATCTCTAAGTATCATACCAACGTAAACCCCACACAAGAACGCGAAAGCTATAAGTGCCACTATCCAATCAATGGTCATTGTTGATTACCCCTCGTTGTGTCAGCACGTCTACAAGCTGCTTTTCAGCGTCTTTGAGTTTAGACAGTACATTATTTGTATCATGTGATCTATATAATTCACAGTCAACACCATCATCTGGGTCCATGTTTTCGCAGTCTATACCTTCAAGAGGAGGATTATCAGTAAGCATCAAGACGATTGCTACTTCACTGTATTTCCTTATAGCCCAAATAGGATTATCCCCTTCCTCACCACGTAAAGCATCGTCGTCAACAGGAGCACCGCAACAAATAAGATTATTGTCTTCTCTAACAAAACCATAACCACAAGTACGACATGAGTTAGTCATTAAGGACTCAACTTCTTCATGTAAGGTCATCATCTTTTTTCTTTGTCAAGTGGGGACCAGCAATATTGACAGTCCTCCATTTAGCGATAGCACCGTTAGGATCATACTCGTTTAGCTCTCTGTATTGTAAGACATCAGGTTTACCATGCTGTCGTAACCATCTCAGTTCAAAGTGGATGAGTGGTAACATTGTCTAGCTCCTTCTTTAGCAGTCTAGCAGGAAATATTTAGATAAACAGAGGACAGTAAGTCCAACACCAAACCATAACCACATACGACCAGTTTCAATCATCCGATTGCCAGTGTCGTACCTTGCGTTAGCTGTTTCATTGTCCATAGTGGCTAATCTCCTTATCTGCGGGCATCCTGTACGGGCGCATCCTGACTGCCATGCTTGGGGGCTAAGTTTAGATCTACAGAGGGTGCAACGTTCAGAAGGCATAGTGTACCCCTCACCATTTCCATATTGTATGAAGTCCTACGCTTATACAGAGGACGGCATAGAGACCTAATACCCACGGTAGCCAGTCTAAAACCTCGGCTTCAGTCACAGTGTCTAACTCCTTTCTTTCATCTAATGAATGGATATAAGTGAACTTAGTGAAAGGAGTACAAGAGCGCTAAAAGATAGAGCCGCCTTTTTAGGTTTTTCATTAATTAGAGATAGATAGATAAAGTTATACCCATTCACAGCAGCACCTATACCTAGACTTAATGATACGAGGGTGTCCAGATAAGCCATAGTGTCTAGCTCCTTCACTTTACCAAAATTGCAAAACTTATCATCCCAGTACAAAGCAGTGCAACTCTCTTCCAGCTCCATTCATCAAGATCAGGTACTAGAGATCTAACATGATCCATCCCATAAAAAATAGCTACAACGATTAGGACGAAGATCATCGATACAAAAATCCATCTAACAAACTTCGGCCACGTTTTCGTGAACTTCAATATCATATCTAGCTCTCCCTATATAGCAGTAGACCCTTACATAATACTATACTGAGCTAATATCAGAGAGACAGGATCACATCTAGATACCAGGATAATGCAATGGTAAGAAGACAATATCCAAATCAAAAGGTAATAGTATAGGAGAACAAGGGGTTTAATATGATCCACGGATCGAAAGAGAGGGTATGTTGATAGACCGTGAAAGGAGCGCGAGAGGTGAAAGAGGAGGCCGAAAGCCGCGGAAGGGTAGCCTCCTCCATCTCGTTTAATTACATCTACTCTTATATAGGAAGAAGATAAAGACGATATAGATTGGACATTATGCATACCCGTATATAGATCGAAATAGTCTCTATGCGCGGTAAGGACAAGGATATACTGGTACTCCGCTTCCTCGTATTATTATTATTATTGTTATGCATCCTCTTCTTCCTTTAACGTTACATGGACATGGGATAGAGAAGACCCCCGTGGAGAGATTCACGGGGGTCTTTTTGAGCTATGCGGTCTTTTCAACCGTCTTGATCTTGGGGGTCTTGATCGCCTTGGTCTTGCTCGGCAAGGAGATCCTTACCACCTGATGGTTATCCTTGCGTCCCAGTACCGTCTGGACCAGGACACCGGCCTTCACCATCTGATCCTTTTTGACACGGTGAGAGGCGGACTTGCTCCCAGTCGCCGCCGTCCCAGCGGTCGCCGCATCCGTATCGCTTGAACCGCACGCCCTCGCATACATCGCTAAGGCAAGTCCGACCGCCGTATTGGTCCTTGACGTAACCAGTCCAATCTTGATCGCGTCCTGTCCTGGCTGCGGTCCTATGTCTTTTGGCCAGGTCTTGAGGTCTGGCCAATCTTTGAGCAACTGCTTGGAAATGGAAGTCATGATGACTCTCCTTTAGGGGTTAATCCAACGATGTCAAACAACGCTAGTGTACCTACAATGCACCCATATAAAAGGATATGCAAGTGTTTTTTTATATTTCTTTGCTCTTGACATGTTGTCTTCTTCTTCCTTTACTTTATCGTTAAAGTAAATCGAAACAGTTTCTATCGCCAAAATCCAGTCCCCCCGCCCAGGGGGGAAGGATCGAAACGTTTTCTATCGCCAAATTTCTGGAGGCCCCCACGTAGTGGGATGTCGTCGTGTTTTTATTCTTCTTCCTCGGTCTGAATAAAAAAACGAAACAGTTTCTATCGCCGGGACAGGAGGGCTCTGTCGATCGAAACGTTTTCTATCGCGAGGATCGAAACGAAACGTATCCTATGCCGGGTCTTCTTCCTCCAGCCTGGGGGCGGTCGTCGTCTTCTTCCTTTAACGTTAAAGTAAGCCTACCCCAAAGGGCCTACCCCGTATGGGGTATACCTACACCACATGGCCTACCCCATACGGGGTACCCCAGCTTTAACGTTAAAGTGGTACGGTACGGTACCGTGTGTGGTGTAACGTTAAAGTACTTTAACGTTAAAGTAAGCGGGCATGAAAAACGCCCCCAGGCGCTAACCTGGGGGCGTGTGTAAAACGTGTGTACTATGGTTTGCAACCATCAAGCGCCTCAGTGATAAGGGCTAGGTGAAAGTGCAACGCGCCCTTGCAAGCCTCAAGTGCAACGCCCTTGGCGCTTGGTTTTATTATTTCATCAATACCGTCAACAAACTTGGTTAGCTCATTCACGGCCCGCCTAGCTAGGCGCTGGCGGTTAGCCTGGGCGGGCGTCATAACCACGGGGCCACGCCGTGACCCATGAGCCAAAGCGCCCATAGGCTGCCTACCACGGCGGCGCTCATAAACAGTATCATAAGGGTTTCATCAATCACCCTCATGACGCGCCTACGCTGGCGGCGCGTCATGCCAGCCGCGCCATTGCGGCGCGGTACTCACGGCGTACCCGCCGCGCCAGCCATGCCGTGCCTGAGGGCGTTAGTGGTGTGGTGTGGTAGGCGCGGCTATAAGCGTAAGCGTGCGCCAGCATACGCGCCTTGTGCGCCCGCCTGCTGTACTCAGCGCGGGCAATGGCCGTTATATCAGGTTGAAACATTGTGATACCTCAAAGGTTAGGGGGGGGCGGTACCGCCGCCCCCCTTGTGTGCCGTGCCGTGCTAGGCGCTAGGCTGGCCCGTCACTTTTTCAAGCTTGGCAGCTTGACCGGCCGTAGGCGTGGCTGGCGTGGCCTTGTCAGCCACGGGCTTGACGGTACCCTTGGCCTTGGCCTTGCGCTTGCCAGTGGCCTTGCTAGGGGCCTTGGCGGTACCCTTGGCGGGCAGGCTCACGGTTTTGACCGTGTGACCCAACTTGAGCGCCTTGCGCCCGCCCGGCATGGTTTTGGTACCGCTATATTGCCGGCCATGAGCGGCCATTGTGCCCGCTACCATTTCAATGCGGCCCGCCGCCAGCCCGTGCCTGATTTCATTCACGTGCTGGCCCGTGAAGCCTGCGGCTGAACAAATGGCCTCATTTTCATGGGTGAAATAGCCCGCCGCCCGTGCGTATGCGGCAAAGCTGAGCGCAACGCCCGTGCCGCCCTTTTTGCCATACGCTAGCGTTGCGTTAACGGCTGCCTCATCAATCACGGGGCCAAACTCAACGCGCCAAGTGGCGGGTAGGTGCGGCCAAAGGTTAGTGAGGTATTTTGGGGTTTTCATTTAGTGACCTCATAAGGTTAGGGTTTAAAACTACGTAACAACCATGTTCAGCCTACTACGTACCTACGCACCACGTCAACCGTTTTGATACTTGTATTATTATTATTATTATTTGTGCTGCTCAAGTATTGGTGAAGTGTAGCAACACCACATCAAGTAAAACCGAAACAAGTCATAGGGGGGCGCCCCCATGATACGGGCAAGGGTACGGGGGGCTGTAAGCCGTACCCTCGCGGAAATCTTTGAGCAATTTTTACTCGGCCCTATCTAATCTACCAAATCCCATATACAATACACATGCTCCAGGCAAAATCTTTGACCACTTTTTTATGACATCTATCTAATCCTTTAGTCCCTATATACAATCCCCCACTACCACTCAAAATTTTTTGGATATATCTTATGGAGCCGCCCAGTGCGTTGGCTTAGGATCCATTATCCCAACGACTACCCAATGCCCTGCACCCGCTACTACATGCATCATGGCGGCACGCCCGCCCTCTCCAGGGGTATAAGGCGGATCAGGGTACGGAAAGACTTCCCAGTGTCCCCGAATCCCATTAGGACTTAAACCATGCCACCAAAGAAGTACTTTTTGGCCGTCTTTTGGTGCTGTATCTATTGATTGCCATGTAGTCATATCTAATCCTCTATGCATCCACGGGCATCCACATGCTTTATGTAAACGCCATATCCCTTACTAGGTAGTCCTCCAAACGTTTGCAGATACTTCCTAAGCTGATCTCTTTTTCTCTTACGTCCAAGCTCTATGTAGACCTTTTCTATTAATCCTCTCTTTATTGTTAAATCAATTACCTCAATCAAGTCCCCTACTTCAAAAGACAGTCTTTGTGAATTATTATAATCTTCCCCTAGTTGAGTCTCTCTTAAACCAAACCGTAATATCTTTGTTGCACGCTGCTGTACTTCAGCACACTCTTCTATGAGACATTCCAAAACCTCCCTCTCCTGGGGAGAAGGAGGTGGTTCCGGAGATATGTATTTATCTTTTGTCATACCTAATCCTTCCTATCATGCTCCTCAACGTATATGCAAATCATGTGAAGATAAAGACCATCAAGCTCCTCACCCAAGTTATAAGTCTTATGTTCCACCTGTTTAACCATGTAGTATGTCTCACCAAGCGTTAGTACCTCACCCGCTCTAGGTACTGCATCGAACTTTATGTTCTTATCCCCACAAGGTAATCCCTTAACCCTTACGACAGTAGACATCTGAAGCTCCTTTCCTAAAGAAAAAGGGACAAGCGGTTAAAGCTTGTCCCCTTTATGTTTTCTATTTCAAGAGATTATCCAAGTAGATCTTTACCGCGTCCTTACTTAATAACCCTTCATTGATTATATCTTTAAGTCCTACACCAATATCCTCAAGATCAGCTATTGCCCGTTTCATAGCTCCTATTGTATTGTCTGGTCCTACCTTAGCTTTCTTAGGCATGTCCTTATCCTTGTATGGTTGCTTGTCTCTCTTCTCTTGTATCATTGATTTCGGGTCTTCCTTTATCTTAGCCTTCTTCAAGTATTCATATGGTATGTGAATATCCCAGCACCATTTTCTCCTATTGGCTGGTACTTGGTAATTTATTGCTTTCCTGTTTTTATCCTTTAGTACTCTGTATCCCTTTTTAGCTGCTTTAATACGTCCTCCACTTTTACGGTTCGTTGAGTGATATTTTCCTGTTCTAGAAAACATATATTCTATTATATAACGACGATATTTCTTTGGTATGTCTTCATCTTTTATCCACGGAAAGACAATACGCATGTGTCCGCGTGTTCTTATCGTCCTTTGTTTTGTACCAGGAACTAGCTCCATGTTCTTTTCTAAAATATGACCTGGCCAATAAGATTCTGTTTGATCTCTATAGATTGTGTAGCTGATTATTACAAGATCTTGTTTCCCTGTTAATAGTCCCATATCTCATTTCTCCCTTTCTGCCTCGTTATTACTTATCCTTCATTCTACTCCAACTCTGGATTTAGATATAGTGTTGCATTAATCTGTGCTGGTGGCGGTGGTTTAATTAACCCCAATACCGACAGTAGCTGTCGTGAAACTATGGCTAGGTCACCACCTTGATCTGCTTCCTCTGCTAGTACCATAGTAGCAATCATTACTGCTTTAAGTTTCTCATCCATTCTCGTCACCATGTGTATGTCCTTATCCATACGCACCCCAACCTGTAGGACACCGGGGGTTGGCACAGGAAAACCCCATTGTCTGTCCATATTCAAATTTCATCCCACACTCGCCACATTGTTTACCCTTCTTAGGTATGGGTGTCACCCAATCTTTTGATAGTGGTTCAATGAAGTCGTACTCAGGGTCAGGTATTATCTTTGTCACTATCTAATCCTCATTGAAGTACTACTTTGCTTGGTTCAATCTGTTTAATTGCCATATGAAGCCATAGATAAGTCTGTTGTGCAGCGTTTTGCGCCATCACGTATTCACTAGATTCACGTAAGACACTATACTCTTCTGCACGGATACCAAGGACAGTGATTAACTCTTGAACCTCTAAGCGGAGGTTTTTAAGCGTGTCTAGTTCTAGAACGGGGATAACCATTAGTCTTCTCCAGTACTGGCTTGTATGAAGTCTTCTTCAGACTCGAAAACGGGTGCATCCCAATCCATTTGGTCCCATAGTCTCTCGACTAAGTCCTCGTCGTTGTCCACTCCAGGCCAACTGTCGTTCTGATCCTTCATAAACATTATAATTGCCCCGGCACAGTGCTGAGTGTTCTCACCGGGTACGTAACCTTCTTCATCTCCATTCAATTCCAACAGTACCGCTGACAGGTGACAAGGGAAGCCATTCCTAAAAGCTTGTTCTGCAATCTCCCTGGCCCGATCCTCGCAGGCAAATCTAATTGCGGTATCATCTGTTCTAAATGGACAGTTCTTACAAGGGGTCTTTAGATCAAACTTCATTGGATTTCACCTTAAGGATAGCCTTACGGTAGTCCTCAACACCCTGAACATATCCTTGAGCGTAGTCGTCCATACTCTTGGCAATCCCTTTCCCATATAGCTCTAGCACTGCACATGTATTTTGCATTTCCTCGGCAGCTTTTTTACCTCGTAACGTGCAATGTGTCCATTTTGCTGAACATGCCTGAAACTCCGGAGTACGTGGTGTTCTTGTGTCAGTCATCGTATTCATTCTCATTTAGATAATTTTGACCCATGATTACGAGATGATGAGCATGTTCCCTAGATGTAGGGATCACAACATCATGTCCACTCCTTAGTTTTGACAAAGCTCTTGTGTCTCCGTTTATAACCTCACATACCATCTCTGCGTCTTCTCTTTGTCCTGAGTTTACTGTGCAATAAGAGTTAGTTCCATCCGGCATAGATATACTAAACTCACCATAATCATCTGTTGGATGTGCTATTGTTGACATTAATCTTCCTCCTTTATAATCTTATCAAGAAATTCAATAACGCTTTTATCGAAGTACGTTGGGTGCGCGGCAAATCCTTCCATTGTCCGAACGTAGTAGTTTAAACTTTTTGCAATTGTATTTAGATACTTTCGACGTTTGCCATTCATTGTTTTCCACTCCAATGATTAATCATCTACTGGTAGGTCATTTATTTCCTTTATCCTTTCATCTCTTGTCTTCAGATCCTTCTCCCAACCCCTTATCAAAGCAGCTACGTCATTTTTTAGTTTAACTGTAGAGGCTTTACCCTTTCCTTTTTGCTTTTTCTCCCCATCTTCAAAGCCAGTCCCATAAGACTGAGTTTGCATATCAAATAGCCTGGGGTAGTCTTCTGCAAAGAGAGACTCAAGTCTAACAAAAGATGATTCCACATGTTCAGAACCAAGTCCGTGTGCCCTTACCCTCTGTATCAAGTTTGCTATTTGATCTAGTACTCTCTGTGTCATCTGGTTTTCTCCTTTGTTTGTTCTGCCCCCTGCCCCACTTCTTTAAAGATTTCTTTCAGTCCCTTCAGGTGATTGTCTATCTTTAGTATTGCTTTCTGTGGATCCTCTATTATTGTCTTTTTTATATCATTAAGGAGAAGCGTAAAAAGCATATTCCTAATGGGATCATAGGGTACGTCTGCCATGTTGCTTCCTTTACTCTTTGATTACCAGTGTGGTCTCTGTATCAAATATGTCAGCATCTTGGACTTCTCTTATACGTCTTCTTAGTATATCATTCATGTACAAAGCTCTGACAAGATCTATTGTCATGTGCATGAGTTCTTTCCTTACATTCATACATCCTTTATTATCTTTTATAGTTGGGTCTAAAGTCCATTGTTGTAATGCAGATAAATCACCTAAACAGCGATCCAGGAGTATGTGTGCTTTTTGTACTTGATCGTTTGTACCCATGTTTCCCATCATGATAGGATGTTTAAGTCTTTGTATAGTCATCTTCCTGCTCCCCTTCACAGCATTGTATGTGTCCGTTATGACATCCAGAGTAGTCACAAGGTTTTCCGTATGTATCGCCTTTTAGAGCTGATGGTAGTTTTAGTATACCCGTAATGATCCAGCCGGAGCCATGACATTTAGGACACAGCACGTTTTAACTCCTTCTTTATTCTGTATATCCAACCAACGCCTTCGGGTAGTACGTTTGTAACCATAGCTGGTTGGATAACATGCCAATCAATGTCCTTCTTCATGTTATGTATTCCTTGCCAAGCATTACCACCATAGTATTTTTTACTTACTCTACCAAAGATAAGAAACCTTTGGCCTCTAGGAGCCTTACGTGGTCCTTTAATCTTTATGAAGTCTTGATTATCTCTAGACATCTTTAATCTCTTCTCCTGATTTTTCAACCGCTTCTCTTGATTTCAAAGCGGCGATACATAGAGCCAATGCTGGGGTCTCACCAAAACTCTTCTCCATACTACCAGCACAGGCATGGATAGTCATTCCCCCGTTAGTTTTGGCAAGCATCCAATCGACTGGGCCTTTGCCGTCTTTCACATTGTCTCCGGTAACCTCTGGTAATAGCTCCAGTGCTGAGTCTATGCTGGTAGTGTACTGTGGAGATGGACCTCTATCTCTATGAATAAAATCAGACCTGGCTAATCTACTATTCTTTATTGGGTCATCAGAATCTGTTATCGTGTATCCTTTTTGGAGGTTTTTATGGATTATTCTATTAGGATACACATAGCAATGTATTTCTGCGTCCAATTCTCTTGTCCCTTCTACAGCTCTTACTAATTTGCCTGTCAAGTTGTTTAACATTTGCATTTCCTTTGATCTCAGCAGCACCCTATTGGGTCCCTTTAGTTTTACGTGAGCTTTTCCTAATTTTACTATCATGGTCTTTTCCTTAGAAGAATGACTTATCCTTTGTTGGTCCTATGATGACCTGTCCTTTTACTATTTTTGTTTTTACCTTATCTTCATGTTCATCCCTTACAAGGTGTCCTTGATCGTTTCTATCGGGGACTACACAAGTGCCTGTTAAAGCGCAAGTAGAACTACAAGCTGTAAATTCCTGTCCATCAAGGAAGATACTGAAGTCCTTCCAGTTGTCTGGAGGACCACCAACTTCAATGTAAGAACAGAGACCATTTATTTGAAGCTCCAACATTATGAAAGCATGTAACCAGATATACATAAAAAAGAAAAAAGGATTAATAGCATCTGATCTAGCAGCATTAAGTGGCATAACAAAATAGGGATCTGTAGGACCACCATCTGGCCTTATCCATTTAATCCTATATCTCAAGAGCTCTTCCTTAGTTGTATCAATGGCTGGTAAGTAGCTTACAAAACCAAATTTTTCATTCCAATACTTACTAAAGTCTAGATAGTCATATTTTTCTTTTGTGAATTCTTCCTCTGTTAGTAATTGGAATGCAGATTGAAACCAGGCAAAAGTTGGTTTCTGGTCTGTCAATAATGCACGGGCTATGATAACGTTTCTTGGTTCTTCAGGTTGGGTCATTGGAATAAACCTCATCTAATTTTGCATACCTCATACTATACTGAATCTAGCAAACCTTGACGTCGCGCTGAAATTTCGGTATTCATCTTCTTCGACGATATATCAGTCCTGATTGCAGGAGAATTTTTGTGACAAAGAAAAGCTCGCCCCCCGAGGAATATGAAATTGAGGACGGCGAAATCATTCGCCGTGCTTTTACCTGCGATACAGTAAAGGCGATTGATAAAGAAAAACGCTTGATTGACTTCGCTATCAGCACTGAGCGTGTTGATAGAATGGGAGATGTAATTACAGTCTCGGGTTGGAAGCTTAAGGAGTTTCGTAGGAATCCTGTCATTCTCTTTGGACATAACAGTCGTCAACCACCTATTGGGAGGGCTATAAAGGTTGGGAAGACAGACAGTGCCCTTACTGCTACCGCTCAGTTCATGGAACGTGACCTGAACGAGTTTGCTGATAGTGTTTATAGAATGTATCTCGAAGGATTCATGCGTGCTGTCAGTGTTGGTTTCATACCTCTTGCACGGGAACGCATAGAGGATGACGATGGTGACTTTACCGGCTTTAAGTTTACAAAACAGGAGCTCCTCGAATTTAGTGCGGTACCAATCCCTGCAAATCCAGATGCTCTTATCAACGCCAGGAGCGCGGGTATTGATACACAACCGTTTAGGAAATGGGCTGAAGAGATTTTAGATAAGTGGGGGGATGAAGTAGAACCACTCCATCTCGATATATATGGACTAAGTAAAAATAATGTTGAAGACATTTATCGAGATGCTTCTGATCCAAAAGAGACAGTTAATCTTCACAAATCTGACGAGGGCAAGGGAATGCTTGAAAACCTGAAGGTTGTTTCGAAAGCCATCCAAGGCAAGGTAGAGAACCTTGTTCTTGAAACCATCTCCGATGGTGAAGATGAACCCATTGTTGAAATCCTTGAAGCTCCTGACTATACGGCTTTCACTAGGGAGCTTTGTGAACAGTCGGAATGGATTGATATAACTCAAGAAGATGACAAATCTCCTTGTCTTCTTAAGTTGACCGTTTCCAACGGTGAGGCAGAATACAAGATTGTCGGAAAGGACAAAGAGGATAACCTAGTTGGGAAACTCGTCGTTGTCGACCTAAAGACCATCGCCCTTACGGAGCAGCAAGATACTCCTGAGGACGAGGATGAAGCTGAATCGTCTGAGGAAGAGAGTGGGGTGAAGAAATTAGAGAGGGTTGCTGCTGAGCTAGCGGCGACTGAGGCTGCTGAGCTAGCGGCGACTGAAGCTGCTGACGAAGAAACAGAGTTAGCCAAAGTAGCGTTGGCTGCATTACGTGATCCTGACGACGAAGGTAAGAAGGATGACGACGACGACGATGACGATAGGGAGATGAGCATTGGCTTTGCTCTAGAATTGCTGGACCGCTTTGAGAAATTTTTGGATAAGAACGAGAGTGATAATCATACTTACACCAAGCAGGATCTTAGGAAGTTTAGATTCCTCGTGATCTATTTGGAAGAGACAACTGATAGGCTTAAGGACATTTGCGATATCACTCCAGAGGAAGGTAGGTCTTCAAAGGCAAAACCCCCATCCAATGGTCATGACAGTGAAAAGAAATTTGTCAAGCTTACTGATGTTCAGAAAATGCTTGATGAATCGCTGCCTACCAGGATTGAGAAGTTGGTTGATAAGCGAATCAGCCAGATACAAGGACGTTTGGATTAGTTTTGGGGTGTTGATCCCCCCTCCAGAAAGGAGTTTTCAATGCACGATAACGTAATTGCCTTCGAGGACCTCGATCGATACCTCGAAGATAAACTTCCCAGCCTGATCGAGTCTTCCATCGATAAGCGCCTTGGGAATAGGTCTGACGGGTCTAATTCAGACGTCGACGAGATGCTTTCCAGGAGTGGTAGTGTGAAGCGGCGTCGTCGTGGTGTAGGCCCTGCACAGGGCGACCCGAAACTCATGGGTATTGCAGCGGCTCGTTGGGTCCGTGCCATTGCTTTTGGTCAGGGTGATCTGACCAAGGCTTCTTATTTCGTTGACAAGGTCTATGACGATGAGCTTGGCGATGAGATCATGAAGTCTATGGTTGCTGGTGAGCTAACCGCTGGCGGTGCGCTTGTGCCTCCGGAGGTTGCTGCTGAGATTATCGAGCTGTTGAGATCAGAGACAGTGGTTCGTGCAGCCGGGGCGCGTACTGTGCCTATGCCTAACGGTACGCTAACGATGCGTCGTCAGACGGCTGGCTCTTCGGCAAGCTACGTTGGTGAGTCTGAAGACATCAGCGTTACCCAGCCGGACACCGGACTGTTGACCCTCACCTCGAAGAAGCTGGCAGCTATTGTTCCTATCTCGAACGAGCTGCTCAAGTTTACTTCTGGGCCGAGTGCCGACGAGTTTGTCAGAGACGACCTGGTGCAAGAAATTGCTATCAGGGAAGATCAGGCGTTCATCCGGGATGATGGCACTGAGAATACCCCGAAAGGACTTCGGTTCTGGGCCAATGCCAATAACATCATTAGCCAGACAGGTGATCCGGCTACCCCAGCAGAGATTGAGGGAGATTTCAAGAACCTCATGAACCTGCTAACGAATGCTGATGTTAGGATGCGTAGGCCGGTTTGGTTTATGCATCCACGGGAGTTGAACCATCTGAAGATCCAACGTAATACTGATGGTGGTCAATTGCTTTATCCGGAACTCAGGACTGGCAGCCCAACCATTCATAACTGGCCAGTCTTCGTTACCACCAGCATTCCGTCCAATTTGAATCCTGATGGTGATGAGTCGGAAGTGTATCTTGTTGAGATGATGGATGCTATCATCGGCGAGGTAGCTGGACTGGAGATTGTGGCAAATGCCTCGGCTTCTTATGTTGAGAACGCCACAATGAAGTCCGCTTTCTCTCGCGATGAGACACTCATCAGAGCGATCACCATGCATGACTTCGCCGTGCGCCATACGGTAAGTGTTGCTGTTCTAACCGGCGTCAATTGGGGCGCGTAAGGGATAGCGTGAACAAGGGGCGGTCTTAGTGGCTGCCCCCTAGACTTCAGGAGGATATGAATGTCCTATAACGTAGCAATTATGAGGAACATCGGCGCTTGGCTGAAGAGTGTATTTGCTTTTCCAACTACAGCAGCTCTTGCCGCTGGGACCGGTGATGCCACGGAGATTGATGGCAGTGCCATCGACAGATTTGTTCTTGGGCAGCAAGTCCTGAGTGCAAAGCTGATTGTGCAATGGTTGACCACTTTGGATACGGGCGAAACGCTTTCTATTGCCGCCAACTTCCAGGACTCTCCGACGGGTACTGACCAATGGACGGACTACGGTGACGTGCTTGCGGCTGTTATAGTGGTCACTGCTGGAAGCGATACCGAGTTCGAAGGGGTCGTTGAGCTTGACGTTAGTCTTGGTGGTGCGAAACAGCACGTCCGGGTACAGGTCACGCCTGACCTATCACGGGCTGGCACTGACACCGCTGAGATCTCTGGCGTGGTTGTGTTCGGTGGTGCCGACGAGTTGCCGTTTGGCTCGACCGTATAGCATATTTAGTGATGAGGGGGCATCTAGCGATGCCCCCTCTGTCTTAGGTAGGAAGGAATGAGTAATGCCAACGTCATCTTTTCGTTATGATAATGAAGTAAAGCTTCTACTCGAACATAGATATACCTCTCCAAAAACCAAAATACTCGACATAGGCCCAGGACGTGGCAAGTGGCGTGATATGCTCCATGCTTATGAGAACATGGATGCTGTCGAGATCTGGCAGATCTATATTGATAAATACCATCTTGGTGAGAGATATAGATATGTCTACAATATGGATATTAATGATTTCAAGTCGTTTGATGAATACGAGTTAGTTATTATGGGGGATATACTGGAACATCTTAGCATTGAAGACGCAACGACAATTTTGGGTAAGATAGAAAAATCAAATTGTGATCTTTTAGTAGTTGTACCTTTTGAATATGAACAAGGTGAGATTGACGGTAACCCCTATGAGATTCATAAACAGCCTGATCTAACACACCAAATCTTTCATGAACGTTATCCAGGTTTTAGAACCGTTGTTAGAGATGACGGTTATGGTGTCTATTTAAGAAAGGCAAATTCAAAGGCTTTAAAAGAGCCTGAAAGAGGAGACTTTGTTGTAGATAAGTCGGCTTTTTCAGATGTTTATCTTGCAATAGCTACCCCCACATATGGCGGTGAGATTACGTGTGTTTATCTATCGTCTATGTGGCACACTGTACATGCATTGAATAAACTTGGAGTTAAGTCTGATCTTTTGTTAGCTGATGGTGCATCTATTGAGAAGGCTCGTAACTTGCTTGTTGCACGATTCATGCAAAACGAAGATTATACTCATATGCTTTTCATA
>SDBT01003645.1_pt1 | contig 26498 bp, 36 predicted proteins | sample 2277101 | NCBI WGS metagenome assembly SDBT01 (sample SAMN10404973, study PRJNA504765) | marine sediment metagenome | isolation source: marine sediment core GS10_PC15, 103 cmbsf | place: Arctic Ocean: Southern Knipovich Ridge | collected 2010 | reverse complement strand
ACAGGTGGGGGAGGCGGGGTAGATATATCCGTTGGGCGCGGACGGAGAGGGATATTTTTAACGGCAGCAAAGAGTGGGTTTGATTTCGCCACATTAGACACAAATCTTTCGGGCCTACCCCTTGCTGGGGCCAGTGAGGTACAGTCCTTTTTCTTCTTTTGTGCGAACTTAGGGTCAGACGCGCAATTCGGTGGTGGTATTGCCAACCCAAATGGGACTGATTACCAATTGCAAATTAACGCAAGTCGTCAGCCTGTTATCAGACAAGCAGCGACTACCACCCTTACGGCAACTGGAACCGTCCCAGCGACAGGGGAGTTCTCGGTAGGGTTCACTGTTGCAGATGCGAGTTCCCCTCAACAAGCCATTTTTATCGATGGAGAGCTTGATAGCACCGCTACTTCTGATGGCTTCGGGGCTATAGGGGATATCTCTAGGATATTTGGTTTAACCGGAAACACTGCGCGCCCGGATTTAGAACTGTATTGTTATTACCAATTTAATAATACACGGCTAACAGCAGAGCAGTTCAGGCAACTTCACCGCGACCCCTTCGGCCCCTTCCGCATGTTGGATGAGGTGGAGGCGGTTATTGTTCCGGCGGCGGCAGCAGGTGGCGATGGTCTTGATATGCCGTGGCCGGCGGCACCAGAGCCGCGGCGAGAGCCGCCGCAAGCAGTAGGTTACTAATGACTGACCGTTGGCTATATCAAATACGAGGGGAGCCTGTCCTTCCAGAGGCGCTGCGCCCGGAGGTGACCTCGCTCGACAGGTGGTATCGCCCGCTTAGCGAACCGACGCCTGGCGATGAGTTGCTTGCGACTACGGCTCATGCAGCCTTCGCAATTGATGCCCAGTGGACCTTTGCGGCTCCAGCAGAGGAGTTTACGCTCGATAAGTGGTATAGGCCACTGTCTGCGCCGCTGTTCGACGTGGACCCGCTACCCACTGGCGCCAAGCCCTTCTTCACAATCGACACGGAGTTGCTTCTCCAACCGGAGGCGACGAGTGTTGATAAGTGGTTCAAGCCGCTCAACGAACCCTCGTTCGAGCGCTTCGCAGTTCTACGTAATCCTGCGGCGCTGGGGGATATGGGTGCGGCCCAGGAAACGCTGGTGTTCGGTGCCAACTCCTGGGATAACAATGCGCAAGCTTGGGACGACTCGACGCGGGACTGGGATGACAACGAAATCCTCGATGCCGCTGAGCTTGCTTGGTACAAGCCTCTCCCCGAGCCTCTGTATGACGTAGAGGGACTGACAACCGCGGCTCATCTCGCGTTTGCAATTGACGCCTCACAGCTTACGCTGTCGGAAGACATACAGCTTGATAAGTGGTGGGCGCCGTTCGCTACGATAGTGAGGTTCCCGCCGGCGCTTGAGTCCAGTCTGCAACAGAGCTTCACAATCGACGCAGCCTCACTGCTGGTCCCAGGCCTAGAAATCACCCCCGACTCGTGGCATAGGCCGCTGTCCGAGCCAGTGATGGTGCAGCCGCCTTTGCCGACGGGGGCGCAGCAGGCTCTGACGATAGACGCGGCAGCCCTTACGCAACCCGAGGCTACTTCGCTCGATAGATGGTATCAGGCTCTCAGCGAGCCCGTTCGACCCCCGTTCGATGTAAATAGGCTCGGCGTCAACCATCTGTTCTACGTCGCCGAGCCTATTCTTCCACTCTCTCCGCCGATGGACAGTTGGTATCGGAGACTTGTGGGGCCGCCGGCGCACACGGAAGTCGAGGGGCTTCCCACGGGCCTCCAGACGGCGTTTGCCGCGGACCTGGAGTTGTTCAAGGTTCCTTGGGTGCCGGAGACAGCGTTGACTGGGACATGGGTTGCAGAGGGGATGGCGACTGGGGCCTGGACGCCAGAGGGTACGGCGTCAGGCAGCTGGACTGAGGAGGAACCGGAATGTTAAGGGATGTTGCTCGGCAACGTATCCAGGACACGCTCGCTTTTCGCTCTGATAGGGCTACTGAGATCGTGGACCGTTTGCAGGATGCCCAGGTTAATCTTGAGCGTGAGCCCGAGTTGCCTTGGTTTCTCAAGACGGAGATCACGAGCAATAGTACGACTAGCGGAGAGGAGCGGCTTGTTGTTCCTGACGGCTTCATACGAGAGTATGATGAGGACGCGCTGTGGTACTTCAACTCGACTGCGGCAGACGCCGACAAGTGGACGCCGCTGGCGAAGGATGACCTTGAGATCCTGAGGGAAACGCATCCCGGCTTAGGATCGCCGCTAGCCTATCACCTCGATGAGAAGTATTACCGTATCTTCCCAACGCCGGATGACGTTTATCTCCTCAAGCAAATCTATTTCAGGGAGGCTTCAACCCTTGCAACGAACATCGAAAACGACTGGCTGAAGTATTATCCCTATCTCATGATTGGTGAGGCGGGACGTTTGATTGCGCCAGCGTTTAGGGATGCGGAAGGGAAAGCAACATTTGACCAATGGGCGACTGAAGGGCGGCAGAGGATGCAGAGAGATACTGAGGCACGGTTGCACGCCGGCAGGCGCTATATTATGGGAGGGCCAGACTGATGGCACTTGAGACAGGTTCCTTTATCGACGATCTCGTAGACACCAATCCTCCTGGGACTGATCCGAAGAAGCAAGGTGATGATCACCTGCGACTGATCAAGTCCATACTAAAGGGGACGTTCCCGGATGCGCCAAGGGCGTTTCATTTCCCGAACGCTCCGGCAGCCAAGACGGGGAACTACACGGTTGTTCTGGCTGACCAGAATGCGTTGATCACAGTGGACGCGACTGCGGCGGCGCGGACAGTGACGCTGCCAACCTTTGCGAGTGTGTTCGCGGGGTTCTCAGTCACGATCCAGAAGTCGGACACCAGCGTGAACATCGTCACGGTGGATGGCAATGGTGCTGAGACGATCAACGGTGACGCGACTAAGATACTTCGCAATCCCTATGACTCGATAACCGTCACTTCCGACGGGAGTGATTGGAAGGTCAGGAGTCGAGGGGCTGACGAAGTCGAGCATACTGGATTTACTAATGTAGAATTTGTTAGAAAGACCGCTACTGAGATCGTAAATAACTCGGCTACATTACAAGATGACGACGATCTGTTCGTTGCGCTTGCTGCGAATGAGATTGTTGCTTTCCAGTGTTCTATCATACATGACGGTAATGCTACAGCCGACTTCAAGATGGCTTTTACGATCCCGGTGGGAGCCAGCATTCAATGGTCTCTCCCTAATGCGAATGTCTCAACTGCAAACACACTTGCCTCACCCACAGTGCAAACTGCATCTGGCGCGGCCTTCTCTATGGAAGCGCAAACTGCCAGAAGAGCCCAATTTGCTGTTGGCGTAGTACGTAACGGAGGGACCACTGGGAACCTACAATTACAATGGGCACAGGATACCGCAACGGTCGTAAATACACAGGTCTATCTAGACAGTTTCCTACTCGTAACGCGGGTGTAAAACATGTCATCACAAACACTCTTGAACAGGCGCTCCATGCTAAATGGCTTGGCAGTCGTTGCTGGTGGCTTGGCAACCAATTGTGTCTTTTCCCTCTCAGCAATAGCACAGTTCGCACGCGTACAGACGGAATTTACGCTTTATCGCAACTCGGGGGCTCCTCTTCTCGGGACAGCACCGGGTTGCTGCTGGAGCTATCCTGGGGCGGCACTATCAGCTAGCACCACTCAATTCTACGCTAATGAAGATCTATCTCTAGTGTTCGCCAGATGGGTGTTAGTGTGGAACCCTAACACCAGGGGCTCACCAACCGGAGTTAGACTTGTGACCGCAGACTTAGGGCCTGTAAATGTAGCCGAAATTGCTCGCTTCACCGCTACGGATACAGGGACACCAGTTGTCGACGCAGTTGACATAACGACTGTTCTGCAAGAACTGACAGAGCAAAAAACCATCGCACACCAGACGTTCGGTAACGGCCAGTGGGGCTGTAAAATCTACGGCTCTTGGATTGAATGTCTTTGGGAGTAGTTAATGCCAACCAAGATTGACGACATTAAGGCTATACGATGAATAAGTCTCATATTCCGAAGTTTGCTACTAAATTGCAAACTTGGTTGATCTTCGCCACTGCCGTCTTTGGCTTCTATGCAGGGGCGGCTGCGTTAGGGCTGGAGGTGCCACGTCCAGCGTGGATAGGGGAGCATCGCGCGCTCGCAGGAGAGGTTCGGTCGAACCGGATCAAACTCTATCGAGACGACGTGAGGGACGCTCGCAATGCCGCGAGGGACGCAAGAATTGCGAGGTCGCGAGTGAACCAGAGTAAAAGGCCAGAGCTTTATGAGAGTCTGCTAAGTGACGAGATAGATGCGAGAGAGCAGCTTAGAGATGCGAAAGAAGCTCTCTCGCGAGCGAGGACAAAGAAATGATCCTGTTAGCCGAGCTTGACATCGCCGCCCGTACCCTCTGGGGAGAAGCACGAGGTGAGGACTACCTTGGGCGGCGAGCAGTCGCACAGGTATTCTTTAATCGCTGGAAAACGACGCATGGGCAGTTCCGTAGGGACGATACCCTCGCCACGGCTTGCCTGCGGCATGTGCAGTTCTCCGTGTGGAACGCAGGTGATCCGAACTTCAAGAAGATGTTTCAGGTTGATTACAACGACGCCGACCTGCTTATGTGTCTACAGATCGTCCTTGAGGTGATTAATGAGGACGGCAAGGACGATATCACCAATGGTGCGAGGCACTACTTCGCTAAAAGTATGGCGGCTCGTCCCGACTGGGCGGTCGGACATACTCCGTCCTACGAGACTGCTGGACACTTGTTCTTCAACGATGTAGACTAGGAGGTCTATGATGAAAATGTTAGGGCTTATCGCGGTGATGGCCTTGACTCTGTTCCTGGCAAGTTGCTCACAAGTGCCAGTGGCGGTGGAGAAGGTCAAGGATGTCGCTGATAAGGCGGCAAGGCTTGAGGTGCAACTGCCGTGTGCCATGACTGTGGGAGCCTACTACCGGGTCATGAGCGATAGGCAGAAACTTGGGGTGACACTCCTATGTGACCCTAACTCTGAGAAGCCGGAGAAGGAGTAGTGCCTCACTTCGGCCAACATATTCCACCTACGGGGGAGCCGCAAGTTCAGGGTGCAACCTTGGGAGAACTCGCGCAACCTGCTCCTGCGCCCGCGGCTCCCACCAATCCTGGTTCAGCGATCCTAAGTCTCCTTAGTGCCCTACAGCCGGACTTGGCAGGGGCGTTAGGAATGCCCTCGGCGATGAGTCAGATGATGGCGTTGCAGCAGCAGGCTGGGCAGATGCAACAGGGTGGGTCGCCCCTGACTGACATACTTGCTATGCAGGGTGAGAACCCCGCGCTCGGCTTCGGGGCGGGGATGCTCAAGGGACCTGGGCCGAAACTACGGCTGCTCGAAGGTGGGGTCCCGACTGGGGTGGAGCGGACCACGAGGATGCAGCCAAAGTTGCCGCTGCGGCAGGAGGTTGTAGAGTTCCCTGAGGGTGGACTAGGAGCACAGCCCCCTCGTCCACCCATAGAGAGACTCCTCGACGAAATACGAGCAAGTTTACGAGGGGTAGATATGCCGCCCTTCGTAGAGGGACTGAAGCAGAACTTCCTTGAGGAGGGTATGGCTAATATGGCTAATGTTGCCAAGGCAACAGGCAAGGAGGCAGGGCGTCGGCTGGCGAGGGTTCGGTCGATTTTTGACTCACATGAGATCACTCCTTCGCAACGGGACGCTATTAAGCTGACGAGGACCACTTTTGAGAGGTTTGATGAGGTAGATAAAGAGGTCATCCTTGATTGGTTCGGAGATGAGCGTAATTTCCTCCTCGCAAAGAAACCTCTAACTAAGGACCCAGCTTCCTTGGCTCAACTAGATGGCTGGATTAACACGATAGAAAGTAAACTTGCTCTCTTCTCCTTACCTATAGGTAAGAGGTAATAAGTGATGGCTCGTATACCCATACATAACATCGGCTCCGTAGGGGTGGTCAAGGATGTGCCTCCGCACCTTCTTCCCCCCGAGGCGTGGACTGACGCGCGGAACGTTAGGTTTCAGGATAATAAAGCCGTGAAGTTTGATGGGCAGCGGGCCGTCTTTGACCCCCCCGGAGTTGCTCCATATTGGGCTCTCGGAGTGCCGACGCCTACGAGCTATTTCACGCTCTATGCCGGACTTGCGAAGGTGCGGACAATTCAAGGCGTTACGCACAGCGATATAACAAGGGCGTCAGGCGATTATACGGGTGCCGCGACTAACCACTGGAATGGTGGAGTGCTTGGTGGCATCCCGGTGATAACCAACGGAGTCGATGACCCCCAGTCGTGGAGTCCAGTGTCCGCAGCGCAGGCGTTAGTCGATCTCCCGAATTGGCCGGCTTCGACGGAGTGTAAGGTGATTAGGCCGTTTAAGAATTTCCTGGTCGCCCTCCATGTTACCAAGAGCGGTACTGTAAGTCCGCACATGGTGAAATGGAGTCATCCAGCGGACCCAGGTTCAGTGCCTGTCAGCTGGGACGAGACCGATGCGACGAGGGATGCAGGAGAGGTCGAGTTGTCTGACTCGCAGGCGGGGCTTATTCAAGATGGTGAGGTGCTTGGTGACATCCTCGTCATTTACAAGGATAACTCCACGTGGGGGATGCAGCACACTGGGGGCTTTGGTATCTTCCGGTTCTTCAAGCTCTTCGAGGAGACGGGTATTCTGACCCAGCGCTGTGTAGGTACGACGCCAAAGGGTGATAGGCACTTCGTGATGACTGGCGACGACCTTATCATCCATAACGGTACCAAGGCGGGAATACAGAGTGTCATAGATGCTCGGATGCGGAAGTTTATTAACAGTACGCTCAACACTGACGAGTTTGATAGGGCTTTCGTAGCGCGTAATCGTCGGCTGGACGAGATGTGGTTCTGTTACCCTGAAACTGGGGCGACCTTCCCCACTCTAGCTATCGTCTGGAACGCGACGACAGGAGCAATTGGTGTTAGGGAACTTGCCAACCTCAATTTCATCGCGAGCACGATCATTGACGACAGTGATATTGTAGACCCTGCTTGGAACAGTGATAGCGAGGGCTGGGACACAGATACAGAGGCTTGGGACCGGCCTCTATTCTTCCCGCAGGGGATTGGGATGCTCGGAATTGATCCCACCAATACGAAGCTGTTTGAGCTCGACAGCACGAACCAACTTGATGGCGTTAACATGACGGTCTTGTTGGAGCGCGAAGGCCTCGCCCTTATTGGCCAGGATAGGCAAGGGAACCCGAAGGTTGACCTTACAAGGCGTAAGCTCTTTAAGCGTATCTGGATTAAGGCAGAGGGAAGCCCGTTCAATGTGAGTCTGGGAGTACAGGAGCAACTAGGCGGCGCGATTACCTATGCTCCCTCACAGGTGTTCACGCCAGGGACGGATGAATACTTGGACTTCACAGTGAATGGGCGGCTTGGTGCAGTCAAATTCGAGTCGTCCGCCGACGTGGCTTGGCAACTCCATGCCTATGACCTCGATATTGAGGGATTGGGAGAGCACTGATGTATGAGCCTAGAGAGCCTCCCACAGGCATAGATGCCCAAGTGGCAGATTACATCATAACTGAGCTGCGGGAGATTGCGTCGGCGTTTTTGCAAGTGGAGAATGTAAGGCTCGTAGTACTGCATGTGGCGCCGGACAAGCCGAGGAACGGAGATATCATCCTCGCTGACGGCACGAATTTCGACCCTGGAACTGGAGCAGGATTTTATGGAAGATCGGCTGGAGTCTGGGTTAAACTCGGCTAAGGAACGCTGCACGCTCGAATTCGTGCCCCAAGTGGCGGTGCCCAACGCGTGGCCGCTTGTAGAGCACTGGATCGAGGAGGCGGCGGAAGGCTCACGAGGGAAGATCGTCGCGGGGGATATTCTCACAGCTCTGCTAGGAGGCTTCATGCACCTGTGGGTGGTGAGGGATAGGGGGCTGGTGACGGCGGTGATGGTCACTGAGTTCCTGTGCTTCCCACAGAAGAAGCTCTGTGGCATCGTCATTTTCATGGGCGAGGGGCTCGATAAGTGGTTGTTTCTGAAGGACGTACTCGAGAAATGGGCGTGGATGCAGGGGTGTCGAGGGATGCGGCATATTGCCCGTAAGGGATGGGCAAGGGTGTTGACTGACTACGACTGGACCCACGTCGTTCTTGAGAAGGATTTGGAGGGTTTCGATGCTTGAGACAGTACTAGCTGAATTCGCACTGCTCTATATAGGTGCTTGCTACCTATTGGGGTGGTTTTGGCCAAGCAGAGGCTTCGGCTTTGGTGGGGGTGGAGGTGGGTCAAATACGTCGAGCACAGTCACTGAACTGTCGCCGGAACAGTCGGAGATTATCGGCTTGGCGACGCCTGTGGCTAAACAGTTCGTGCAGAACCCGCCGACGCTCTTTCCAGGCTCGCAGATCGCGCCCCAAGATCCCCTCCAGCAACAGGCGCAGCAGTCGGCACTCTCAACTGCGGGAGGCCTACAGCAGTCGGCTCAAAGGGCGCAAACAGCGCAGGACTTCCTACTCGGACCGGCACTATTCCCCGAGTCCAATCCTGCCCTGGCAGCGAACATCAGGGGTGCAATCAGGCCGTTGGAACAGCAGTTCTCGGAAGTCGTCCTGCCGGGTATTAGGCAGGGAGCCATCACTGCAGGGCAGTTTGGGGGCTCTCGACAGGGGATTGCAGAGGGGATCGCCGGGAGGGGACTTGCGCAGGCCTCAGGAGATATCACGTCGCAGTTGTCCTCTGATGCTTTCCAGAGTGGGCTTGATGCACTCACAAAGGCGCTTGTGTTCGCCCCGACGACGGCGCAGTTCCAGTTGCTTCCCTCGCAGATACAAGAGGCGGTGGGTGCTCAGAGGCAACAGCTTGCACAGCAGCAACTCAGTGAACAGGCACAGCGGTTCATTGCAGAGCAGCTTCTGCCATTCTCGGCGGCGCAGGACGTGGCGGCGCTCGCCTTTGGTATCGGTGGAGGCAGCAGCACCACAACCTCGACCCTGCCGAGTCAGTCGATTAACCCGTTCCAGGCAGGACTGGGACTTGCGAGTCTTGGAGCGGGTGCAGTCGGTGGGTCGCCAGTTGCTGGCCTATTCGATTTCTTCAATAGTTTTTGATAAGGAGATGACAGATGCCCGGACTTGAGACACTTGCTGGTTCGGCACTCCTAGGTGGGGGCGCGGCCGCAGCGGCACCTTTACTGGCCCCGGCAGCACTTGGAGCAGCAGCACCTGCCTTGGGCGCGGGTGTTGCGCTGCCAGCCGGTTTAAGCGCAGCCGCAGCGCCGGCCCTCACCGCCGCCACAGGAGCACCTCTTGGGGCGGCGGCGTTAGGGACTGGAGGGCCTCTTGCCGCGGCCCAACAAGCGTTACTGGCGGCTACACCCGCGGGGGCGGCACAACTTGCCCCTGGCTTCGCGGCGACTGGGGCCATTCCCCCCTCCAATATCGCTGCACTCGGTGCAGGGGGGCCTGGAGCAGACTTGGGGGCGTTGATCGGTGGGCAAGGGGGGCCGCTCGCCGGTGGTGTGCCTCCAGGAGCGGAAGCGGTTGCGGGGGCACCAGCAGCGGCACAGGCCCAACCGGGCATATCGACCGCACTCGATGCCATTCGAGGGACGACCCCTGGCGGAGCGATACCGCCTGGAGTAACGCCACCCGTCGGCCCACCGCCTGTTCCTGGAGCGACTCCTTCGACGGGGGTACCGGGAGGGACTATTCCAGCGGGTCCGCCTGGAGCGCCAGTGGCACCTGGGGCACTAGAAGCCCCCTCGGGTATCAACGATCTGCTCAAGGCGCTTCGGTCTGTGAAGCCTCCGCAACAGCAGCAGCAGCAAGGTCGTGGGGGCGGTGGTGGTGGGAGTATCCCACGTCCGCAGAGGTTCCAGCCCGACTTGTCGAACATAACATCGCTGTTGCAACCAGGGCAGCCGGCACAGATACCGTCACTAGCCGAGTTGATCGTCGGCAGAGGTTTTGGTGGGAGGTAGATTATGGCTCATAATGTCTCACTTGGCTCCCTAATTGAGGGTGGTCCTGGAGCGTCGGGACCACCGACACCCATCCTCCCCCCAGGGCGGTTTAGCGCACAGCCCTCTCTTGAGGACGAGGCAAAGGCCGACTTGCAGCAGCTTCTGGCACTACAGTCGCAGAGAGGCACAGCGCCGCCGTCGGGTGATATATCGAACCAGCCTGAGTTCATAAACACTCCGGGAGCAACGACCTATCGAGAAGCACTCAATGCCACCTTGACAAAGTATGGCAGCGCGGAGAACTTTGCTCGGCTCATAGGCGCTGGAACGGAAAAGGCGCCTTCGGGTGGGAGCGAGGTGGCGTTGGACCTCCCGGCGGCACGGGAGCGTTTCCCTGCCGAGCCGGCGTCATCTCCTCCTGCGGGACCAACTGCCTCAGGTCGTTCCGTGACGTTGCCGCTCGTGGAAGGGGGAGGGGTCTCTGCGTCTGGCCCGAATGCCTCAGTGACACTACCAATTAGTCCCGCAGCCCCTCCACTTCCACCCGCTACTACAGTTGGGCCGGCTCCACAAGTCGGAACATTGCCGCCTAGTCAAGCTGCTCCAGGCCCCCTACCTCCTGCCCCGTCCACGAGTGGGACGTTAACGGCGCCGGGGGGACCACCTCCGCTCGGTGGTCTCATTTCCTCGAAGGCGCCTCCAGGGCTGGAGATTGGACCGAAGCCAGAGACTCCAGAGGCCCAATCTGCTCTGTCCTCACAGTGGGAAGCCTTCTTCAATAAGCCGGAGACTCGGGCGGCGCTGCTCCAATTCGGCGTGTCGATGCTTCAAGGAACTCGGCCAGGGGAGACTAATTTTGGCTCCTTTGGACGCGCCGCAGGTGAGGCAGGCGAAGCGGCCAATAGGGCGACGGCGTTGGGTGAGGCAGAAGATGAGAGGGCGAGAGTTGCAGATATTCAGGAGCGGGGGATTTCCCTCAAAGAGCGGGAGCTTGTGCAGGGGACAGCGCTTAAAGAGCAAGAAATTGCCGCCAAGCTTCTACTCGGCACTCGTGAGAAGGGTGCGTTCTTCCGCGCCATGCAGCGGCTTAAGGAACTGAAAGCGCAAGGGTTTACTCCCGAGAACAATGAAGAGGCGAAGCTTGTCCGGGAGCGGATTAATAGCCTTACGAAGAAGTCAGGTTTCTTCCTTAACTTCAATAAGGAAACAGGTGAGTTCACCTTTGCACAGGGTGATACGGGGAGTATTGCCTCCGGCTTGTCCGCCCAGAGGCTCATTGATCAAGCTGAAATCATACAGAGTCGGCAAGCAACAATTGACATGCTCGACTCCACGATAGGGTTGATCGAGACGGACCCCACGCTTTTTGGCACAGCTGGACAACTTCGAGGTGTCTTTCAGTCTGGCGCTGGTGCCATAAAGGATCTGGGAGCGCTTCTTGAGAAAGCGTCTGGGGGAACTCTTGACATTAACGCTGGAGTGGATAGGGTACTTCAAGAGATCAATGCGTTAGGGGGAGGCGAAGAATTTGAGGGTCTCTTCAATCCCGACTTGTCGCAGATTTCGCTGCTCGAAAACACTCTCGCTTTTGACCTTGCCCGCCTGCGGCTTACTACTGGGGGAAAGATTAGAGCGTTGAGGCAAGTATTTGCCGATGCGAAGGGCGATGTCAACTTGCAAGGTATAGGAACCGCTGAGATTGTCAAGTCGCGGTTGGAAGGTATAAGGACGCAGTTTGTTCGAGCTAAGAGAGAAGCCTCGGGGCGCTTGAGTACTACGGCGCAAGAGGGTGCGCTGAGGAAGCCGGTGGCACAGATGTCGCCGCAGGAACTCAGTGCGGAAGTGGACCGGATTTTGGGTGGAGGGGGCCGCTGATGGCACACGAATTTAGCTTAGGCTCAGTGCAGAGTCCTTTAGCAAAGCCATCGCTGGCAGAGAAGCCACTAGCGCTTCCCGAGTTCTCTATAGCGTCGCCTGCGGTGGCAGCTCAGCCGTTTAGCGAAGAGGAGCTGGAAACACTTCGGGCGGCGAAGGAGCAGAACCTTTTGACGGCTGACCATCAGAGGAGGATTGTGGAGAGGGAACAGAGTGGCGCCGCTCCCCCACCCCTAACTAGCCCTCTCGATCCTGTACCTGTTGACCCAATCACGAGGGCGAGAGAGGCGCAAGCGTTGATCCCACCACCGGAGCCGCTTGAGGAAGCTTCGGCGGGCATCCTGAGCCGCCCCCTTTTCGTAGGGGTTGGAGGCGTGGCGGGTACTGCTGGCGGTATCCCCGCGGCACCTTCTACACTAGGGCTCAGCCTCCCCGCCGGTGGTGCCCTGGGTGCAGCAGGAGGTAGTATGACCTTCGATCTCGTCCAGGACGTGGCAGGTTCCCTGGGTCTCATTGAGCCGTCGAAGCTCACGACAGAGGATAAGTTGCGGATAGCTGCAAGGGAGGGAGCTATTGATACTCTCTTCGCTGGCGTTGCTTCCGGCATAAGGCCGCTGCTCGGCGCGCGGCAAATCCTTTCAAAGTGGTTTAGTCTCAACCGCCCCGCCGTGCGACAGTTGATGTTCAAGGCTGACCTACTTGGGATCGAACTTGGCGCTGTTGATGTCGGTGGGAGTACGCCTAAGTCGGCTGCAGGGGCCCTGTCAGTGTTCCCCTTCTCGGGCGGTAAAACGTTGAGGGAGGGTATTCAACAGAAACAGAAGCAGGCTATCAGAGCCTTCAACCGGATGCTCAATACCTTTGCCCCTAATGCGACGCTCTCGGGGGCATTAGGTATAGACCTTGGGCAAGCTGCAAGGAACACGGACATAGAGTTTCGTCGTATCAGCAGCGCCTTGTTCGACAACTTTAGGGCGCTCTCTGCGAAAGCGAGCGTGAAAGACATTATTCCGACGAGGCATATCACTAGGGTCGCAAGCGATTTGGCTTCAGACCTTCAAGCAGGCAAAATCTTTCTTCCCATTACTGGGGAGGAATTGCCGCGAGTGCTTGGTGGAAAGATTAAGAACTGGATGGCTTCTATTGAGGACCTGCCCCCGCTCATCAACACGAAGCAATATACCAGGCTTGTAGAGGACTTGCAGGAGATAATGGGTTCTGCACAGGCTGCTGGAGTGGATGTAAGGAACGCTGTGATATATAAGGAAGCTCTTGAGTTCGATCTCAACAACCTCCGTATCGACCTGCTACAACCTGGAGAGGGTGAGGCGATACGTAGGTCGTTGGAGGTTGCTAATAACTTCCACGCGAAGGGGATTATCGAGTTCACGAACCCCACGCAGGTCCCCTCGTTGAGGAAGATCGTTGAGTCGGGCGATTTCCCCGACGTGGTAGTTGGGGGGCGGCGGCTCACACCTGAGCAGGCTGTCGAGGTGACTCAGTTCCCGACGAGGGACAGAGACATGCTCGACAAGACTTTCGCTGTCGTTGATACACGAGGTGGACTTGGCGTCGAGGGAGTGTTTCAAAACTCCACACAAGCCAGGAAGTTTATGAAGGGCAATCCAAACGAGAGGTTTTTGGAGCTCAAATCGCTTCGCCGCCTAGAGGCAGCAACTCCAGGTGGGGGCGGCGATCTCATTGGGCAACTGCAGCAATTCCAGAACCTGCGAAGTACGTTAGCCTCGCTCGGGCATAAGGTTGCAGTGCCAAAGGTGGGTACTGTGCGTTCAACGGTCGAGACATTGCCTGAGGGCTTCTTCGGGCAGAGTACGTTCGAGACTGCCGCCGCTGGGCGGATTAAGCGTGCACAGAAGGGAATATTCAAGACGGGGTTGAGCAGGCCAGGGGCCTTAAATGAAGATGAGTTAGCCAATGTGGCCTTGAACCTTCGCAGCGCTCGGCACGTTAAGGACCTTGAGGCGCTGGTGGGAACAAAGCAGCTGCGGCGGGCAGCGCGGAAGCACCTCGAGAACGTAAAAGCAATGTCGCTGGAGCAGATAGACCTCGGAAATGGGCCGGTTGACATGGTGAACCCTCAGAAGCTCCTCAAGAATTTAGGGCTTAGAGGGGCTGATAAGGGAGAGAGGGAGGCGCTTGCGGAACTACTTAAGAAAGGAAATGTGAAGATAAAGGACCTTGAGGACCTCGCTGAGGTGGTTGATGCTATTGAGGGGATCGGGGACACGAGGACGTTTGTTAAACGGCGCTTCATACTTGGAGGAGTTACGGCAGGAGTAGGGGCCGCTTTCGGTGTTGGTGGAGCGGCGATTGGTGGGCTGGCAGGAGGGATTACAGCAGGAAGTATTCCCATCGCCGCGATGATCTTACTTGCCACGCGGCGGGGTGCCAGTATTATGACAAGTCGGAGGGCACTTGGGAACCTTACCACGGCACTAGATCAGAAGGTGGCGCAGAGCGCAAGGAACCAGGCCCTAGGAAGGCTCGCGCGCTTCGTGAACCGAGGCCTGGAGCAAGAGCGGATCGAGACGGAACGCGAGAAGCTGGCGGAGGCGAAAGCTAACGCGGCTGATCAGGATGAATTTGGGGTCGCAGGGCAGGTTAGGCAAACAAGCGAACCGGCGCCTCGCTAGTCTTCTTTATCCTTCAGTGGTCGATAGAATTTCCCCTCGGGCCGGCTCACGACCTCTATATACCCGGCCTGGACAGATGCGTTTATGGCCTCTGCAAACTCCTTCATATTCATGATCGGCATACAATGCCGCCAGAGTTCCTGATGTTCGATGCTCTTGTAGGCCCGGATGTAGGCGAGTAACTCCTTAACCGGCCTCGCCATTCCTGTCACGCCGATCGAGTGGAAGACCATTTGCATATCCTCCTCCAGCCCTGTCACGAAGTCGTTGGCTGTTGTGAGGTCTTCCTCTTCAATTACAAGACTGTCGCGCTTCGCTGCTGCTAAGACCATTGCGAGCTTGTGTATGTGAGTTTGCTTACGTGCAATGTAGCCACCGAAGCGGTCGGACGCTAAATGCTCAGGTCTTTCAGTCCAATGTCTCTCGTACCATGCAGTGCCCCAAGCCTTCGCCTCTGGCGTCAGTTCATATTCTCCAATCAGATCACTGATCTTGTCTAAATCTTCGATGAGCCGTTTGCCTCTTTCAGTGAACTCGTCTTTCTCCACTATGTCCGCAGGGTAGGCGACGAGCTGTCGCTTCGCGTCTGCGTAAACCCACAGGATACGGGAGGTGAGGCCGCCGCCGACAAGTGACTCGGGGAAGTTGTCTCGGAGCCAGGATGGTGTAGTTGCGCCGAGTATATTGATCCAAGGGTTTACAATCTCGTCGCTCCCTTGTGTCTTTGTTGCCCGTCGCCAAACTTCTTTCTGTCCATCCCATAGGGAGACGAGCACGTCAATCAACTCTCCATCATCAGGTTTAAGGAAAGTCCCCAACTCTGTGATGACGCAGGTGATACAGGACATAGGGAGGAACTCGTCGCCGTAAGGCATGTCGATACGAGCCTCGGTTAGCGACTTAGTGAGCGCCTGCCAAGTGAGACTTTGAGGACCAAATCTGATGCCCTCAATTTCTTCAAGTAGTTTTAATCCAATACGCGCGGAGGTCGACTTAGTGGCAATGCCAGCAGGCGCCACGAACACTATGTAGAAGTTAGGTGTCCACTGGAAATACCGTTGGTCAATCCAAACTCGGCGTCGGAGCGCGCCTGCAATGGTCGATACTCCTACCCAAAAGTGGAATAGGTCGGGCGCTTCACTGTGTTGAGTGTAGACTGCGTATTCCCGTAGCCAGTTATCAAAGTTCCGGGCCAAGGTACATGGGCCTTACCAAGGCTCTTCTTCCAGTGGTATTTTATAATCTTCTCCCGACTTGCTTATGAAAATGGGCAGGTTTCGGCTCTTGGCAAACTCGTATTCCTCTCTCATACCGTTGGACGTTTCCCAGCCGTCCAACTTAACGAGCACAAAGTCCTTTGCCTGTCGGAGCATGGAAAAGAGGTGCCGCTCCCAGAAGGTGAAGTTAAGAGGGAGGCCGTACTTGATGCTGAGAGGGTGGAAGTGAATTACAGGGGAATATACTACCTCCTCTCTGAGGATGAAGACGGCGGCAACCCTCATTATGTCTTGGTAGCGCCGCTGGCGAATGTCGGGGTCGTCGTGAGTGTAGGGGGAAGCTAGGTAGGTATACATTGAGGTCTCCTTGTTAACCACGGGTTGATATAATGTATCACCCGCGGGTTCACCATTCAACTCCCACCGCATCGCCCCACGACTTCCTACTGGTGGAGAGTTTCCAGGGGATTACGAGGGGATCAGTATAGGGCACGGTGATTGCGAGTTCGTGCTTAATCAGTTTAATGTCCCTTTCACGATTGATCGGGTACTGAATTACGATACTGTCGTGGACTTGTAGTAATAGGTCAACCCAGGGTAACTCGTGGTAGACGTTGAGTGCCCCCTTATCGCATACCATTGCGACGGTTGACTGCGGTATCCAGGCAAGGGCTTGGGGCAGGAGCCCCTCAATATAATCGTAGTAGACGCGGCGGGCTCCGAAGGCGTTGCGGACTGTGCGATCTTGCACTAACTCACGCTCTATGCTCTCCATCCTCATCTTGATCATGGGGTGGAGCCCGAACCAGCGGCGTTGGAAGTCTTCGGCCTCTCGTATGAGCCAATTAAGGGTGAGGGCAATGGTCTTGGCGCTGCCGCCGTAGTTCGTGGCGTGGACTGCACGCTTGCAGTTATGATAAATCCCGCCTGTCCTATCGGTGGCCTTCAGCGCCTCGTCGCTCATTCCCTTCGTCTCTGCTGGGAACACGTCGCGGGCGTTCTTGATATGCAGCTTGAGACCGCTCCTGAACGCCGCCTTGAGGTCCTCATCCCCCGCGTCCCACGCAACAACCTGGGCATCAGCCCCCGATAGGTCACACTCCGCTATCACGCACCCAGGGTCGGGCACGAAGAAGCGGCGGATGTTGGGCAGCTCAATCGTCTGTGCTACCATGTTAGCCTCCAGCTTGGAGCATAGACATGTACCCACACGCACTTAGAATATAGATTATGTAGAGTATGCCGCCCCACAGTAAGGCCTTCTCGTCGAATGTCACTATTCGTCCTCCGTTCCTTTCGGTATGTTCTGAAAGTTCGTGCCTTTGCCAAACGCATTTTCACTACTCGACCACCGATAGGTCTCAGTGCCGCCGATGTTATACGAGCACCTCATCCTATCGTCCGGGTCGAGCTTTGCTAGACAGAAGTTGTTGAGGAAGATACCGAGGCTACGATATTCCTGTAGCATCTCGACGATGGGTGTCAGGACGGGTTCGAGCCTTTTAATCCTTTCAAACGCCTCATCGTTCACTGTAAGGGCGCGAGTCTTACGATGCCGATAAGGCGAGACGCCAAGGGTTTCATAGAAGAGTTCACATTGTTGCGTGGGGCTCCGCCACCAAGGGGATTTCTTCTCCTGTGGAGGGAACACGTCTGGCGGCACCACTATGTCGAAGCGGCGGTCGTACTCACCGATGACTTCGGACAGTTCCATTGTGACCTCGGCACGGACCTGCAAGTTCTGTCGGACGCCATGGAGCATCATGTCGAGGACCATTGGGAACTGGTCCATGAGGAACTTGTATGTGTCCTCCTGGCCCTGAGACACTATTGCATCGGCGAGGACGTGGCTGACCTCTAGGGTCGCTACAGCATCCTTGCAGTTGTATCTCCATCGTTGCTCTGCATCGACCTTTAGCTCACGTATTCCCTTGCCCTCGTCCTTCCAGTACTTATGGTATTCGCAACAGACGGAACTCAGCCGCCCTAGGTCCTTCGCGACCCCCGGCCAACAGGCGTGGTAGGCGAGCATGGTGTCCATCCAGCACTTGGGGATGAAGCCCCAGAAGCGTGCGAAGTACTGGGCATCGTAGAGATAGTTCTGTCCGATCTGCTGGACATTGGGGTGGGTGAGGAGCTTGCGGATGAGTCGAATGATCTCTATCTCTTCCTCCAGCTTCCAATAGTGGATGCGGGGGTCCTCGGCTCCCATGATCGGGATGCAGATAGCAGAGCGTTCGCTGTGGGCTATTCCAATGCAGTCGATGTGACCTTGGAATGTCTCAAGGTCTACAGCTAGGTGGAGCGGGAGAATATCATTCCTCGCCCTATGAAGTAGCCAGTTCAGCCACGACGACACCTTGTCATACTCGGGTCGGATGAGAAAGTCGTAGTCCGGCTCGTCCCAATCATCGTTGAGGGCCTTCGGTAGCCGCTGCTCCAAGTCGTGCCTTATGTCATAGCTGTAGTGCCACTGGCGCATGGCTGCGGCAGGGTGGATGGTGGGCATGAGGGGGAAGCCGCCCATGTCGTAGCGGCAGTAGAGTTGCGAACCGCGGCGGGCAATGATACCAGTGGGGACGCGGCGGTAGTTGTCGCTACCTACGCCAAAGAAGTCGTCGGTGAGGGCCCAGAGCGTGTAGTTGCCTAGGCCGATTACGACCTTAGGTTTGACCTCTAGTAGTTGTTGCCGGAGGCGCTCTACCCCCGCCTTCACATTGTCACGAGGGAATAGCCGCCTCACCTCTTCTTTCCCCTCCTTCTTAGCTACTACTGTGGGGTAGAAGAACTGCCACATATCGTTGCCGGGCGGCTGTTCGCTGATGACATTTGTGCAGAATACAGTGTCGCGAGGTATTCCTGCGGACGCCAGGAGTTGATCGAGCAACCCGCCGCTCTGCCCGATGAAGGGCTTTTGCTTGCCGGCTTCTTCTCTCCCATAGCTTTCCCCCACGACTGCGATACGGGCGTTGTGGGGGCCGCTGGTGCCATGGAATATGTCACTCATGGCTATAGGAGCGCGTACAGCGGGGCCATGAGGAAGTCAACTACGACGCCTATACCGAGTATAATCAGTCCGGCGAAGCAGAGTACGATCAATCCGGCGATTATATTCTCGCCGAGGTTACTTCTTCTCATCACACGCCTCCGGTCTTTCTTATCCCGCATCGTTGGCACACCCACCCACCCGACGGTGCCCGTAGCCAGTCGTGACCACCAGGGTCATTAACACAGTCAGCCGGGAGCCAAGGCTCAACTTTGGGCATGGCCTGTTCCGGCTCTAATGTAGCCTGTCCCGCAAGGACGAGGGGGCCGTGGAACTCTATGATGAAGTTGGGGTTGATACGGAGGCGGATCGACTTGTGGTAGAAGCCCGTCTCGCTCTTGTGGGTGGTCTCTTTGAACTCTCGCATCTGCTGTTCGAGTTCCTTATACTCCTCATAGGGGAGTGACATGTATTGGACGGTCATTCTACTGCCTCGTATGTTGCTTCGAAGATGTCGGGCTTGCAGGGGTAACGCTCGCCTTTGACGCCGGTGATGATCCAATCACTGGGCGAGATAAAATGCCGCTCCTCTAGTGTGTTAATGAACGGGACAAGCTCGTTGAGCCATTCCGGGTCACTGGCGGCGATTTCTTTCAATGCCTCGACGGAGTACACGGGAGTTATATATTCTTCGCCCGTCTGGATTGAGCGCGCTATCACAACCCCTACATCTGGCAGAGAATTCATGGGGTCACAACGAACTGCAAAACCATCTTCGAGGCCGTTGACGTAAATCTCGGCCTCGATCACGATAGGCTTCTTCCGAAACTTTGCCATTATACCCTCCCTGGCGGTGTCATCACGAGTGCCTCCTTCGGAGGAATGGTGCCTTCGCAGATGTACGCCTCATAGGCCTCCGCCCTCTTCAGCAGGACGTGAATAAGTAGTGACTGACCTGGGGCTACGGGACTAGAGGCGATAGCTAACTGTAAACAGTTTAGGCGTAGTTCTTCCTTGGGGGGTTAGTTCTTTAGTCATCTTCATCTCCTATGATATGCCCTAGGGCGAGTTTGTGGGCGTCGTCGTCAATTTCAATTCCAGTCGCAATCACATCACACGCCTTTGCCGCCTCGAAGATCGTGCCGCAGCCACAACAAGGGTCAAGCACCTTGTCCCCTGGTACGCAGCTGTATGATATAAGTTTGGAATAGAGCGCCGCTGGTTTCTGTGCAGCGTATATCTTATCCCGAAGGTTGGGCACTTCGATCACGTCGGAATAGAGGCCGCCAAGGGGTTTGTTGCCCTTAGAGGCGAATAAGATGATCTCGTAGGTGCGGCGGAAGCCTCTAGTACCGATGGGAGCGTGACCGGCGGTCCCCTTGTCCCAGATCAGAGGGGTACGGAAGGGGTCCCAGCCGCTTATTATTGTATACTCGCGAAGCATGTGGAAGTGGTCTACGTCGCAGAACATATACAGGTGCGCCTCCTGCTTTGCGACACGGAAACTCTCGGTGAGTATATACTCGGCGGCTCTGGTTGCCGCCTTCGCTGTGTCTTTGTATCTGTGAGACAGCTTTGCGGCATCCCCGAACTTGTGTGCGTCCATTCCATAAGGAGGATCGGCGATGATACAGTCGAAGCGGGGGCGCTTTATCTTTGCCAGTTCCACAATGAGGTCGCCGTGGATCAGTGTGTGGGGTGACTTCTTCCCTACTCCCCGCCGCTTCAGTTCCTCATCAAACTGCCCTTGAAGCTTCCGCGTGACAATGTTGAAGGCCTCGTTGCTACTCCGTGCTGCCTTAACCTCTGGATCATCGAGGTGAGGGCTTATGATCCGAGCGCGAGCAACTTCCTTCCTGTGCGTAATCTCGGCCTGCCCACTGACCTGAGCGAGTTCCTTGGCCGTCTCCGTGTCGGTCTGAGTCGGGTTCTGTGCTTGACGTAGGGTATGGAGTTCGTCTATCGCCTCTGTCCGCTCTTGCCAAGTCAAGTCCTCCCGGATAATATTCTCCTCAAGCTCCACCTCTCGCAACTTGAGGCGTCCTCTATCCTCGATGAGGATGAAGGGGATACAGGAAGGCTCAAGGGTTGTGCCATCGTGCTCATAGAGTTGCTTCTTGTCGGCAAGGGAGGTGATAGCGAGGAGACGACGGTGGCCGGCGATGAGGGTGAGTTTGTCGCCCTGTCGAGTACAGACAATGGGGTGCAAGAGGCCCTTGTCCACGATGCTATCCGCCAGGTCTTCTAGTGCCTTCTTGTTAAAGGACTTGCGCTGGCGATCGACGGGCACGGTGATAGATGTGAGTGGAGCCGTTCTCATTTCGTCCACGGCATGCAGATTATGTTTGTTCGCCCCAGACGAGGAAAGTATTTTGTGGTGTCTTGCATCCTCTGGGCCGCCACCTTGCAGTCTTTATAAGTCTCGAAATACACGTAGTGGATGAGGGAGGGAGGTAAGGTCCCCTCCACAGGCGAAGCCCATAGCATTACGACGAGAACCCAAGTGTGACCTTCCATGGTGGGTCTCCAGAAAAGGGCCGAGGGGAGGGAAAGAGAGGGGGGAACCCTCCCCTCGGCAAGTTGGCGGGGTGACTGGTCAGGGTAGTACGACGCCCCCCGACCACTGGCGCTCCCCTGCGGGGTTAGCCGAGGGGTGCGAAGCCGACGACGCGGTTGTACTGGATGCTCGAGTCGTCCTTGTCCGGCTTTTGGATCACCTTGATCTTCAAGGGTCCGGCGCCGTCGAGCATTCCGAAGTTCCACGACTTGTCGGTGTTCTGCCCGAGGGCATCCCGCAGTCGGCCGAGCCGAATGTTCTTGTTCGGTCCGAACTCGAGATTGCCCTTCTTGTCGAGGTCGAGGAAGAAGCCTTGGATCACCTGTAGGCGGTCTAGGCCAAGTCTTTCAGCGAGTGTCTCGTCATCGACGATGAAGGGAACGTCGCAGAGGATAGAGGCTTCGCCGTCATCGTTCTTGATTGCTCGGATGGCGGTTTCGCCAAGTACGGCGACGTAAGTGTCCTCGGGTAGCGGCGTTGTGTGAGTCTCGAACGAGCCCTCGACAACGGTTTGCTTAAACGCCGCGGGATCAAAGGTAGATATGTCCATTACAGTTCTCCAGTTACAGTTTCGGTTTCAGTTACAGTTTGCGGTGTGACCTCGACCAGTTTACTGCGTTCCTCCCAAGCCTTGACAATGAGGCCGAAGTCGGGTGCCATGTTGGCGTCAAGTGGGAGGCATCTCGTTTTGAGGTCCGTATTGTCCTCAATCGTTGACCATGAGAAGGTGCGGCCCGTTCGGACGGAGAGCACTACGTCGCTGAACAGGCGTGGGATTTTCGGAGCCAGCTTTTTGCCTAACATCCCTAGGGTCTGCTGAGGGACGCCGGTGATGATGTTGGGCTCTCGTTCAACGTGACCGATGGTTACGGAGAAGCAGCTGAGGGCGCCTGTGAGTTTCTGGATGACCATTTCCTCGGCGCGCATCGAAACGCCCCACTCACCTTCGTGCGCCGTGGGCTTCGCCCCGAGCATCATATCCAAGGCCATAATGTTCATGCCCGAGATGCCGTCGAAGGCGAAGGCGCGGTCTGGACCCCAGGAGTCGATGGGGCCGAACTCCTCGCCTGTCCTCTCGTCCACGAAGTTCGCCATGTAGCCGAGCATCTCGTAGAACTGTTGATATTCGTGTTTGTCGATGCCGGTCTTGATATCGCTCAGCCCCTTGTAACTCATCTGGCCGATCTGCTTGGCCATCTTAAGCATGGTGGCCCATGAGGGGTTGGAGGGGGCGACGTAACGCCAGTGAACCTTATTGATGTCGAGGTCCTTTGCCCTCACAGCGTCAAGGAGGCTTTCCTCGCCTCCGGGATCGGTGAAGAGGCAAAAGAGTTCGAGGCCTGCTTCGACTAGGGTGGACAGGCTCCAGGTCTTGCCTGTCCCTGGTGGTCCCATCAGGAGCGTGCGCGAGCCGCGAAGGATGGGGGCGGCGTCAAGCGCTGGGAGGTCTTGCTTTTCCGGCATAATGCGTCTCCAAGATTTCATGGATGAGAAGGGCGCGAGGCAGGGTAGCGAAATCTATCCATCGCAGTGTAGTGACAAACGAGCCGCTACCGTGTTCGGTACAAGGACGTCCCTCAGCCCAATAGGACTGGCGCCAGCCATCGGGAGGGTCAAGAGCGTTGTAGTTTATACGCCCCCAGAGCTGGCCGCACTTGGGACAGATAAAGACAGAGTTATAAATGTAGTTATCGCTGTGAAGGAAGCTGCAAGTCCCAAGGTAGGCCATGTGCCTATGCTTGTAAAGGAGAAAACTGGCCTCTACTTCGTGCGAAGGCCTCCCCTCCCAGAACTCCGTGAAGTGGGTCCGCTCAAGGGCGGGCACGTCAGTCATTCTTTTTCCGCCTCTGCTTCGGCCCGCCCCGGTCTCGGTGGAGCGTACCGTCGATGATTATTGGTAGCGAGCCGCACCTTGGGCACTGTTTAATGTCTCGTCGCCGCCTTATCTTATTCCTGCCACACTTTGGACAGGAAGCACCCGACAGCGGCTGGAGGCCCACTAAGCCCGTTATCCCACAAGGGCCTCCAGCGTATCGGTTCCGCGAGGAGATCTTATCGACTCGCGTCATTCCGTCACGAATGTGACGGCTGGCAACGGCTCCTGTGGGAGGAGGGCACCAGGGGACCGTTGCCAATTCCATCAGTCTGACTCGGGCTTGGCTGCCTCGTCGCCGTTCATGTCGGAGATGGGGAGGGCCTTGATCTCCTCGACGTGATCGGCGAGCATTGCGTCGCGCAGTTCCTTCCGCTTCTTGGTCAGCTCGGCGCTCTGGATCGCCTTGATCGCGGCTTGCTCCTGTCCGATGAGTTCCTTGTTGGCCTCCGTATCCACGACGCCGAGGATCCACTTGACATCGTAGGCTTTGTCGAAGTCCACGTCCACATCGACCTCGACCACCTTGACCACCGTCATTTTGTGGCGGGAGTCAGTGGGGACGATAACGTAGTCGTCCACCTTGATGCTCGGGTCCAGCGTCTTGAGCATGTAGGGCGAGGCGCCATCGTGGACCTCGTAAGTGCACATGATTGCTCGTGCACGGGAGTTGATTAGGAAGATTGCTGTTGAGTAGTTCATAGTGTCGTCCTTTCCTTATGCCTCCAACTCCTCAGGCGTCGCGTTGCGGCGAGTTGGGTCTTGTTCAAGGGGGTTCCAAAAGCGTTGAGCGTAGTCGTTGAGCCACATGTCAGGGTCGCGCATAGTACACAGCGGCAGGAAGGAGCAACCGCTGTAGGAACTGCAGGCTTCACCATAACTCCGGCCCCAGTTTCCTTCCTTCCATTGCTCAACAGCGTGGTAGAGCTTGCGGTGGACTTCCTCCCACCAGCGGTCTAGCTGCCACTGTTGGTAAGTGAGTGGGACGGCGAAATACTTGTACTGGGTCTTCTGTATGACCACGATGCGCACGAGCATATCCCACACGTCGAACTCATGGTATCGCCCAGCGAAGACGTAGCCGATGAATTGGCCTCTCATACGGTGAACGTCGCCAACTTTACTGTCGGGCGCTCGTCCCGTCGTCTTCTCATCGACAATGGTTAGCCTCGCGTAGTCCCAACCGAGCATGTCGAAGCGGCCGCCGTAGAGGATGGGGTTACCAGTGACTGGGTGTGCTACGGCGGTGGGGATAGCGAAGGTGAATTCGATGGCCGGCTCGCCGTTCGTCATGTAGTAGGGTTTGACGTGATCGAAGGCGGGATCGTACTCGCGGAAATAGTCGATCAGGGCGCCGGCAGTGTTAATCATCGTCTTGGCATGATTGTCGGGCGGCTCGAAGCCGTCCCAGTAGGTTAGTAGCTCGCGCACTCCGACGTTAATCGCGTCAGACAGTTCCTTGTTCTTCGAGTTGGGGCGCCATAGGGCGTTGCGAACGTGCTCGATGCCGTGGGCGAAGGCGCCGCCCGCGTGAAGATCGACTGAGTGGCGGAGCGGCCCCCAGTGCTGGAGGTAGTGCTTGTGGAACTTCTCGTCGCAAGCATCGGCGTCCAGGAGCATAGACGAGTCCACGACCTCGGGGAAGCTAAGGGACTGATCAGGGTCTATCATACCGCTTCCTTTGGATAAGACAATGTGAGGCGCTTGCCTTTCACCTCAATCATCGCCCGATTGATGAACTTGCTCAAGTCGATGAGGTCCTTCGCAGGGTTCTCTGTGCTGCACTCGGCAAGGACCGCTGTGCGAAAGGCATAGAGCCGGTCGCGGAACTTGACTGCACGCTCGTTGGAGACAAGCGTGATTGTCATAGGCTCCTTGCGGGCATTGCGGAATAGTTCTGAGTATTCCGCGGGGTAGCGAGCAGCTTTGCGGGGCGTGGGCATGTTAGCTCAATAGCCCCCCTATTATGAGGAACAGGACGAGAAGGCCGACCCAATAAACGATTGCCCAGGGATCACACCCGTCAGGATAATTCAAAGCGCTCTCCTCTAGGCGAAGTCATCGACGCCGAGAGCTTTGACCGGCGCCTTCTTCTTGCCTTTGCTCGACGCCATCTCGGCACGGATTTCTCGGATCATGCGGGTGATGTTGCCCAGTTCCTCGTCACTAACGTCGTCGTTGACTCGGAGGCGTTCCGCAACGATGTTGATATGTGCGGCCTTCTCATCGAGTGTCATCTCGACTACTGCGGCGTCGCTCATGTCTTGGTCCCTTTCTGCTTCTTGATCCAGCCCCGATAGAGCTTGGTCGTGAGCTTGCTGAGTTCCCCGTACTTTGGCTTCTTACGCACTGGGTCCCAGAGAAGCAGGTCCATCTGCGCTCGCACTGATTGTGGAATTGAGAGGGTGATCTCGACCGGGGGATCAGCGTTGCCTATTCTAGCCATACTAACTCCTTGAGTTCTTCAAATATTGTGACATAGAACCACGGGGTTGTCAACGCAAATCTTCCAGCTGTTTAATCTTCTGGATAGTTAACTTGTAGCCGAGGGCTAAGAGGACGCGCTCGATCTTACGTAGTCCAGGTAACGAGCAGCGGCCTGTCTCGTATTGGCCGAGCGCTGAAGTAAACATCTCGGCCTTGGCTGCGAGGGTTTGCTGAGAGAGTCCCTGCCTTACGCGCTCCGCTCGTAGGAAGTCCATGACCCAGTGCACTTTATATTTGCTGTGCGCTACGGGAGGGTGGGGAGGAATGTAGTGGGTCATTTCTTCTCTCCATCGAGGAAGCGTTGCAATGCCGCTTGGCCCTTGCCTGTGGACTTGGGCGCCGACGGCTCTGTGGGGGCCGGCTCTGGGGCCTCCACTACAATGCCGGCTTTGCGTAGCTCAGGGAGGAACTCGTCGTCGGCTGGCGAGGCGATTAGTACCCCGCCTTCGTCGTCACTCTTGCGGACGCGAAAGACTACGCCGTTAGCGAGGTTTGTGAGTTCGTGCCCTTCCTTCCTCATCTCCTTGCGGAGGTTGTGGCAACGGAAGCGGAAAGCCATCGCCGCCCTTTCGTCCTTGAGCTTCAGCACGACGGTCTTCTGAGAGGCTAGGCGGAATAGCTCTAGCAGCTCAGGGGCGTAGCTACTCACGGGCATCAGGGTTCCTCCCAAGTGAGAAGACAGAAGGGCTGTTAGCTTTGAGTAAGTCCACTGCGTGTTTAAGGCAGTAGTGACCAACGAGGTGATCTGCTTCATCATAGTATGAGAGGGTTGCGACTTCCCTACAGGCTACAAGGTTACACTCCTGCCTCAGCATGACTGTTATGTAAGGGAGTTTAGTTGGCATTGGATTGTTCTCCTTTCCTTGCGGCGTCGATGGAGCCAGG
>SDBT01003642.1_pt1 | contig 26511 bp, 43 predicted proteins | sample 2277101 | NCBI WGS metagenome assembly SDBT01 (sample SAMN10404973, study PRJNA504765) | marine sediment metagenome | isolation source: marine sediment core GS10_PC15, 103 cmbsf | place: Arctic Ocean: Southern Knipovich Ridge | collected 2010 | reverse complement strand
CTACTTCTATAATGCCTATGATTTCAAGACGCTGTATTTTAAGCCAATCGCTTTCCTTCATCCATTTATTGCCCTTTTCAAATAATCCGAAGCAAGCAAGAGCTTCATCCCATTTAACTATATGGGTATATATTCTATCTGCATAGGGTTGGTAATATCTTACTATGTCCCCCCCATAAATCTCTTTGCCTTCAGGAAACTCTTTAGTTCTCATGTCATCTTTTCGTCCAGTGTATTGTTGAAAGTTTGTGCATACTCCCCAAAAATCATTTGGATCTAAAGAGTTGCTATCACAATTTGGCCACCAATATTCAAATTTATCAGTGTATGGATTAATGCCTCGAAATTTTAGCTCTCTCATGTTAGTTTGGTTTAATACTATCTTGACTTTCGTTCCATTCATTAATTGAGGGTTCTTTGACGGCTCCATTATTTTTAATCTCAGCCCAAGACCCAACAGATGCACCGGACACAGACAATAAAAAACTTATTTCTTTGTTGGGCAACTCTGGGTGATGTGTTTCTCTAAGAATCTTCTGGATACTATCTGATATTTCTCTTTTTTGTCGTACTGAAAACATAATTTTATTAGTTTGGTTTAATATCTTGTAATCGTTTTAGTAGTTCAGGGTTTTCGTGTATGTTGCCGATGATTTCAATTATTGGCGGATGGAAATATCCTTGTGCTGATGTGTTTTCAGAATCTATATAGAAACCACAGCCTGATTGATATGTGTCATAATCTCCAAATTCATATTCACCAAAAGTAATAACACCAAAACATTTTTTATTTGGATAGGTAACTATATCACCCTCATAAATCTCTTTGCCGTTCTTATCTTTTAGGCCAGTGTATTGCATGATGTCAAAAAAGTTTTCAAATTGGCTAAAGAAGTCTTCTAAAGAATCATTCTCACTATATGCCATTGTGTTAAAACATTCTTGAGGTACACCACCTCCGCAATCTGCGTGAATCCACGCCCGAAATTTTAGCTCTCTTTTCATGTTAGTTTGGTTTAATATCTTGTAATCGTTTCTTAGAAATACGCATGACATTTTTATCCCTGTGCCTGCTTGATACTCTTGGTGACATATCCTCTTTGCCATAACCTTTTATATCGTAGTGTTGTTCTTCTTGGTCAATAGCTAATAATTCAACCTCATCTTGTATCATTTTATTAATGTCGTGAGGTGTAACCATACCAAATATTTTACGCTCACCGGCCATTATCTTTTGAATAGCGTTAGTTATAACGCTCATTGGTGACATTTCCCACTTTTTAAGTATAACCGGAACCATAATTTTTACATTTAATTCGGGTGTTTCTTTTGTGTACAATGAAATTGCCTGGTAAAGACCTTCAGAAACTATCTTTTTTAAAGCGTCCTGATCCTGGCAATACATTATCAAATTTTCATTACCACCTTTCCATGCGAGACCGTATGGCCTCTTCGCTAAATTTGTCTGTTTTCCCTTCATATTTTTGTTTTCTTAACAACCATCCAGCAACAGCCGCCCGCCAATTTTTCATCTTTGACCTACCTACATACCATCCATTACTTTCATAATAAGCATAGAACTGTTCAGGCTCTATATCGTCAAAACATTCTTTAACCTGAAATTGTGTTATAACTTCCTGTAACGTAGGCACTTTAAATGGCTTCATTTTTTTTGAGTAATAAGGTATTTTTCTTGATTGCATTTTTTAATCATTTTTATCTGCTCCCTAGTGGGGCAAGTATAAAAGATTTAGGCCATAATATCTACACGTAAATTATCAGATTGTAATACTATTTTACCATGTGGTACTATTTTAGCGCATAGTGGTATTGTGTTGCCCCATAATACTATATTAGCACAATGTGGTACTATATTACCTTAATACCGTATAACCATTTATTTTGTTAAAACTTTATTTCTCAGGATCAATTTAGGATTTGCATTTTCTTTCTGAACACAATACAAACTCTTGGTAAATGGTATGTTCTATTTCCTATAAATACACGTTTTACAACCTCGTATTTATTAGGGTTTGGGTTGGGCATTACGTATTTATGATAAATCATAAGTAACCCACCATCGTTAAGCACCTTATCACATTCATTAGTCCATATTTTATATTTTAGCGGAGGTGTTCCGTAAATATCCCTTGCTTCTTCTTTGCTATATGGTGGGTCTGCAATAATTGCATTAAATCTGCCTCCATTTAACTTCTCCGAAAATGTGTGAGCATCACAAAGTAAATCAGGTGTTACCTCTGGTTTAATATCAATCCTAAATCCGTACTTATTCATTCCGCAAAAAAGATTAAGTAATTGTATTTCCTCTACATTTAAAATATCTTTTGCGAGTTGTATTAACCATTCTTCGGCATATAGGGGCATACCTCCCTTATATCTGTCTTTTTTGGGTCTAGGCAAAAACCATGCAATATTCTTTTCAGTTTGTGTTGGAGATTTGTATCCTATTATTTTTTCCATTTCTTTATTTCTTTTCATCAATTACCGCATCCTCTACCATTTCGCGGATCTCCTGTTGTCCAGGATTCTTAGTCTCGCCTTGTGACTCTTTAAGATTTGCTATCATCTCGTCAAGCTCTGTCATTGAGGCGTTATTGATTTTGATTTTTAATACCTCCTGAGTGTCATCATCATAAGCAGACGTTCTTAAAAGGTCAGAGGCATAAGTGATTTTATCCCAATCCTTTTCTTCAATAATTGATATTTCTTTATACTCATTTGGTGCATAAATATCTGAGGCTATACCTAATTCAGAAGCACACTTTTTAAGTGAGTCTGTTGTCGCACCCTTTAAATCATTGCCCAAATCAAGAGGCATTTTAGGATCGTCTTTTCTAAACTTAATATCTTGCCGCCCGAATTGCATTTTAACAATCCTTTTGCCTTGCGATCTTACTGTTAGCCTTCCCTTAACTATGGCCTGCTTAAACTCTAAAGAATATTCATGTTCTATTATTTCAAAATCCCAATCCCATCCAAAAACTAAATTTAGACATTTTTTAACATAGGTTCCGGTTACATAAGTCCATTTACCACCACCCTTTGCCGGTCGCTGATAAGTATGTTCGCCTGGTGTTTTAGCGAACAAAAAATTTAGCTGTTCTTTATTTAAGGCGTTTTCTTTAACCTTAGATAAGTCGCTTTCTGTTATTCCTATTTTGTTTTCCATAATCTTATTTAGTTATTTTATTTACTTCCAATAGTCATCATCATCATGCTCAGATGGCTGGCCGAATAAAAAGTTTGCATCCACGCCCGTTAATTTACAGATAATGGAAACCCAAATAACTTTGAATATTTTAGTCTTGCCACTTGCAAGGTTACTCATCCTCGGCCTAGGGTTTTTCTGCTTCGGCCAGATGGCCTCGCCAATCGTATATTTTTTTATAAATCCATCGGTTTCATTCCTTCCGGATACGATATTTTTACTCCGTTGGCGTTCGTTGTGAAGTTTTATTGCTTGTGCGATTCTCATAATGTAGCTTTTTTGATTGCTGGTTTTCCTATTTTACACCCTAGACATTTACAGTTTTCATCATCTGAATGAACTATAGATTTCAAAGCCTCCAACAATTCCGCTATTTCATCCTGTAGTTGATTTTCGACTTCTAAATGATATCTACAATCCCTGTTTTTATCTTTTATAAGCCAATCTATATACTTTTTTAGGTTGTGTGTAGTTTCAATATTTGGATAATTCATAATTTTTCAGCTTTATCTATTTGTCCCATCAGCGTTTTATTATTTCCTTTACCGGCTTTTATCAAATCTTGCCTATCCTCTATGAATGAAGAAATAGCACCAGCCCTAGCTTCTTTGATAGTTCCTTCCCTGTTGCCGTTCCAAACTTCTTTGTTCTCATCATCGGTAATCTGGAACACCCAACCATGCAGGGCTTTTTGTCGTTTGATTTTCATGCTGTTAATAATATAGCCATTTTCCACCAAAACACGGCGATAAGAACTATTATTACAATCCAGGTTATTAGCTTTGTGTATTTCATTTTAGTGCTTTTTTTAGTACTTGCTTAATTGTTGCTAACAATGAACCTAATACCAGCGGATCTCCATTCAAGAGATCTTCACCTTCGATTATAGATACAATTTTTTTATCACGTTCTTCTAGCTCATCAATATGCGCCTCGGCATCCTGATAGTAATTAAGCACCGGTATTGACATTTTATCAATCTCCTGGCTTTCTTCTTTTAGTTTGGGTCTCATAGCTTCAAAGTGAATAATTCGTTAGTAATTAAATCCAATAAAACAAACTCCATTTGCTCACATGCTATCGTGGCGTATAAGCCGATAATCTTGTGAGTGGGAGTCTCAGCCATTAGATTAATATGGCCGTTGTCATCAACGCCTATGAGGTCGCCTGGCTTAAATTTGTGGTTCATGCTGGCCTTGTAAAAAGAATCATACTCGTATTGTTCTCCCATAAGTTCTTGAAGTTTCTTAATCTGGGCACCTAAAAAATCAGATAGGTTTTGAAATTCTTGCTCTCGGTTATTCATGATGTAGCTTTTTTGATTGCTGCAAATTCACAAGCCTCTTGAGCTTCTTTAGGTGTAAGACCTTTTGCCTTTGCTATTAAGTCTCTCATTCTTGCTCTTGTTGAGTCTGTTTTTACAGCAACCTCAATAGAATCGTTTGCAGCCATTTGAATTATAAGATACGAAAGCTCAACCTCCTCTAACAATTCCGGTGCTGCTGCTATTAGTTTGGCGTTGGCTGTTGCTTCTTCTTCCTTAATTGTGGAATTTAGTATAGCTATTGAATTTCCTTCTTCGCTAAATACTTGCGCTTGGAAACAATGACCAACTTTACCTTCTTGTTCTGTTGCTTCCCATTTTCCTTTTGTGTGTTTCATTTTGCTCTCTTTAGTTTTTAGTTTAATTGGTTTTTATCCCTAATATCTATAGCCTCGGCAATAGTATCAAATAACCTAAAATCTGTTTCTTGACCCTTATAAACCTGAACTATATACTTGTTTAATTTGGCTGAAAATGTAATGCAGTATTTCATTGTTTCTGGGTTTAGTTGCTCTCTCATACCCCTAAGGTAATACTATTATTTTAATTATTACTATAAAATAGTAACTTTCTTTAATATTTATTAATACCTCTAAATTTAGCCTCTAAGCGATTGGATTGCTTTGTGGATACAATATACCTTTTAAGTAAGATACTCGCACACGCACGCGCGCAAGCATGAAAAAAGCCCGCCAAACGATAGACGGGCTAAACTCCTAACTTAACCAAACATGAGCCGAGTGACTCAATACAAATATACTAATATGTTTTATTTAATCGTGTAAATTGAAGAACTCTACTAAGGTGATATTTTTTAATGCATACAGAATTACTCTGATTGCCACCCAATACCCACACCCAATTTTCATCATTCTTAATATAGAGTCCTACATGGCCCTTCCAGCTATCGGGCTTTTCTCTCCATAATATCACAACGTCGCCTACCTCTGGATTATCTACCCTATTGCCTACGTGAATCCAACTACGAGCCGTTAGCTTCTCGCTCATTTCATAACCCGCAGACTTTGCACACCAATTAATAAAGGCTGAACACCAAGCCGTTTCGTCATTCTCTACCCATGACTGTTCAATAGCATTAAAGTAACCCATAATTACAGGGTTATTGCTCCTTTCCCCTGGCTGCTCTGTAACACCGTACTGACTCAAAGCCTGTTTTAGTACATCTATCATTTTTGTTTTTTTAGTTTCCTTTTATGTCGTGCCTCGCGGCGGCTTTCTTTAGCCTTGATAACCTGTATTTTTTCAAATCCCTTAGAGCCAAAATAGAAAGTAAAAGCGGCAAGACTTAACATTTCAACAGCGTCAACCTGTTGCTCCGGAACATCGATGCCGAAACTTGTTAAAATAGGTAACAACATTAGCCAGTAGGTAAGCAATCCCGCCAACGTCAAAGGTCTAATATTTTTAGTCAACCAGGTGCCGTTAATCATATCCATCTCATGACGGTTGGTTAAAGCCTCTTGGCGTTCTTCTCCCGATTCAAATAAATCATCAGCTACCTTGCCGGCCTGCGCGATGCTATTGCCAATGTCTTTTATAGGATTACCCATTGATAAAATGCAATAGTGTGTAAATAGAAATTACTAATCCAACAATAATAGACGCACCTTTAAGAATAGTCATTATTGATTTAGCAAATTTAGCTATATAATCAGAGTTCGTTTTTAAGGCGTTTACAGTAGATTCCAAGATCCTGTGTTCTGCTACTATTCCACCCCATTGGTGAACCTCTGACTTATGCGTAACGCTCTTTATATCGATTAGTTCAGCATCGATGTAATCAAGCCGCTTATCCTGTTCTTTGTCCTTTTCCATGTCTGCCATGTGCGTTGTTTTAATCTAGAAAAAATAAGCCAACCTAGTAGATTTATATCACGCTGTTATTTGTTACAAAATTACAATATCTTAAAAAAGCCATCCATAGGGCTTTCTATCCTTTGGATTCTTCTCAAATTTATTCGCTTCTACCTCAAAAGGATTGTTTTTATAGCCCTTAAAAATCCAAAATATCACATACAATATAAAAAAAGGGATGATTAATAGCTCATATTGTTGCTTAATATGAATCTTCTCATGCGCCCAGAAGTATTCCCTAGTACCCGTATAGCTCTTCTGTGACTTATAGAATACAAACGGTGCAATCGTTAGCCCTATGAACCTTGTGTTATTAAATAGCCAATCTGCTTTTATCTTTATCATAATATTCTAAGCATTCCCTTTGATTCTACATCTGCACCTGTGTACTCTCCATTACTAACAAGTATCCTCACGCGCCCGCTAAAGAAAGAACTAGCACCATCGGGTGTTCTATCACCACCACTATCTAAAATCGCTGACGTGGCTTTATTTCTAATTACTGAAATATTATAATTAGTTACCCCCGTAAACAGCGAGCTAATATCTCCATAGGTTTTACTTAAAAAATAGTACGTTCCTCCGCCGCCATCATCGCCAATCTGCTCAACTACATAGCTCTTATTAGGTGAAATTTCAATCATCGAAATAGTGTTAAAATTCGTCTCTAAATTCCGGACTATCTTTTGTAGCTGAAATGTGCGGTCAAAGTTTAATGGGTCGGTTATCGCATTTGATATATTAATATCACCCTCAATAACCCCTGACCATATCTGTGAATTATCCGCATAACTGGCCGCAAGATTAGCCTCTATAATATCTTCTAAATTATCAGCGCCGCCGCCGTCTTGTGACCAGCTATTAACAAACGCCTTCGGACTAGCATTATCATATATGGGATGCAAGTGTCTTAGAGAGTCATTATCACCACCATCACCATCTGTATGGAAGAAATCAACATCTAAACTATCGACAAAATCAGCATTTATAGCCGTTGTACTTTCTTTATCAGCCCCGCCAACGACACTTATTTTAACACTATTATATTTAAGGGAATCGGCCAAGTTAGAATTACCCCACAGCCCGACATAAAGTTTAGGGACGCCGGTACTATAAAAATTATTTGTCGAACTGCTAAGACTCGCCTCTATGCTAAAGCTGTCTATTCCTACTGTCTCGTTATTATGGAATAATATAATAGCCGGAAAGTCGGTGAGACTATCGTCATGCCATACGCCATCATTATCTAATAGCTTATAATCAGAAGCACTCTTCCACGCAACAACGACAACAACAATATTATCCCAGGATGAAGCGGATACGCTATTCTCCAAAAAATATTCAAATTCAAATTTTAAACGATGAAAAGCGCTGTCCTCGATAATGGTATTTGCTATTATATCATTTGTCCCGTCGTACTCAATGCCTACTAATAAGTTTATAGTACGCCATAATACACTTTGATCTGATACATAGTCGGCGTTGATATCAAATGTTCCACCACCAGACGCCGTTGCCTTCCAAATGCCCTTGTAATCACCCCCCCCAATTATAATATAATCAGTGGTTAATAAGACACCGCTATTAATTCTAACTTTACCACCTCCATTATCGACCGATGTTGTGCCAACAAAAGCAGATTCGTGCTGGGCTGTATATCGCTCAATACCTACCATGATATCACCGTTAATAGTTTCTTTAGATATATCCGAGTCTCCCCACGTGCTAATCAGCTTTGTTATATCGGTCTCTTCCCAATTCGTTAGCGTTGATGCTGTTGGAAAGTCATCATCTTCAAAGTTCTGGCCGTTGAGTAAGCTAAAATCTATGCCCCTTTTACCTGACACATTTATTTCTTTATATCCCTGTTTTATAGATATCTGACCTTTACCGCCTATGTGCTGAATACCCGAACCCATAGTAAGCAATGGATTATAAGAAAAAAATGTAGAATAAACAGCACTAGAATTATAAAATCTGTATGTCGTGGTTTCTCCTAATTTATCGAGCTTAGACATTAGCCATTTAATAACAGTCCCGCTTAGATTTTTGCTCTGCATTATTCTACAATGAAATGCTTGCATAACATGATTTAATACATCCCAACACGACTCAATACCTTCAATGGTTTCGCCGTAAGCCTTGGAATGTATAAACGATTGATTAAGCGGGCTGTCAAGTTGGACATCATCATCCATCGCCACACCATAAATATCATTGTTTTCCCATAGCCCAAACAAAAGCCCTGTTTCATCTAAACAGTTCTTAATAATCTCTAATGGAGACTGAAAGTCATCATACAATGAACCACTATCCAAATATGGTATTTTCTTTAAATCAGCCAACCCATCGATAGCACGGATTAATACCACATATTGACCTGTCGTATAGTCCTCACTATTAACCCCAGGTATAACCCATCCAGCGAATAATTCATCACTACCATTTTTAATAATTACTTTAAACTGCCTGTCAGTAGCGTATAATAATTCGTTTAAATCCCATTCATTATTTGTGTACACCCTAATAGACGCAAGTGACGGGACGATGTAAGATTCTTTTATATTGACGTTTACCTGGTGTTCTATTTTTATGGCAATCTTACCAACGGGGGTAAACTCTTCTAAGCTTCCGGCAAAGTTATCCTCTTGAATCTCGGCGGTGATAGTGTCGCCATCCCAGTTCTTTATTGTTGTTTTATATTTTGTAGCGAATGCCATTAGACAAAGCTGGTTCGGTCAACATTACTTCCCTGATTAGCGAGCGCGGTGCTTACTACTGTTGCTAGTTGAAACTCATCACCGACAAAGCCATTGACAACGATACTAATACCACCGCCGCCGGCAGATAAGTGATTAGGTGTTATCCTAGACCCTCTAGGTGGGGTGAGAACTTCCGGCCCACGTTCACCAACCAAAACCGCTCCCGAAGGGGTGAAACTTGTACCGCGTGCAAACTCTGGAATACTAGAAAATAAAGCCTTCACGCCCGCGATAGCTACACCGGCCAATAGCAATCCAAGGATAGGGTTTTTAGCTGCGAATACTGAGCTTTTAATAGCCTCTGCAACAGCTACCGCTAACGCTGCCGCTATTATCTCTTTAGCACTGGCACGATTAGCAATAGCAAGCGCAGCCGTAGCAACAGCCGCCTCTAAAGTAGTTTTGTTATTTAATCCTAGAGCCTTATTTGCAATCGCCGTAGCAATCGCAATTTCCTTTTCTGCTTTTGCTTGTTTGGTTTTGTCAATAATTAATTGCTGGGTTATCGCCCTTATCCTAGCCAAAGATTCAGCCTCGCGGTCTAATACCTCGATGCGCTCTTCGGCATCGGCAACAACGGGATCTAAAACATCCTGCCACTCTAGCGCCAACGCTAAACCTAAAGCTCGCTCTGCATTTAACTCACGTTCCGATTCAATTTCTTTGTCTATATTAAGGGTTAGCGCTTCTATTCTCCCAGAAAACTGCCCCGCAGCCGCAGCCGCCTCAATAGCTTTGAGTTTCGCTTGTTCTACTTGCTCACGGAATGCTTTAATTTTTTCTAATCCGGTTAGTGCTTCATCGCCGACATCCTTTGTAGCAATACCCAAATCCTCAAGTGATATACCATAAGATTCTAATATTGCCACATCGTTGGCAAAGGCTACAACTAATCTCTTTTGGAACTTGCTTAATTCCTCGCTGCTTTCTAACCACTTAAATGTTGCATCAGCATTATCTAATATTCTATTTTTTGCTTGTGCTAATTCAACGCTAAATCCAGCATCTAAGAACTGAGCGAACTCGGTTAAAAAATCTATACCTTGACGGATAACCCCGTTAAACCTACCACCCTCTAATACTAATTCACTATAAGCCGACTTCATCCCAGCGATAGACCCTGATAAAGTGTCCATCTGCGCCGCACTTTGGGAGGCCGCAACGCCATTTTCCTCTGTTTGTATCGCTAATTCACGGGCTTTGTCGGCCGCACCGGCCATTACTAAAGCACCACTAGCAGCTCTTTGTTCAAAGATTTTAAAAGCATCCTCAGCGCTTAAATTTGCATCTCGTAAATCAGCGAAGATATCCGTAAGCCCTCGCATTGTACCGTCAGCATTTTTGGTGCTTATATTTAACTTATCAAGAACCTTTGCGGCGGCAGCACTTGGATTAATTAAAGTGCTGATAGCTACCTTTAGCTGAGTGCCCGCCAAACTTCCCTGAATACCGGCATCTCCTAAAACGCCTATTAAACTAGCCACCTCGTTAAGACTTACTCCCGCACCTTTGGCAATCGGGCCAACTGTTTTAAAAGCCTCTGCAAATTGTTCTACGGAAGTGTTGGAATTGTTGGTGGTAGTAACTAAAATATCGTTGATCCGATTAAGTTCTTCGGCCTCTAAACCGTAAGCACTCAATACATTAGAGGCTATATCTGCGGCTCTAGCTAAATCTAATTGAGCGGCGGCGGCTAATTCTAATACTCCAGGAGTAGCTTCAAGTATTTCGTTAGCATCAAAACCCGCCTGCGCTAAGAATGCCATTGCATCACCAGCCTCTTTAGCTGTGAATACCGTAGTCCCCCCTAATGTTCTTGCTAAACTTGTTAATTGTTTTTCGGCACCACCGGAAATCAATGCCACGCGGCGCATGGTTTTCTCAAACTCGGCAATCTTTTTTATGGCCCTGCCAATACCGGCCACCACAATAGCCGCCCCGAACGCCCCCGCGAGCGCCTGACCCATCTTATTAGCCCCCTTTTCTACACCACCCAGACTAGATTTCGCTTTCTTAGAGGCTTGCTGTAGGCTCGTAGCACTACCTTTGATATTTACTTGGATGTTTTTAGTGTCGGCCATACTCTTCTGTTATAACACCTCTATCAAATCGTTCTGACCTTTCAACAGCAAGACGCGCTAATTCCTGACGAGCATCGAGCATTTCTTCCTCTTCGGCTTCGGTAAATTCTTTGATTTTTTTGGGTATGAAATCTTCGGCTGTGAATAGCTCTTTATCAATCTTAGTAAGCTGACCGTTAGCAATAGCGGCACAGATACCCGCGACCATATAGTCTTGTACTTCGCGCTTCCTTATATAACCGTTTTGCATCATGATAAATTCACCCCAAGTTAATTCTCCATAATCATATGGCGACAGACCTAACTCGCCAAGGCAAAAATCTGCAATCTGCTGTTGGGTTAACTCTACACCGCTTTCTTTAATTTTTTTTTAGAAATGTCTCCTATTCCTGCCGCATCAAGAAGGGCTTGATATATCTTAGACAATTCCGCATCTTCCACATCCTCCATCCACTCCCCGACATCTTCTTCGTTAAACTCTACAACTCCTTTCTTACTTTTTACCGCCGCATATAAAGCCGAATAAATCAAATCCCTATTAACGGATTCATCCCACTTATGGGGATGGCTTAGTTCCTCGTTCATCTCAGCACTCGACAAACCGCGTAATCTACAAAAGCAGATGCGCTGATTCATATTGAATAGTACTGGCCGAACTTCGCCGCCGATATCTACGTCTAAGGATACCACTTATGTGATAGTCACCTTAGTAAGGGCGCCGTTACCTGTGAATGAGAAGTCGAAACCTACGACCGCATTCTGAGGCGCATTAAGTGAAGCCGAAACGACACTAACAGCACCGCGATATTCAACGTCACCGGAATTAGAATTAGAATAACGAATCGTCACATTACTGGAATTGATAATAAAATCAATTATCTGTTCTGCGTTCATCGTGCTGGAAGGAACTACCAAAGCAGAGCCGGAAACTTCCCAACTTTTATTGCCTCGTATATGTTCAGTCCATTTGTTTGAATCTTTGGTGGTAGAATCCGGTATATCTTGCGTTACATTTAAGGTCGCATCGAGACTATGCCCGACAGCGACACCATCGCAATAGATAAGCAGATCATCACCGTTAATTTTTGTTGTGGTCTGTGCCATGATTAATTATATTTATTTGTTACAAAATTACTATTTAATAAAAATTAGCTTTGGGATAGAATGTGTTTAATTATTAGCTGCCTGACGATTACCAAATGGGTGTCATCGCGCTCGACTTGTGGATAGGTGCTTTCTTCCAATACGGTGGTCACATTATCAATGCCCGTAAAAGTCAAAGGCGTACTACCTAACACTATCCCTAAAATCACATTGGCTATATCATCGGCTACCTTAAATCCCTCATTATCTTCGGCTGTCCTGGTTGCTGTTACTACCAAAATATTAACCAGCATATCGGTAGCGTTTTTATTGTCTTTGCTTCGTGCCTCACCGTCACCTGTCTCCTGAAATTCTGCTAACAAAATATAAGGATAAGCTACCCCATCGGGAACGGCAGAGTAAACAGGTATAACCGTACTCGTAGGTGTTGCCCTCACATCATCGGCGGGTATAGTTACCGTTACCGCCGTATTTAAGGCGGCATAATAGGCTGTTCTTACGGGTGCGGCTGCATCTATCATAATGTTATAAATCGTTTAACGTTGGCGATTAAAACCTTTATAGGCTGGTCTATATTAGGGAAGATATACGGCTGTGCGCGCATGTTTTTAGTGCCTCGTTCTACATAGCTCGCGTAACCCGCACGCACATCCACACGCGCGCCTGAACGGTCTTTAAAGACTTTGATGCTTCCGAGTAGCTCGCCGGTGTCTACGGGTACGTCCCTGTTAGCCCTTTTGGCGATGGCTGTTGCCGCGATATGGATTTGACGTAGTAAGAAGTCATCAGACTTTAAAGCGAGCTTATCGAAGCTCCTTTGGATCTCTTTCAGGCCGATAATCTTAACCCCTCCCGTTCCTGGTCTGCGTTTAAAGTTTTTAAAACTAGCCATTTTCCGTTGCCTCGAAAGACATCCATATTTTTTTACTGTCTATATTTATTGGTGCATTTGGGGTCAGCAATCTGCCATCCCAAAGTATTCGCGTTTTCTTAGTTATTGCGTAGTCCTTTTGAAAGCGGCAAAGGATAGTAAAAAACTTCACATCCCTGCTTTGCCCGTTCTCAAAAGCAACATCGGCACCATTAGCGACTATCTTAGCCCTGACTTCTTTCTCAGCCACTACAGCACTAGCCGTGCGCCCTCCCATGCTATCACTCGATGTCGTGAAGTTCTGGAACACAATAACTTGACGTAGATCAGAGGCGTTCATTAATATAAGGAAGTAATAAAGCCTTAGTACCAAATAGCAACTGTTCCACGTTGGTTTCTTCTACCTCGTCATCCCGCCTATCATAAAGGTTGGTTACTATCCGTTTAATAGCTTCTTTAATTGGTGCGGGAACATCCGTACTCGCATCCCCATAGCCTGCGGTATAAGTTACCCTCAAACCTAAAGCCGTCTGTACTTTTATTTTGCCGTTCCTAATATGATAACCTGTATTTAAAACTAGAGTTGTTTCTGTACCTTCGTCATCGATAGTGACCACCGCACTAATAGAGGTTTCAGATTCTTTGCCGATATAAGGAAGCGGAACACTATACCCAACAGAGTCCCATTCAGCGATAACCGTCTGGGTTATCAGCGCCCTGTTAATCCATTTCTGAACTAGCTCGGTAGCGGCCTTAATAAAGGCATTTACCAAGTCATCATCTTCTGGGAAGTCTATCCTAGTATGTAGTTTGGCTTCGGCTGTTGTCAGCATCGGCACACCTGGGATAGCTACCGTAACATTAAGCCCAAGATTAGGGATGTTTAGAACCGGCTTTATAGATAAGTTCATTTCTTCTTTTTTATTTTCATCTTCTTATGGGAAGGGGTGTTAACCTCTACCAAATCAAGACTTAATAAGGTAGCCCCGAGTTCATCGGTTACCTCTTTATGCTGGCCATGGTTCATCTTAAAGAACCCGCCGTGATTGAATGTAACTTTAGCTCTTACGTACATTTTTCTTTGGTTTTTTCTTTTCAACCTTTCTCGCTGTTGTCTTGGGGATATTGTGCTGTAAAGGTTCTTTAGCCTTAGGCATGATAATAACAGGTTTTTCAACCCATCGGATTAGCCCTTTTTTCTCAAGATAATCGTAATGAATTGGGTTAATTTCTTTCTCATCAACAATTTCGCCAGACAAATGCAGACGCTTATGTTTAAAACTCTTAATCGTTATCCATCCTTTCATAATCTCCATAGTTAAAAAAAGGGGGAATTTCACCCCCTCATATTTTTATGTTAACGTGCTTTGTGCAGCCGCAAACGTGGCAGAAATAAAAGCGTCAGGTCTAGTGACCGCAACGGCTAATCTTTCTTCCATTCTGATAGTGATCATATTAGTAGCGAAATTCGTACTGTGAGAATCGCTAAACCTAATATTTGCTTGTTCCCTATCCCATACCATAGCCTTACGACCATCACCGATTAAGAAAGTATCGGAAGGCATAGCATTATGAACCAATAATGGCGCACCATTTATCGCCCAATCTGCAAGCCCAACGGGAGCAAAATTAGGATATAAGTAAGCACCTCCTGTTTCCTTCAATAGCTGGATATCACCCATCTTTGCAGGTGGTATCAAGATAAATGAAGGTAGATAATTGAGTTCCCTTAGTTGCCAATAGGCCTTAACCAAAGTATCAATATCCTGGTCAGAACTAATATCAGTGCCGCCCGCAAAAACTGTTGACGCCTGAGTTATTACCCCATCAAGATTTGGCGGAGTGCCGTCACCTGATAAAATCTGCTCATCCTCTTCATCCTTCAATCCTGCTATTCCCTCAGTAGCTAAATAAGTAGCCATTTGGTTATAGTCATTCAATGCCTGATTAGAGATATCAAACACATGAGCTATCACCTGGATAGGCTCAGTGATTAATGTCAGCGTTTCGTCTGATTGTGGCTTAGTGCCAGCCTCGGAAACGGTTGCTGCAGCTGCGGTTCTCGCTGTCTGACGTACAAAAGTAACCACATCACTTTGAGTGCTGCCAGTAGAAAATATTTCTCTGACACGCCTCTGCTCATGTGGTAAAGCAAAAGGAGCCTCCGCCACGCGGTCTTGCTCAATTACATTACCACTATATAAAGTAGATACCAAGATATCAGCCTTAACTTGCATGTTAAAACTATTGATATCACCTTTAGAATAACGAGCAAATGACTCATTATCTTTTAACGACTCTTTGAAATATTCATAAGGGGTAACCTTGATATTCTTCTTGGCTTTCTCCTTATAATCTTCCATAGCCGTAGCCATTTCATCAAACTGCTTCTGCATTAATTCGCTAGCATCTGTGATTTCTTTGGTTTTCTCAGTCCATTCGTTGACTGCGGTTAATAGTTTCTCGTCCACACGACCCTCAGAGTCGAGTACACCTTTCTCTATCATTTCGTTGATGTCTGTTCTCAGCACATCAAGTTCTTTTTTTAATTCAATTTCCATTAGTTTAAAATTCCTGTTCGTAAATAATTGATTGCTTCCAGATCACTCTTTGCTCTGTTGACCGCAATCTTCTCTGTTTCAATTACAGACGGAGTTGCTTCAAACTTCTCGAAAATAGCTTGCTGAAGTTGTTTTGTTATTACTAATATTGAATGCTCTATCCCTATTAATCGTTCGTCGGAATAGCCGCTTATATTTTTTGCTTTAGTTAATTTGGTAATGGTATCGCATTTGTTATTTAGCCACTTCTCAAAAGACTCTTTATCTAGTCCCTTAATGCTTACCATTGGGGTATTTTCATTAGAACCCAACACTACCGACGAATATTCCCAAATCTTTAATTCTGTTAATATCTGGTAGTCTTGGCTTTGGTCGTCAGATTGCATTGTATGATAACCAAACGAATGCTCAGTTATTAAACCATCTTGATAATCAAGCAAAGCGTCTTTGGCCTTTTGGTTAGACCCAAGCTTAGAATCTGCACCCGCCCCGTATCCATCCTCGAATAACCTAGTCGGAACACCAATAACATGATCAGGGTTATGATTGCGCCAATGTTTAATTCTATTTGACCCATCCGGCCCCCACTCTTGAAAGCTAGTTTTAAATGCCCCCGCTTTAATCATATCGTTATCCGAATCGATAGTATCGAAGTTAGAAAAATATAACTGTACGGTGCGCCTCTCGGTATCTACATCCTTAACGCCTCCCTGAATACTTTTTGTTAGAAAATAATTCATAATACAAAATTAGTTGTTTTTAATTTTTTGATATTGCACCACACATCTGCAGTTAATAGTATTGCCCGCCGTGCCGCTTGGATCTTTAGGAAACTGTAACGCCTCACCCGTAACAATAAATACCTCCTTAGATTCAACGGTCTGCCCATCAGCGTTATCATGCCCATCGCGCACACGGTCGTCAATAGTGGCTATCCATGTCTTAACTAATCGCGGAGCTTCTACGGTCGCCACAGCCGCCGCAAAAGCTAACTCCGCACCAAAATTCTGACCTACGTTACTAGCGGTTACTATCTGGTTTTGTGAATTTAGATTAGCCCTTGAATCTAACATATCATTAATAGCCTTCTGCTCATCTGTCAAACTTAATCCTTGCTGACTGATATCATCTGCTAGTTTTGCGGTTGTATCCTGTATGCTTCGGGTGATATCGCCCATCTCAGTTCGAGCGTAATTAGCCATAAGCCGATCTACTTCATTTTCTATATCGCCTAATTGCTTCTGATTTACCAGCCTGTTAAATTGGCTCTGGGCAAAGGGTGTACCGACCTCGACAAAGGTAGCTATCATTGCATCCTGGACGGCTAAAAAATCACCCTCTAAAAAGTCTTCTAACTTGCGCCGCCATAATCTTGTAATCTGTTTGGCGAAAGAGGATCTAATCCTGTTAACGGCCTTCCACATTATACGCCTGCGGGTGAAAGCTGAATCAATCTTCTGGGCTACTAACATTGGCAGGGTTTATGTCTCCGAGTATATTAAGGTCACTACTGGCAGTCGAAGTATTAGGATATTGTATCTCGTCCATTCTTGGATCGTCACTTTTTTCAAAATTCTGTTCTTCTAGTTTCTGATTGCCTGTCAACCACCACGCATTGACTAGCCAACTTGCTTGCGCCGCTTTATCTTGCTGCAGAACTTCTATCTCACTTGTGTCAGGGATTAGTCTTGCTTCGGTTTTACCATAGAACGACTCGCCCCATGTGTTCATAATGCCCTCGCCTAGCCCTCGCATCTCAGGAATTAAAGTATTCGTATAAATAGACTTCTGTGCTTCGGCCTGGTTGCTAAATGTTGCCCCTTCGGAGTCGTTTATTAACTGCGTTGGGAACTTAAATACGCCGCCCATTTGTCGCATGGATTGTAATTCGCTTTCGCCTAGCTTCAAGTCAGATGGTGACATATTCATGCGGTGAAATTTCATCTGCCCACCTGTATATCCTACACTACCAAAATTATTAGCGCCGCCGTATTGGCTTTTATGTTCTTCTTTTAGTTTTGCAGCTAATTCAGGACTAAACTCTGCAAACTCACCGCTGTCCCTTGAAACGATACCCATAGCCCCGTTGTTTTCATACGCGCTCACGCCCGCCTGCGCGGCACTATTACTCTTTTTAGCAGTTAATACCGCCGACCTCAAAGGTGGCATACCCGTTAGACTTCCGGCTAAGTTATTAATCGCGCTAACAGGATTAAAATACCGGCCATACATTACATCATTGCTATCGATCAACTCTTCCCACATCTCGTATCTAAAGCCCTCGATAGGCTTACGAATGCCGCCGCCTACTACATTCATTCTAGTGCTGGGCATAGTCCACAACTCTAACGGCTTATTTTTATTCTTACCTAAAGGAATACGCGGCCCGAATACATAGTAAGCACCGTCAAGGAATTTCCATCCTAAAGTCTCTTCGATAAAAAGTGAATATGTTGTCAACGGATTAGGCGTATTTATCAGCGTAATAATCTCTGCACCTTCATCGTCAACCCAAACGCCGGACTCCCTTATCTGGGCTTTAAACTTTATATTTGGAGCGGTGGTAATCAGGTAATTGATAATTGAGTAGATAGAAACATTCGCCCCATAACCGTCTATCACAAAAGAGGTACTATCATTATTAAATTTAATATCATTCTTCCAAAACATTGACCGCACTAAGTTTTCAATGTATGGATTCGGTGCCTGTATTTGTAAGTCGGTAGCTTTAATCTGTGCCTCTAACTTCCTGACTTTAGTCGGGCTTTCAAATCCGAAATATTCTCCTAGTGATTTCATAATACCCAATCATTTTCTTTACTACTAATTAATTCTGCCAACATCGTCACCCCATCAGCCGCATCATCGTGTTTGTTCTTTGATACCTTCCGGAATGTGGAACATAATTGCTGAATAAACATCTTATAATGTCGGTTTCTATTTTCATCATCACGGAAATATGCAAACTCCCTAACGATTCCCGACTTCATATTCATGCGCGTTTCCTTGTTTTTGGTCGTGGGCTTAGTTTCTATCGTACACATATTCCTATGTTCCCTTAAAATATTCTCTACATTTCGCCCAAAAGCACGACCGCCTGAGTTGCTTTCAACTCGACACAAAGTTACCCCATTAGAAATAATAGCTTGCGCCACCTGCCCCTCAGTAACTTCGATAGGGTCTTGAGTGAATACCACATCCACAATATAGGCTTTATCTTCTATCAGGTTAGCCACCACACAACATAGATAATCATCACCTTTGTCCGCTACGTCAACCACCGCAATAGTCTCATCACTACGCTTTAAGGTATCTATATCAAACCAATTTAATTGGTCTTTAGGATAGAGTAACCCTTTAGCCTCGACCGGTGTCTGTTGAAATTCTGCCTGCCAGATGAAATCGGCGGTTAAATTTCTTAGCCTGTGATAATCTTCGGTACTCTTCACATCTTCACAAAAAGACTCGTCATTATCATCCAAAGCAGGGACTACAATCACATCATCAAAATGTCCTGCCTCTTCTAGCCTGCCAATAGGATCTCTTTGTGACCACCTGGTGCCGATGTAAATCTCTGGGCAGTCTCTTTCTAAGCGGGCCATGTGAACGCCGGTAGTCCAATCCCATTTTTTCTCTAAGATATTTTCACTTAGTGCCTCTTCAACATCTTTGACAGCATCGTCCAAGATACCCACCAAAGTAGCACCAAAGCCCGCGATTGTTGTACCTACCCCGCCGCAGAAGTACCCGACATTGCGAGAGGTAGATAGATTCCATCCCTTGACGCTGGTTTTATCTCGAGCTAACTGAATAGGAAACACCTGCCTGAATTTGCCGTCTTTGACTATCTCTCTAATATCATAGCTGAACTTTAAAGCCAATGTATCGGTACAACTGTTCCGCATTACACTTCCGGTCGGGTTTCTGCCCAACATCCACGCACTAAATAGGCTTGTAATATAGCTTTTACCTGCGCGCGGGGGCATACTTATAGCCAATCTTCGGGTTATTTTATCAGCAATAGACTGCATTTTCGCCGCTACATCACGTAAAAATGGCCTCTCAATAAAGAAATCATTGTCCCAATACTGACAAAATAGCCAAAAATCTTCCCTTATAAGCTCATAATACTGAAATCTCATCAGCGTTTCCAGCTCTATTAAAGCCTCGTCCGGTAGTTTCGATATGTTTTTTATAATGTTAATCCTAAATCGGTTAATAGTTGTCTAACATTTGTATTATGTGCCATTATATTAAGTCCCTTCTAAATGGATAGCTACTATCGCCGGATCGCCTGGTGCTATCTTCCCGCTTATTGTGGTTTTAGGCCAAAGATGCCAATCGCCGACATCTGTTAACTCCGCTACAGCTACATCATAAAAAATCCTGTTGGTATTAGAATCTATTGTAGCCGCAAACGTCTGAGTAACGCCATCCGGCCCTTTTGCTAATATTTGCAAACCAGTAGCCGAACTTTGATCCTCCTCAGTGTCACATATAACCCTCCATTGCTGTGTATCAAATATCTTGCTTGCCATTATTGTAGTATTTTAGTTGATAAAACCTTCTCTCTTGTTACTGTATTAGTTAATTCTTTAGTTCTTGTTATGGTAGTGACTTTGGCTAATTCCCTTATAATTGGTGTGGTTAATACTAAAAATTCCCTCACGTCTGCCGATGAAATAAGATCAACATCCGACCCCGTTAAAACGTATGCGCCACTTTCAATATTGAGTATTCTGTCAAATAATAACGAAACATCTTTACCTGATAATACATAAGCACCCGAGCCAATATCCAAAAACCTTCCACGCTTTAGGCTTGCCGCCGTTCCTGTAAATGCATAAGCCCCACTATCAGCATCGATAGCCCTCCCAAATTCGAGACTAGCATCTGTACCCGTTAGCACGTACACGCCAGGGTCAACAGACAAAGAAGGGTCTGCCCCTGTGTCATGGGTTAATGTCGCTGCCGTGCCGGTAAATACATATGCGCCCGAACCTATATCTATGAAGCGACCGCGCTCTAAACTTGCCGCTGTACCGGTAAGAACATAGGCACCACTCTCAATATTTATAAAACGCCCGTGCTCTAGACTAGCGTCGGTGCCTGAAAGCACGTACGCACCCGCACCAATGTCTAAAAATCTACCACGCTCTAAGCTGGCATCTGTACCCGCTAACACATAGGCGCCCGAATCTGCTACTATAACAGGATCTCCGGCAAGAGAATCAGCCTCGAAATTATCAAAAAACGGCTGTGACGTACCAGCCGATGTATTTCTGTTAATATAGCACCCCGCATACTGACCGGAAGAATAAGTGGAATCAGTCGTTTGAAGCACCTGAGTACCATCCATAAAGGCTGTTAATGTACTTCCATCAAGCTCAAATCTTAAAAGGTGCATATCGCCAGGAGTGGCGTAAGCTTCCGATTTTATGTCAGCTGTTTCAGCTATTTGAGTCCTAACATCATTATCAACTCTCCAGATTCGTACCCGTGCTTCATTCTCCTCTTTAACAAAAGCAGCCGTATATCCATCCCACACGCTAGAACCCATTGATGAATTGTTGCCTCTGGCAATAACCCCGCATTCGTTGCCGCTGGTATTAAGAGTATCTATAAATACGTCAGCTTCTACGTAATGATTAGCACTGGCAACCTGAGTTTGATAAAGACACCAATTAATGCCAGTGGTTGACATATCAATGACCTGACTTAAATCACTATGGTCATCATGCTGGTCTGTTGTAGCTACTCCACTACCAGAAGCTAACCATACATCCCAATTTGAATCTGTTGATAAAGCAACATTGTCCGATAAGCCATCAAAATTATCTGATATAGCCATTATTCTACGTGTAGGATTATAGTATTTATAATTACGGTTCTTTTACCGGCTCTTTGTTCAGGTGGCTTATCCATTAATTGAAATATAGCTTCACCCTTTGTAATCCCTATAAGGGCATCAGCCCCCTGCTTTGTTAGATTTAGATTTGTTCTAATCCGGTTTGCCTCTTGCTTAGTAATTATATCGGTTATCTGCCCTAAATCTAAAGTATTAGCAGGAGCAATATTTATACCCTCGGCGAAGATTACTATATTACCTTTAAAGGTTATGCCGCCCCACCTGGTAACCCCTACCCTATCAAAAATAGGTTCGTTATGAATTACGTCATAAGTAGGGGCGGGTCTGAAAGCTATATCAAGATTTTCATCAATATATTCCTCAGTGCCTCCGCTAATTATTGTTACCTCACCAATACGTGCAAGAAACAAAGCAGCCATTACTATGTCACGGTTAAAATAGAAGCACCGAAGTCAATAGTAAAAGTTTCTCCTGTTAGCACCGTTATAGAGCTACCAAAATCCCACCAACCAATCAAAGGATCAACGGGGCCGGCTGGTGTATCATTGTATAATACCACATATCTAAACGGGCCAAAAGAACCGCCTGATGCTGTGATTACAATGTCTGTTCCTGCCAATGTGCCCACGCCAGCTGCTTCACTCCACACGCCTGTCACATCTTCAGGAGCTGCATAGCCGTTCTCATTTGTAATCTCTGCTAAATCAGCTTTCACCGAATCTAAACTTGCTGAAGGCGTTGCATTTGTTAGATACACATTAATAGTATCCGCATCTAAATCGTGAACCTTATCGCCTAAATCGCCCACAAAAGTTTCAAACTTGTTAAAAGTTGCCATAATTTATTTATTTTATTGTTAATTATTCCAAATTATTTCATCAAAAGGATCTGTGATATTAATCCCAATTCCATTGATGCTATAAACATATATTTTGCCTATATCAAATGTTCTAATTATTTGATTTGCATCACCATTAAAGGAATAGTCAATTTCATATCTCCATCCTCCATAAAGGAATAGATAGTAATACAAATCATCCGCAATCATTAAAGCATCTCCCCAGTCACTTCCATCTAATGTTGGTGCATGTTTTACGTATGGTGGACTATCTGCTCCTGCCTTTTCAAATAGTAACAAAGCCTGTTGTATCTCGGTTGGTAATATTAAGGACATATCCTGGGTTACTTCTACATCATTTAATATGGCTGTGAAAACTAAATGATCACTATAAATTATTCCGCTATCTAAAGCATCTTCAGTTAGCTTCCTTCTCTCTGAGGACATATAAAAGTCGTATGTATTTGGCGTTATAGTAACCGAGCGAACAATATCACCAACCGCCTGTTTAGTAAAAAAGGCTCCGGTGCTGTTATTATTTACCAACAGATTAACAGTATCATATTTCATGTCAAAACCGGGAACATTAACAGTTAATCTACTCCCGCCACCTCCTCCTGCAGTCGAAAAATTGTCTGTACTAAATTCGATAGTTACAAGATCAGGAAGTACTACATTATGTACACAACCCATCATGAATAATATGATTATTAATTTCTTCTTCATTGTTTCTTAGCTTTCTTATTCTTGAGCTTAATCTTTTTTTTCATCTCCTCATCAACCTTCGGTTGCTTCCGTAGGCTCTGAAAGAATTTCCATTTTGTTGCTATTGTTGCCATTAGTTATCTATTAAAATTAGTTCAAAATCAACATCTATCTCGCCTGTTGATGCATTGACATGCGCCAAAAAGCCTAAATCACAAGGGCCAACAAATGGGCCGATCGGCACTTTAGGAATTATCGTTTCTTCGCCACCAAGGATGCTGCCTAATTGGAATACCGTTCTTAATGTTCCCGTAAATGGGGTGCTTACATCATCGGCATTGGGCCTCTGGAAAAATAATATCGAACCGATTTTAGTAGCCTGCACGTTAACAATAGCATTTGTTAAATATGCTGTCTTGCCTATTGGCACAGTATATAACCCTATCTCTGTCTGCCCTACTGCTAACGCCGTATTTAAATTAATTACCGCCCATGTCGCGCCCGCACTAGCAACTCTTATGGTAATAGTGCCTACATGAGAGCTGCTTGTTGCGCTTGCATATGTCCCCGAAGCACTAACAAAAGCCCTGAAAACTCTTAGCCATGTTGTAGGTATAGCAACCGCAATAGTACCATCTGTGGCATGGGCCGCGACTACTTGATTCTTAATCTCCCAATTCTCATCTAGTCCCTCTATTGTAATCTCATGCATTCCAACGTCATCAATAGCGTCGGCGGCACTAGAAGAAACAAACTCTAATGATACGGCGGCCGTTGGCATTTGATATACCCCGCCTTGAGCAACGGGCACAAAGGAAGTACCCACAGCATCATTCTCGCCAAACTTATGAATAAAAGTAACGCCTGGGATAGTCCCCCTGGATATAGCAAGCATGAGGTCATCGCCCTGATGCTCGTTATTCGGCCTGATGATATGATATATATCTCGCGTGCCTCTCATCGACCAGTCTTTTTAAGTACCCAATCGAGAAAAACGAAGAAACCAAAGAAGAGGATTACGCATAATATTATCCACCACATGATGCAATAGTTTATTTATTGCAAAATTAAGGAATAATAAAAAAGAGCCAAGGTGTTTAACCCTAGCTCTTCCCCTAATTGTGACAGCCCTTTGCAAATGTCGTTCTCTGAAGTACAAACATACAATAAATTCTAAAAGAATAGAAACTTAATCCTCTTTAGGAATGTCATACCCTTTATACTGTCCAACCCTGATGCAAATCCTTTTGCGATTAAATTAGTGTTTTTTCTTCTTAATCTGTGCAGGGTCTTAGTTGCCCTCGCTGCTTTTGCTTTGTTCCCGTTCATAACGTATTCCGTAATATTTACAAATTTCTCTATAACTCGCTTTGCCTATGAACCCTATCACAAACCCCATCTGCTCATAGTCTTGCAATGTCGGTTTAATCGGTTGCCGGTAGTGAGGCTTGCCGTAGCACTCATTACAGTAGTCTGAGCGCACCCATATGCCCTCTTTAAATACCATCTTATATGATTTGATACAAAACCACTTGAGGCACTCATGGCAACGCTTCATGCTATTTTCTTGGTTACGGTTAGCTTACCATTCATCATAGCCGCTATGCGCTTAATACTTTCTTCTACCTCTTCCCTGGTTACTGGCGTTGGCGTGTCGTTGGTGTACTCTACGCGGTGGCTCTCAATGTAGCCGCGGTCTTTAAGTTGTGTTTTCGATAAGAAGATTAATACTGTTGGGTTCTCGTCAATGATTCCGACCTTCAGTAGCTTCTCTTCAATAGCATCCTTCTTAATTTGTTTATAGATGGGACTATACATTTTAACCTTAAAATCCTCGTCATCAACCTTCCACTTATGCGGTAATGATGGGTCAATGTCTACTAAATCACAAGCTTGAGATATATTGCCATAGGTTGATTTCATGGCTTCTAAAAATGCCTCTTGATTAGCCTCTTTTATGTCGGTGTTTTTATTGCTCATCTATTGAATGGTATTGAAGCTTTCATCTCTTATATCGGAATAAATCAAAATCTTTCTTGAATAGTGCTATAACTTCCTACTTTTTGAGGTGGGTGATTCTTAATAAAACTTGCATCGATATCAGTAAAACCGGCCAATTTTAATGCCAATGACATATGCCTCCTTAGATTATTGAAATCACCTACAAAATGACACCCCTCCGAATACTTCTGCATCATGGTCTCACAAAAATCAGGATGTTTCTTATTCACGTTCGCCATAAATAAATCAAACTCGTCGGCATGGCAATCAATATCAAGCGTATGGGTGTACTCATTGGTATCTTTAATCCATCCCGTTTTTTTACGCCAATTAAAATAGCTCATATACCAGTCATCCGGCTCGCGGACAAAACAGAACTTAAACCTTGCCGACTTCCATACCTTAGGTAAATCCTCATATTTGCCATGATTGTGTCCAAACTCTTTTACCAATAAGCCATGATGGTTAATAACATCTAAACACCATGTACTGCCCGTTTTAGGGGTACGTATAAAGACAACATCGTTTTTTAGCAGGTACATGAGTTATTCTTTCATCTAAAGTTACGAAATTAATCACAATACTTCTAAATGTGCCGTATCTGCAGCGCTCTTGCCTAATCGATAGCTGTGCCACATATACAATCCTAGTATTTTCTTCATGCTGCCCTTTATCCCTTCACAGAATCTAACGTCAAAGCTAGCTAAATGATTGTCAATCTTATGAATTATCGGGAAGTCGTCAAATTTGTTGTTCTGCCATAGTGACTTCGGGAATATCATGCACATACCAGCTATTATACGGTCTTTTATCTCTTCGCATTTATGCGCTTGCGTACGCTCTAACATGGTAGCTGTCTTTACGTGGTGGCTTATATCCATGTTATTGCTAAACTCCCCCTGATAGCACCTTTTGGCGTTGCCCATGCGGTTGGTTACGCAAGTGAATATGTCAGTATCCGGATAGGTTACAATGGCGTTAGAAATAGTCCGGCCTGCATAGGGTGTTAAAAACATTGCGTCTTGGTCTGTAATAACTATCCATGCATCATCGGGGAATCCTTCAATGTGCTTGTTTATCTCACGGCCATAGCAGAGGTCTAAGGCATAGGGCTGAATATAAAAATTTTTGGGTGTGTTAACACCGATATTGTTACTCCTTGTTTTATGGTTGTAAGTTGGTTTTATTCGATTTTAAATTCTTTTTTTCCTAAACTTAATTGCATTCCAACGCCATGACCAACAACACAAACCCCTACCAAAAAGAAATAACCACACCCATAGTTTTTTAA
>SDBT01003641.1_pt1 | contig 26512 bp, 24 predicted proteins | sample 2277101 | NCBI WGS metagenome assembly SDBT01 (sample SAMN10404973, study PRJNA504765) | marine sediment metagenome | isolation source: marine sediment core GS10_PC15, 103 cmbsf | place: Arctic Ocean: Southern Knipovich Ridge | collected 2010 | reverse complement strand
TTCCGTCGTTTGTTCTTCATGATTTGTCTCCACCTATGGTGTGGCCAAGCCACTGAAACTATTATCGTCTCAGACGACAAATCCACCTTAATCATGCGCCCAGTTTTTGGGGAGTATTATACTACAACAAGTGCAGTAACATTATTATCATGGACATACTCACATATTTTTTCCATGATCTTAAATGCTAGATCCTGAGCAACTCCTTCCGTAGGTTCATCTAAAAGAAGCACCTTTGGTTTTTGAATAAGCACCATTGACAAAGCCAGCATCTGCCGTTCGCCACTGCTGAGCAGCCCAGCCCGTCGGGCTGCCTTTTCGTGCAAATTCGGGAACCAACTAAAAGCTTCCTCATTTCGAGTTTTGTGTGCTTCTAAATTTGCTGAAAGAGATAACGCAACATGTAAGTTTTCAGATACGGTCATGGAAGGAAACACCTGTGCTCCGGGCAGCAAAAAGCCGATCCCGTGATTGGATCGTGAAAGAATCGGATCTTTTGAAATATCCTGCTCTTGATAACTGATTTGGCCCTTCCATTGCGGAAGGGTTCCTCCTAGCACACGAAGCACGGTTGATTTTCCTGCTCCATTCGAACCTACCAATCCTATCACTAATCCCGACTGAAGCTTCAAGGATACATCATGGAGCACCTGCTTTCTTCCATATCCAGCATCAATGTGCTCCATTTTCAGGATTGTTGTACCTTTATTCATCGCAGTCCTATATAACGCCGTTTGATGTTAGGCGATTTCAGCAGATCTTCCATTGCTCCGGCAGCAAAGCATCGGCCTTGCTCCAAAAAGATCGCATAATCAACAATGTCGCGTATTGAATGCAGGTCATGCTCTATAACTACTACAGCGATGCCTTTATTACGCATAGAGTAAATCAGATCCGTTACTTTACTAATCATACGTTTATCCAGTCCCGCCATGGGTTCGTCTAATAAAGCTACCTTGATGTCTTGATTACATATAATACGGGCAATTGCTAGAAGCTTTTGCTGCCCATAAGATATCTCAGATGCAAGATGAGTCATAACATCTTTGAGTCCAATGCTCTCAAGTATAGCAATAGCCTGAGAACGCGACGTTTGCTCCTCTTTATGAACTAGTCGTCGACGCGTCAATGTCCACCATACATTTTCAGTTTTTTGCCCTCTGATAGCTACCTGAATATTCTCGACACAGTTTAGTTCAGGAAATAGGCGTATATCCTGCCAGAGTCGGGAAATCCCCAACCTGCATCGCTTCCAGATCGGTGTATGGGTAATGTTATTTTGACTGAGCGTGACTGTCCCACAATCAGGGATAAGTACTCCATTAAGAATATTGAAAAGAGTGGTTTTACCCGCTCCGTTTCCCCCCAGAACTGCGGAAACTTTACCCTGTTCAAACTGAAGAGACACATCGTGAAGGTCAATCGCCTGTACACCTCCAAACGCCTTCATAAGATTTTCAGCTTGCAATATTGTAGTTTTCATTTCGCTCATTTGAGTTCGTATCGCCCCCACAAGCCCTGAGGTCGAATTAACATAAGAAGGACTAGCAAGGCACCGAATATCATTTGCTTTATGCCCGGTGCAGCCGTGCCGGGAATATTGAGCAGACGCAGCAATTCAGGTAAGAAAACCATTACAGCAGCACCCAAAACAGGTCCAATGATATTTCCAGATCCGCCCATTACTACCATTGTAAGTATCACAAACGACTCACCTATAAGAAAAGCGGTTGGATCTATGTACCCGAAATAGCTGGCATACAATGAGCCCCCCAAAGCAACAATTCCGCCGGCAATTATACAGGCGACTACTCTGATCATAAACACATTTTTCCCAAGTGTCCGTGCCGCAAGTTCATCATTTCGCGTGGCAAGCATTGTTCGGCCAAATGGTGAATGATCAATGGCCCATGCAGTATAAAGTGCCAAGCAGGCAGTGGGTACGGCAACAAATACAAAACTTGATCCATGAAGAGTAGCTCCAAATAAGGAAGGTGCGGGAATGCCTGATATCCCGAATGGACCACCAGTCAGGTCAACCAAATTACTAATCAGGTCTATTACCACTATTTGAAACGCCAACGTACACAGGGCGAATGCATCACCTTTCAACCTAACGGCCATTATTGAGACAGCAAGACTCGAAATACTACCAACACTAATGGACACAAGTGCAGCTGGTATGAAAGCCCATCCGGCATTAGTCATAAGCAATGCAGCAGTATAAGCTCCTAAACCAAAAAGGGCGGCATGACAGAGCGAAAACAGTCCACAATAACCCAATAAAAGGTTGAGAGACAGAGCGCATGTTAAGTACAGGCTAAACTGTATCAGTATGTTGCTTAAATAGTTCACAACTCTTCAGCTCGCATTTCAAAGGAAAACAAACCTTGTCTACGTATCATCAGAACAGCAATGAGTATTGTGAATGTTGAAAGCTGCTGCCATTGCGCCGACCAGAACATGACTGTAAATGACTGAACCATACCAAGCATGATTCCCGCAAATGCAGCGACATATAAATTCTTTCGCCCGGCAATCATCGTTGCTACCGCAGCGTTCAATACCAAACCCATGCCGGAATGTGGAGTGACGCCAATATCAATAGCACTGAGAATACCTGCAACAGCGGCAAACAGGGAGGATAGAAAAAAAACCAGCGTTCTGACTCGATTCGTATTACATCCCAAAACCGCAGCAAGCATAGCATTATCGCCCAAGGCCCGAATAGTTCTCCCGGAATGTGTCCTTGTTAATACGAGAAAGACTGCCACTAAAGCACCCAGCATAGAAGCCACCTGGGCCAACTGCACATAACTGCCAGACAACGACCCAAGCCGCCAGACAGGAGTCCCTCCCTGAATTATGGCTTTAGATGAACTGCCAAATACAACAGCAAAAGCATTGGCGAAAAAGATATAGACTCCAATCGAGGCTACAAAAAGCACATTCCAGCCCGCCTTTTTCCGGCTAAGGGGCCTGTAAACTGCTAGGTCAATGGCCCACCCCAGAACTGTTGCCACTAGTATACCTAAAACCGCACTTGGCAATAGCTGCCAACCAAGCACACAAGAAAATAGATATCCGACATAGCCTGCAGCAATAAAAACACAAGCATAAGCCAGATTAAAAATTGAGAATGTACGATAGACCAGACAAAATCCGAGTGCCATCAATGAGATTAAGCACCCATTCGAAAATCCAGCCCACATATATTGTAAAATCATACTCATTCTTAACTATTAAAAAAAATATGTTTATTTAATATTGATTGTATTATGAAGGGTTCCTATTAAATATTCTTATAGCATTTTCTCTATCAAATCAATTGCCCACTTTGGCCACAGAGATTTATTAATATCTATCAAAGTATTTAGTTTTGTCTCCTGTAGCTCTTCCTTTTTCTTTTCCTTATCAACCTCCTGTATGATTTTACGGATAGAGCCTATCGAGAGGTTCATCATCCATCCGACAGACCATCGTTTTACAATTTTATCTGGAATATTTTTCTTAAATATCTCCTTTAATATCTTTTTTAATAATTTATTCGTCACCAAGAACTTTTGCTCTGGAACAGTATAGAGATCAGGAAGAATAACCCAATGTTCTTCCTCAATTCGAGTAGCAAAATCTCTCATTGCTGCATCCTTATTTTCATTTGCTGTATTAATGAAATGATCCCGGTCTCGGTATGCACTCGTGGCAAAAATGTATATGGCCCGATCCTCACCATGTAGTTGGAGCACAGGGTGCCCTTCTTGTAAACAAGACGACCCAACAAGTCCTCTCTGTCTTCTTTCTTCCCACACAATTCACATCCATTTGTATCTCCATAATAACTTTGGTTTTTCTGCAATCGCAAAAAACCAAAGTTTGGCAATGACCTTGCGATCAGAAAATCATCTTTTCAAAACCTAAGCGGTTCTTCAGAAATCATCCAATTATCGGTGTAACCAAATCACACTAAAGAGCTTCTATGTTATCATGGTATATAGAGAATACCTTCTAATGTTGGAACCTGAATTAATGAACAAATAAATGGTAAGTAGATAATGAGAAAATCGATTCAATCTAAAACTCCTAGCCAAAAAACTCCATTCGTGGCAGAGTTGACTAAGCAGAAAATAATCCAGGACAACAGCACTGGCTTTTTATTTTGCCCTCGGTGCGGCTCTGTTGTAGTAAGTGAAAATCCAAATGGTATCTGCCGTCAGTGTGGGTGTCGTTTCTGTCCATCTTGTGGTGATTAGAATTTTATTAGCGATTGTTATTGGTAAGTTAATGATGAATACCGAAAAAACAGAATACACTTTTACTAAGCCTAAGTTGTTAACTCCAAATGATGTGGCAGTACAATTAAAAGTAACTTCTGAACAAATCCGTTGCCTAATTCGAAGCGGTCAATTAACCGCTATTAATGTTGGCATAGGCACAAAACGCCCTCTTTATCGTATCACTAAACAAGCCCTGGAGAATTTCTTAAATCGCAGGTATCAGCCCTCCAAGGCAATTCACAAAAGGAAATTTAAGCAACTTGCCCCGACTCCGGACTTCTTTCCGGGCTTGAAGTAGCAGATTCTTCTCCCAACAGTTTTTCTTTGGCTTTCAATATCGCCTTATCAACTTCAATATCTGGTGTATGAGTATATGTAACCTGTTGTTGCAACTGGCTGTGTCTCATGAATTTTCTGTGCACATGTGGAGTAGCCACAAGCGACATTGCGGTAGAAGCACAATGACGAAGGCGATAGAAACCATAGCAGGAAACTCCTGCTTTTTTGCAAAGTTTTCGGAACTGCTCAGCAACAGCATCTTTACTCCAGAGTTTCCAGAATCTGGTAACAAAAACATGACCATAATCACTATGGTGAACTTTCCTCTTGGCCATTCTGACGATTAACATAGCTCTTTGCTGTCGGATTGCATCCAATAATTCTTTTGTTTCCGGCCAAATCAGGTAAGTCTGGCATACTCCTGTCTTACTCCTCGGCAACGTAAGCCGTTCTTTATCAATATCATCCCAGGTTAAATCCTGAAGGTCCTTTGGGCCAAAACCACAATTCAGAGCCAGCATAATCATCGTCTTTAGTCTCAACTCAGCATTCCCCAGTAATTTGTGTATGTCGCCCAACGTGTATAGTGGTTTTTCCTTTGAACCGGTTTGAGGGATTCGCTCGTTTCTTATCCGTCTCAATTTCGGGGATTTCTCAATAAGATCGGCTTCCTCAGCAAAAGTAAACATTGCCCGTACCGCTGAAAGATAATGATTAATCGATTCAGGGGAGTATTTACGTTCCTTTAAAGAAAGTTTCCAGCGAGCAAATTTCTCAACTGTAAAGTTGGCGACCTTTAGCCGAGGATGGTCTTTTATGAACCGCCCAAGCCAGTCTTTGTAGCATTTCAGTGTTGCTTTGGGATTTCTCCAATTTGCTTGTTGGGCAGCTATAAAGCGATTAGCCAACTCCTTTATAGTGATTTCAACTGGCGGTGCCAGATCCTGCTGTACCGGCTCAATTCCCAACCCCATCCTGTGATACTTTTTAAGGGCCTCTTCCTTGTTAGAGCCCAGATAGATTCTTTTTCCGCCTCTTGTCACATAATACTGTTTTGTGTGTTTGTGAAACGATATCGGATTTGATGCTGGTCTACTTCTCGACATAATACGTACCTCCAAAATAGGTTCAAAAGTGTAGTTATAAGTGTAGCACAGTATTTGCCGAGATGGATGACACAGGAATGATTTTTCGCAAACCCTTTAATTACAAGGGCTTGGGAAATGGGCGGTACGGGACTTGAACCTGTGACCTCCTGCGTGTCGAGCAGGCGCTCTAGCCAACTGAGCTAACCGCCCTGATAACGGCTGGATATACTATAAAGATTAAAAATAAAAAATCAAGAACTTTTGTGTAAAAACGGACGACAGAAAACAGAAGACCGAAGGCAGAGGACAGATACTGAGAAGGAAGAAAGCAAGAGCTAAAAAATGTTCGACATTAATCAATAATCATTAATCATTAATCATTTCACTGCAGGTTTCTTCTGACAACCGCGGCGGCGGCGACCGTCCGCTGGGTATTGCCGCTTTCGACCGTCATAGAAATCTGAACACTTTTGACACGAGTTTGAAAGTCTTCATCAACAAATGTACTTTTATTAAAACTCATCGCTGTAACATTATCACAAAGCACATAGTCACTGTCGGATGTATCATCGTTAGTGACCAGATAAAGTATATCTGCGGTGCCGTCATACAGATAGGTTATATCGCTGCCGTCGGCGACATGCAGGCTGCACTGGGTGGCAGGTTCGTTAGGATCGACGTCCTGAGCGGTGCGAAGGTCTGTGGTTATTCTGGTCAGTGCCTGGCGGGCGCCGTTGACCACCTTAAAAAGGTCCTCGTTTTCCCGATAGTTTATCACCGAAGCGTTAAAGGCCACAGCCACCGCAGCAAGTATCAGGCCGGTAATGGCCAAAGCGACCAGCAGTTCGGCCATACTAAAGCCGGCAATTAATTTGATAGACCTGGTTGACATAATTCCTGTCCCCCTTGTTTTTGTTACTTAGTACAAGGCCCTTATCCAGCTTGCTGAACTGATTTCTCTACTGTTCAAAGAGACGCTTACGGTGACTTTAACGAAGTCACTGCCATGGTCGGCGACAGTCACTCCGAAATTGCTCGCATTGACGTTTTGAACCGTAACCTGCTGACTAAACGCAGCAAAACCGCTTAAAGTCGCTGTGGTGACGTCGATTGGCGGCGAGAAGGTGACATTGTCGAAATCGTCCAAATCGTCATAGTTCGCCACGCTCCCCTCTTCGGCACCGAATGTGGCGGTCCCGGTTTGCGGGTCGATTACAGCCAGCGTAGCGGTAAGCTCTCTTATCTGCTCGATGAGAAATTCGGCTGTGGACAAGTCGGCACCTGCGCCGTTGGCCCGTGTGAATGCCGCATTGGCTCCAACCAGACTCGCTATCGCAATGCCTACCAGTATCACCGCAAGCAGCACTTCAACAAGTGTAAAACCTTTGGCATTTTTTGTTTTTTTCATCAGGCACCTCGCTGTTTTAGCTTTTGCCTTTATCATTCGCTAACGACGTTGGACATTTTGAATATCGGCAGCATAATACTCATCGCGATAAAACCTACCAGCACACCCATCAGGACTATCATTATCGGTTCTATCATCGACGTTACGGTTTTGATTACGGTTTTGAGTTCTTTTCCGTAATACTCAGCAACGTCTTCCAGCACAGCAGCCATCGTACCCGAATCTTCGCCGCTTCTTATCATCTGCACCACATCCGGCGGCATCAGCCCGTACGGCTGCAGGCTCAAGGCGATTTTCTTACCCTGACGCACCTCCTCATGGACACCATTCCACATGTCCTTGTAAAGAACGTTTCCTGCTATTCGGGCTGTTATCGAAATTGTATCCAGAATCGGCACACCGGCGTGCGTCAACACACCCATTGTGTGAAGGCTCCTGGTAATATAAAGGCATCGGCACAGTGTTTTTATAATCGGCAGTACCAATTTAGTTTTGTCCCACCAAACCTTGCCGATATTTGTGCCGATAAAATACAAAAATCCCCAGCCGCAACCGGCAACCGCCGGCAAAATAGCATACCAGTAGCTAATCATAAAGGCGCTGCTGCCCATCAAAAACTTAGTGGGTTTGGGCAGTAGATGTTCCTTGCCCGAAAATATCGCGCCGAACTTCGGCAATACAAAACACAGCAGAAAAATGACCACCGTCACTGCCATAATCGCTATGATGCCGGGGTAAACCATGGCACCTTTGATTTGCGAGCGGGTCTCGGCCTCCTGGCTGAGGTATTCTGCCAGTTTCTGCAGCATCTCGCTCAACGAGCCGGAAATTTCGGCAGCAGCAACCATATTAATATAAATATCACTGAATACCTCCGGGTACTCGGCCAGGGACTGGGAAAAGGTCTGTCCCGATTCGATTTTCTCTTTTAAGTCCGTGAGTATTGCTTTGAATTTCTGGTTGGTCTGTTGCTGAGCAATTGCTTCAAACGCCTCCTGCAGACTGATACCGGCCCGAATCATAACGGAAAGCTGGTTCGTAAAGTTCAGGATGTCCTTGGAATTCGGCCCGAACTCAATTCGAAAGTTCTGTATTTTTTCCAGGACACTTTGCTGTGTTCCGCCACCTGACGGTGTCTGGGTACGCTGATGATTTTCCGCAACCGCTGTGGCATTGTCATTATTTTCGAACATTACTACACCTTACCTATTTACTACCTACCAGTTCGGGTTCAGCGGCATTGCTGCGGCGAGCCTTGGCGGGTTCGAGTAATTTGTCCATCTTGCTGGGATTGTTCGACCGCACAACCGCTTCTTCTCTGTCCAGGAAACCGTCGGCATACATCTGGGCAATGCTATGGTCCATACTTTGCATACCAATTTTGCGGGAGGTTTCAATGACGTTGGGAATTTCGAATATTCTATTCTCGCGAATACAGTTCCTCACCGCCGAGGTGCACAGCAGGATTTCCACACAGGGCACCATCCCAGGCTGGTCCACTCGCTTAAAGAGCGTCTGAGAGATAATGGCCTGGAGAGTATTGGCCAGCATTGTCCGAATCTGCCCCTGCTGATTGGCCGGATAAATATCTATGATACGCTCGATGGTTTGAGGGGCGTTTATCGTATGCAGAGTACTGAATACAAGGTGACCTGTTTCAGCAGCCGTAATCGTCGAACCCGTGGTTTCCAGGTCACGCATCTCACCGACCATAATAATGTCCGGGTCCTGCCTTAGCACGTGCCTCAGTCCGGAAGCAAAATTCGGACAGTCAAAGCCTATTTCACGCTGCTCTATCATACTCATATCATTTTCCAGTGCGTATTCGACAGGGTCTTCGAGCGTAATTATACGTTTTTTATACTTTGAGTTTATCACACCTATCATCGAGGCCAGAGTGGTACTTTTACCTGCGCCGGTATGGCCGGTCACCAGCACCATTCCCCTTGGCAGGTCGGTAAGCTCTTTGGTTATCGGCGGCAGATGCAAATCGTCCAATTCCGGAATCTGGTTCGGAATCACTCTAAATGATATCGCGATTGTCTCACGCTGATAATGAGCGTTGACACGGAACCTGTGGCCGTCGTCAAGGGTTGTCGAGAAATCAATGTCTTTATTTTCCTCGAATAGCTTAAACTTTTCGGGACTAATTATAGAAAGCAGCATCTTTTTAACGTCTTCATTGCTGACAGGCTCAGAATCCAGCTCGAGCAATTCGGTATTTTTTCGGACTATCGGCGCCATCCCGACATTGATATGAACGTCACTTGTCCCTCTTTCTATCGCCTTTGATAGTATAGTTTTGATGTCCGTCATATTAAAATCCTTTCCTGCCTTACGGCCACTTTTTATCCCATGTCTTCAATGAACTACTCATCCTCACTTTGACCATAAACTTCAGTTACTCGCAGCACCTCTTCAATTGTAGTCAGACCCTTCTTTATTTTCTTGAGACCATCATCAAATAAGCTCGACTGTTTGCTTTTGAGAAAGGCACGTCGCATATTAACGACTGAAGAGTCCTTGTTAATCATATCTCTGAATGAGTCATCAATGATCAACAGTTCGTAAATGCCCACACGTCCTGAGTAGCCTGAATTCCTGCAGGAATCACAACCGGCTCCGTGGAAAATCTCATCTTTTTTAACTCCTGCTTTTTCCAGATGCTTGCGCATATTTGCCGGGGCCTCGTAAACCTCTTTGCATTTTGAGCAGATTTTTCTGACCAGTCGCTGAGCCACCACAGCATTCAGTGATGCGGCTATCAGGTAAGGGTCAATGCCGATGTTGACTAATCTGGTAACACTGCTCGGGGCGTCATTTGTATGCAGTGTTGAAAGCACCAGGTGGCCGGTCAACGCCGCCTGCACAGCTATTCTGGCGGTTTCATTATCTCGAATTTCCCCAATCATTATTATGTCGGGGTCCTGTCGCAGCAGACTCCTGAGAGCAGCAGCGAAGGTGAGCCCGATTTTCTCCCTTGCCTGTACCTGGTTACAAAAGCTAAGCTCATACTCCACCGGGTCCTCAACAGTTGAAATATTCAGTCTTTCCCCGTCCATCTGGCTCAAAGCCGTATACAACGTGGTACTTTTGCCCGAACCGGTCGGACCTGTTACAAGCAAAACCCCGTGAGGCAGGGCAATCTGCTCACGGAAAGTATCCATCACGTCAGTTTCCATACCCAACTGCTCAAGAGTCATCAGGATGGATTTACTATCCAGCACACGGATAACTACTTTTTCACCGTGACTTGTCGGCAGTATTGAAATACGCAGGTCAACACCTCTGCCGCCCACAATAACCGAAATCTTGCCATCCTGCGGCAAACGCCTTTCCGAAATATCAAGATTGGACATAATCTTAATACGTGAGACCACCGCAGGATGCATCTTAGCCGGCGCCTGCATCGTTTCGAAAAGTACGCCGTCTATACGCTGTCTTATCTTTGTAAATTTGTCCTTCGGCTCGATATGAATGTCACTGGCACCTTCGTTTATCGCATTGCTAATCAGATAATTGACGAATTTAATAACCGGTGACTCACCCGCCATTTGTTCGAGGTCTTCGGAATCCTCCTCTTCGTCGGAAACGACCTCAACCTCGGTCATATCACTGATAATATCATCGACAGAATAGTCAATTTTTTCTTCGCTCGATGAGTCCAGAACTGCCTTGATGTCTGCGATGCTGCAAACAACCAGCCGAACTTCCATCTTGGCCTGTCTTTTTATGTTCTCGACCGCAAAAATATCCTCAGGGTCCGATGTTGCAACGACAAGCGTATCCTGCTCTATTGAAATCGGGGCGATTTTATTGTCCTTTATAAAATCAATATCAAGCTTGTTAAAAGCTTCTTTATCTACGGTTTCGGCCCCTATGTGCATAAACTCAAGGTCATACAGTTCGATCTTTGCCTTCAGAATGTCATCAGCCTTTACGCTCCCGGATTTGCGCAATGCGGCTTCTATATCCATGTCCGGCTTTTTCGACTGCTTGGCACGCAGGTCTTCGCATTGCTGAAAAGTAATTTTGCCCATATCCATCAGAACATCAGCAATGTCACGCACATGAGATTCACTGCTGTCTTTCTGCGAACTGGTGCTCTTCTTCTGCTTAGGAGTATAAAGGTCGCTGAGCCCACGAATGGCCTGCTCCTCAGAGCAAAACTGCTCATTGTCGGCGCCGGTTTCGGCCTCTTCTCCGGACAGTCCCGAAGGGTCTTTCTTTTTTTCAGATGTAAATGGTAGTTTCATTCTTCCAGTCTTAATAGTATCTCAACGCCTTCCGATTCAAGCCTGACGAAATTATTGCTAATCTGGCGCACCTTAAAGCCTTTTATTGAATCCCCCTTATAGAGGATTTTGTCGTCAATCATACAGCACCTTTCAGAGTCACTGCCTGCCTGCATAATGCTCAACAGTTCAAGACCCCTTGCTTCTTTCTTCAGCCGTTGCCGCCTCATCATTTCAGAATCAAACTCAAAATCATTACCATCCATCATTTCGCCCAAAAACATTTCGTGCTTAAACGGATTTTTAGCCAGCTCTCCAACCCCTACCTGCTGGATATTCGAGAGCTCATAAAACCTGTTGACTACCTTTTTTACTCCGCTAAACATGTCCGATTTCGAACCTCCGAACTTGGAAAGAGCCAACTCTATCTGGGCTTCTTCATTGACAGCGGCGCCGGCTGTTTGAGGCGAACTCTTCTTTATCATAACCCCAAGACACACCAGGCCTATGCAGAACAAAACAGCAACGATAACCGTGCTCTTTTGTGCCTGATGCTTCGCAGGCGCGATGGCGATATATTCCTGTTCGCCAGGACCATTTTGGCCGGTAGCGGCAGACGGATTTTCTTTCGACGAATCCTGATTAGAATCAGAACCCTGGTCACGCATAAAAGACAACATGATAAAGCTCCATATAATTAACTGAGTTTATTTTGGAAAAATATACTGATTACAAAACTGGCTGATATTTCACCTTCACTCTTGTTTTGTTTCTTCAACTCAAGCTCTCGGATTTTCATTATGCGAGGAAGCTTTTCCAGTTCCAGCAGGAACGAATAGAACGAGTTAAAATTGCCAACCAACTGCATTTTTAACGGCTGCTCTATATAACCGCTATTGTTCTTCTTTTTCAGCGTTCGAATCGTTTTAGGCGTTAGGCCTCGCTTTTGCGCAATAATAGTGATCTGCTCCAGCACCTTGTGAATTTCACTCTTAGGCGGCAGCTTGTTTTCAAGTGATTTTATAGCCTGCTGCAATTCTTCAAGCTGCTCGTTCAGACTCTGGGCCGTGGCTGTGGCTTTTTCAAACTCTGCTAATTTGGCCAGCTTCGCCTGAACCTTTGCCCTGTCCTCGGTTAAATTCTTATTGGCAGGCTTAATCATATACTGATAGGCAACAAAAGCGACACCCAGCAATAAAACCATAAACACAACTTTTCTTACATTGCTTGTCATAACTCTGCCCTCATATCCGATACGGTGTATTATTCAATACACATATCTAAAACCTTAAAAACTATGGGCTATCCTTCCGCGGACAGCCCTGACTTTCTTTATGTCTTCGTCACTGAGACTGATATCTTTTCGCAGCATCGCGGTGAGCTTAAATTGTCTGAATATTGAATCATCCATTTTGTATTCCTTCGACTCCACCAGGGCTACATTGTCCAGCAAACTTGATTCAGACAACTGTCTGATATAGGCGGCCAGTTGAAGGTCACTTGGTGCAACACCTCCAATATTTATATGGGTTTCCAATAATCTTTCCGGAGACACTTTTTCCTGGTCGCCGGTTTTGCTTTTCTTGTTCTTTGCCTTGTCATATTTACTCGACGACTTGGGTTGTACAGACTTTTTCGATTTCTTAGGTGCTTTCTGAACAATCTTCAACTGTAAAAGCGACACCCCGCCCGGCAGGTTATTCGTCAATGAGGCCAGCAAAACGCTTCTGGGCACCGGCTCAAGAAGTTCAACCGTTGTCATAGCGGTCTTTAGTATGGCCTTTTGCTTTTGCTGAAGCTCCTCGAATTGCTTTAAGGATTCTTTTGCCTCGGCCATTTTCTCACTTACGACCTCGGCTTCAGCCTCCAGCAACTGCTGACGTACCTTGATAGTACCAAATGTGCCGACCAGCAACACCATCACCACTACAAACAATACCAGATATATAAAATTGGTTCGGCGAGATTCATGGTTTTGAATGTAATCTTCCGGTATAAAATTTAAATTAAGCATTTTTGCCTATCCTTTCCTGCTTATGACAGGCTAAGCCCAAAGGCGATAGCCCAGTTAAATTCCTGCTGCTTTTGCGATGAATCGCCGTTTCTTCTATCCATCACCAACGCGGAAGGGTCCGGTATTTCCACCGCGGCAAGACAATTTCCCATTTGCGCAGGCATTTCCAGCTTTTTCGCAATGGCCGTGTCAATATTTTCATCTGCCTCGGCTTGTCCGCGACCCGAAAGGAATATCATGCGTTCTATCTGGGTCTTTCTGTGCATCGAAGTGAAGTGACGCCTGGAGGCAATCAATTCCAGTACTAATCTTGCTATCGTCTCGTCGGTTGCAAGCTGATTTGCTCCTATGGGTATCGAACGAGCAAAAAGCAGATTCTTACCGCGACAGATTACAACATTCGTACAGTTGGCTTCGATGTCAAGCAGCATAACAACCATTTGAGCATCTGTTTTACGTCTGCCGAAAAACCTTGAATAGCAGTTCATCAACACCATCGGCCAGACACCTATCGATTTAATATTCAGGTTCGCCCTTTCATATATGGCAAGGTGTCTGTCAATTTTTTCCCGTTCAGTTGTCATCACAACAACATTATTGTCTTCGGCAGGGATATATCTGATCATCGCGCCAGCCGAATCAAACGGCAGCTTTTGCTTAATTTTCGAAAGGACAACATCGTCGCCCTTGCCGCCTTCGGTCTTTGGAACTTTTATATGGTCGATAAACACTTCATTCGCCGGCACCGCCGCTACTACCTCCCTGCCCCGGAAGTTACCATTGGATGTCAATCTACTCAAGGCTTCGATGGCCCATCGTTGCCAATCAGCACTGCCAAGCTTGACGTTGTCCGGGCAGTTCTCACTGGCGCTGGAAATCAAAACCAGGCCCGAACCTTTGTCCTCAAGCTGAACCAGTTTCAGACCATCTTCGCCCATATCCACACCGATAGGATATGTTTGTTTTTTTGAGAATCCGAACATACCCACATTCAGGCGCAAAAGCTGCGCCCAGGGACTATTAACGCTATTGCTCATAATCACAACATCGTTCCAAATGTATAACTACATTAATGCCGTCGAAAGTATATTTTCGGCGGCAAATACAGCACTATCTAAAATATAGGAAACAAAACCCTCGACCGATAAGTAGTAGCAAAAATAATCGAGTGATTCTGCAAAGTGCCACAATTGTAGTACTGCAGGACCGATAAAATATCACCATTGCCATCCCGATAAGTACACCCGGAATTCGCAGGATATCTACGTCTGTGGCATACAGCCGCGCCCTCTCGAACGGCCTATAACGAAAAAATCTTGAAAATAAAAAATTTCGAAATATATTATGGTCCCGTCCCAAAATTCTTCTCGAATCAGGATAAAATTGACTTTATGGGACTAACAGTAGGTATGGTTTAGTGAACTGCTTGCTCTGTTGTGACCGCTATTCTGCTTTTAGTTGACGCTTCATCAAATCATCAATTGCAGCCTGAACCGGTTTGTTCCTGAAAAGTATGTCGAAAACAGCCTGCGCAATGGGCATCTCAACATCGGCCTGTTTGGCAAGTGCAATGACCGATTCACAAGTAGCCACCCCCTCGACAACTGATTCGGTAGCCCCCAGAGCCTGCTGTGCGCTTTGTCCGGCGCCTATCCTTTCGCCGAATGAACGGTTCCTGCCTTTCGGAGAGATACAGGTCGTCACCAGGTCCCCAAGGCCGGTTAGCCCCGCGAAAGTTTGCGGCTTTGCCCCCAAGGCTATCCCCAGGCGGGTTATCTCGGCAAGCCCCCTGCTCAAAAGAGCTGCCTTCGCGTTGTCACCGGCGCCGGTTCCGTCTACAATCCCTGCCGCTATTGCAATAACATTCTTCATAGCGCCGGCCAGTTCGACACCGACAATATCGGTATTGGTATAAACACGCAGCCAGGGCGCGTTAAAAGTATATTGGATTTCTTTGGCCAACTCCTCGTCGCTGCACGCTATACAGGCAGTAGCAGGTAGTTTTCTTGCCAATTCATCGGCTATAGTAGGCCCCGATAACGCCACGCATTTAACCGACGGACCAAGTACCTCTGCCACTATCTGACCCGGACATAACAGCGTCTGGTTCTCGATGCCTTTAGCCACCGACACTATCGGGACATCCTTTGGAACATAATCCTTCAATCTGCTCCAGATGCTGCGCATAAACTGGCACGGCACGGCAGAAACAATCAGGTCAGCACCTGCCATTATGCGCTCATCATTCGGCTCAAACACAAGGGAAGCAGGCAGCTTATAGCCGGGCAGAAATTTTTTATTCTCCCCCGCCGATTGTATCTGTGCCAACTGCTCGGCATCATAACCCCACATACGGACAGAAAGCTTCTTTTCACAAAGAAGTATTGCCAGTACCGTGCCCATGGCACCATCGCCGATTATAGAAATATTCTTAAACATACTCCTTTTGCCTTTTAATTTTTGATTTTTAATCTATTTAACCCCGGACGGCATCGGCTGAGCAGTCCGCGTCGGGCCTATAATATTCAGATTGCCTTCCTCATCAAATACCAGCCTGTCGATATTAACTGTCCTGCCGCGGGGCTTACTGTTGGGATCGCCGTGAGCGTGATAGACAATAAAAAGCTCTTCACCGTCCGGCGAAGTGGTAATAGAGCTATGCCCCGGCCCAGAAAGCCCGATGGCAGGGTCCCGCTGAACAAGGGGGTTGTCAGGGCTTTTCGTCCAGGGACCCAAAGGCGTAGGTGCCGTCGAATAACCAATTCCATAAAACCGGTGAGTAAAATGATTGGCCGAATAGGTCATATAGTAGGTGCCGTTATGCTTGAGGACAAACGCGCCTTCGTTGCAACGCGTGTCCATACTCTGCGGGTTTTCCCACTCCTGCTCGACTCTATTGCAAAGGAAAGGCCGGCCAATTGTCCCCGACAGGTCCTTTTTGAGTTTTATCCCATAAATTACCCCGTACAAATACCCGGTGCGGGCCGAAACAGGTCTGGCACGAGGTCTGCCGACAGGACCGACTCTTGCGAAATACAGATACGGGATACCATCATCATCAACAAAGATGTGCCCATCGATACACGCCCAGCCGTTATCAAACAACGGCAAATGCATGTCTACGAAGGGCCCTTCCGGCTTGTCACTGACAGCCAGGCATATCCTTGCCGAAAATCTTTTGTTTTTTCTCGGCTGACAGCTAAAGACAAGATAGAACTTACCCCGGTACTCGATTGCCTCCGGCGCCCAGTACGTCTTACCCCCCCAGGAACCTTCTGTATGCCGGTACACAAAGCCCAGCGGTTCCCAATTCACCATGTCCCGAGAAGTCCAGCCCTTGAAGCCTTGACCTGTCGCCGTGGAACCATAGAGATAGTACCGGTCCTTAACGCGTAGAGCGAATGGGTCGCCCATTCGCAAATCACCGCCTACGGGATTGGTATAGGTACGTACTGATGAAGCGGCTTTATTATTATCTGCCGCGATTACCTGTCTTGCGCAGCCAAATATCAGCGCCAGACCCGCAAAAAAAAGAATTGGTTTTCGCATCCTGGATCATTACCTTCAATTAAAGTTACAATTAGCCCGCATATCCTATAATTTTCGATAGCGTCAGGCAAGCAGGAATAAGGGAAATTCACCCGACAGTTAACTCTGTAGAATCTCTATGCCGTCAAGGCCGAGCCTTTTTAAGTCTGCCAACTGGTTTTTGCCGAGCCGAGCATCAATAATAACACTGTCAGTCAAGTATTTTTGCCTGACGATAGTGCCGTGCGCCCGCAGAAAGCTCTGCACCTTGCCGTTCGAATGCGGACACCTCAGCCGTAATACAAGTTCGCCGCCTCTGTACTTGGCCAAAACCTCCTCACGCAACCGCTCAAGACCAAAGCCTGTCCTAGCTGATATAGAAACAGCTTCGGGAAACATTGTCTGCAGCATCTCAAGCTGCCCCATGTCTTTTACAATATCAACCTTATTAAATACCTTCACAGCCGGCTTTTTCTCGCAGCCTATCTCAGCCAGTACCTGATTCACCGATTCAATCTGCTCGGTAACCTCGCTGCCGGAAACGTCTATGATATACAAAAGAAGGTCGGCACAGACCGCTTCTTCCAGCGTCGCCTTAAACGACGCAACCAGATGGTGAGGCAGATTTTTCACAAAACCCACAGTGTCACTCAAAAGAACTTCCGACCCGCCGCCAAGAGACCATTTTCTTGTGCGGGTATCGAGCGTCGCAAAGAGTCTGTCCTCGACAAAAACATCAGCGCCGGTAAGGGTATTCAAGAGCGTACTTTTGCCGGTGTTCGTATAGCCGACCAGGCCAACTTGGTAAAGTCGCCTTCGCCCCTTTATCTCGCGAAGCTTTCGCTTATCAATATCTACAAGCTGGCGCTTAAGTTCGGTGATCCGCTTGTTCACCAACCGACGGTCGATTTCCAACTGCTTTTCACCCGTTCCCCTTGTCCCTATACCGCCCACTGCGCCCGCGACTGTCCCCCCCGCCGCGCCTGCCACAGTATCAAGGTGCGACCACATCCGCGCCAGCCGCGGATATGTATATTCGAGCTGCGCAAGGTCGACCTGAAGCCTTGCCTGTTTTGTTTTTGCACGGGTAGCGAATATGTCCAGTATCAGTTCACTGCGGTCCAGCACTTTGACTTTGATTATCTTTTCCAGCTCACGAACCTGCCCGGGTGACAGGTCATTATCAAATATCACCACGTCCGCACTGAAGCGCCCGACTCGTTCGGCAAGCTGCCCCGCCTTGCCCTTGCCGATATACGTAGATGGATTTACCTTAGTCATTCGCTGCTGGAACCTATCGACAACATCAGCGCCGGCACTTTCAGCCAGCGCTGTAAGCTCAGCCAGGTCATCACCGCCCCTGCCCCTGCGCAAAACCGCACCCACCAATACCGCACGCTCTTTCCTGACTTTCAGACTCTCACGCAATTTTTCCAACTACGTTTCTCCAATTAAAAACCACCACCGCAATCACCTTACTATTTTAACATATCTACCGTTTTTACTCAATAAAACCATAATAGTTGCCCGATTTAGCAGCTTTTTCTAATCAAACAGAGCATTTTTTTAGTCAAGGAACCGTTTTTCAGTGTCTCAAACCGATTTTTAACTTGATAAAATATAAATCTTTTATTAGATTAATGGGTTCTTGGATTTTTGACGAGCTATATATGTGATATTGCCGACTGTTTGACAAAACAAAAAAAATAGTAAAAGGGTAGTATATTTTATGCTGAAAGTTAAATCACGAGCAGGCGAATCGATACCGCAGATGATGAGACGCTTTAAAAAACTCTGCGAGAAGGAAGGCCTAATCAGGGACATGAAACGCAACAGCTATTATGAAAAGCCGTCGGAGAAGAACCGCCGCCGCATGCGAAAAGCCCAGCGCAACGCCCAGATAAGCGCCAAGTACGGCTCCGCAAGATAATTCGCCTGTAAAAATCTCCAGTTGAATTTTAGCCCGAGCAAGCGACTTTTAACAAAGAACCTTGCTCGGCTTTCGTTTGCCCGCCGGCCCAAAAACCCACCAACTGACCGCGTTCACCAGCCGCTTAAAAAACAGGCATTATTAACTTGAGTTACAAGTTTGAATGCGTTACAAAGTGAATTGAAAATTTAAAAGCCGGGTATTCGATATGGGCAGTGGCATTCAATACTATACAAAATACCTGCAAACAGTTACGGCCGTTGAGCAGTATAAAACAATATTTAAATCATTATGCAATTGACCCCCAATACAACAAGCGTGTCCAGGAAGTGGTTATATGCGTTGATTTTGGCTGCTGCTATGGCGCCTCAGGTGTATAAATTACTCCTGCCGCAAGCTCAAATGTTTGCTTCGATGTTTTCGGACGACTGCTTCTATTATTATAAAACCGCGCTGAATATAAGGAACGAATTTGGTTCTACCTTTGATACGATAAATTTCACCAACGGTTATCATCCACTGTGGATGCTTATTTGTGTTGGGCTGGCATTTATTACAACCGACATTCACACTTATCTATATATTGTCTTTGCGGTGAATCTTTTGTTTGTGTTCTTGCTGTCTGTACAAATCCTGCGGATGTTCAAACCCAGACTGGGCTTTTGGTTTTGCGCATTGTTGCTCTTTATGATAAATTGGCAAAGGAAGACCTCCGGCGCCGTTTTTTCAGGCCTTGAAACGCCGCTTTATGTTTTGCTGGTGCTCTTGAGCGTTGAAGTAATGGTAAAAATCTCGTGGCGGGATAAAACACAACTACTGTTGTTGGGAATTCTACTCGGGCTCAGTTTCCTTGCCAGAACAAGTTTCGTATTATTTTTCCCTGTATTTGCCGCTTATGTAATCTTTAAGCTCGTTCGTAAACGGCCTATAGACCTTTTTAAGGTTATTGTGTATGTCGGAGGCCCTGCTGTTGTTCTTGCATGTCCCTATCTGGTTTGGAACTTCCACACCACCGGGCACTTCGAGCAAATTAGCGGGCTGGTGAAAAATCTTCAAAATTGCGGAGGATTCGAATCACCAAATAATTTCATTGCCGCATTAAGCACGTTTACCCAATACCTGCCGATAATCTTAAAGCCGAGACCGCTTACGATTATCCCGGTATTGCTGTTGTGCCTTTGTGCATGGACGATTGTCAGCAGGCGCCTCTACGCCGATTTTCTCAGAGATCACAGAATTGTCTTGTTGTCGATTTTTGGGTTGATTTCATTTGTATATTACTTCATTGCTTATGGCACAATTACACGGCTGTGGCATTTGGCGACCGCATGGATTGTTTTTGATATCGTTTTCATCGCCGCACTGAAGATTACATACGACCTTGTTTCCGCAAAAAAATTGACCAAAGTAGTTGTTCTGGTAATGATGATTGCTATGGCGACAAACGCTTTTTTTCATGTGTGGATTTACAGGCATAAATTCCCACTGGTCGAAGGGCGGCCTGAAAATGTCACACAGCGGCATAAAATGACTGTCTGGATGAGAGACAACCTGCCCCATGATAGCAGGATAGGGGTCTGGAACGCCGGATATATCGGTTATTTTTCAGGGCATAAAATAATCAATCTTGACGGTCTTATAAACGGTGTAGAGTTATATGATTATCTTAAAGATGACAGAGGAGTGTGGAATTACATTATCGACAATCGCATTGATTACATTGCGGACTATTTCTATACCGACCCTGCTCCGCCTATGCGGTCGGCATTGAAAAATCGTCTCAAAGAGGTCTATCATTCAGCCCAGCCGGTTAAATCTCCAACCGCAAATCGTAAAGTGGTTAACTGGTACGTATGGCAGATTGAATACGAAGACTGAAAGAGCGACACCGAACACAGATTTTTAACTCTTGCGACAACTCCGCTCGACTTTCATTTGCCTATCACCGGCCAGAAAACCGCGTCACCCTCGCCGCCCCAGACCCTTGCTTCGCCTTTTTTGTTTCTGGCTAATTCACCCCCATCATCAACGCAGTTTTCCCCTGCGCTGTATAATGTGAATCCATCGTCTGTTTTCTTATAGACCAACGGCTTGTCACTGAAAGGGTCTATCGGCAATTTCTTAAGATACCCCGCCGCTGCCAGCTCGTCCAAAGCCGCTGGGTAATCACCTTGTTCCTGTTTATACCTCAAGGCCGCTATTATCGCCAGATTCGCGTTTACGTCAGTAGGTACTCGTTGGCTTATTGTGATTACCCGCTGGAAGGCAGGGATAAGACAAGCTATAAAGAGATTATTTTTGCTAAGACTGTTAATTCTCTGGTCGATAGATTCCTCCTCCGAATCAACTTCCGCAGCCGATTTTGTGGCCAACTGTTCGTAATAGTCATAAACCTCACTCACTGATTTTAAGGTCTGGGCTTTATTGGGATGTGTAAAGAAAACATTCGCCGCACTCTTAAGGCCGACAAACTCTATACCTGTGTAACCAAGAACCCCCCATAACCTTGGCAGGTACAAGTGACCTCCTCCTAAACGGTCTTCGGTAAAACATCTTTGCAGCTCATCGTACATGAAAATCTTTTCTAATTTCAGGCTTATTGCTAAATCCCGGCTGGATGTGACCTCTTCCAAATCACTTTGCAGCTTGGCTAATAAAGATAGTTCTATCTGATACCTGCTGAGAATATCCCGCGTAGTACCCAGGGACAAGGCCTGGATGGCAATTCCGATAAGCTGTTCAACCAGAGTTTTATCGCCTCTTAGATGTTGGCCCAGTTTATATAAGTGTATTATATCGGCAAAAGCATCTTCATATCTGCCATCTTCCGCCTTTAGCCATGCCCGCCAACGCAAGGCTTTAGCCATATAACGATAATTTGCAAGGTTCGGCACGAGTACGCTCATCAGTTCCTTTGTCTCACTACTGATTTCATATTCCTGCCAGTAATACGGCCTTTCTGTCCCGGCAATAAGCATCTCCAGCGTGTTTTTGTTGTCCATCAGTATTTGCCTTATCAAGCGTTTTTCTTCGTCCGTAACTTCAGCATATTTTTTGCCAAGAAGGTCTTTGGTTTCTTTCGGCAGTTGCTCAAATACCTCCGCGGCTTGAGTGTATAACGGCCCGGCATTTAAGCTCTCGTCCGCTACCGGCCGGAACAGCGTGTTCAATTGCGCAAGGTAATCAGCGCTAACCTCAGGTTTGCCGCTAAAGAACCAGCCTAAGTAAATAATCAAACAGAAGATTAGTACCCCTGCCGTTTGGAATGTTCGAGCAACCACGGCCCGCCATAACGGCCGGCAGCGCTTTTTCGCTCGGCGCATTAAAATGCCAAGCAGTTTCGCATCGCCGAACTCTTTGATAAGCTTGCCGGCCTTTTGCTCTTTGGCTTGCTCCGTTGTGCAGTCTTTCAGTTCATCTTCGAAATGGTTTATCAACTCAGCCGTTACATCCGCCCGGACCTTTTTGCGGTACCGCATCTTCTTTATAACAAGCTTTATAAATTCAGCGGCGCAGCCCGGCAGATTCTCAAACGATTTGTCTTTATCGGCTTTGGTCATAATTTTTCCCCTTCGCTAAACCGCTCCATTCGCCACCGCCGGTGAACGGAACGTAAATGCAAACGACCGGACTATACAGGTGTCAGTGCCCCGCCGAAGACAAACCCAAGCCCTGTCGTAAGTTCTTTCAACTGCTGTTTCTGTTTGGCAAGCTGCCCTTTACCTTTGCTCGTAATAGAATAGTATCGTCTTTTGCGTCCGGAGTTGCTGTTTTGCCACCGCCCCTTGACAAGCCGTTTGGCCTCAAGATTATACAACAACGGATACAGCGTCCCTTTGCCGAGCGTCAGGATATCGCCGCTTCGCTGCTCGATGGCCTGGCTCAATTCGTAGCCGTACATCTGCCCGCGAGACAGAATCTCCAGAACTACCACCGGCGCTATCCCCTTTAACAACTGACTTTCAAACTTCATATTGACCTCCTGAATTTGTTTTGTTTTACATATTATGCTATACATACTATGCAATGTCAAACAAAAAATCAAAAAAAATTATTTTTTATTCCAGCCGGTTTTATGGTCATTCTTCCCAAAGCCAGTTGTTGCAAAAAACAACAAGGTCGTATTCATCAATAACACTATCGTTTGGCTGTGAAATATCACACTTAGGATTCCATCCGGATTCCCCCTCCTCAATCAACCAAGCCGCGGCAAATATAGAAAAGTCAGTCAAATCTACATCGCCGTCATCATCAAAGTCACCGTCAATTTCAGGGGACTCAAACCATGTCGTTTGTTTCAGCCAGTCTTTTGCTAACAGAGCAAAATCAGTCATATTAACCACCCCATCACGGTTCAAGTCGCCCGGCTGTTCGTTTGCACTTGTCAGCCAATCTTCCATCTGCCCTGCCAAATCCACATAATCTACAGTTCCGTCATTGCTCAAATCGCCCAAAAGTGCCCAATCATACGGCGGCATACTCGCCTCGGCGGTGCCACCATAGGCGCCCATATTGATACGAAGATTCTCTCCCCAATCCGGCAAAATAATGAGAAGTTCTTGTCCCAGAGAATATCCTGGATTGCCTGCATCAATACAGCGGCTCGTTAACTCATCATAATCCCATCGCCAACGCTCACTGTCCCATCGCCAACCTTCGCTCTTTAAGTGATAATCACCATTATTGGGGTCAAAAAATAACGGACATACGTCAATGTTACCAATGCCGGAGAAACCGCCTTCCACATCGCTGTAGGTCACGACTGGTGTCCCGCTGGAAACATATATCTCATCTGGTGTATTGCCCCACAAAATACAATTGGTCAATGTTGGGGTATTTTCCCGAGTGTATATCCCTCCACCATATGTTTCCGCAGAGTTTTCACTGAATGTACAATTAAATAGCGTTGGGGTGCTGGAGTTGTATATCCCTCCACCTTTGTCAGCCGAGTTGCTGATGAACATACAGTTAATCAGCACAGGGTGGCTATAGACACTGTTGCGCATTCCGCCTCCATTGCCTTGTGCTGAATTGTTGCTAAACGTACAGTTAGTTAACAGCGGGTCGCCGTAATAGTTATATATCACACCCCCGTGGGATGCCGAGTTTCCAATGAAAGTGCAATTAGTTAGCGTTGGGGCGCTGAAACGGTTGTATATTCCACCGCCAGCACTGTCAGCCCAGTTGCCGATGAAGGTGCAGTTGGTCAGCGTTGGGCTGCCTGAGTTGTTATACATTCCTCCACCACGGTCATTCGGATCTAAACCATCGGCATTGCCGCCAGTAATAACAAAGCCATCGAGAACGGCTGTTTCATCTGTCCCGCTACCGGTGACTACATGGTAGCTGTTCTCATCGTTATTAACGAAATCAGTTCCGTCATCATCATTGAGATCGCCGGTTAAAATTGTCTGGTATGTCTCAACATTCCGAGCATTGGGTTCTGGTTTACCAAAGCCGGCATAGCCACCCTTAACAACCACACCATTGATTAGTTGAAACGTGGTGTTGCGGTTATCGCTGCCATTGTGATGAATGAAATCTCGATCCGGTTTGTAAACGCCCTCGGCCACTCGAATCTCGTTTACTTCCCCACCAGAACTATCTATAACACTTAATGCATCCTGCAAGTTAATAAAAGCGGTCTCCCAACTCATGCCATTACCGTTATCTGTTGCATTATCTTCAACATAAATGATTGATGAAATCGGCTGGCCCAGTGAAATAGTCAGATTGACCGCGGAGTGGATAAAAACATCTGATCCACCCGTAGGTTCCTGGCTAATTACATGTCCTTCCGGTACAGTGCCACTAAACTGGCGAGTAATATTCCCTACGCTAAGATTGGCAGATGTGATTGCAGATTCCGCAGCAGTCTGCGCCATTCCTGTTACATCCGGCACGGTGACGGGTGATTCAAATGATACAATCCAACCCTCGTTGTTCGGCCAACCTGCATAACCCACAATCGTCGAACCGCCAGCGGATACCCCATATGCCCAGGTCAAATACCAGCCGGTCAGATCCAGACCGTAGTCGTCTTCGAGTATATCCTTGATGCTCCGCATGCCGTTTGTTGCGTCCCAGATAATCGGTTCCGTATTATCATTCTTCCTGGCACTTCCCACCACAATTGAGCCATCAGGTGAAACGGCTTTTGCGTCGCTCAAGTCTCCGCCTGGCAAACTGCCCAAAAGCTGCATACCTCCGGATACCGTCCAGCGGAATGCCTGTGTGCTGGTGTATCCTACCACGACCGAGCCATCAGCTGAAACGGCCTCAGCCATATACCCCCCTATACCTACCATCCCACTGGATTCCGTCCAACGGAACGCTTGCTCATTACTTTGCCCCACCACAACAGAACCATCATCTGATACATCAGTAGCAATTTGGCCTCCTGGCTGAAATCCCAAAGCTTCCATCCCTCCTGATTCCGTCCAGCGAAACGCTTCGCCACCCAATGCAGACGAGCTTACCCCTACCACAACCGCTCCATCAGCCGATACGGCAAAGGCTTGACTCCAAAAGTTGCCACCCGGCAGGTCGCCAAGGCCGACCATGCCGTCTTCTTCCGTCCAGCGATACGCCTGCATATCGATACCAGTCCAACTGTATCCCACCACTACCGAGCCATCCCCCGAGACACCCTCTGCTATGCTCCGTCCTCCACCTGGCAGAAAACCCAATCCCTGCATACCGCCAGATGCAGTCCAGCGAAATGCTTCTCTATTGCTCGACATAGACAGGCTCCATCCCACTACGACTAATCCATTGGTTGAAACATCATTAGCCCAGCTACCTGTACCACCTGGTATAAAACCCAGACCCTGAAAACTGGCTGCATCCAATTGTGCAGTCCACAAAAGAAGCAGAACAACAAGATATAGAAAGATAGTCTTTCTCATTTTTTCAAACTTTTTCTTTTAAAAAACTTATATTTTCACGGCGAGGCATGTGAGTACCAGTATCTCCTAGTAGAATTTTGCAGATTTATGTCAACAGGTACGCCTCCTCCGAGATTCCCTCCCCAACGCTAACATCCTAGCCCTAAAACGGTAGAATTATCCCAATTATACACTTATAGACACCAAATTGCAAGGATATTTTCGCTAAATTTGACTCTCAATTCGCCTTCAGCAAGGAATCAGTGTCCATCAGGGGCAAATAAGTCGTTTTCTTTTTGAATCTTAAATACTTTTCAGCTTTTTCTTAGCGAGTGAGTTTACCCTGAGCGAAGCCGAAGGGCGCCTTAGCGGGAGAAAAAAATAGTAAATTGACTTCCTTCTGCTCTACTGTTCACCTGCTCTACTATCTACTTTCTTTGAGCCGAAGGCTCAACAATTCACTTTACTTTTAACTTATTTTATGGTATAATACCTTTCTGTTCGCCAGAAGGTGAACGAACCGCCAGAAGGCACCGCCGCAGCGTCAGCAGACAAAGTCAAAGCTTGTCCCCGAATGTCGTAGTCGGGGATTTAATCGTTAGGAAATGATAGATGGCCAATAACTACGAACTACTGGCAACTGATAACTGGCAACTGTCTTCTGCCCTCTACCTTTGTCGAGAGTCCTCTACAAATTCACCATCTTTTATGCAAAACAAACCCAATTTATGCGTTTTTTGGGTCGCAAGTGGCGATTGTGAAGAAAAACAAACCCAATTCAAACCCAATTCAAAGCCAATTCCCCCGCGTAAAACAGGAAAAATTCCATGTTCTACTGTCAACTGCTCTACTGTTCTACTATCTCAGGC
>SDBT01003640.1_pt1 | contig 26517 bp, 28 predicted proteins | sample 2277101 | NCBI WGS metagenome assembly SDBT01 (sample SAMN10404973, study PRJNA504765) | marine sediment metagenome | isolation source: marine sediment core GS10_PC15, 103 cmbsf | place: Arctic Ocean: Southern Knipovich Ridge | collected 2010 | reverse complement strand
ATTTTAAATACATAACAATAGGATTCTTTAAAAATAGGTATCTGGATATGAAACTTTTTTTGGAAACATTACATCAATCAGTAATTTTGATGAAGGTTTTACAATCGCGTCGTCAATTAAATAATTTATTTCTTCCATTGTTTTATCACTAAGAAGCAATTTAAACAATAATGGACCGGGAATGCTAACATCACATTTTTCGGGGTCATAATAACCTTTAATAGGAGTTATTTTAGTGATTGTTCCGTTTATAAATTTTAATTCGATTGTATCGCGGTAATTGCTAATTATGATTTTTCTTGAAAAATCTTTATATATTGAATTCTTAATCCTCTCTTCAATAATGGATTTTATTGATTCAAAAAATAACTCTAGGTTAGGAATCTTGATTTGCCATCCATATCTAAAAAGTGGTCTCCCTCCCAAATTAAATATAAATTTCCCAAATTCAGAGTCTTGTCTTGCATGAAGTTGTATACTTGAAATATTCTTATCCTCATGAATGGTTTTTACAAATTGAAGAATTTTAATCATTTGTTGATAGGTAAGTCGAGGGCCATTAATCGAATATGCCATATTATCATGTGACATACCTATTGAGAAATACGCAACCGGTTGACCTATATCTTCTATGATATATGTTGATAACCTATTATCATTATAATCCTCTTTAAAAAACCTGAAAATAAAACCTTCTCTATCAAATTTATTTACAATATAGAACTGCTTATGAAAATTTTCATATAGAGTCTGGATTAGGTTTAAATCTTGATGATTAGCCCTTCTAACTTTCAGATTCTTATATTCTTTATCTGGAATATTATTGCTTGATAAACTGATTCTATCATCTAATGGAAAGACATATTCATAGCCAAAACGTCTGTAATAATAAGGTATACCTCGAATAACAGAAAATACATATTTTCTTTCAGCCATCGCTTTTTCAAATATTTCATTCAATTTGACAATAAAGCCTCTTCCACGAAATGCTTCTAATGTGGCGACAAATCCCATTTCACATATTGGAACTGTTATATCCCCAATATTCCATTCAAGAGGACACAATGTTAGTCCAGAGACAATTATACCTGTAACGTCTGCTTCTATATATAACCATAATACTTCTTCTCTTCTTGGATGTTCCAAGAATAAGCCCTCAATATATTCTTTGGTATTTTCTCCATGAACTGTAATATTTAAATCTAAAATACGAGAGAGCACTTCCCCATTGTCGATACCACCTTTAACGACTCTTAGTGTAAATTGATCATCTATTTTATAAGAATATCCTTGTACAATCTTCATGATAAACCTCTGATTTTAGTAGTTTAACATTTATTCTTATATATTATTATGAATATCAAGATTTTTATCTAAAATATTGATTCATTTAAAACTATTGTATACCCCAAATAGTGCTTGGATAAGTCTTTTTTTTTCATCAAAAATTTCAAAAAAGTCAAAAGTTTATAATTCTTAAATTCTTAATAATATTGATTCTTTTAGGAGAATCTTAGAAGAAATTAATTTTTAAAAATTAAGAATTTGGTTTTAAAATTGGTAAATGGAACAGTAAAATGGTTTAATAGCCGAAAAGGTTTCGGATTTATAAATTCTGAAGAGGGAAATGATGTTTTTGTTCATTACTCAGCACTATCTGGTGATGGTGATGAATATAAATCATTGAACGAAAATGATAAGGTAGAATTTGATGTTGTTGAAGGTCAAAAAGGACCGCAAGCAAGCAATGTTGTCGTTACCGAAAAAGCTCCTCGACAGTATAATTCATCCAATAAGGGCGGAAGAAGAGATCGCTTTTAATTAATTTTATGAATTGTTATAAAGCTACAAAAAGTATAAAAACAAAATAAGTAGTAAATAATGATTCGTAAAATTCTCTAATTACGATTGTTATCGAACCTTATCATTTATTTTTTTAAATTTTCTACGATTAATTAATTAGTTTTGAGTTTAAGAAAGAAATTTCTATTTTTCTATAATAGCTCCTCTGTTTTTCAGTATTTCTAAAATATCATCAATTTCTTTTTCATTAGTTTTGAGAAAGGGGTTTTTAGATATTTTTAGACTTCGCAATCTTGTAAATTCTGCAATATAGCCTGGAAGTGTTGTCAATTGATTCCCTGTTAAATTCAAATTATTTAGTTCTGTCATTGTAGAAAGGGGATCAGGAAAGGATGTGAAATTATTATAACTCAGATTTAACATATATAGTTTTCCTAATTTCCCAATATCCCCTGGAAGAGAACTTAACTTATTATTACTTAAGTCTAAAGATCTCAAGGATAGACATTTACCAATTGAATTTGAAAGTATTTCTATTTGATTCTGACTTAAATTTAGGTATTCTAATGAATGTAAACGTATTAATTCTTCGGGAAATACCTCTAATAAGTTTTTACTTAAAATGAGAGTTCTAAGAGATTTAAAATTCTTTATTGATTTTGGAAGAGAAGTCAAGTTATTATTTTCGAAATACAAAGTAAGGAGTGAATTTAATTTAGTTAAAATTTCGGGAAATGTTGAAAATTCATTTTTGCTTAAATCTAACGATGCCAGTAATCTAAGTTCTACTAAAGATGAGGGAAGAATTTTCAATTTCGTATTTCTAAGATTTAAGCTTTGAATTGATTCAATTTTAGTTATAACTTCTGGGAAGCTAAAGAAACTATTATTACGTAAATCCAACGAGTTAATAACTCTCAGCCTAGACAATGATTCAGGCAGTTCTTTTAGTTTATTGTTTCCGAAATTAAGATATCTTAATGAATTTAGCTCTACTATTTCCTCAGGAAAGATTGAAAATTCATTTTTAGCCAGATTTAAAGAGGATAAGGCCTGCAGTTTTTTTATCGAAGTCGGGAGTGTTGAAAGTTTATTATTATTTAAATCTAAAAATGTTATCGTTTCCATATTACCAATGGATTCCGGCAAAGTTTTTAACTGATTAAAGCTTAGGTGTAATGTTTGGACATAATGTAATCCACCTATTGATTCTGGAAGAGACCTTAATTGATTATGCTCCAGATTTACTACTTCGAGAGAACTTAATTCTTGAAATGACTCAGGGATTAATTTTATTTTATTATTATTCAGATTCAAATATCTTAATGAGCTTAGCTTTGTTATTATTTCTGGAAAGTCAGAAAAGTTATTACCACCTAATCCAATTTCTGCAAGACTTTTTAAGTCACCAATTCCTTGAGGGAGCTGATCTAATTTATTATTGGTTAAGATTAGATAGTTAAGAGATTTAAGTGTATTAATCGAGTTTGGTAGATGTGTTAAATTATTAAAACTCAGATTTAATTCTTCTAATCTTTCAAGTCCAGATATTGAGTCTGGAAGGGACTCCAAATTATTATTACTTAATGTCAGAAATCTTAATGATTTTAGGTTTCCAAAATTGTTTGGAAGTGTTTTTAAATGATTTTTATCTAAATAGAATGCCTGAAGTGATTTTAATTCACATACTATTGGGGGAATCTCTGATATATTATTTTCACTTACTTCAAATATTTCGAGAGAAGTTAGATTTCTTAATGACTCCGGAAGAATTTTTATTTGATTATAGTTTAAGAAAAGATTTTGTAATGAGTTTAATTTGCCAATCGATTCTGGTAATTCGGAAATTTGATTGGAATCAGCATAAATATATTTTAAATTTACTAATTCGCCAATAGATTCTGGGAATTCTCTTAATTGGTTCCTTTCTAATGATAATAGTTCAAGGCTCTTCAAATCCCCAATCCAGTCAGGTATGGAGGTTAATTGAAGACCCTGTAAATTAAGTTCTTTGACGTTTTTTAAATTTCTTATTGCTAAAGGAAGTTGAGTAAAATGGTTATAACTAAGAGAAAAATACTCAAGGGATGGAAATTCACCAATCCAATCAGGGAGATCTCTCAATTTATTTACACTTAGATCCAAATATTTAAGCTTTTTGAGCAAATTAAGTGACTCTGGGAGATCTTTCAATTGATTTCCATAAAACCATAAATGTTCGAGATTTTTAAGTTCACTTATCCTTTCTGAAATGCTTTCAATTTTATTATTACTGAAATCTACATATTCTAGGTTTTTTAGTTCAAAAAGGATATCGGGAATAGATGCGAATGAATTGGAATCTAGATATAAATTTTTAAGCTGCTTAAATTTACCAAACCATTCAGGAAGAGTACTTAATGAATTGTCACTTAAAAAAAGTTCTTTTAGGTCAGTTAATGCATTTAAGCCTTCCACTTTATTCAAATCTCTTATATGAGTGTTTCTAAGATCTAATTTACCATTTACTATTATTCGAATGTCCTTTTCATTAATTATAAAGAAGTTATTAGCTTGCTTAGATTTAAGTTCTTGAAGTAAAGAGTCAAATTCTTCTTGGTTAAAATTTTCAAGATACCCTTCCATTATTAAATATTCCATTACAGGACTATATCCGCTTAAAAAACGTTGAGCGATTTCATCTTTAAAGATCTTTTTCGCAATTGGATCTCCTGCCTGTGTTAATTCTTTCAATAAAGGAAAAGATAGATTACTATGAAGTAAGCGTGTATCATAATTGTTTTCAGCCCAAATCTGTAAATTAGAACAATGACCCATAAATTCTTCTTCTACCGTTATTGTATGACTTTGATCCTCCTCAACTTGTGCTGCTGGACCTTTAACAATTTTATTTAGATATAAATATTTATCGTATTTTTCTGAAGCTTCGTCAATTGAATCTATTTCATCCAAAAGGTTGCTATCTTGTTTAGAAATGGTTAATGTTAGTCGAATGCATTGGATAAACCTTTTTTTTTTCACATAAATGAAAGTTTCATTGTTTTTTTCCAATTTAAGTGTGATAAAATCATTTATGATAAACTCTTTCATTGTATAAATTTATAAATTTGTTTCTTTAATATGTTTATATTATTTGTTTAAGGTGGTAGAAATACCATAAATTCTACAATTTTTATGATTAATGATAAGATGAATAATTTCTAAAGAATCTTAAATATCGTCCAGACCAATTATTATACATTACAAATGAAAAAATTAACATTTCAATATAAAGAATAATATGTGATTTAAATGGAAGGACACGTTCATTTTGAAGATTTAGATTTGGAATTCGGTTATACTTGTATGCCTGACAGACTATACTATTATACAAAAGAAGAAAATGATTTTAGAATGGAAGTACGTAAATGGTGTAAGGAAAACGTTCTACCAGTTGCAGAAAAAATTGATCGGGAAAGAAATAAAGAGTTAGCAGTTGAAGTCTTACGAAAAATGAAACCCTATTTGAGTTTTATTATTCCAGAAGAATTAGGGGGTCTTGGTAAGGGAATTTTATACCGTACGATTTTTGGTGAGGAATTAACTGCTTTTAGTTATGCTTTAGCAGGAATATTTGGGGGATCATCGGTTTTATTTGCCGGCTCTGTTAAAGAATTCGGCACCCCAGAACAAAAAAAAAGATATCTTACAGGAATAGCTGATGGAACCAAAATTGGAGCGATAGCGATCACCGAACCAACAGGTGGATCAGATGCAATAGGTGGAATGAGGTTAAGTGCTAAAAAAGAAGGAGATTATTACATATTAAATGGAGAAAAGTGTTTCATAACAAACGGGAGCGTTGCAGATTACATTTGTCTTTACTCGATAACAAATAATCAAGTAAAATCACATCAGGGAATGAGTGCATTCATCTTTGAAACCGATACTCCTGGCTTTGAAGTCGTAAAGGATTATAAGCATCTGGGACGGAGAGGAATGCCAAACTCGCATTTACGATTTAAGAATTGTAAAGTCCCGGTTGAAAATTTACTTCATAAAGAAAACGCGGGATTAGAAGTATTACTTTTTGGTCTTGATGGTGAGAGAACCTTTACTGCATCTCAATATTTGGGACTCGCGAGAAGTGCATTTGAAGTTGCATATAGATATGCTCATAAGCGTATGCAATTTGGAAAACCTCTTTATTCATTCGAAGGGATATCTTTTAAAATAAGTGAGATGTTTATGGATATTGAACTAAATAGAATAGCTATAGCACAAATAGCAAGAATGCTTGATGAAAGTCATTACTGTAGATCAACTGTGGCGGCTGTCAAAGCCAGAATCGCAGATGCTACAGTTAAAATTACCCAAGATGCAATACAAATTGTAGGCGGTCTTGGGTATACTGAAGAATATCCATTAGAAAGGTATTATAGGGATGCAAAAATAGGACAGATATCTGCTGGAACGGCCGAAATCATGAGATATTTAATTTCAAGGGAGATGATTAGAATGTGGGGCAAATAACCAAATTTAATTCTTATTTTAATAGAAATTTGATAATATAATAAAAAATTAAAAAGAAAAAAATAAAGTAACGTTGGAGTGAGAAATTATGGAAAAAAAAATTGAGTTAGCCATTAAAGATAAAATAGCGACAATAAAATTTATTGATCCAGATAATTTTAACGCGCTGAGTAGAGAAACTGCGAAACAATTATTAGAAGTGTTTGAGGATCTAAAAGATGACCCCAAGGTCAGATGCATCATACTTACAGGTACAGGTAAATCATTCTCTGCGGGAGGGAACATTAAAGAATTCAAATCCAGCATTGAAAATGGTACACCCGGTCAAAATATGGATAATTTGACCAAAGATCTTTACAAAATTGCAAAGTTTTTGCGCCTATATCCAAAACCAGTAATAGGAGCTGTGAATGGCTGGGCTGTGGGAGCAGGGATGAACTTAGCGCTTTCCTGTGATGTAATTATTGCTTCAGAAAATGCAAAATTTAGACAATCCTTTTGTAAACTTGCCTTAATTCCCGGGTTTGCCGGATCGATTTTATTAAGTCACCAGCTTACTTGGCAACAAGCTGTGGAGATGTCTTTCTTTGGAGATACCTATTCGGCAGAAGAAATGAAAAGTCTTGGATTTATTAATGAAATAGTTCCACAAGAGAAATTAGAAGAGATTTCATTAGCTTGGGCCATTAGATTTGCAAAAGGACCAACTTTAACTTATGCACGGACGAAGAAGTTATTTTTTGATTCGCTTAGCACTCCTTTTGATGAGCAACTCGAAAATGAAAGACAGATGCAAATAAAATCAGCTGAATCAGAAGATTATAAAATAGGAGTATTCGCTCTGGTTGATAAAAAAGAACCCGATTTTATTGGGAAATAACTGTTAGAGAGATTAAAAGACTCTTTAATATCTTTATATTATTTTTTTCAGGGAGATAAAATATAATAATGCTAACATTATTAGAATAAAATTAAACATGATTTAATTATTATGACAGACATCCATTTTCTCTTAACATATACATGTAATTTTGAATGTGATCATTGTTTCTTGTATTGTGGACCTAAATCAGGGGGGACATTTACGATAGAGCAAATTAAAGAGGTTTTAAATGAAGCAGCTACAATTGGAACACAAATGATCTATTTTGAAGGAGGAGAGCCATTCCTTTATTACCCAATAATGGTGGAAGGCCTTAAGATCGCACATGAAATGGGTTTTAAAACAAGAATAGTTACCAATTGTTATTGGGCAACCTCTATTGAAGACGCAGAATTATGGCTCGAGCCAATAGCAAAATTAGGAATTTCGATTCTCAGTGTGAGTGATGATTCATTTCATTTTGGAACTGAGTCAATCTTTTCAAAAAAGAAAAATCCTGCTGAGATAGCAGCTATAGCTGCAAAAAATTTAGGCATTCAAAATCTCCCCCTTTGTGTTAAAGAACCTACTGTTGAGGAAGTTATTAATAAGGAGCAAGATATTTTGTTTAAAGGGCGTGCTGTAGAAAAATTAATTGAAGGTATGCCAAAAAGACATTGGGAAGATCTTACAAAATGTCCTTATGAGAACTTGAAAAATCCAACAAGAGTTCATATTGATTCGTTCGGAAATGTTCATATTTGCCAGGGTTTGAGCATAGGGAATATGTGGGAAACTCCTTTAGCAAAATTAATAAATAACTATGACGTAGAGACCCATCCTATATGTGGACATTTATATCAGGGTGGACCAGCTCAATTAGCGATGGTTTATAATATTGAGCATGAGAATGAATACGTCGATGAGTGTCATTTTTGTTATTTCATGAGATTAGCATTACTTGATAAATTTTCAGAATATCTTTCGCCCAAACAGGTATATGGATTACAATAAGAAGATTATATCTCTTAACATATTATAGAAATAGTTAATTTATTTACTTAATTTTTATCTCCTAAATCATACAACTCTTATTCAACATTGATGTTAGATAAAATAAAGATACAAAACATTTTGATATGTGGAGTAGGGGGTGTTGGAGGATATTTCGGGGGTATTTTAGCTAATAAAATAAACCGATTAGCAAAAAATGAATACAAAACATATTTTTTAGCTCGAGGACCACATTTAAATATGATTAAGAAAGAGGGTCTTCAACTCCATACTTCTGAGGGTGAAGAATTAATCTGTAGACCGAATTTAGCTTCAGATAATATTAATGATTTTCCAGTACCAGATTTGTGCTTAATTTGTGTGAAAGGTTATGATCTAGACGATTTAATAAAGAAATTAAACAAGAAATTAACAGAAAATACAATAATTATACCATTGATGAATGGAATTGATATTTATGAAAGGATTAGGAGAAATCTACATAAGTGCATTGTCCTCCCTTCATGTGTATACATTGGATCTCATGTTGACGAACCAGGTTTAGTAATTCAAACCGGTAATCCCGGTTTCTTCAATTGTGGATATGATCCTAAGTATCCTAGTGTTAAACCTCGGAATATTCTTGATTTCTTTAAGGATTTTAATATATTAGTGAATTGGCGTGATAATCCTTTTCCAGCTATCTGGGAAAAATATATTTTAGTAGCATCGTTTGCTCTGGTTTCCGCACATACAGGCCAAACAATGGGAGGAATTATTTATGATAAGGACTCCCTCGAAATGTTAAGAAAAATAATGAAAGAGATAATAATGATTGCTGAAAAAAAAGATATTAAATTTGCAGATAATATCATAGACAATATAATTGAGTTTTGTAAGGATTACCCTGATGTGACACCCTCATATGCTCGAGATATTGAAAAAAAGAGAAATAATGAAGGAGATCTATTTGGGGGTACTATTATTAGATTAGGAAAAGAATATGGGATTCCTACTCCCATGACTAATTTACTTTATAAGGATGTATGACTTTGATTTTCAATTGTATCTAGATATTTTGGTGATTGACGTACTTTTGATGCTTGCTCAAAGGCATATGCCAATTTAAAAAGAACTGGTTCTTGCAACATTCCAGCAAAAAATGAAATGCCAACTGGAAGTCCAAAAATATATCCAGCAGGAACTGTTATGTTTGGATACCCTGCAACAGCAGCTGGTGAAGAACTTTCACCTGTGGAACGATCCCCCTTTTTATAATCAATAAGCCATGCTGGCCCTCCGCTTGGAGCAATGATAGCATCTAGCTGATTTTCTTGCATAACCTTATCAATACCATCCTCGCGAGCAAGTTTTTGACATTTTTCTAAAGCAGTTTTATATTCTTCACTCGAGAGAGGTCCCTTTTCTTCTGCCAATTTGAATATTTCTTGTCCAAAATAAGGCATGACTTTTTCTTTATTTTGGTTGTTATAGTGGATTAAGTCATTCAAAGTTTGAGGGAAATCATCTGGAATATAATTTTTTAGAAATTCATTCAGATCATGTTTGAAATCATACAGAAGAACTTGGTATTCAGGATATCTTAGAGCTTGCGCCTAGATTTTGCATTTTCTCAATAAATTTTACCATTACTTGATGTACGTGTTCATTTTTACCAAAAAAGTTGCGAGCAACACCAATTCTTGCGTCTTGCAATCCATTAGCATCTAAGAATTCCGTATAATCGGATGGAATCTCATTGCTATTCTTTATAGAGCAATGTTCTTCTGGATCCACATCTACTAATATACTTAATAAAATAGCTGCATCTTCAACTGTTCTTGCCATTGGACCCGCAGTATCTAGGTTATGTGATACTGGAATTATTCCGGTTCGACTAACCAAACCAATTGAGGGTTTTATTCCAACTATAGAATTTGCATGCGAAGGACATATAATTGATCCATCAGTTTCGGTACCAATTGATCCTACACATAAATTTGCTGCTACAGCCACAGCTGAGCCAGAACTAGAACCCCCTGGATTACGATCAAGAACATATGGATTTAAAGTCTGTCCTCCACGACTACTCCAACCACTGGTAGAACGAGTGGATCTAAAATTTGCCCATTCACTTAGGTTTGTTTTACCTAAGATTATTGCTCCAGCTTCCCTCAATCTATGGACAATAAATGCATCTCGTGTAGCTTTATAACCTTCAAGAGCTAATGATCCTGCTGTAGTCATCATTTTATCTGAAGTAGTTATATTGTCTTTGATTAAGACAGGAACGCCATGTAATGGACTACGATTCTTTTTATTTTTCCTCTCTTCATCTAAAGACTCTGCTATTCGTAAGGCATCAGGATTTAGTTCAATTATCGAATTGATTTTTGGACCTTTTTTATCGATTTTATTAATTCTTTCTAGGTATTTTTTTGTAAGTAATTTTGCTGTAAGCTTCCCTACTTCTATTAACTTCTGAATTTCAGAGATGCTATATTCTTTCATTTGTAATTTTCCTCTTTTTTTTGAAATAATAGATGGTATTTATTATTAACTACCAATATTAAGTTTTTTAGCAATAACTATAATTTTTACAACATTTTATAATTAAAAATGCGTTTTATTGCTTCCATCCTAGATTCTCCTTCTAGTGTATTTAATGTACTCACGAATATAGCCTGATGTGGACAGGCTTTAATACATTGAGGTTCCTTTCCTTCGTTATTAATAAACTGCTCTTTCATTCCTTTACAAAGATCACATGAAATTGCCCACTCTAATTCAACCCGCTTACGACTTCCAATGATCTTATTTTTTAAAGGAATATAGTTCCTCTCATGGACAAATGAACAAACTGTCATACATGATTCACAATCCACACATCTATCAGGATTGACAACAATAACTTGATGTTCTTTCGGTGTACTATTCATGCATATAATCAAATTGAATTTAATAATATTTATCTTTAAAAATTTCGTAAATAACTCTATATTCGAAACTGTTTTCTTTTAACAACTCTAAGAACTCTGATTTATTTAACCTTTTCTGAGTAAAATTTTCTTTCCAAAAGCCTTGACCAAAGATTAGTAAACAGAAATGGTCATGAGTAATTCTTACTGTATTAACACCAATTTTTATAATTATCTTTAATTGTCTGCATCTTTCACGCTAAATTTTTTAATTTTTAATATATTTTATTGCTTTTGCTTTCTATTTTATATCTCCAAAATTTTTTTAATGGATAGAAGTTTTATAGTTTTCATGAAGAAAGTACAAATTGAAAAATCAATAACACCAATAGTTTCTCCTGCTGTTGTGATATCGGTTGGAAAATGGGATGAGGCTAATCTCATAACTCTTGCTTGGGTTGCCCGTGTAGTCTCCAATCCCCCTATAATGTCTATCAGTATAAGACCCTCTAGGCACTCGTTTTCTCTTATTGAAAAACTAGAAGAATTCGTAATAAACGTACCGAGTACTGATAACATTCAGCAAATGGATTATTGTGGAACAAGAACTGGTAGAGAAGTAAACAAATGGGAAGAATTAAATCTAACTAAAGAAAAATCAACTCAAGTAGAAGTTCCACTCATCGCAGAATTTCCAATTAATATTGAATGCAAAGTGATAAATAAACTTACTCATGGGACTCATAAGATTTACCTAGGTGAAGTTTTAGCTGTACACGTTGATGAGAGTCTGATTAAAAATAATCGCCTAGATCCTTCAAAGCAAAATCAGATCGTATACGTGTCAGGGAATTATTATGGATTAATTAAGGACCCGCTCGAAAGGCATGGATTTTCTTTAAAAAGCTAGATTATAACAACAATGCGATGTATATTTAAAACTATATAATACTTAAATTTTAAATTAGTCCTCTATATGACATATTTAAAAAGTATAAGTAATCTGTGATACCATGGCAAATAAATCAAATACAAAATTCGCCCCTGCTGAGAGAGCAAATAGAGAAGAAATTGAAAGACAAATCGCTATCTTTCGGGATAACGCAATTTTAAATGAGTTCTTGAATAAAGTGGCTACGGTTTTCGTTATTATTAATAAGTATAGACAAATTGTATATATGAATAATGGAGCATTGGAGTTCACCGGTTTAGGCGATATTACTTCCATCATAGGGGAAAGACCAGGTGAAACAATAGGATGTATACATTCCAAAGAAGAGGCTGGAGGTTGTGGTACTACTGAATCTTGTACGTATTGTGGGGTAATACTCGCAGTTCTTGAGAGTCAAAAAGGTAAACTTTCAATAAAAGAAGCTCGATTAATTCTTGGAAGCGATGAAAAAGCATATGATTTGCGTATATGGGCTTCACCTTTTGTAATAAATAATGAGGATTTTACGGCAGTAACGCTTCAAGATATTCAAAATGAGAAATGGCGATCGTTCTTAGAACAGAAATTTTTTCATGATATCCTCAATACCGCAACAGGTTTGCAAGGAACGATTAATTTATTAATCAACTATAAAGAAAAAGTTAATACCGATGAATTAATGGGTCGTGTTCAAAGTATTACTAAAAATCTAATCGAAGAAATACAATCTCAACAGTTATTAATTGCTGCCGAAAACGATATCTTAGAGATATCCCCTAGTATTTTTAACTCTATTGAATTATTAAATAATGTTGTAATGACATACGAAAATCATGATTCAACAAAAGGAATGATACTTAGGATCACTCAGGATTCAAAAAATGTTGAAATTAATTCTGATCAAACTCTACTTAGACGAATATTGGGAAATATGATAAAAAATGCTATTGAAGCTGTTCCTGAAAATAGCACTATAACACTAGGTTGTAAGGTAGAAGGTGAAAAAATAAATTATTGGGTACATAATCCTGGATTTATTCCTCGAAACATTCAATTACAAATCTTTAACCGCTCTTTCTCAACTAAAGGTCATGGGAGAGGATTAGGAACTTATAGTATGAAGTTATTAAGTTCCTTTTTAAACGGTAAAGTAACTTTTACTACTTCAGAGGAAAATGGAACAACATTCAATATTACTATTCCTATTAATATAAATAAAAGGAAATAGTAGAGAATTACGCGCTCTTTCCTTCCATTTGCTGATTAATATTAATTTTTAATATTCTTTATGATTGACAGTAAAAATATAAGCTATTTTATCTTTTAACTATATATTCAATAAGATTCCAAATAATGAGGCTTAAAAATGGCTAATAAAATTCTCATTGTTCATTATTCCCTTACTGGAAATACAAAATTTATTGCAGAAACTATACAAGAAATATTGAAAGCAGATATACAAGAAATTAAACCGAAAAAAGACGTTAAACCTAAAGGAGCAATGAAATATTTTTGGGGGGGTTATAAAGCAACAATGAAGAAAAAACCTTCCTTGGAACCTATTGAGAAAGATGCTAAAGACTATGATGTTGTAATTATTGGGACGCCCGTGTGGGCATGGACAATCGCTCCGCCTATGCGAACTTTTCTCACTCAATATGATCTTTCCAATAAAAAGTTAGGTTTTTGGTGCTGTCATGCCGGAAGTCCTGGAGGTACTTTAAGAATAATGGAAAAATGTGCCCCAGATTCTGATGTACTAGGAAAAATAAAATTCACTGATCCATTAAAAAAAAATACAGATGAAGAGAAAACCAGGGCAATTGATTGGGCAAATGAAATTTTAATTAAGATTGGACCGTAAAAATATGGTAAAACAAAAATATGGAACCTATGAACATTTCTGTTTAATAGTCTTTGCTCAAGGCAACTGGAGTGAGAAAGAAAGGCAGAGTGTTCGAAAACTTCTAGGAGATAAACATAATGAAAAAAAAGATTCTCCATATCCTCTATTTACTAAGTTAGTTCACCGAGATAAGATGCCAAAATATGCAGATTGCAAATTATGCGAGCCCATTTATGACTTGCTTATGGAATTGAAGGGATCAAATGATGGTATTATATATCAAGGACATCACTATCTTATTCCAGAAGATGATATGGAGGACATTAAAGATTTAGCAGATCTAATTCTTGGCGACAACAAAGTGAAAAAATTTTATTTATTATACTTTGATTCCTTTCACGAAATTAAAAAAACTATAATCCCAACTATAAACCTAAATGAGTTAAAAGAGAAAATATCTACAAAAAAATGTAAAATCGAAGTATTTAAGGAGATAGTTGATGAAAATAAGTTCCAACCTAGAATTATTTACGAAGTATCAAAATATTAAGTAATTAAAGGTATTATTAAAAATCCTTGAATTCCATTTCAATTAACTTTTCAGTTATTTGCCACAATTTCACTTGAAGTTCTTTATTGTAGGTTATATCTTTTGAGGGTTGGATTCTCTTCATATCAAGAAACTAAAAAATCTGAAATTAATTAAACTATTTTGCAGAATTTTGATAACAACCCTCCATAATAAATGAATAAATTATGAAATATATTATATATCAACGAAACTGTAAAGAGAATTAACTAAAAAGTTTTAATAACACTAATCTTTTAGTAATTTATCGTTGTAAATTAAACAAGGTGTATTAATTATTGTCATCATCAATATTTAGAGCAGATTTATTTGCTAAACTCAAAATTTTTAATTATGATTTTAAAAATTCAAGTGAAAAATTGTTTAATATTTTAGGTGGTTCATCCACTTTAAGTAATGTCCATATGACAAAAGTAAGAAAGGATAAAGAAACGCATGGTAAAATTACCATTGAAGAGTGGTATGAAATTACCGGATCGATTGATGTTCCTGAAGGAGGTAAAGCCTTCTGGGTTCTTTCAAAAAAGAGCTCAGATAAAGAACCTTTTAATTTCTTTATGCGTCTTGATCGTAACATATCAGCTGAGAACTATGAGGATGCTCAAAAAAAGGTTTTGAATTGGGCAGATACCGAACTTATTAACCCTATTGATAAAGATTTTTCTGTTGAAGAAAAAGTAATTTGCTCGCCAGTGGAATTAAGTAGTATTGCAAAAAAAATGAGGGGATCTCTGTGACATTTGAAATTATTGATACAGATATTTTAATTATAGGCGCGGGAGGAGCAGGATGCCGGGCGGCAATTGCTGCTTCAGATTCCAATCTAGAGGTCACCATCATTACAAAGGATATTCTAGGTAAGGCCCATACTGTAATGGCGGAGGGTGGAATCAACGCAGCTTTAGCAAATTTGGATCCTATCGATTCATCAGAAATACATGCGAACGACACATGTAATGCTGGAGCATATCTTAATAATCAATATTTGGCAGAAATTCTTTCTGTAGATTCTCCACAACGAGTATATGATTTAGAAAATTTTGGAGCAATTTTTTCTCGGACTCCAGATGGATTGATTATGCAACGACCTTTTGGTCATCAGACTTATCGTCGTACATGCTATGCAGGTGATAGGACTGGACATGAAGTTATGCACACTTTAACTCAAGAACTGAGAAGACGTGAAATAAATATCATAGACGAAGTATTTGCTACTTCTCTTTTACGAGACAATAGCCATATTGCTGGAGTTACAGTTGTAGATATTCGAACTGGGAATTTTAAAATATTTCGAGCGCCATCAATTGTTATGGCAGCTGGCGGGGCAGGTCGAATTTATCATATCACAACAAATGCACAGGCTGATGTTGGGAGTGGTTATGCAATGGCGTATAAATGCGGTGTAGAATTAATTGATATGGAACAAATACAGTTCCATCCCACAGGTACTGCAATACCTCCTGCGGCAAGAGGTAGATTGGTAACAGAAGGAGTTCGAGGTGAAGGTGGAATACTATTAAATAAACTCGGAGAGCGCTTTATGAAAAATTATAATCCGCGCCTTATGGAACTAGCCGGTCGAGATGAAGTTGCCAGAGCTGTTGCAACCGAAATTCGTGAGGGGCGAGGAACGGAAAATGATGCTGTATACCTAGATCTCTCATTTTTACCGTCTAAGATTATTGAAGACAGACTTCCCACAATGTTGGAAGATTTTCTGGATATTGGTATTGACATTAGAAAAGAACCAATGGAAGTAACCCCAACCACACATCATGTTATGGGGGGATTAAAAATAGATCAATTAACGAAAACGAACATTAAGGGGCTTTTCGCAGCAGGGGAGGTAGCTGGTGGTGTCCATGGCGGAAATCGGCTTGGAGGAAACGCACTTGCTGCAGGTCAAGTATTTGGAAAAATTGCAGGAAGTTCTGCCTCTGATTTTGCGGCAAAAGCGTCTTTTCCAAAATTAGATAGAAATATTATAGAAAAAGAATACTCACGTGTAATAGCTCCTTTAGAAAGAAAAGAAGGTGTTAGCTCATCTACTCAAAAAATTGATCTTCAAAAAATTATGTGGGATAAGGCTGGAATAGTAAGAAATGATCAAGGTCTAAATGAAGCACTACAATTCATTAAAAATCAACAAGAAATAGCAAACTCTAAACTTTTTGTGAATAATAAGGCAACCAGATATAACACTGAATGGATCAGTGCTTTAGAATTGCATGATATGTTAATTGTCGCTGAAATGATTGTGCGCTCAGCAATAATTCGTAGAGAATCCCGAGGTGCTCATTACCGCTCCGATTACCCAAGTCTCAACAATGAAGAGTATTTCGCAAATTTTGTGATAAAACAACATAATAACCAGATGATTTTAGAAAAAATACCTGTTATTATAACAAAATGGATTCCCCCATGGAAGGGAAATCCAAACTCAGGAGGTTAGAAAATTGACAAATAAAGAAACTGTTCAGTTTAGAATATATCGTTATAATCCTGATTTAGATGATGAGCCTACTTTCGTAACCTATGATGTACCTTATATAGATCGTCAAGGCGTTTTGGATGCCTTGCATTATGTATTCCAGAATCTTGATTCATCATTAGCCTATCGCTGGAACTGTAGAACGGGACAATGCGGATCATGTGCAATAAATATAAATGGGGTGCCAGGGCTCGCTTGCCGTACCGTAGTTGATCCATCAAAAATCTATATTTTAGAACCTCTTCCTAATTTTCCAGTAATACGTGATCTTGTAGTTGATTTAGGACCGGGTTTTGATCGTCTAAAAAAGTTACGACCATTTTTAGAAAGAACTTCTGCTCCAGAACGCCCTGAAAACTTAACTCGGGAGCAAGTTTCTACTGCTATGGAATTAAGATCTTGTATTGAATGTTTTGCTTGTTATGCTGCATGTCCAGCAGTAGCATCCGCAAAACAAGAATATGCTGGACCAATAGCAATGCGTGAATTGGCTAGTTTAGAATTAGATCCAAGAGATCAAGGTGATCGTGTTCAACTAGCTATATCCAGCGGAGTTTATGATTGTACAAGTTGCGGACTCTGTAAAGATGTTTGTATTCCCAAACATATCGATACACGTCGAAATGCCGTTGAATGCTTACGCGCATTAGCTGTTGATCGAGATATGGGCCCCTTAGAAGGTCATATGGGCTTTATCAATCAAATAAAGAGTTCCGGTTATGCCGTTAGTGTCAATGATACACCTTTTACTGAACAAGTACCCGCAATTATAGAAGTAGATGATCCTGTAGATGAAGTGCTCTTTTTTCCAGGATGTCTAATAAATTTAAGACTTCAACAAATTGGACATAATGTTGTGGAAGTGTTAAAACGAAATCGAGTTCGAGTACACATTCCAAAAGATTTTGTTTGCTGTACAAGTGTAGCTTTTAGAACAGGAGCACGTGCAATTGCATATGAGATGGTATTAAAAAATGTAAACTACTTTAAAGAACTGGGAGTGAAAAAAGTAGTTAGTCTTTGCCCTGGATGCATGTCTACCATAAAACAGGATTGGCCAGTCGTATTACATGAATCAGAAGAACCACCCTATGAGTTTGAACCCTTTGATATAAATGAATATTTAGTAAAAGAAATAGGAATAGAACAATTTAATAAACAAGATTTAAAACCCCTCCCAATAAAAGTTACCTATCATGATCCCTGCCACTTAAATCGTCATCAAGGAATTAGTGAAGAACCTCGTAAATTACTAAGAATAATACCAGGTTTAGAATTTATCGATGTTGAGGGAAGTGATCGCTGTTGTGGAGCAGGCGGAGGTGTTAGAGCTGGATGTCGAGAACTCTCCCAAAATATTGCAGATATTAAAATAAATATCCTAAATGAACCTAATCCCGATGTAATTGCAACTTCGTGCTCTTTTTGTTTTCTTCAACTATCAGATGCCGTCAAAGATGCAGGGTTAAATAAAAGAGTTATGAATGTTATTGATTTACTGGCAACCTCCTATCGCGGGGAGAGTTTGAATTAATAAATTGCGTTGCTAAAATTTTAATAACATTTATTAAATTATTACCTTACAAATTCTTCTTTTTATAGATTTTTCTATTGATGTAGATATAGATGAAGCTTAGTAAAAGAGTTAGAACCATCAAGATTATAATATTTATGAATAAGCGTAAAATGGAGATTGAACTTACGTTAAAAAAGGGGTAAGGATAAAACCCTGTAAAATAACCTCTAATTAATGTGTAAATTAAGTAAAAAAGTTGATAAACACACCAGTAGATAATATATTTCCACTCATATTTAAAATTTGTTTCAGTAATTAGCCAATCAATGATAAAGGCGATGGGGAGAAAATAATGGCTAACAAAATTAGTATATAAAGCAAGTCCTGTTGGATGATAATATGGTGCTATTACTGTAGCAAATATTATAAGGGTAAAAGTTATATATAACGTTATTGCTCCACGCACAGGAGATGCAAGAAATTTAGGTCTAATATCTCTATTTTTGTAAAATAATGCTAATGTGAGCCATAAGACCACCATTAAATTAGATTGGAAAGTATAATAACTGACGGAATTGGAAAATGAAATAAATACATTTCCACCACCAGTTATGATTAATAAGAATCTAATAAAAATGAAACTCCATCCAACAACACAAAGAATAATTCGATATATTGTGATCTCTGTGTCTCTTAAATTAGAATTTGTAGTACTCATTTTTTTTTGGTTTTTTTAGTTTTATTTTAGAATATGAATTATTCAAGAAAAATGTTATATGTAGTTGTTTCAAATTTAATTTTAATTACTCCTTACTAAATTTTAGGGTTCCTTGAGGGAAGGGAGTTGGAAAATGTCAAAATTTATTATGCTTGCAAGACTAAATTAATAGTTTCTACTTGAACAAAAAATTTATTTATTAAATGGTAATAAAATTGGCAAAAGGCGTGGTAAAATTTTTTAACAGCCAAAAAGGCTATGGATTCATAACTCCAGAGGATGGAACTGGGGATGTATTTGTCCATATGTCTGCAATTATTGCAGATAGTGATGAACAGAAGATATTAAATCAGTATGATGAAATAACATACGAGATTGTTGAAGGAAAGAAAGGTCCGCAAGCAAGCGAAGTTGTCGTGACTAAAAAAGCACCTCCACAACCTCGAACAACTTATCAATCTAGAGGAGGGGGAGGGGGAGGCGGAGGAGGTACTAGAAGTAGTAATTATTCCGGAGGTTATAGTAGGGGCAGAGGCGGTGGAAAGAAGCATGGCGGAAAGAGACGTGGTGGAAAGGGTCGCGGTGGATATAAAGGTCCTAAAAAAGACGTAGAATTTGAAAGAAGTACTAAGTTTTAATTCTGATTATTCGCTCAATAATCAAGATGTACCTTTAAATCTATTTAAAGTTAAAATCTGTTGTTAAAAAGAATTAGATTTATAATAAAAATTGTTTAAGGCTAATTCATTATTAATTTTATTAATTTCTTCTTTTATATCATTCCAAGGATTAAACTCAATCAATTTGATTGTCAAATTTTTCCGCTTTATTTCCTTTATAATTTCACTCATGAAATATCCAGTACCATCCTCACATAAATTTTGAATTATGAATTTCATTTTATCAAATTCAGGATTAATAAAATCACTTAATTTTAATCTAATGTAAAAGAATATAGAATTTATTCAAATAATCTTTGTTGGTAGAAATCTAGGTAAATTTTTTTTATAGTTTACTTAAGATTAAATTATGAATTTTGAAAATTTAATATATGAAGAGAGAGAAAAAACAACAGCCTTTATAACACTTAATCGTCCTGAGGTTAAAAATGCTTTAAGCATGCAACTCTCGGATGAGTTAGTTTCAGCAATAGAAATTGTTAGAAAATCTAGAAAGCTTAAATTTTTAGTTATTAAGGGGGCAGGGAATAATTTTTGCGTTGGTGACGATATTACTGAAATGCCGAGGTGGGGGGATGCAAACGACATAACCCGGCGTGCTAGGTATTATCAAAATATGGCTAATCAATTAGAAGAGTTAGATAAAATTACAATTGCAGCTGTAGATGGATATGCGGTCGGTGGAGGGCTAGAAATAACCATGGTGGTTGATTTCGTTATAGCGACTGAGCGTTCAAAATGGGGTATGCCCGAAGTAGATGTTGGAATAACACCTGGATGGGGCGGTACAACACGATTAGCTCGACTTATTGGTCGAAGGAGAGCAAAAGAAATAAATCTTCTTGGTGCGCTTCATTCCGGTAAAAAAGCCGTCGAATGGAATTTGTGGAATAGACTTGTTCCGAATCACGAACTTGACAACGAGGTGGGAAAGCTATTGGAAGTACTTAAATCAAAAAATCAGCAAGGCATGCGTCAGTTAAAATTTATTATTAATCGTGGAGTTGAATGTGATTTATACACTGCTCAAGGTTTTGAAGTTATGTCAGCTGGCTTAACTGGAGCCGTAAATGGAATGTGGAAAATCAGAGACGCTGATCAAGGAAAAGGAGTTATTGGTTTTTCTCGTAAAGATGGGTTATGGCAAACTAGAAGGCGATTAGCAAAAGACTTTTGGGTTGATTAATTAAAAAAAAGTTTGAATTTGAATTATAGAACGCACTGTAGAGGCTCATAGCTATTACAAAAAAAGTTATTTAGAAGGAAAAGTAGTTATACCAATCAAAAATTAATATAATAAACATAATTCAAATTCCCATTTACATATTTTTCTCATTCCATAGTAAATATGAAGGAATTCAAAATAAATGATTATATTTCATTACGACTGGAAAAGGACAAGACAAATGTCTATATCAATAATGAAAAAATAATCCAGTGCAAATATTTACTTTTACAAAATCCTGATGATAATTCTATTGTTAATGATGAGGATTTTTCATCAATTGACAGATTAGCTGAAAAATTGGATAAAACATTAGAATTAAATGATTCCATCAATACTCATGTTTACCAGATCAGTCCTGAAGTAGAGTTTTGGGCACATTGCTCTAATATTCAAGCCTGGACAGAGAATAATTATGACACTCACATGCTTCATGCAAACTTATCTTTCCCGTTATTGAAAAAGTTAACAACTGCAGGAGATCCTGTAGCGAAAGAGGTTTTTAAGATTGAGATACGTAGAAGGTTTAAGAGTGGAGATTTAAAAGTGATGACTTTTTTGCTTAAAGAAGGTTACTTAGATTATTTTGGATGGGATGAATATGACTTACTTTTTGAGGATATTGATTATAATACACGAAAGGAATTGCAAAAAAAAGTAAAAGAAGCAAAAAAAATACCGTTGGACACATTTATAATTGAACCTGAAGAGAAATAAATTTTACATTAATCATCTTCAGGCCAACAATAGAGCCCACCTGACTTAGACATTATCTTTATTGCCAGTTTAGCATCAAACAGATTTTTTTTTAAAATTTCTCCCCAAAGTTCTTGAGCCCCATCGGCTTCAAGAGGAATAAGATAACTTTCCTCTCTCTTGTTAGTAAAAATATATAGTTCATCAGGTTCTAAAAAATCACCTAGATGATAACAAGTTCGAATTATATCCTCCCATTGTAATTTATCATTCCATCCTTCTTGGTCGGGAGGATCAACGTTCCGATAGATATACTCTTCATTAAAGGATACATGATACCAAGTGTCTAAACTCATATATATCACGATTACATGTTAGTTTAAGTTTTCAAACATGAAATACAATACATTATTATTTATTGAGGATTTAAAAAACGAATTAACAAACGTGATACCTCCGGAGTCATTATTTAGAGGGAAATTAACAGATGAACTATTAGGCACTGTTTTAGGTCAATCAAAGAATCATATCAGGAAAAAAAGGTATCAAATAAGAAATAATCCAGATTATTTAATTCCTTTAGATGTTTAAAGACAATATATTGACAATCTAATTTGTTGTTATGGAAATAAGGCTCAAAAAGCAATTAATTTAATAAAAAGATATAATAAATTAAATAATGTACCAGTAGCTATATATGGAGTACATAGATTTCATCCAAGATTGAAAATTGATTATTTTAAAAGAATTAATTCTAAAGAAAAGGCTTATTGGCTTGGTTGGCTATACGCTGAGGGTTGGTTGTCTAGACATGGAAATTTTATAAGATTTGGAGTTGAATTACATAAAGAAGATCAGGAAGATTTGCTGATTAAATTCAGTAATACAATAAAATTCAATTTAGAGTATATCGATGATGAAATTAGAAGGGATGGTGAATTAACTGAGTATGTAAGAATTAGATTCGTTAGTGATGATTTTGCTCAGTATTTGATCAACCATGGTTTTATAGTGGGAAAAGAAAAATCCAGAAATATTGAATTGCCTTATTTGGATACTAGAGAACTATATTTAGCATTTCTCTTAGGTTATTATGATGGAGATGGTAAAGTTGGAACAACAATTATAACAAGTGGTAGTATTAAATTTATTCAACAAATCAAACAACACTTCAACATTCCATATAAGATATAGCGTACAGATAGCGAATGGGGCGGAGTTGGATTTAATATTTATTTAGGAATGGAATTGATGCGAGAAATGTTACCAAATTATAAAAACAGCTTATTAAGAAAAAGATCTCATTTTGAATAATATAAAAGAAATAAAAAAAATTATTAAGAAAATATAATTAGTTTTTGATTAATTCATCCCTCATCTTTTCATAATAGTCTAAGGATTCTGGATTTCTTAACGCGCCTCGGTTTGCCACAGACATTCCGTGAATAATTTTAGTTACAGCAATTTCAACCTTCTTATTACTGAAGGTATAGGGGATTCCATCCTCAGGGGCTTGGAAGATTAAACGTGGAATATGTCTTGGAGATGTTTTTTCTCGTAGAGTCTGTTTGATCTTAATTTTAATGTCATCGTTTAATTCAAATCCTTCATTAAGTAGTACAAACATGATTATACGGATATCTCCTTCCCACTTCTGGCCGATAACTAACGAATCCGATATTTCCGGCAATTGTTCAATCACATTATAAATTTCTGCCGTTCCAATTCGGACTCCTGATGGTTTAAGAACAGCATCAGATCTTCCCCAGAAAGTAATTCCACCAGTATCACTGTGAATTACGATGTAATCTCCATGTCTCCAAACATTCTTACCTATATCTTTAAAGTAATCAAAATAGGCTGCTTTATATTTGGTCATATTATCATCATCGCCCCAGAAATGGGTTGGCATTGAAGGTGAAGGTGCCTCACACACTAATTCTGCTTGTGCGTCTTCAATTGGCTCAGCATTACCAGAATATGATTCCACTTTCATTGCCAATGCTCGGCCTTGCACTTCGCCAGAATACACAGGTAGAATTGGAATAGCCCCTGCGAAACATCCATTGATGTCGGTTCCACCGCTAATTGAATTGAAAAAAAGATCTTTCTTGATTTCTCGGTACACGTATTCAAATCCTTCCGGAGAGAGGGTAGATGCTGTTTGTGATATTTCCCTCAATGCATTTAGATCAAATTTTTCGGCTGGCTTCACACCAAGACCCATTAAATAATGAATATATGCAGCACTAGTGCCAAATATCGATATTTTATGTTTTTCTATTAATTCAAAAAATCTTAACGGATCTGGGTATAGCGGATTTCCGTCATACAAGAATATTGTTGCGCCCACTGCTAATGAACTGATAAGCCAGTTCCACATTTTGGCTGGTATAAGGAATACTTAAACCATCATCCATGAGGGCGCGGTAATATAATTGATTACATCGCTTCTTTTACAATCAGAATTGAGAATAAGCTCTTTTAAATGGTTGATTAAAACACCACCAGCGCTTTGTACCATGCATTTAGGTTTCCCAGTCGTGCCAGAGGAGAACATAATGTATATAGGATGATCAAACGGTAATTGTTCAAACTCAATGTCTAGATCTTCTTCTTTGGAAATAAAGTCTTCCCAGTTAACCGCTTTAGGAATGCTACTAACATCCACTTTGCCATCCGAAATATAAGAAACTACAATTACTTTTTCAATAGAAGGGATTGCATTAACTACTTCTTTAATATTTTCACTAATATCAAAGACTTTATCACGGTAAAAATAACCATCTACAGTAAAGAGCACTTTTGGTTTAATTTGACCAAACCTGTCAATGACAGCACTTGGTTGAAGTTCTGCTCCACAAGATGCCCATGTTGCACCAATGGCAGCTGCAGAGAGCATTGCAATAGGCGTTTCCATTAAATTTGGAATATAAGATACGACTCTATCACCTACCTTCACCCCCATTTCTTTAAGAGATTTTGATAAACGAGCAACCGTTTTGTTCAATTCCACATAAGTCATATGTTTTGTTATCTTAGTTTCACCTTGAAAGATGAAAGCAAGTTGGTCGTCTTTATACTTCAATAAATTTTCAGCAAAATTTAGCATTGAACCCGGAAACCATTTTGTACCAGGAAAGACATCAATATCTTCAACGACTTTATCATACGGTTTGGAAGCAATTATCCCCGAGAATTTCCACATTGCTGCCCAAAAATCTGGTATCTTATCAACTGACCATCTATATAATTCCTTTCCAGTTTTAATGACTAGTCCATACTCTTTATTAATAAATTCAATAAAGCGGGTAACCTCGGCATTTTTTATCCATTCCTTAGAAGGCTCCCATAACTTTTTTCTTACATCACTCATCGTAAATTTCACTTCATTTGGAATTATTTAAAATTTGTTTTTTTAAATATTGAATATTTCTAAATACGACTCTTTTTTTATTAAGTTTTATCAATTTGGAAAATAAAACTTACAGCTTAAAAATACACCAATATTTTGAAATCCTTATTCTGCCGAAATATGGTATCTATTAAATATTAATTAATGATTTATCTAGTAAATTGAAATAGATTTAATTAATAAAAAAGATCTGAGGTAGTATTAAATGAATAACGATATATGGTTTGGTTACCATGTCCCTTCTGAGGGACTTAATTTTGAAACGATGAAAAATATATGCTTGACTGCTGAAGGAGTAGGGATCGATCTTTTCACAACAACGGATCATTTTATGAATATGATGAATCCGATGGGTAAGGAAAATCATCCTCTTGAATGTTGGACTCTACTAGCAGGTCTTGCGGCTGTGACTAAAAAAATTCGGTTAGGACCATTAGTATCTTGTTATGGATATAGAGCACCAACTCTTCTGGCAAAAATAGCAACAAGTGTAGATATCATAAGTAATGGAAGATTAGTGATGGGTCTTGGAGCGGGATGGCATGAAGCGGAATTTAAAGGATTTTATGGAAAATTCCCTCCTACAAAAGAACGAATACAAGGTTTTGAAGATACATTGGCTATCGTCCATTCTATGTTCCGTAATGAATATACTTCATACAATGGAAAAATATTCACTATTGAAAATGTTTTAAACAGCCCGTTTCCAATCCAAAAAGAAGTGCCTATGATGGCTGGAGTATTTGGTGATATAACGATCCGTATTGCAACACGCTATGCTGATATCATTCACTGTCTTTTTGATCCTCCACCAAAAATCGTGGAGAAGCGGAAACTTCAAATAATCGAAGGATGTAAAAAAACTGACAGAAATCCAGAAGATATACGGGTCGCTTCAGGATACACACTTTGGCTCAATCCATCGAAAGAAGAAATATCTAGACGCGTTATGAGGTTAAAAATGATGGGTAGATTATCCACAAAAGAAGCAAAAGAAATCGTTAATAGCGCTCCTTCAACACCAGAGGCTCACATTGAAGCAATTAAAGAGCTAATCAATAATGGAGTGGGGCTTTTTACATTTATGGGGTCTATTGAAAACTTAAAAATATTTGGAGATAAAGTTATATCAAAAATAAAATAATACAAATTAAAAAAATTATTATCTGTTTTTTATTTCTTTACGGACGATTACGACAATTTTTTCACCGATAGCGTCAATTTTACAGTTGAAGACACGACCAATCCTGTTATAACCGTTAGCCCTAATGATTTCGCTGTAGAATATGGATATACGGGGCAGAACCTATCGTGGACGGCGA
>SDBT01003639.1_pt1 | contig 26520 bp, 25 predicted proteins | sample 2277101 | NCBI WGS metagenome assembly SDBT01 (sample SAMN10404973, study PRJNA504765) | marine sediment metagenome | isolation source: marine sediment core GS10_PC15, 103 cmbsf | place: Arctic Ocean: Southern Knipovich Ridge | collected 2010 | reverse complement strand
TCCATCCTCCTCGCCGAACGGATCCCATATTTCCGTTTCTTCCGTGTTTTCTCTGTAGGTGACGTAGCATGCGCGAATGGCTTCGCTCAGGGGGATCGGTATGGAGAACGTGTCGGACTGTCCCGGCGGAGCGTATTTCTTGTTGTTTTTCTTCTTCTTCTTCTTCTTCGCATCCTTCTCCTCTTTTTCTTTCGCGAGTCGTTTGTATCGACGTATCTCGTCGTCGATCGGTACGGTGGTGCTGGATCCGGGCGGCGGCCGTTTAGGCTTCTCGCCTGCTTTCGGCCGAAGCTGTCGCACGGAATTGCTGCGGCTTCGCAGCTTTTTCATGAACCTTGGCGACACGGAAGAATGCGACCCGCCCGGCGATAAGGGTCGGGCGCTTCCGTTTGATTTTTTGGACGAATGATTGACAGAGGTCGTTCCAAAGGGAGTGAGGAGATTGTTGCGGTCGTCGCCGTCGCTATCGATTTCGTCGGACATGCTGCTGTTGTTGCACACACACACAGTTTTTTCGCTCGGATCGCATCTTCACGGTGCGAGCGAAAAAAAATAAATCTCGACGGACATTTCAGGACGAACCTTTTTTTTTCATCCCCGAAAAAGTTTTTGATTGCCTGCCGAGACATCCGATCCGGGGTGTGCACATGAGAGACCACTTTAAGGCGGCGCGCCCCTTTAATCTGATTGGTCGAGAGATGGTCATACCACGTGGCAGCGTTACAGGGTGCTACGTCGAGAGGTCTTCGGAGGTCGTCGTGTTTCTGATAAACGACGGTACATTTTTAGTGTACGATGACAAAAGTTTGCGCCGAAAACGAAACACGACGTTTACGGACCACGTCGCCACGACATGAAAATGACGTCACGACACGTGGCATTAAAAATATCCCAAAATCATGCCACGTGTCGTGACGTCATTTTCAGGTCCTGACGAAGTGGTCCGTAAACGTCGCGTTTCATTTTTCGACGACCATCGTGAGGGATTTCACAAAGCGTCGGTTTCGAAATCACGACGACCTCCCGAAGACCCCACGACGTAGCACCCTGTATCACTGCCACGTGGTATGACCATCTCTCGACCAATCAGATTAAAGGGGCGCGCCTCCTTAAAGTGGTCGCTCATGTGCACACCCCGGATCGGATGTCTCGGCAGGCAATTAAAATATAATTTTTTCTCACAATATTAAGAATGACCGTTTTTGCGAAAAAATGGAGCAAGGAAAGAAGAGAACGGGAGTCTCTCGTTCGACCCTCCGGGCCGAGGAACAGGAATACATAAACAGCTACAAGATGATGCAACTCATATTAGAAAGGAGGGGGGACCCTAACGCACAGACGAACAGCGGAAAAACGGCCCTTCATCTCGCCGTGGCGGCGAACGATTTCGGAGTGATCAAGTTGCTCAGGGAACATGGAGCGGACATGACGATAAAGGACCGTTGGGATCAGGAGGTGTTGCATATCGCCTTTCTGACGCCGGAAGAGAAGGATCTCTATCTCAGAGATCTATTCAGGGACGAAGACCCTCGCTTCGATGGGAACGAATAAAGCTTTAAAAATGGACGAACGTTCATTTCCCCTTTTTCCCTCCCTCACACATCAAAGACCCGTCCGACGCACCCTCTGGCCCGTGTACGTCCGAGACCGAATGGGTCTACCCCTTCCTCTCGGGCGACCCCTTTTCCTCGCCACGGGACGACCTCTTCCCTGCCCTCCGGCGCTCCTGCATCGAGGTCTTTCGGTGGATGCGTCCCACTTGGCGGCCCGATTGATGATCATCGAAGCGTAGATGTCGTTTTCCGCACACGTCCATGTGGGAGGGATGCCGTAGAGCTGGACTCCGTCTCGGTGCACGTGGATGACTCCCGACACGAGTCCCTGAATCCCGTAGCGGTGTTTCAGAATGAGCTTCGCCATCAAGGCCTGGAGGCTCGCCTGGTTCAACGGCCTGCTGTCGAAATGGGCCAACGGGTGGCGCATCTTGACGCCCGTCATTCGGGTAAAGTATCCCTGGTAGGACGTCTTGAGTTCGACCACGATGATCCTTCCCGTGCCGCCGTGCACGCAGATCATGTCGATCGCGGTGGCGACTCCGCATTTCTCGTCCCATATGGGCATCTCTGCCGTGATCGGACGCAAGTGTTTTTCCGAGAGAAAGATGGCGACCTTGGCCGTGTAGGCGTTGACGCCCGCGGCGTATTTGGTCCGGAATTTGACAAACGGCATGTTCACGTAATCGCAGAGCTGTTCGTGAACGAGAGTCCCCAGCTCCATCCCGCTTTTTCCCTTGTTGGCGAGGAACGCCTTCCTCTCGGTCCAGTCGGTGTCCTTTGCAGCCTTTCGTCGTTGCCGTTGAATGGCGTTCCATTTGGGGGACTTGACGGCATTCTTTCGGGCCACGTCGATGTCAAACTCGGGCCAATAGTGTAGGGCCAGCACCTTGGTGAGTCCGGTGTATCGCTGTCCGTCTCCGCGACCGCTCAGGTTGACGCGAAAACACCTGTCCGTCGGAGAAAAGGCGATGTTTTCGTGTCTCGGGTGTTTCATCAGTCTCTCGATGCGTCCTCTCAGGTCGGTCGATACGGTGGCGGGCCAGGGCGCCTTGAAGGCGGGCACGTTCACCACGGGAATGTCCACGGCTTCCCCGGTGATCACGTCGGACTTTTTTTTCTTCCGCGCTTCGGGAGGGTCGGGATTCGTCAGGTCCATGTACATCCTCTTGGGCATCCCCCGCATTTGTTGTGTATGTGTCTCGGCGTCGATGCTATGTGCTCTTGTGTACAGACGCAAAAGGGGAAGAGGGGACGTGTGGGACTCACTCCCAGGCGCCCTCGCCACCGCTCTCATATACCTGCTGTGTGATATACACCGGATTTCCATAGGGGTCCATCGTATACGGATATCCATGGTTGTCTGTATACACGGCATGTGGATCGGCGGATCCATATCCTCCTCCTCCTTCTACGAAGGGAACGAGCTCTTGTCCCGATGCATTTACATACACGGTTTCGCTTCCCGTCTCCACGTCGCTGTCCTCGAAGCGCGCGCGTTTTTTCTTCTTCTTCTTGTCCTTTTTCGTCTCCTTGCGAGTCTTTCCGTTTCGGTCGTGTTTCTTTTCGAGTGTGCGGCTGTTTCGAAAGATTCTCCACACCAACGCGACGGCCAGGAGCGTCGCGGCGAACAGCATGATGTTGGGGGCCAGCAGCACCCACGCCGACTGGGCGACCTTGGACTCTGTGGATGCGAGATATCCCTCGACCCTCGTGCGTCGCTTCTTGTTATTCTTCTTCGGCCCGATGGCCCGCACGGACGCCGCCTCGACCGAGAGCAAGATGAAGAGCAGGTACGTCATGGTCGCTTTCACGAGCAGGGCGTACCACGCGAGCCGGGACGCGATGCCGTTTTCCGACGGGACAAAGACCATGGCGAGATAGAACCCGATGGTGATCGATTTGCGGACGGGGACGACCGCCCGAACGCCGTTCAACTGGAGCATCGCCAACCAGAGCAGCCAGAGAGCGTTGATGACCTGCGAGGCGATTTCGATGGTCGGATACTTGCGAAACAGGATGCCGAGGGTCAACCACATTATGAACAGCTGCGCCGCCGGGATCAGGTCGAGCGTGCCCGAATGAACGACGGCGGGGTTCTTCTGTAGTTCCGTCGCATTGTCCGGATCTACCGCGATGATCCAAAAGTGTATCCACCCCTGGCGGATGACGTTGGAGAAGAGCTGCGTCGCCACGATCAACAGCGCTCCCGATACGACGATGACGCTCGTCCACGGAAGGAACTTGTTGCCGCTTCCCGACGCGTAGCCCACGGAGAAGACGACCAGCAGGACGTAGAGAAACACGATCGGGATATATATAAAGACCGACTGGAAGTCGATGTCGACTTGTTTTTTCGCCCCGCCGCCGTTGTCCTCGTCCATGCTGTCGATATGCTCTAAAATTTACTAAATGTTTGCAGAATTTTCCATTTTTCGCGAAAAGCCATGAAGCGCACAAGTCCGACCTCGGGGGAAAGGCCGCACAAAATTGCGAAAAAGGCGGAAGCCACGATCGGCGACCTCCCGGTGGAAATCCTCGCCGTGATCTTGGTCGGGTGGGCGTGGCTGTACCTTCCCGCCGCACGGCTCGTGTGCCGACGCTGGAACGCGGCGATCGACGACCATCGGGCGACGACGTCCCGGCGCGCCGTCGGTGTGCCGGGCATGCACTGCCTGCATGTGCCGTCACCCATGGCATGTTCCGATTCTCAACAATACTGCGAAATACAGTACGTCGTCTATCGGTCCGCGTTCGATGACAACATCCCGATGTTGGATTTCATTCTCGATGTCGGACGGGTTGCGAGGCAGACGTATTACGGAGATCACCTCCGTCGCGAAATAGGATGTATCGATGACGATCGGGACATGGGAAAGGCCCTTTTCGACGGGGCGATGGACGGAGGCAACGCAGACATGCTGCGTCACTGTTGCGACAAAGGGTTGATCCGTTGCGGCGATGGTTGTCACGACCATGGCTCGTCATACCTGGACAGCGCAGCGGCAGCGGGTCATCTCGACCTCATCGAGACGATAGACGGTTGGTGGAAAACCAAATTGAGCACCGAATCCCGTCGATCGCCTTTCGTCAACACACACATCAATCTCGCACGCGAGATGTGGGCCGCCGACTCTCTCTACGGTGAGGGTGCAATAGGCGACGCTGTCTGCAAAGGAGCGGGAAGAGGCGGACACCTCCCTATGCTCGAGTATTGTTGGGAAGAGTATGCGAAGACGGACCACAACGCCATCGGGGACTCGTGGCACTATCAGGCCCTGATAACTTACCATGCCGCTCTCTCTGGAAACACCCACGTTCTTCAGTGGCTGTACGACCACGGGGTCCAAGAGTATCCGCAAACCACGAATGATGGCGACGGGGACGACATGTTCCTGTGGATAAATCTGGGACGTCGTCTCCCGCATCTCGCGACGGAGGACCTCGGCGCTGTGCACGACGCGTTACTGTGGATGTTGGATCATTGGGGTCGGTCGGTCTCCAGAGGACCCTGTGATTATTTCGCCGCGGCGTGCGGGTGCGACCATTCGGACCTGGTCGCGTTCTGCGCGGTGCACCACGACCGCCTTCCGGTGCGCATCGAACCCGCCTTTGACTACTGCTGGCAGAAAAGGCACGAGAAGGGCGACATCATACGCAAAGCCGTCACAGAACCGACTCCTGGGAGATATAAGATATTCGTCTAAGAGTCCGAGGAGGAAATGTGATGGTGAATTGACGGACAAAATTTGATTCATTAAACACTTTTGGTGCCTCCTTCGTCAAACTCCAACGTGATATCGATCGGCGCGCCACCCATCCCGTGCGTCACGCCCGCCAACAGGAGCATGCCCGGCATGTCCTCTCGGATGTCGTCCCAGCGTTTGCGGTACTTTCGCGCGTCTACCTCGATAGTGCGGTGGAGTCTGTATTTGTGTCGATCCTTTGGATCTAAAGCAGTCACGATCAGCGAGAACTTGTCCAGGGAGTCGTTGTCAAACTTTCGGACGACTCGATCTTCATCATCGCGACGCATTCGGTCGTCATTAGGGTCCCATACGATTCCAGGTATATGTGTATACAGAACCCGCTGAATCTCGCACACGGTCACGGGGATTTCGGCATAGTCTTCGTTCTCATCGACGTCTTCTTCTTCCTCCGAATGATAATCATAACCAGGACCCGTTTGTTTGATGTGTGTTTGTCGTCGTCCGTGTCGCCGATGCCGACGATCGATCCTCGGGGCAGCTGCGTAATAGCATTGCGTGACATTGTCGCGCCCCCCAAGTTCGACATCAGCAGGGGCTATATCACTGTGCATGTGTGCACTGAGTTGTGGGACCAACCATCGATGATATACCCTGACCAGGAACGCCATGGCAACGATTCCCAGAGCCGTCAGAATCAAGGAACAAAGGCCCATCACCACGAGCCACGCGACTTCCATGCCGCTCCCGACGTGCCTTTGGAACGCGCTGATTTGTGGAGTCCTGCGGCCAAAAAAGTGCTAATCCCCCTTAAATTGATACTAATTTTATGGGGGCATTAGCGGAGTTTTTTCGAAAAGAATCAGACCAGATGTGTCCATCTTTTTCCATTTACGATGAGATGGATTGTCGACAGAGAAACACCGACCTCTTTCGCCAACGCCGTTTGCGTTACGCCACCGCGCAAAAACCTTTCTCGGATCGAGAGAACCGCCGTCTCAGTGAGCTTGGCAGATCCATTCTTCTCCCCGCGCTGTTCAGTGCCGTCCCGGATTTTATCGCGAGCATTGTCCGTGGGCGACCCCCATGTCACATGGCGTGGATTGATACAAGCCCGATTATGACAAGGTCCATGGATGCACTGAAGATTCGATTGGGTTTTGTCGATGTACATCGTAAACGCCAGACGGTGGGCCGGATGCTGGCGACCCCTGAAACGGACCTGTCCGTACCCACGAGTTTTGGCAAATGGCCACACGATGCATCCCTCCTCGCCCCCTCGGGCTCTCCGAACCGCGTTTTCGACGAATACAAAAGGACTCCCAAGAACCTTCCACACAAACCCACAGTCATCGAGTTGCGTTATTTTTTCCTCGGCTAGTTTCATCTTCCTGGAGCGCATATTATGCACCCAGCGTCCGAGGTTGGATTCGCCTCGCTCGGTACCGGTCCATTTGGTTGGAACCGATGCGTGTCCGTTCTCTTCGACGAAGCGTCGTATAGCGATCAGTCGGTCTTCCCAAGGAATATGCGTCCTCTTCGGTTTCCCTCCATTCTGGTTGTTTCGCCGACTCCTCTTTTTTTCACGATCTTGCATGGAACGACTCGGCCTTTTTTTCATGGTGAGCCGTCCCTGATTTTGTTCTGAAAGAATGAAAATATTTCTAATTTTTTGTTAATTTTCGTCGGTAATTTTTTATCGAATTTGGATTAAAATCTCGAAAATTTTGACAAAAATTCCTTTTTTTTAACGAGAATTTTTAAGGGCGCTCCGTTGGTGCTGTCTCTTTTTTACTTTTTCCTCTCTCCCATGGACAAGGAACGGACGGGATGGCGGGCATTTCCACACACGGAAATTCTAAATAGAGACCGCACGACTTTCGGTCCCGTGCGCCGCGACGAACTGAAATTTCTAGAGTCGTGGAAACAACTTTGTCACAACGCATGGCCCGCTTCGGATATCGAAAAGGACCTCCCCGAGGACCGATTGAATTTCCCCAACATTGATGTTGGGACCCAGAGGCTGCTTAAGCATGTTTTGGCCTTTTTCGCAAATGCGGACGCCATCGTCGCAGACATGGCGATGATATTCTACAACTACGTGTCCAATCCCGTGATCAACGCCTTTTGGGGGGAACAGATCGGAAATGAAAAGGTTCACCAAGAAGCGTACACGCTCATGGTGGAGGGCATGTTTGCCGGAGACGACAAGGAAATCGCTTCGATCCTTTCCGGCCGAGACATCAACGGGTGCAGCGCGTACCTCCTCAAATTGGAGTGGTCCCGCAAGTGGTTGGAGGCCCCCGGCGTGCACCCGTGCGCCAAATTGATCGCGTTCGGGGCGAGCGAAGGCATACAATTCTCTGCGTCGTTTGCCGCCATCTTTTGGGTGAAGAATCGACGCGGCTGTCACCTTCCGGGCATGTTCATCGGAAACGAACTCGTGATGCAGGACGAAAACATGCACTTTATGTACACCGTCGCGATCTTTCGAATACTCGACCCGCGCGACCGCATCTCCACGAAAGAGATCCACGCCATCGTATCGGAAGCGGTCGAGACCGAGGACGCATACGTCGACGAGGCGATTCCGAAACCGATGCTGGGCATGAACGCGAGCCTGATGAAGACTTATGTTCGGTGGGTCGCCGACCTGTTTCTGGAGCAACTCGGCGTTCCCACGTTGTACGACGTGAAGAAATCTCCGTTTGCGTTCATGGACCTCATCTGGCAACACGGTCGCGTGAACCCGTTCGAACGGGTCTCCAAGGATTACGGGAAGCTGAGGTCGTCGTCGGGGACGCTGCGGATAGACAGTGCCGATAAGGGATTAAAGGAACGTTTACACGGTCTTTCTCGCTCGTACGGTGCGGGTTCCGAGTCTGGGGATTCGGGTTCTCCTTCCGAAGACGACGACGACGACGAATGCGACGACGAAAACGGTCACCTCGTCGAGGAAGAGGGATCAAAGAGGCGGACAAAGTTTTATGGACAGCTCGAAGTGTTGATCGATTTTTAAATTATTACACGTGCATCAGCAAACATTGAACGGCGCCATTCATATCGGCCTCTGCCGATGTGCTATACCAAACAAGGCCCATTGTTTGTTACAGGGGGGAAAAGCACGTTTTTTAATTTTGTCCAAACGGCGCCTCGTGATTGTGGATCCCATTGTACGTCACGACCACGATGGCGTCGTCGATACGGTCCACTCGTTTTCTCACATTACATCCCCGGTCGTGGCACCTGTAGTAACCCCTGGAGATTCGGTTGTGCGTCACCTTTTTCTGACCGTATTTTATCCACGCGAACCCGTCTCGGGAAAAGTCGACGTTGACGGTCATCTCGACGACCAACGTGAGGATGGATCGGTCGAGTCTGGGCGACGATTCTCTCAAAACCACGTCGACGAATTGCCACTGTTGTTGGACGGATGCTTTGTTCTGTTTCGGCGGTGCGTGGGAGTGTTCTCCGACCCACGCGACAGACGGGGGATTTTGTTTGACTCGTTTTTTCATCGCGCAGCCAGGGTGCGCACACTTGTAATAGTCGGTCGGATTGTCGCCCCCTTTGCTCGTTCCGTATTTTTGCCATCTGAACGAACGCAAGTCGTCTTCCACGACGACTGCGACACGGGTTTCCGGGAGAAGTCGGACGGAGAGGTCGGAAAAGCAGCGGTCTTCGTCGGTAAAGAAATCCGAAGACAAAACGCCCATCTCATTTTGGATGTCCGACGTGGAGGACAAAAAAGGGTCCGCACCGTTGGCGTTCCCCATCCCTTGGCGTTGCCGTGCAACTGTCGTATGTGGACAGTATGAAAAATTTTCGTTTTTCACATAATTTTCGTTTTTTCACATAATTTTCATTTTCGATGCTGCAACAGCCACTGGTCATCGCAGCATGCGACCGCCTTTTTAACAAAAGTCGTCCCTCTGCGCGTCCGCCATTCCGAGGCGTCAAAAAAGGCGTCCGGCGAGATCACGGAGAATGTAAAGAACTCAGGGGCATGATGGACGAGATCACCTCGGACGACATGGAATCTGTTGTCGGCGCCTATCTCCTGTATCGATTGACGCGCCAATGCAGTTGCTGCGGCGTAGAGGAGACGCCTCTCTGGCGCAAGGGATGGCACGACGGCATCCTCGAAAGGCGCGCACTGGTCTGCAATGCGTGCGGACTCAAGATCGCCGACGACAACTACTGCCAGTATTGTAAGCGCATCCGCTTCTCCGCAGACACCGGATGGATCGATTGTGCAAGGTGCACCCGTTGCGTTCACCTGGACTGTGAGTGCGTCTATTGCGATGGCTTGAATGTCGAGTCTTGGAACTATATCTGTCATGTGTGCATAGAACAATAAAAAAAAGTCTTCCTTTCTCCATTAAATCGCGTGTAAGTGCCGTCACTATTTTAAAACGAGAAAGAGGAGGAATGCAGAAAGCGGACGTGGGTTTACCCTTTACGGCCACGGAAGGAGACGTCCTCGCCACGCCCGGTGCGGCGGCTTTGTACAAACGCCTCCAAGAGAACAGGGACACGGTAGGCTTGGTCGAATTGGTCCCGGCGCTCGCCGGCCCGACCGATAGGGAGACCAGACACTTTACCACAGTGCGACGTCGCGATGAAATACAGCGATTGGCTACCTCGTTAAACAACCGCGTGATAGCGATGGGAGAGCACATGGAGAGGATTGACGAACATTTGCAACAGCTCCAGGATAGCGCCGTGCTGAGAGATAAAGCACCCGTCGTCCTGCGGGTGTATCTGATCGATCGTCAACGCGCCGCAAGACTGCGACACTATGGCAATAGAGCGCGATGGAGAGAACTTTGGTGGAAGTTCCTAAAAGAGGCGAAGAAGATCAACCCGTCGTATACAATGGTCACCCGTGCAAACAGGCCACCTGCTCTGATCACCACGCTTCCTTATGTGCCGTCGCTGACCGAACCCGGAAGAAGACCTCGTTCGAAACCCATGTCGGGTTGGAGCACGGGAGGGTTCAGCATATCGGAAAAGGATCCGTTCGCGGTTCTTTGATCGTTTTATTCCATAAAAAGCAAAATTGTATATCACTCGCGCGTCCTCTTCTTGGAGCACCGGTTCGCCTTGCCGCGCCGCCTGCGTCGGGAGGTTCTGCTGCGTTTCGTCTGCGACGTGTCCCGAGGTTTTTTAAAACCCGGGTTGTCCCCGCGACCCTTCTCCTTTGCGCCTTGGATCAGCGCGGCGATCTCGGGCACGTCTCCCGACTTCGTGGCCATCGACACGAAATCAGGGATGCGTTCGTACTGCCCGTACAGCGTGTCCTGTGCCATCTTCTCGATCTCCGCATCGGGCGTCTTCAGGGACCACAGCAGATAGGCCCAATGGTCGCGCATCACGCACATGTTCGGGGACCACGGGATCGGACATTCGACGCATTGGACAAAGGAAGCCTTTTCGAAGGAATCCCCTTCGTTTGCTTTGAACGCTTCGATCCATTCGCAACCGCCAAAGAGGGGTTGGTCGTCATTCTCTCGGCGGTGGATCTTGTCCACATCGAACGTGGTGAACGTTTCTGTCCTGACACTGTCGCCATCTCCGAGGGTAGCCTCGCGTTCCATGGTGAACAGGCCGACGTCCAAGGATTCGTACTTTGTTTGTCTTTCGACGCCTTCTTCTTCTTCTTCTTCTTCTTTTTCCACTTCCACGGCTGCCATGAGGACCCGTCGGGCCAAGACGTCGCGGTACTGCGAGAACCGAATGCGGTTCCCGATTTGCTCGGACACGTAGGGCGCCAACGGGAAAAAGTGGTCCTTGACGGGGGTTCCTCCTTCTTCGTGTGTGCGAGACTCTCGCACGGTCAGATCGATGTCGGCCGACGTCAAAAAGGACCAGTGCGTCTGGAGGATATCGGGTCCTTCGAGACCTCGTCGGAGCATGTAGACTTCCATGTGGAGCATCACGTTGCGCGTGGAGGCGTACACCTCGCGGTAAAACTGTTGGAACAGGTCCCGTTCGTCTCGTAGACTCAGGTGGTTCCACGGTTCCGACGCGTGCTCGACGTTCCCGGTCCTTCTCGCGATGGCCCGTCCCATCTCCATGACCCTTTGGAGCAACATGTGTTCGGTGAGGAGGATGCCAAACTCCATTTCGTAGTAGCACCACGAGAGGACCCAATAGCGCAGGACCCTCCGATCGAGCCCGCGAATGGTGATGCCCGTGGCGACGGACCTCCGGTTGGCGTCGTTGTCTCTCATGCGGTCGAGGTCCTTCCTGGACGGGGCGTATTCGCATCTCCAGACGCGCAGGTACCAATGAAACATGATGTCTCGGGCCGCGTTCATCGTCGGAAACACTTGGGTCATCCATTCGAGCGGGACGGTGTCGAACCAGATATCGAAGGAGCCCGAAATCAGGTTGTCGTCGCGGAGGTCCGACTCGTCGACAAACACCTCCTTGGCGAACGGGTCGCGGAACGTCTCCCAGTAGTCGTGGTTGCGTTTCTCGCATCCGACGTAATTTCGGTAGTGCGAATAATGGAAAAACTGCTGTTCGTTCTTGCGCGCGAGCAGGTCGTATTTTCCCGCGTACTTGAAGAAGGTGTTGCGATTGAGTATCCCGGCGTCGACGTCTAACTCCAAACCCGTCGCGAGCAGGTTGATCACCGCGCCGTACAACCGGAGGAGGTTGGTCGAATTGTCCACCACGGGCCACGGTTTGTTCTGGAGCAGTTGTGCGATGAAGGGAGTCTTGACCGGCATGCTGAACAGGAGATTCGGGACGCGGTTCATGATCTCGTAGGTCTCGTGGCATTCGGCCTTGGATCGCACGAGAGCGAGGGGATTGATCGGAAAGAATTTGCGGGTCGTCGGGTTGTTTTGGGCAAAGGTGATTCGGACGTTGGGAGGGAGCGCTTCTTCTTCTTCTTCTTTATCTCCTTTTCCTTCTTCGTCCTCTTCCCCAAGGGGCAGTTCCTCTCCGTCCTCCCCGTCCACTTCCTCTCCGTCCTTTACTTCCATCTCCTCTTCGGACGGAGGATCCGGGCGCTCGTCCGGCATTTTCAGATCGGCGCCGACCAGTCCCAGGTCGACCATCTGGAATTCGAAATGGTCGCCCGGTCGAAACTTTTCGAGGTCCGCAGAGGTCATCGAGACGGCCGGTTCCTCGGATTCCACGTGGACGTCGTAGTTGTGTTCGGACGCGAGTTTTTGCATCCCCTCTTGGGAGGACAAGTCCGGCGCGACGCGTTCCGTCGATCCGTCGTCTTTTTCGTCGACGACGGTGAACTGAAAATTGTGCACGGCCCGGAGCATGCTGTCGAATGCGTCGGCGTATTCGCGGGACTCTTTCCCGGTCATCCCGGTCGTCTGGAGTCGGTACTGCTCGGCCATCTCCCGATTGTACGGAGTGAATACGGTCCCGTCTTTGCGATGCACGGCGACGCGCGTCGGTTTTCTCGCGGGAATCAGGGACTTGTCCGCGGTGGGCACGAGGAGGGGCCCCACGGGATCGGGCGCGCCTTTGGGCAGGACGTCGTCCGCGTGCACGTAAAAGGCGTCCTCGGCGCCCGGTTCGCGGCGATCTTCCGGCTGCCATGTGTCTCCGAATTCTCCCTCTTCCTCTTCCTCCATCGTCGCCGTCGTTGTTCGAGGGGGGTGGGCGAAACGGACAAAGAACTATTTTTTTATGTGAATGGTTTATTTTTTTTCTCTTTCTCCCCTTTTCATAGGTATTCGGCCGACTATCCCCACATGTGTCTGCACCTTCCGGTCACTCCTTCGTCCGAACACACCGCGCAAACATAGGTATAGATCACATAGTCGACCGATGCCGAGTCGTCGGGGATTAGCGGAGTAAGGTCGGAATATACGTCTTCTATGCACTTTTCTTCTTCCTCCATTGTCGTCATCGTCCCTGGCGTGCTCTTGTTCGTTCCCCCCTTTGCACTGGGCTAAGCCGTTAGGAGCACGTATCCAGACAACCCATCACCTCCGACACCCCCAGGAGCATTGGGCATCGATCCGCCACCGCCGCCACCGCCACCGGCGCCCAATCGGGTTGCGATCGAGCCCGGACTGCCCGTCCCAAACAGGGCTACAGCTCCGGCACCGCCATCGCCACCGGAATCAGTTTCTCCGCCGGGCAAGAAAAGCTGGGGACATCCTCCGCCTCCTCCTCCGCTGGCTATACCGCCGGTGACGATTCCTCCGAGACCGCCATTTTCTGAAGGAGAGGCGCTGTTGCCAGGGGCGCCGATGCCGCCGGGTCCGACCCCAGACACTCCGTCTGCACCGGACGTGTTTGTTCCTACACCGCCAGAACCCGCTACTACGTCTCCTCCACCACCACCACCTCCAAATCCACCGCTGCCACCGGCGCCACCGTCGACAGCGGTCGATAGTGGTCCAGTGGCAGTGAATCCGCCGCCGCCTCCTTGGACTCCAAGAAAAATCGCGGTGGAGCTCACCGAAGAACCCCCGCCCGCAACTCCGTTGGCCAATGCCGCTCCCCCCGCGCCACCGGGTCCGACCACAATGGTGAGAGTTTCGCCGGGCGTCGTCGCGAAAAATACCACGATCGTTTCGCCGCCCGCACCCCCACCAGCGCCTCCACCACCGAATGACGCTGGGAATACAGGTCTGCCGCCGGCTCCTCCACCTCCTCCGCCTCCCTGAACGGTGGCTTGCATGGTGGTCACACACGGGGGAACGACAAAGGTATCGTTTGTCAAAAACAGAACCGGGAGTGATCCCACTGGCGTGTAGGCGACCTTGAAGTGAACAAGGTGTAATTGGGACTCCGTGTTCTCGTTAAGGATATCGATGGTGACGTTCCAAACATCCGGAGCAAGAAATGTGTCGAACGTGAGTATTTTCTCTCGGTCCACGAATTGATTGGTGGGAGTAAGTTCGGTCCAATAGATGGCTGTCGGTAATCCGACTGGATCGAGCGGGAATCCCGACAAATTAAAGGTGGCCGGATTGGACAACGCCGGCTTTGCCAGGAAAGACACCTCTATGTATATATCCCCGTTGTCGAGCAGACTGAAGAATGCGATCTGGGGTGTGATACTGTCCAGATCAGAGGTGATGTCATAGATCGGAGTCCATGTCCGCAACCCGGTGGAATTGTCCGGGATGGTGATGTTGGGAAGGACGATCTCTTCGGGAGAGCCGTCGTTTTTGATCCAGACACCCTCGGATTCGGCGAATATCAAGAAATCTCCGCGCTCCCAGTCGTCTTCCCCGTCGATCGCGGTGGACCCGTTCACACACACGACGAACGCGTCGCCGTCGTTTCCGGCGCTCGACACGATGGGCGGCACGTTCGCGTCCGCGTCCCAACACCCTCGAAAGTTCGCGGTGGGAGAGCCGTCGTTTTTGATCCATGCCCCCTCCGATTCGATGAACACCAACCAGTCCCCGCGCTCCCAGTCGTCTTGTCCGTCGACAGCGACGGTTCCGTTCGCGCAGACGATGTATGCGTCGTTGTTGTTCCCTTCGCCCGAGGTGATGTTGGGGATGTTCGTCCCGGCGTCCCAACATCCGATCAAATTGAACGCCTTGAGACCCTCTGGAAAATCGCCGCATATCCCCTCGATGCAGTCTATGACGTCTTCGTCCAATTCTGTCAGCATGGATATCTCTTCGTTGATGATGTCGAACTGTTCTTCGGTGTCTTTTTTGATTTTCAGGATGAGTTTTTCGAGGCCTTCCAGGGTGTCCTTTTGGTCGGAGTTCCTTCCCCACCCGAGGAACACGAACGTCAGACCCGCGACCCCGATCACGATCACGATCACGATAGGAATAACGCACATCGATATCATCCCCGAAGAGGATTCTCTTCGTCGCATCGCTTTTTTATTCTTAAAAATGTTCTCGACGCCGCTCTTGACGGGAAAATCCTGTCGGCTATATTGTGCATACCCCCCCTCCCTCTCCTCTCCTCCTCCCATCACATGATAATATATATATATATATAGATTATTTTTATAAAGTCAAGATGGCGTGTAAGTGACTCCGAATTGAAATTCGTGGAGCGGGGTGCCGGGAGTTGTCTGTGGAGTCTCGAATATTACAATCTCCCAAATATCAGGAGGAAAATATGTAAAAAAAAGGAAGTTCGACTGTTGCAACTCGGTCGGCGGCAGTCTCCGAAGTTCTGTCCAGAAAACGACGGTGGGGAGTCCGCTCGGATCGAAGGGGAATCCGGTCATGTTAAACTTCGGAAAATCAAGGGGAGGAGTTGGGATTGGGACGTTGGTCCAATTTAAGCCTGTGGCACTGACCTCGATGAAAATATCCCCATTATCGACCGTTTGGAAGAATGCGATCACGTGCTGTGGCAAAAAATCGATGAACGTGTTGTTGCTAGAATAGGTCGGAGTCCATGTCTGCAAAACAGTGACGTTGCAGGGGGTGTCAGCCTCGGGACAGACGACCTCTTGAGGAGAGCCGTCGTTTTTGATCCAGACCCCTTCGGATTCCACAAACACCAACCAATCTCCGCGTTCCCAATCGTCTTCTCCGTCGATCTGTGTGCCCCCGCCCACACACACGACGAACAGGTCGTTGTCGTTTCCCGTGCCCGACAGGATGGCGGGCACGTTCACGTCCGCGTCCCAGCACCCTCGAAAGTTCTCGGTGGGAGAGCCGTCGTTTTTGATCCACACCCCTTCGGATTCCACAAACACCAATACATCCCCACGCTCCCACTCGTCTTGTCCGTCGATCGCGGTGGTGCCTCCCACGCACACGATGAACGCGTCGTTGTTGTTGCCGGTGCTCGATGTTATGTTCGGCGTGTTCGTGTCGGCGTCCCAACATCCCTTCAAATTCAGGGCCTTCAGACCGCCCTCCGGAACATCGTCGCATATGCTCCCGACGCATATGATGAGGCCTTCTTCCAGTTGTGTGAGATCGGATACGTTTGCCTTGATGATGTCGGCCTGTTCTTGGAGGTCCGCGCCGATTTCCAGGATGAGCTTTTTGAGCTTTTCGAGGTCGTCGTCTTGATTGTCGATCCGGTGTAGATTGAGAAACACAAACGTCAGTCCGGCGACCATGACCACGCACAGTATCGTCACCGGGACGACGCAGAAAGGGATCATCGGCGAGGTTTCTCTTCGATGCATCCTTTGTTCTTGTCGCTGACCTCTATCTCTCTCTCTCTCTCTCTCTCCCTTGTTGGTGTATCTCTCACACCCATCCTATAAAATTTGTGCATGTGTGTTTGTTTTTTTTCAAGCCGGCGTGTAAGTAACCCTGAAGTGAAATTCGTGCGAGGTCGATAGTCCGGTGGGAGAATCCACGGACAGCTCCCAGATATCGGGAGCGAAAAAGGCCTCGAATGCGAGTATGGACTCGGGCAGAGGGTCTGTGATGGCAAAGGTCCCGATGGTTCGAAGTTCGGTCCAAAATATTTTCGTCGGCAATCCGGCAGGATCCAAGGGAAATCCGGTCATGTTGAACCGCGGTTGGTTTGGAGGATCCGCGTCGTCCCAATCCACCTCTTTGGCACTGACCTCTATGAAAATATCCCCATTATCGACTTCGCCGAATAATGCGATCTCGTGCTGAGGTAAATTCTCCAGATCGTTGTCGTTACTGGAATAGGTCACCGTCCACGTCTGTTTGAGGGGGATGTTTTCCAGGATGGTGATGTTTGGACAGACGATCTCTTGGGGAGATCCGTCGTTTTTGATCCAGACGCCCTCGGATTCGACAAACACCAACCAGTCCCCGCGCTCCCAATCGTCTTCCCCGTCTATCGCGGTGGTCCCGTTCGCGCACACGACGAATAGGTCGCCGTCGTCTCCCGTGCTCGACACGATGGTCGGCGTGTTTGAGTCGGCGTCCCAGCAGCCCTGAAAGTTCAGGGTGGGGGAGCCGTCGTTTTTGATCCAGACTCCCTCCGACGCGATGAACACCAACCAGTCCCCACGCTCCCAATCGTCCTGCCCGTTGATCGTGGTGCCTCCGCCAACGCACACGATATACGCATCGTTGCCGTTTCCGGTGCTCGACACGATGGGCGGCGTGTTGGTGTTGGCGTCCCAGCATCCGATCAGGTTCACGGCCTTGAGACCCTCGGGAAAGTCTGCGCATATCTCCTCGACGCACCCGATGATGGATTCGTCCAGTTGGGCCAGCGTGGACACGTTCGCCTTGATTCCGTCGACCTGTTCGTTGATATCCGCGTTGATTTCCAGGATCAGCTGTTTGAGGTCTTTGAGCTCGTCGTCTTGGTCGTCGATCCGTCCCAGGTTGAGAAACACGAACGCCAGCCCGGCGACCGCGACCGTGCAGAGTATCACGATCGGGAGGACGCAAAAGGGCAACAACGGGGAGACTTGTCTTCGACGCTGCATCGATAAAAGTTGTTTCTGTTCTTTAGGAGAGGGAAAAAAAAGACTCGTCTGTGGTAATACCATGTCACCCGTGACGCGTTGACATATATGTATAAAGTGTCTATTTATTTTCTCCTTCAAGGAGGCACGTTATCGTGCCAGCTGGCCATGATGTGAAGCACAAACCGCGTTTCCACCGTGAGGGTCGGGGAGACGTGGAGCGTCAGCCTCTGCGTCGCCGCTCCCGGCGGGTCGAAATCAAAGATGCCGATCATGTGGAAATCGAAATTCGAGTCTTGGCCAAACGGGAGGCCACAGTTGAAGTTCGCACTAGACGGCAGTCCTATCGCGTGGGTGACGATGACGTCGGAAGTGCCTGTGTGTCCCGGAAACATGCTGGAGAGCGGTTTGACCCAGCTAAACTGCGTTTGGTCGTTGTTGAGCGGAGAGGACGAGGTGCCCGACGCGATCTTCAAGACGATGACCACATTGATGGACGCACGAACGTGATCTCCGACTCGAATGAAGTGACCGTTACCGAACCCGAGCCCACACGCGTCGCCCCGACTGATGGGCGACTCTATGGTTCCACCCGCCAAGCTCGTCGACGGCCAGCTGCCCGTTCGGTAAAAGATGGCCAGCGAGGGGGTCAGGGCCGTCGGAGTCGTCACGATATCGATCCCCGAACATTCGGAACACAGCTGTGCCTGTCCGGCGAGTTGGCGTATCTCCAGATCGGGACCCGTTCCGTCGAGGATGAGCGTGCTCGCCGCCCCCGAATCCGTGATGTTCGTGATCGTGATGTTCGGAACGAACGTGGAGTTTTCCGGTTCCTCCACTATCAGACCGAAGACGACGGTCTCTCCGTCAGTGTCCACGGTGACGTTGGTGCCCCCCTCCACCTTGAGCAACGAGAAAAACGGACCCGTCCCGTCCGCGATGACGCTGACTTGTCCGGCGGACGGAGGCGACACGGCATCGACGATGGTGTTGCGCACTCCCTCGACCAGTCGCCATATTCCCGACACCGCGTCAAACACCACCAGATCGTGCAGGTTCCAATCGTCCTCTCCGTCGAGAAGGGTCGATCCCGGACTGCACACGATATAAAACTCGCCGTCCATCCCGACGCCCGACGCCAGCGGGGGAGTGTTGTCGGACGCGTTCCAACAACCCCGAAACAGGGCGGCGGCCACGAAGATGGGCGGCAGATGTTCCTCGGGTATGATCGAATCGTTTCCCAGCGGCGCGTACCCGTCGGCCTGTGCCTTTTCGGACAGCAATTGAAACTCGTCGAGGATCATCTCTTTGGTCTCTTCCGCGTCGTTCGCGACCTCGTCCACGACGTTCGCGAAACGTTTCGAACGCACGCGGACCCCGTTTATCGCAAACGTCAGAGCAAAGAGCCACGCCAACCCGAGGACCCCTATCAGGCACGTCACGGTCACGCCGGTCGTGGTGGCCGTGAACAGATTCCAGTCTTGGGAACGGTCGTATGGCCGGGGACGCAGCATAGCGTCCCCCCTTCCCGTTTATTATTCTCTATAAGAGACGTGTGGCAACACGTACATAAGAACCACTGTTCTAATTCCGTCCTCCCTCCCCTCCCTCCCTTCTGTTTTTTTATACACGTGTTTGTTTCTCTCACGGTACTCCCGTCGTCCGCCAAGAGGCAAACATATGCATCTCGTACCGTATATTGACGTTGGCTATATTGGGAACCGGGAGATGCAGGTCGATCAATATTCGCGGGCTCGTGGTCAAGGCCTCCATGATTCCGGATCCATGGACCGGTTGATTGACCGAATTGATTTCCGGCCCGCAAAAAAAGGTATTTTTGAACAGCGAGCCGATGTTGAGGGTGGTGTGAAAGACGACCTGACTCGTCGGAAGCGCCATGTTGTCGAACACGCTCAAAATCGATCCCGAAAAGGTGAACCGGGTCAAGTCCACGTTCGGAACTTTTCCCAGAAAACAGATGGACCACTTGACCCAGCCGTGGGCGTCGTTTCCTACGCGCATGTATCGGCCGCGCTGGCGAACAAACGATACCGCATCGCCCCGACTGACGGGCGTCTCCGTGAGTGCCGTGGTGAAGATTCCGTCCCACGTGCCGAAGCGATAAAAGGTCGCCAGGGACAGTCGGAGGTTGGTCGGATTGGTCGCCACGTTGACACCCGAACATTCCCCGCACAACTGCGGCTGGCCGGCGATCTGTCGTATCACCATATCCGGGCCGATTCCGTCGAGGATGAGGGTGGCGTCCGGACCCGAGTCCTCCAGGGACGTCACGTTGGGTCCGATGCACGGGGGCGGAGGAGGCGGAGGAGGCGGAGGGAAAAACTGGAGCAGGTTCGTCTCTCCGTCGGTCGTAAAGTTTACAAACTCGGACCCTTCCAATTTCAAGAGAGAAAAGAAGGGCCCCAGCCCATCGCCGACGATGCTCACCTCTCCGCCCGACGGAGGCGCGACCGCGTCCACGATGGTGTTTCGGCCTCCGTCGACTCTGCGCCACACTCCCGTGTCCCCCTCGAAGATCAACATGTCGTGGAAGTTCCACTCCCCTTCCCCGTCCAACACGGTCGCTCCCGGAATACACACGATGAAAAATTCGCCGTTCAACCCCACGCTCGACACGAGCAGCGGGAAATTGGTCGCCGCGTCCCAACACCCGCGAAACAGCGCCGCGTCGAATATGTCCGGAGGAAGGTGTTCGTCGGGGACGATCGAATCGGGTCCCAGTGGGGCGTAGCCGTCCGCTTCCCCCTTTTCCGAGAGCAGCTGGAAGTCCGGCAGCAGGTCCTCTTTTAGTTCGATCAGCGATTCGTTGAAGACCTGACACGTGTCCTCCGAATCGACGATCCTGCTCGAAAGAAGGACCAGATCGAACGTCAGGATGATCAGCCAGACCAACCCCATGGCAAAGACGATCGCTATCATCACGGATATCGCAAATCCGATGGACACCGTCCCTCTGTCTTGCAGAAGGTCGTAGGGCGTCGGGGTTCCCCCCTGTGGAGGTTTGGAATACATTATAAAGAAAAAAAGGAACCCCCGCTCGCTCTCTCTCTCTCTCTCTCTCTCCTCTATGTTGTTATTGATAACAAGGATCGTCACGGTCTTTTAAAAGCTTTTTCCTCCCTTTTATTTTATTTCTCGTCGGAACGTTTGTTTTGTACATGGACAAAGGTGATCCATACATCGGCACTGCACGTCCTCCCATCCACGTTGGTCCCGCATGCACGAATGCACCCTCCGCTCTGCAGGGTGAAGTTGTCCGGCGTGTGAGCACAGCGATCAGAATACCCGGTCCGTGTCCACCCCGTTCCTTCGTTCTTTTCCCATTCGATCTCCGGTTCGGGGTCGCCGGTGAACGTGACACACACGGTAGCAGAAGCATCATCCGCGACGAAAACTTCGAAAGGCTCTCTGATGTCCGACGATGGGACAGATCCCATTGTCGACGATACAAGGGCAGCGAGCGAAAAAAGTGCGAGGGTCAAATGGGGCGTCATCGCTGTTCTGTTCTTTTATCTCTCTCTCTTCCTGCGCGCATAAAAATACAGTGTTTTATTTTTTTGTGTTTGCACTCAAGGCGATCCGGACGTCCGCCAAGAAGCAAAAATATGCATCTCGTACAGCAAGGCGCAGAAATCGGGAGCCGGTCCGATCAATAGGACGTTGGGCTCAAGGTCGATCCGTATTTCCGGGAACGCGGGATTGGTCTCCATGATCGCAGATCCGTGATGTCCGAGAGCCGACCCCACGGTGCACGATGCGGGACACGGAAACGTGCTTTGAAGGAACGATCCAGGCGCGAGGGTGGCATGCAAGACGTTCGGATTCGTCGGAAAGACCATGTTGTCGAACACGCTCAAGATGGACCCGGAAAAAGTGAACCGAGAAAAGCTGACGGGCTGCCCGCCGGGCGTCTTCCTCGCACGAAAGCAGATGATCCATTTGACCCAGGCCTGGATGTCGTTTCCTACGCGTATGTAGCGACCGCGCTGGCGAACAAACGAGTACGCTTCGCCTCTACTGACGGGAGTCTCTGTGAGGACCGTGGTGAAGATGCCGTTCCACGTGCCCGAACGGTAAAAGGTGGCCAACGACAGGGCGAGGTTGGTCGGATTGGTCGCCACGTTGGTGCCCGAACATTCCGAACACAATTTAGTCTGACCGTCGATCTGACGTATCTCCATCTCCGGACCTATTCCGTCGATGATGAGGGTGGAGTCCGGACCCGAGTCCACGAGGGTCGTCACGTTGGGTCCGATGCACGGAGGCGGAGGAGCCGGAGGGGGCGGAGGGACAAACTCGAAGAGGATCCTTTCTCCGTCGCTCGTGACGTTTAGAAATTCGGACCCCACCATCTTCAACACCGAGTAGAAGGGTCCCACCCCGTCGTCGATGAGGGTGACCTCCCCTCCCGACGGCGGGGCGACCGCGTCGACGATGGTGTTTCGTCCCCCGTCGACTCTGCGCCAGATCCCAGCGCCTCCCTCAAAGAGCAGGATGTCGTGGAAGTTCCATTCCCCCTCTCCGTCCAACACGGTCGACCCGACCACACAGACGATGAAGAATTCGCCGTCGAAACCCACGCTCGACACGAGCACGGGGAAATTGGTCGCCGCGTCCCAACATCCTCGGAACAGCGCCGCATCGAATATGGCCGGGGGAAGGTGTTCGTCCGGGACGATCGAATCGGGTCCAAGGGGGGCGTAGCCGTCCGGTTGGGCCTTTTCCGAGAGCAGCTGGAAGTCCGGCAACAGGTCTTCCTTTATCTCGACGATCGTGTCGTTGATGCGTCCACAACCGTCCTCTGAATCGGAGATGCCGTTCGTCAGACGGCCCAGATCAAACGACAGGATGAGCAGCCAGACCAACCCCAGGGCAAAGACGACGGATATCATCACGGATATCGCAAACCCGACGGACACCGTCTCTCTGTTTTGCCGAAGGTCGTAGGGCGTAGGGGTTTCCCCTCCCGGGAGTTTGGCGTACATTGTGGGGGACGGGGGGGCGACTCGCTCTCTCCCTTTCTCTCCTTATGGACTTGTGACTAATAACAAGAATCATCCCGTTCACTGTGCTTTTAATACCTCTCTCTCCTTTTTAAATTTATTTTCCTATCTATCGGTGCGGGTGTTTCGCGCCGCCGTGTGGCCGACCCTTTCTCGGGATCGCTCTGCGCGACCTGTTTGAACGTCGCCGGGCACGTCGCTTGCTCTTGCGGGACTTCCATTGTCCATCCCGAGACATCTTCTTAATCACGCGATCCATAGATCGGTCGCGAACATCGACGCGCCCGAACGGGTCTGGTGGTTCCCCGTGAAAGGCCATCCCGAAACGCGTCTGTACACTCCAACGCGAATCCGTGTCTCGGTAAATCTCCCCGATGTCGTCTTGCTGCGGTTCCTCCTCCTGGAATCCGGGCAACCGCACTCTCCTCGGTCTTTCGCAGGCACACGGCAACGTCCCAAGGCACCATAGACAAAACACGCCCCGAGAGATGTTGATCGCAGAAGCAATGGGACCTGGCATCCCCAGGGACATCGGACGTCCGTCGTGCTCGCGCACGAACGTGTTCATGCCGACGCAGGCTTCGGGGCATGGGTTGTTTAATTCCCAGTCTGTGAGCGCGGCTGAGAAAAGGCTGACCGCGGTGGTTTTCCCCATTCTGCGCGCAATAGGAGTCTCCTCTGGGTTGGGATCCAGAAGAGTTCTTCCAAAGATACCAGATCCGAACAGACCGAGGTCCAGGGCCCGTCTGTAAAAGTCGGAGAACCGGCGAAACCGCGCATCAATCGAATCGGCATCCAAGGACTCCGGACCGGCGTGTCCCCAGACATGGGGATCCACGTCGATGACGATATCACGGGCATCCTCGATGGCGAGTGCACGACGACGCTCTTCTGTCGTCCGCTGGTAAGGTGCTCGGTACAGGAAAGTCTTGGACTCTTCGGGCGGTCCAGATCTCGTGAAATTGAGATGGAGACCGGCAATTTCCCCGAATGGAACTTCCGTACCTCCATCCTCGGCGAGGCTGATCTGTCCATGTGGGTCGTCGATGATCTGTCCATATGGGTCCATCTGGTTGTAGCGATGTCCCCGGGACCGAGCCTCTTCCGGGGTCTCTTTTTGTTTCGGGTGAAACAGTCGATGACACGGGCGACACAAGGAGGCGCGGAACTTCGACCCATACGTATGGATGCTTGTTGCCTCAAACCGGAGTTCCCGTTTGAGCACGCCACAGTAAACGCACCGGTACAGTTCGATGCGTATACCCCAATCGTCGGATATGATCCAAGAAGGCCATGTTTGTCGCGACCTATCGTCTAGCCCTTCAAGAACGCCGACACGGAGTTCATTCAGGATTCCCAGGTCGTTCACGTTGTAGTCTTCGTCGATCCAAAAGCCGAGGACGCTTTGCTGACAGACCATTCGTAATGTCACTGCGTCCCCATCGGGACACACGATCTCGTCAAAGACAAAAGACATGCGATGGCGACGGACGTCCGCGTTGATGCGGTGTTGGATCTCCGCGGGGAGTCGGTCCCATCGAGAGGGGTACACCACCTCCCGTCCGTTTTTTTCCGCTTTCCGGAGAGCCGCTTCCATTCCTGTCTCCTCGGCGGCGACAATGCAAATAATCATCAATGGGATACAACATGCTACAAACGGGCAACCATTGTATTTGTTTTAAATTTTACTTGTAGACATGGAAGAACTGACGGCAGCTCAGCGTCTGTTTTGCGAGTGCGAGGATAGGGTGCTCTCGATTTGTTTGACGGAACGAGACAGACGAAGCGGATTCATGGCGGCGTGCATCGTCTTGTGCACACAGATCCTCGATCGCAACGAAACGGCGGTCGTGTATTGTCGGACTCGTCGGGATGCAGAGCAATTTTTACGACGCATGCACGAACGCGTGGATCCCACCGAGATCGCGCGAGAAAGCCGAGAATGCCTCGACATGGGAGGCGGCGGTGCCGTGTATACGTATCCGTTGGTGTCCCGGGCAATGCGTGGAACGATGATGTCCCACACATCTTGGATTTTTATGCTCGTGGGCGATTACGACGCGCTCCCTTACGACGTGTTCCACTCTCGCTCTGAGACTCTCGTGGCTCTCCATGATGAACGGTTGCGCGTCCGCATCATCGGATCCAACCTCCCGGATAGACTCGCGGATTTCGGACCGATATTCACAACGGAAGCGCCGTTCGACTCGTTGACTCTCAGATTGGCTGCAATGGATCTGAGAGATTCATGATGATGCAAACGGACAACCCCATTCGGACATCTTCTCACAAAAGACAGCCATGACAGATCGCGAGGATCAGAAACCGGTCCTGGATCGAGTGGCCGGCTGGACACAAGAGAAACCCCTTCGAATACAGGACGAGGACGCTTTCAAAGCGGTCCCCGTGTTTCGCCGCGCGCGCAACCTTGGATCGTTCCGGTACCCTGGCATCGCGTTCTGCCACCAGTGCGGAAAACCCAGGGACGAAGGAGACCGATTCTGCGCGCATTGTGGGACGGAACCTCTGACGGAATCTCGGCCATGGGCCAGCGCAAACGCCGTCCTCACGAGCCGGAGTCCCGAGGTCCCCTTTGACAGGACCCGTTCTCCCCGTGACAACCGTTTTACGGCGACCAAGTCGCGGTCTCGCACCGCAGGTCTTTCGTCTTCGACGCGACCCGCATGCCCGACGAAAGGCCTGCCTCCGTTGCCGTTATCTCCCAGAGACCAAGAGCGAGACGAGTTGATCGCCAAGTGCCACGAATCGCTCAAGGCCATGGAAGAGTATCTGCGTCGCGAACAGTGAGGCACAAGCGGGCAACGGTCGTATTTGTGTTTCCCCGTGGTTTCTTTTGAAACAAAAAAATCGTTACACGCCATGGAGAACGACGCGTATCACGAGTGGCAGACGGCGGGGACCACGCAATGCGGGTGCCGGGAGCTGCGGGACTCCCGAGAGACCAAATGCGAGATTTGTTCGCATCCAGAGAAGCGGGTGACTCGGTTCGTGTGCGGAAAGTGCGGAGAGAGGTTCGGACATCACTACGCGGTGGACCCGATCTCGGAGGCGATGAGAAAGGCCGGAGTGCCCGAGACGTGTTCGCAAACTTGATTTGTTCAATCAAAATGTATTACGTTAACATAGTCCATCAAAAATAGGCGCCATTCATCCTCTGCCACCCAGGGCGGATGGCATTTCTTTCTCCTTCCAAACTTGGGAAAGCAGGTCGTTCTCCGATCGAAAAGAGGCCACAAACTCCTCGTAGGCGTCCGCCATTGTTTCGTATCCCTCCCTGGTGTCTTCGCATTTGCGGAACGTGGCCATGTGTTCGGTGTAGCGTAAAAATTTATCCATCATGGCAGTCTTGGCGGTTATGTATAGCATGTGTGCTATCAACGGGTTGTTCGCCTCTCGTAAGTCTTCCTCCACCGCGCGCCTAATATTTACAAAGGGATAAGCCAGCATTTCGGGCGGGGTGTTCATGATATAGTCTATTGCATTGGCAAGCTCTTGCTGTTCCTTCTCGGACAGGTCTTCTATTTTGGGCAGGTGTTCTTCCATGTCGTGCGTGCGTGTGTGTGTGTGTGTGTGTGTGTGTATTGCAAAATGTCAGAAACAACACAATTTGCACGTTACATGCCCGCCAACTGCATAGGGAAAAACATGGGGAGAGTTGGCGGGCATGTAACGTGAAAAAATCCACGGGCAGCTGCCAAAAATTGCAAATCTGCAGCTGTTCGATTTAGAGCAGCTGCCTAAACAGCTGCCACTTTTGAGCAGCTGCCTAAATAGGTATTCGCAGCTGGGCAAAGTGGAAAATCGGCAGCTGCCCAAGTTTGGGAAATGTGTCTGCCCATCTTTCACTTTCACTTTCACTTTCACTTTCACTTTCACTTTCACTTTCA
>SDBT01003638.1_pt1 | contig 26527 bp, 22 predicted proteins | sample 2277101 | NCBI WGS metagenome assembly SDBT01 (sample SAMN10404973, study PRJNA504765) | marine sediment metagenome | isolation source: marine sediment core GS10_PC15, 103 cmbsf | place: Arctic Ocean: Southern Knipovich Ridge | collected 2010 | reverse complement strand
ATAGCCATCCTGAATAGATAATAAAAAGCGCTGCTATGATGACTGCAAAATTAAAAAACCAATTTAAAGCTTTGTCTAGTAATTTCCAAATATTAAGACCTGTAGAAAACTCGGGTATATTAACAGGAGGTGTGGCACTAGAACCAGAAATGTCACCATTATTTGCCGCCATTGTTAGAGGGCTTAGTATGAGCATAAACATAGTTATGGCTAAAATAGGTAAAAGAGCTTTTTTCATTTTTTTATTTGATTAAAATTTATTTACTATAAATTTATTAAATTCGACCTTTATTCATTTATTGCTCTAATTATATCAGTTAAAGATTGGATTAGTCAACTTTTATTATTATCATGGTTAATATATTAATACATCGTCATAGAAATCATCAGGGAATTCACTAATAGGTGAGATTAAAAGTTTATCTCTCCTTCTACTCCTATTCCTGCTCCCACTTCTCCACCTCCTTCTATTCCTGATGATTCTTCTCCAGAGAGGAAGTCTTGGATAATAGCAGGTACACTGCTGGCTATTAAAATAATGGCAAAACCTATTATAGCCCAGGTAAGCGCTTTTTGCGCTATTTTTATTTTTTCTTCATTTCCAGTAGAAGTGATATAAAGATACCCAGCATAAACAATAAGAATAGGAGCAATAACAAAGGCCAGTTTCCATAAAAAGTTAAGGATGTTTCCAACTAAAGTTGTAATATCGCTTGTTTCTCCTAATGGATTTGGGATATTCAAATCTGTGGCAGAACTAGTTGCGGCAGAGAAAATAAAAATTGGTATCAAACTAAAGATTAAAATTGTCAATAAAACGATATTTGTTTTTAAAAAGTTTTTGGACATAATAAAAATTATTTATTATTAAGGATTATAAATATCTTGAGGACATTCTATATTAAACCAAGTTCCCGTATAATCATCGCCACCCATTGTTTTGATTGCCCAGAATACAGTGTTAACAATTATCCAGGCGGTTAAGATGATAACTAATCCAATAATAGCATTTGTTATAATTTGTTGTCCAGCTTTAAGATTTTCTTCTTTACCAAGAGAAAAGATCCAACGGAATCCTCCATAGACAATAAATCCAATGATTACAAGAAAAGCCATTTCTAAGGCAAACTTTAAAATATTTTGCGCTAATATTAATAAATCGCAAGTAGTACAAGCCTGTTCACCAGGACCTCCACACGGAACCAATTCGGCAGCTCCTGCTGAGATAGGTGTAAATAAGAGAATCAGGAGAGAAAAAGTAATTAATTCTTTTATTATTTTATTGTTTTGCTTTGTATGTTTCATGTTTTACGTTCCATGTTTATTGTTTTTTATTCCAAAAGAAATTAATTCTATCGGCCGCGATAATTATTGCTTGAATCGGAGATTTTCCTTTATGGGTAACAGCTTCTATCATTTCTTGAAATATTTTTGTAATTTCCTGAAAATTATATTGATGCCAATTTTGGCTTGTTAGAATTTGTCTTGTGAATATTCCGCTAACAGGTTCATTAACATAATCTTGAATTAAATCTAAGCGGGCAGGAGGATTTTTTGTTTGAAGGTAATAAAATTTGGAAGTATTTTGCTGCGCAAGAAATTTTAAAAATGTCCAGCATTCTTCAGGGTTTTTTGAATTTTGAGAAACCACTAAGCTCATGGTATCTCCATAATTTATCTTGCTGGGAGGATTAGTAGTAAATTGCGGCAGAGAGGCAATACCATAATTAAGATTAGGATTATATTCTTTTATAATCTTTTGGGCTTGATTATATCCAATTAACATAGCAGTTTCTCCTTTACTAAAAGCAATTACCGAATCAGTAAAGTTATCATTCCAAGTATAATAACGGGAACGAGAGTCGCTAAATTGAGTATAAAATTTTAATGCTTCTTCACCAGGTAAAATCTTTTTACCGTTGATCCGTAAATTATTTTTGAAAGTTATTGCTTTTGTATCTATATCAACAATATTACTACCATATTGTATCATTAAAGTTGATATAATATCAAAATTCCATCGAACATTATAAGGAGATCCTAATGCAATTGCTGCTCGTGTAATCTGTCCTTGATTGTTAATTCTGCGCAGACGGGAAATTAAATTAAGAACTTCTTCCCATGTGGCAGGTGGAAGAGCAATATTATAATAGTTAAAAATATCCTGATTATAATAAAGGGCTAAGGTGTCAATATACAAAGGAATACCGAGTAAATAATCACCTTTTAACAGTTCATTTTTTGCTATTTGAGGATAAGTTTGGTCTAAATCAAATAAGTTTAAATCTTTATCCTTTTTTAAGTCCAAATGGGAAATTTTATTTTGATAGTAAGGAAGATTGCTATTCCAAAGCATAAAGATATCTGGAGCTTGATTATCACTAAAAGCCTTTAGTAGATCTTCATGATAAGTACCTTTATCTTTTAGTGTATAATTAATACGAGTGTAAGGATATTTCTTTTGAAAATTATCAATTATTGATGAAAATGTTTTAGAATCATCCAATATTCCCCAAATCTCTAAACTAACAGGTGTTGGTTTAGCCTTGTGAAATCTTATTCCTAAAAAAACAATAGAAATAATAATTAAACCGGCGACTAATAGAATTTTCTTTTGGCGTATTGTTAGTGTCATAATCTATTTTTGAACATAGTGAGAAAACAAGATTCTCGAGTAAAGCGAGAGGTTGTTATTTATCAACTAATTTTGTTAGAAATCCATAGTGAGTTAATCCTAAAGATAATTCTCTTTCCACCCGAAAACCAGATTTTTCCAGTAAATCAACGCTTTCGTCTTTGTTAATAGGATAAAGTTTTTTTTGCGAAGGTAATTTATCAGGATACCATTCTATAAGGACTAAATAACCCTCCAATTTTAATACTCTTTTTGCTTCTTGGATTAATTTTTCTTTTTTTTCAACTTCAAAAAGAATATTGGATATTAAAACTAAATCACAAGAATCATTGGGCAAATTACTTCCCCGTGTATCTTCTAAATTTGCCCAACGGGGTTCTATAATATTAAAAAGTCCTTCTAATTTAGAACGGAATTCCAATGCTTCTAATGAAGGCTTCCAGATATCGAGAGCTATCACTCTTCCAGAAGGTTTTAAGCACCTAGCTATTGCTAAGCTAAAATATCCTGCACCGCTGCCAAAATCAGCAACAGTCATTCCTTCTTTTAAAGGAAGGGTTTTAACTATTTCATCAGGGTTGAGGAAAGATGCCATAATATTTATATTTAAACAACGTTTCGCTATTATTCAATAACATTGAAATTAAAATGTTGTCATTTCAATTATACCAAATTCTTTCACAATAGAGTAATTGCAGCAATTTTATCCCCTTGATCTAATCTCATAATTTTTACTCCTTGGGTAGAACGTCTTAAAATAGATATGCCCTTAAGGGGCGCTTTGAGGATTTGTCCTTTTTGAGAAACAGCGATTAAAGATTTTTCTCCTTTCACTAAACAGGATTTTATAAGGTTTCCTGTTTTTGTTGTGATTTTCATTGTTTTTATTCCATGTCCTCCCCTTTTTTGTTTTCGATATTCTTTCAGGTTCGTTCTTTTACCAAATCCATTCTCACTAATTACAAGAATTTGTTTTTTTGTTTTTTCTTCTTTAGTTTTGATAACAATTAAACTAATTACTTTGTCGTTGTTAGAAAGTTTTATTCCTATGACTCCGCTTGCCGAACGGCCAATTGCTCTGGCATCTTTTTCAGAAAAACGTATAGACTGGCCTTTATTAGTAGCTAAAATTATTTCATCATTTTTATCACATAAAGCAGCACCGATAAGCTTGTCATTTTTCATAAGTTTTAGGGCTATAATTCCTCCTTTGCGGATATTATCATATTCTTTAAGTAAGCTTTTTTTGATAATACCTTTTTCTGTAGTCATTAATAAGTAAGAACCTGTCTCCTTTTGGTCGGTAGAACCTTGTTTTTCTCCGCCAACTGGCGGATTGAAATCAGTGGAAGCAACTTCTGTTTGCTTTGAAGGATAATTTAACAAAACAATAATTTTTTCCTCAGGATTGAGATTTAGATAATTCTGGATAGTTTTCCCACGTGATGTACGGGAGGTTTCTATAATTTCAAAAGCACGTAATTTAAAAAGACGCCCCCGGTCAGTGAAGAACAAAATTTCATCCCTTGTATTACAAGAAACAAGATGGGTTAAAATATCTTCTTCATTTTTTGCTTCGTAAGCTATAACTCCTTTCCCCCCTCTTTTTTGTCCGCGTAAAACATTTGGATTAAATCGTTTCACATATCCATTTTGGGAAAGAGCAATTAATGTTTCTTGCGATGGGATAAGTTGTTCTTCGGTAATGGCTTCAGGCAGATATGCTCGTACTTCTGTTCGTCGTTTATCCCCATATCTTTCTTTTAGTTTTTTAATCTCTTCTTTGATGATATTAGAAATTCTTTTTGGCTCTTTCAGGATTAATATATACTCTTTTATTATTTTTTGTTTTTCTACTAATTCTTCTTCCAGTTTTTTTCTTTCCAATTTTGCCAGATTTTGAAGCTTCATTTCTAGAATAGCATTTGCTTGAATCTCACTAAAATGATATTTAGTTATAAGTTTTTTTTGCGCGTCTTCTTTGTTTTCAGATATTTTTATTAATTTGATAATACTATCAATATGATTTAAAGCTTTTGAAAGCCCTTCTAATATATGCGCTCTTTCTTTTGCTTTTTTAAGCAAATATTCAATGCGTCTTTTAACAATGTCTTTTCGGTGTGCAACATATTTTTCCAAGATGTCTTTTACTGAGAGAACTTGAGGTTGTAGTCCGTTTTCTGTCAGAGCCAGCATATTTAAATGAAAATTCTTTTCTAGGGGTGTAAATTTAAATAATTGATTGAGAATTCTTTTTGGGATTATATTGTTTTTTAATTCAATAACAATTCTCATCCCTTCTTTACCAGATTCATCCCTAAGGTCTTTTATACCTTCAATCTTTTTTTCTTCTACTAAATGAGCGATATGTATTATTAACTCAGCTTTGTTTACTTGATATGGGATTTCTGCAATAATTATTTTCTTTATTTTGTCTTCTACTATTTCTGTTTTAGCCCTGCAAATTATTTTTCCTTTTCCATTAGCATAGGCTTCTAGAATATTTTGTTTGCCAAATATAATTCCTCCTGTTGGAAAATCAGGTCCTTTAATAAAATTCATTAAATCTTCAACTGAAGCGCGTGGATGGTCTATTAAATATATAAGGGCATCTACTACTTCTTTCAAATTATGGGGGAGAATATTTGTTGCCATGCCTACGGCAATACCCATAGTTCCATTTAGGATAAGTTGCGGCAATTTTGCAGGTAAATATTTAGGTTCTGTTCTTGTCCCATCATAGTTAGGGATGAAATCTACAGTTTCTTTCTCCAAATCTTCTAATAATTCTTCAGCTAAAGGAGTTAATTTTATTTCCGTATATCTCATTGCAGCTGCTGGATCTCCGTCAACGCTACCAAAATTTCCTTGCCCCTTGACTAAAGGATAGCGCAATGAAAAATCTTGAGCCATTCTTACTAAAGCGTCATAAACAGCAATATCACTATGTGGATGATATTTCCCAAGGGTATCTCCTACTACAGTAGCTGATTTTCTTGATTTTGAACCAGATCCTAAACCCATTTCATGCATAGCATAAAGAATCCGTCTTTGTACTGGCTTGAGCCCATCTCTTACATCAGGTAATGCTCGCGAAATAATAATAGACATAGCATAATCCAAATAAGACTCCCTAAGTTCTTCAGCTATGTCTCTTGGTTGAATTGATTGTGTTTTTTCTTTTTTTTCTTCCTTTTTCTTTTTCATAGAAATTAACAAATTACGAATTTAATATAACAACCTTTTCGCTATCGCTCAAGAACGTTGTTTTCTCATTTTATTCAAAAATAACAACCTTTTCGCTATCGCTCAAGAACGTTGAATTAAAACTAGTAAGTTTTAATATAACAACCTTTCGTTTCGCTCAAGAACGTTGAATTAAAACTAGTAAGTTTTAATTCAAATACTTTTAAAAGGCGAGGAGATATTGTTGAAAAAACGATAGCGATTAGCGTGTTTATAAAACAATATTCTGAACCTTAAATCTATTGTTTGTTAAGTATTATTAATTTTGTTTCTCCTGGTAAATTATTTTTTCTAATGGTCAATTTATCTAAAACCTCTGGTTTTTTGCTTATCGCTTTAAGAAATTTATCAAGTGAGTCTAATTTAATTTTTAAATTAGGCAAAGCATAATGCATAGGAATAATTATTTTCGGTTCTATTTGGTTAATTAGAGAAATTGCTTCTTCGTAATTTATAGTATCATGTCCGCCTATGGGGACAAGGAGAATATCGACATTCGCAACTTTTTCTAAGAGCTCTTCTTTTAAATTCTTTTTTTCTAAATTTCCTAAATGACAAAGAGTTATGCCTTCTGATTTTATAAGATAAATTGTATTGAATTTTTGTGTTATTCCTTCAATAAAAATTCCTTTTGCTTCTATTTCTCCGGGCCCTTCAAGAATTAAGGGATCACCCATAATAACACTTTTATTATGAGCTGAAGACGAATCACAAGGTTCTTGCGAAGCAAGGTTCTTATTATTGTGGTTTTCTTGTCGTTGGGCAATGAGAAGAATGTCAGATTTAAATCGCGGAGGCTTTAAACCAGTTGTTGATTTAGAATAAGGATTAATAGCAATAATTTTATTTTTACTATCAATGCGAAAATAGGAATGACCGAACCATTGAATAATCATAATATTTTTATTTTACCACGTTAGAAACAATATTTCTAACGTGGTTTAGTATAAATATAGCTCAATTCAATTTTTTGAACATTCGAATACTAAGGAACGTTATAACAATATTAAAGGCAAGAAGAAAAAGGAGACATACAGGTAAAGAATGCGTAGTCATAAGTAAAATTTCTTCATTATTTAAAGACTTGGAAAGAACAACCCAACGCAGAGCATCTACACTATAAGCCAAGGGATTATAATTAGCCATTGTTGCCATCCAAGAGGGAACATTTTTTAGAGGGAAAAAAGCCCCAGAGAGAAAAGCCATTGGTGCGATAATTATTTGTGAAAGAATAGAAAAACTTTCCATTCTTTTCAAACGGGAAGCAAAGAAAATTCCCAAAGCGGCCATTCCATAGCTAATTAGAAAAATAACAAGAACAATTTTTATAAATGAAGATATGTCAACATTAATGCCCAAATAGGGCATTATGAGTAGAATGAGAACACCTTGTAAAAGGGCAGTTGTAGTTGCCCCTAAGATTTTTCCTAAAGCAATATATGATCTACTAATGGGAGAAACCAGAATTTCTTTTAAAAATCCGAATTCTCTATCCCATACAATGGACATAGTGGACGAAATGGCCATAATGCTAACGCTTAAACCTAATATTCCAGGAAAAAAGAATTGTACAAAATCATAATGTAAAACGGGTGTAGGAAATATTGTTTTTAATCCAGTACCAAAGAATATTAAAATTAGAAGAGGTAAAAATATAGAAGTAAAGAATTTCAAAGAATTGCGTAAATAAATGAGCACTTCTCTATACCAGATCACATAAAGAGCTTGTAATTTTTTATTCATCGTTTTTCTGTTTTTGGTTTTTTTCTTCTGTTCCTGGCGAATTAAAAAGAGTAAATAAAGAAGATATATCAAATCTCCGATTTTCCTCTTCTTCTAATTTTCCATTAATTTCTTCTCTTATTTTTCTGCCCGTAATTTCCAAAAAGACATCTTCTAAAGTAGGCTGCCTTAATTGCATCGAAGTGATATGAGGGCTAATAGCCTTAACTAATATTGGCAAGAATTTATTACCATTATCTATTTCAATTCTTAATTCTTTGCCAATCCATTGGATTGGATATTCAGGAAATTTCTTTCGGAATTCTTTCTCAGCTTGTTTGTTATTTTCAGTTTTGAAAATAATGATATCACCGCCGATCATTCTTTTTAAGTTTTTCGGAGTATCAATAGTTACAATTTTTCCATGGTCTATAATAGCAATTCTGTCGCATCTTTCCGCCTCATTTAGATATTGGGTGGTTAAAAAGATTGTTGTATTTTTTTTACTTCTTACAGCAAAGATATAATCCCAGATTTTTTTTCGTGTTTGTGGATCTAATCCAATAGTTGGTTCATCTAAAAACAGAATTTGAGGCCAATGTATCAAAGCTCGGACAAGTTCCAGTCTTCTTTTCATACCGCCGGAGAATGTTTCAACTTTCATTTTTCTTTTATCCCAAAGTTCACATAATTTTAAGATTTCCCTCTTTCTCTTAATAAAATCTTTTCTAGAAACTCCGTAAAGCATTGCATGAAGATAAAGATTTTCCTCGGCAGTTAAATGGTTGTCCAAAGTTGTTTCTTGAAAAACTAAACCAATAGATTCTCTTGTAAGATTAGGTTGATTTACTACATGATGACCGTTCACATATGCTAATCCAGAATCAGGCAAAGCAAGTGTGCAGAGAATGTTAATTGTTGTAGTTTTGCCTGCTCCATTAGGGCCCAGGAAACCAAAAACCTCGCCCCTTTTTACAGAAAAAGAAATCCCATCAAGGGCTGTTATATGTTTATATCTTTTTTTGAGATTTTTTACTTGGATAACCTCAAGGATATTATTTTGCTTTTCTTTAATTTGTTCGGATTTTTCTGATAAATCCTCCATAAAGTTCAATTAAAAATATTTTTGATATTTTTAGAGCAATCCCATTTTTTCTTTTACCTCTTTGAGTGTTTGTTTGGCAATTTGAGATGCATATTTTTTCCCTTGTTTTAAAATTTCATCTACCATTTCATGCCGCTTTTCATAATATTTTCTTTTTTTCTGGATTGGCTTTAATTCTTTATATATTGCTTCAGCAAGTTGGTCTTTTAATTCTTTATATTTAATTCCTGAGCTAAGATAGAGTTTTTCATAAGCTTTCTTTTTTCCTCTGCCTTCAAACAGTTCTATTAGCATCAATAAAACAGCTACGCCTTCTTCTTTTGGAATTTTTTTACCTTTTCCTGAATCTGTTGGAACTTTTGCCAGTTTTTTCTTGATTGTAGGCAAATCGTCAATTAGATTAATATAACTACCTGGCTTTGATTTTGACATCTTTCCTTCACCAGTCAAAGAAGGGATATAAGGAAATGGCATAAGATATGTTTGAGGCTCAGGAAAAGTTTGGCCAAAATGACGATTGAAAGCTCGCGCAATTTCCCGTGTTACCTCTAAATGAGGCGCTTGATCTTTGCCAACTGGAACAAATTGAGCTTTATATAAAAGAATATCTGCCGCCATAAGAATTGGATAATAAAAAAGTCCCATATTAATATATTTTGGCTGTTCTTTTTTCTTATCTTTGTAAGTTGGTAATTGCTCTAAGCGGGATACAGGATAAATTGTTCCTAATAAATAGGCTAATTCTATGTGTTCTGGAATTTGGGATTGGATTATTAAATGGCATTTTTTAGGGTCTAAACCGCATGCTAAATATTCTAAAACTACTTCTCGAATATTATCTTGGAGGGTTTTTGGGTTATAGGGCGAAGTAATGCCATGGAGATCAACCACAGCATAAATACAATCATAATTCTTTTTGTTCTGGAGCTCAATATACCCCTTTAAACCACCTAAATAATTACCCAAATGGAGAAAACCAGTAGGTCTACTACCAGAAAAGATTCTTACTTTTGCATTGTCTTTTTCCGCTTTTTTATTCATAGATTTGGAGTATATTTATAACCACACTCGAATTTATTTTATCAAAAATTTTTGAAAAAAACCAGTGCCCGCTGCTCGGCGGCGAGGCGGGCATGAACAAACCGAAAACGGAACGGCTCGGGTGCAAAAATTATTTAAAAACTAAATTTCTCTTAATTTTCTTACTGAGAGAAAAATCTTTCAATGATTTAGGCCTATGTTGGAAAATATCAAATCCTTTTTCCTTGTATCTTGGTATTAAATGCCAATGAACATAATTTGCTTCGTCCATGTAAACTAAATAAACTTTTTTTACATTTAAAGTTTTAAGCAACGCATTTCTTACAGTAAAAACGGTATCCATTAAATAATCATAATCCCTATCGGGAAGCAACTTTAAATCTGAAACTTTTTTTCTCAAAGCAACAACAGTATGTCCTTCTGTTATGGGGAATTTTGCTAAACAAGCGTATAAATTTTGATCTTCGTAAATTAAAGATTCTTTTGATGGTTTTGGAAAATTGTTCATATATTCTTATTTATTATAGCAAATTAAAAAAATTAAAAAAAGAGCAACGTTTTTTAGGCGTTGCTCGGTCCCTTATCTACATTGAGATTGGAAAAGATTTTCCTATTTATTTGCACCCGAGCCGTTCCGTTTTCGGTTTGTTCATGCCCGCCTCGTCGCCGAGCGGGACGGATTTTCCGTTCAAAAATCAATGGGCGGCGCTTTGTGCCGCCCGTAAAATGGCTTCCAAAAAACCGAAAAGTTTTATTGTGGAGCGGGTGAAGGGAGTCGAACCCTCGTATCTTGCTTGGAAGGCAAGCGCACTAGCCGTTGTGCTACACCCGCAAATTAGAACCTTGTTTCTCGCTTCGCTTGAAATAAAAAAGATCTTTAAAGACCTCTTTTTATTTTAACTCTTATTTTTCCAAAAATCAATATAAATCCTAGCAGGCCTTGACAAATTATTTTCCTTTGCTATAATGGAGATGTTGTTGTCTGGAAGTATTTAATAGCTTGCTATTAGGTGCTGAAAGGCAGCAGCATTTTTTATATTTTTTTAAAAATACCCCTATATTTCTTTTAGAACTTGTATTCCTAATATTTCTAAACCTTTTTCAAGAACATTAGTAATTGTTTTTAGAAGAACAAGCTGGGCATTTTGTCTGACTTTGTTTTTTTCTTTTAACACAGGCACACTTTCATAGTATTTATTAGTTAAATCTGCCAATGATAAAAGGTAAGTAGCTAAATAATTTGGCGAATATTTTTCAGCGCTGATTTGAATCATTCCTGAAAATTCAACAAGCTTTTTAATAAGAACAAGCTCCAAAGTATGATTTAATAATTTACAGTCATATTTTCCGATTTTTTTGGCTTTAGTGATGATTTTATTTATGCGGGCATAAGTGTATTGAAGGTAAACGCTTGTATCTCCTGAAAAATCAAGCATTTTTTTCCAATTAAAAATAATGTCAGAAGCGCGAAATGATTTTAAATCATTAAATTTTAAAGCTCCAAGAGCGATTGTTTGGGCTAATTTTTTTTGTTTTGGTAACGACCATTGGGATTTTTTTTCTTTGATGATTTCCAATGATTTTTCAACTACCTGATTAATAACCTGTTTAAGAGAGATAATTTCTCCTTCTCTGGTGGAAAACTTCTTTTTTTCTTCTGACAATACTAAGCCAAATTTAATATGAGCTAATTCAGTTTTTTCTTTTGGAAGAATAATTTTTAATAGAGTAAAAAGTTGTTTAAAATGCATGTCTTGTTCATTGCCAACAACATAAAGAATTTTTGCAGGGTGATATTTTTTTAGACGGTATTTTAGTAAAGCTAAATCGCGGGTTATGTATAAACTTGCTTTGTCTGATTTCTGAATTAAAACAGGAGGTAGATCATATTTTTCTAAGGGAACAATAAGCGCTCCTTTGCTTTTTTGCGTCAGATTCTTTTTTTTCAAAAGATTTATTAATGGGATAAGATCTTTTTCAAGAAAACTTTCGCCTAAAAGAAGGTCAAATTTAATATCTAAAAGCTTATATATTTTTTGAAAATCTTTAATTGATTCTTTTTTAAACCAAAGCCACAATTTTCTGTTTTCTTTGTTGCCTTTTTCTAATTTTTTGAATTCTTTTTGTCCTAATTTTTCCAAATCCGGATTAATTTTCATTTCTTGGTGAAATTTTATATAAAGGGCAAGAAGAGCGGAAATAGGACTTTTTTCTATTTTCTTTTTTTCTCCCCAAAGCTTGTAAGCGGCAATTAATTTTCCAAATTGAGTGCCCCAATCGCCAAGATAATTCCAGCGAATAATTTTATAGCCCAATGTTTTATATAAATTAGCCAATGTCTCACCAATGATTGTGGAGCGTAAATGCCCAATATGCATTGGTTTGGCAATATTAGGAGAGGAGTAATCAATTATTATCACTTTATTTTTTCCTATTTTTGAACCCCCAAATTTTGTTTTTTGTTTATAGATAGTTTCTAATTCTTTTTGGATGAATTTTTTATTAACAAAAAAATTAATAAAGCCATTTTTAGCTAATTCTATTTTTGTTATTTCTTTTGGTAATTTTTGTTGCATCTCGCGTATTAAAATTGTGGCAATTTCAAAATGAGATTTTTTAATATTTTTACTAATAGAAAAGGCTATAGTTGTACTATAATCCCCATATTGCTCATTTTTTGGTATTTTTAATAAAACATCAGAAATAGAAGAAATGGGCCATTTATTTTTTATGGCCGCTTTTTCGCATGATTTTTGAACGAAGTTTTTGATTGTCTGTTTTAGCATATTTATATATTAAATTAAGATTACCATGCTTATTATTATTAAATAAAGAGAAAACCAAAAGTATTTTCCTCTTTTTAATATTCTTTCTAAGATTTTTAAACTAATAATTCCTACAAAGAATGAAATTAACATTCCTATTCCGCCTAATAAATAACTATTTTCACTTTGTTGTATTAAAGCAGGCAATTGTAAAATAACAGCTCCTAAAATAACAGGAAGAGCTAAAAGAAAAGAAAATTTGAAAGCAATTTCCGGCTTTAATTTTCTTAATAATCCTGCAGAAATAGTAAAACCAGAACGGGAAATTCCTGGGAAAAGAGCGACTGCTTGAGCAATTCCTATTATTAAAGCGTCAGACCAGGATATAGTATCTTTTTGTGCTTTTGAAAATTTAGTTAGTAGAAGGAATAAGGCAGTGATTAAAAAAGAAAAACCAATAAATTTTAAAGAAAAGAATGATGATCCAATTTTTGTTTGAAAGAAAAAACCAAAGATTACAGCTGGAATTGTTCCAATGATAATAAGTTTAATTAATTGCCAGTCTTTACTGTAAAATATCTTTTTAATTTCTCGCCAAAATACTGCTAATATTGCTCCTAATGTTCCAAAATGGAGGAGGGCGTTAAAAGTTATTGAAGTTTTTGGCAAATTCCAGAGAATTTGTAGTACAGCTAAATGACCAGAACTGGAAATTGGCAAAAACTCAGTTATGCCCTGAGTAATAGCTAAAATAATTGTTTGAAATATATTCATATTATTTGTCGGGCCGCCGAGATTTGAACTCGGGCTAAATCCTCCCGAAGGATTCGTGCTACCACTACACTACGACCCGTTAGTTTACATAATATTTCTTTTTAATTTCTTTTTCACTTTCTTCTAAAAGATTTTTGTATTTTTCTTGGGCTATTTTTTCTTTTTTCTTTAATTCATTTTGAGAAAGCCGGTTTAATTTTTTTGCTTCTTTTTCTAAATATTTTTTACTATTCTTTTTAGGGTCATCCAGTACTTGTTCTAATAAAATACTTAAAATTGCTCCAATTTTAGGCCCTGGTTCAATTCCCAATATTTTTATTATATCATTTCCGTTTATTTTTAATATTTTTAGAGATGGCTGTTGTCCTTCTAATTCTTTCAATACCTTTTCTACTCGGAATAAAAAGTGGCGAAGACGAAAAGGAAGAGCTTTTGGGCAGCCTGATCCTATTCTATCAGCTTCTCTGACTTGAGCTAATTCCTGGATATTTTCTTTTCCGATTTTAACTAATAATCTTCGTATAGCAGCGTCTGTCGTAATTTCAGGATCATAAACAAATCCATGACAACGTACTAATTTAATAATTTTTTCTGATATATCTTTGGGAAATTTTAGACGGCTAAGAATACGGGTTGTAATTTTTGCTCCCTGCCATTCATGGTTATAAAAAGTAGCGTCTATGTCTTTGCCTTCTTTAGTATATGGTTTCCCAATATCATGAAATAAACTGGCTAATTTTACCTCAAAACTATATTCTTTTTTGCAGGTATAATCTAAAGAGCGCCAAGCATGTTCCCAAACTGTATAAATATGGTGTTTGTTTTGAGTTACACCAATACCTTTTTCTAATTCGGGAATAATTTGTTTTAGCAAATCATTTTCTTGTAAAAGAAAAATTCCCTTAACTGCTTGCGGAGAATTAATAATTTTGATTAATTCATCGCGAATTCTTTCTTTAGAAATAAAAGCTAGAAGAGAAGCATGATCTTTTATGGCTCTTAATGTTTGAGGCTCTATTTGAAAGTTTAATTCGCAAGCAAAACGAATTGCTCGCATTAAACGCAAGCCATCTTCAGAAAATCGTTCTTTAGCATTTCCCACTGTTCTGATAAGTTCTTTTTGCAGGTCTTTTTGTCCATCAAACGGATCAATAATCTTGCAACTTGCAACTTGCAACTTGTAACTTTTTTCTTTGGTTTTATGTTTTAAATTTTGCGTTTTAATATGAAGAGCCATTGCATTGACAGTAAAATCACGGCGGCTTAGGTCTTCTTCAATGGTTTTAGCGAATTCTATTTTATCAGGGTGACGTTTATCACTGTATTTTCCTTCTTTTCTAAAAGTGGTAACTTCAATAATTTTTAAATTATTATCTTCTGAATTAGTCTTTACTGCTACAGTGCCAAATTCATTCTCATAAACACTGTCAGGAAGGAGTTTTTGGATTTGTTTGGGCAAAGCATTAGTAGTAATATCCCAGTCTTTTGGTTTGTCAGCTGGTGGATTTTGTAGAATAGAGTCACGAACGCATCCGCCAACAATATATGCTTCAAAATTCATCTGATTAAGCTTTTTTATTATTTCTAATACTTCCAAAGGTATTTGCATATTTATAGTTTTTTCATTATAATTAAAATATTGTTATTTTAATTTTAATATATTTCAACATATATTAATAATAAACAATTGGTACGTTTATCTAATCATAAAGCAAAACAGTTCTTTTTTCAATCCTGCCCTCGTGGTGTAACTGGATAACATTTCTGTCTTCGGAACAGAAGATTGCAGGTTCGAATCCTGCCGAGGGCACGATAAAACCCCTCGTAGCTCAATCGGCAGAGCAGCTGCCTCTTAAGCAGTTGGTTGCAGGTTCGAGTCCTGCCGAGGGGACTATTTTTGGAGGGGTGGCAGAATGGTAATGCGCCAGTCTTGAAAACTGGTGCCCGTAAGGGCTTGCAGGTTCGAGTCCTGTCCCCTCCGCCATCTTTATTAATATGAAAGATAAAAACAAACAATTAGGTTTAGTTTCACGTCCTCCGATTATTGTAGTTTTGGGTCATGTAGATCATGGTAAAACAAGTCTCTTAGATTATATTAGAAAAACAAAAATAGCTGAAAAGGAATCAGGTGGAATTACTCAACATATTGGTGCTTATGAAATAGAGGTAGAAGGCAAAAAGATTACTTTTATTGATACTCCCGGACATGAGGCATTTTCTAAAATTCGTTCTCGCGGAGCAAATGTTGCTGATATTGCTATTTTAGTAGTTGCTGCTGATGAAGGAGTAAAGCCCCAAACTAAAGAATCATTAAAAGATATAGAGGAAGCGCAGATTCCTTTTGTTACAGCAATCACTAAAATTGACAAACAAGGGGCTAATTTGGAAAAAGTAAAGAATGAATTATCTGAAGTAGGGGTTTTGTTGGAAGGACGTGGTGGAGATGTACCTGTTGTAGGTGTTTCTTCAAAAACAGGACAAGGCATTGATGAATTTTTAGAACTTATTCTTTTGTTGTCAGAGATGCAGGAATTAAAGGCCAATCCAAATAATCAAGCCTCAGGAGTTGTAATAGAATCCCATTTAGACCGTTTTAGGGGAACTACAGCCAGTTTGATTATTACTGATGGTACTCTTCGTCTCAAGGATAATGTAGTGGCAGATCAAATTGAGGGAAAAGTAAAAATTTTAGAAAATTTTCAAGGGGAACCTATTTCTGAGGCGACTTTTTCTTCTCCAGTAAAAGTGGTTGGTTTTGAAAAACCAGTGTTAGTAGGAACAAAGTTTTTAGCGGGTGGCACAAGAGATAAAATGACTGATTTAAGTGAAGAGCTAAAAGTAATTGGCAAAGAATTAGGAGACAAAGATTCAAAAATTAAAATTCCGCTTATTATAAAAAGCGATACATTTGGTTCAGGTGAAGCATTAGAACAGGTTATAGCGCAATTAGGAGAAAAAAATAATTGGTTTTTCTTGCTTTTGAGGAATGAAACTGGTGATATTTCTGAAGGCGATTTCAAGATAGTACCATCAGGAAAAACTCTGATTATAGGCTTTCGAGTTAGAAAAAGGCCAGAGATAAATAATATTCTTTTGACTAATAAAAATTTATTATTAATCGAAGGGGGTGTTATTTATGAGATTGAAGACAAAGTTAAAGAATTCGTAGAAAATGAGTTTATTAAAAAACCAACAGAGGAGATGCTTGGAAAATTAGAGGTTTTAGCTGTGTTTCATCCTATAAAAGGCAGCCAATTAATTGGTGGAAAAGTTATTGAAGGTAAGATTCAAAATAAAATTCGTTTTCGTTTAATACGCGGGGAAGAAATAATTAGCCAAGGTAAAGTTTTAAATTTGCAAAAGAATAAGGTAGATATATCAGAAGTAAAAGTTGGAGGAGAATGTGGTTTATTAATAAATTGTCCAGAAAAAGCAGAACAAGGAGATTTACTTGAATTTTTTAGAAAAATCTAATAAGATTATATTAGTGGCCTGGTAGCCAAGTGGTAAGGCGTGAGTCTGCAAAACTCTTATACGTGGGTTCGATTCCCACCCAGGCCTCTAGCACCCAACGCCCAGGTGGCGGAACGGTTTACGCAGAGGACTTAAAATCCTTGACTCTTAAGAGTTTGTGGGTTCGAATCCCACCCTGGGCACTAAAAAACATCCCGTTGGAAAACGGGATGTTTTAATTACTTAATTACCAATTATGATAAATCATTCATTCTAAAATTTCCATTATCGTTTCTTTGACTCCAAACTCTTCAGCTGATTCTCTGTCAGGAAACCAGATATCCACTCTTGTATCAGTAAAACGCTCGTGCATTTTATCGTCAACAGTAAAAATTTTATCTCTGAAAAGCTCAGGAAATCTTACTTTTGTTCCAAATGGCAGGAAATTGGAAGCAATAATCCCATCATAAACCCAGGTCCCAGAAGCAGTAATAAATGGAGAGTCATCAGTCTGGTCAGGCGTAGAAGAATAAGCTGTTACAGTAATTTTTCTCGTTTCAATTGAGGGCAGAAAAGAATTTACTGCTGTAAAAAAGGTATCATTTGAATTATGATAAAATTCCTCGTCAGCGTTAAGGATCTCTTGTTCAGAGCTATTAATATTAATAATAGTGGATGGAGAGCCTTCTACTAAAATACCTGATAATGGACTAAAAAAACACAAGGATAAAACAGCTGTTAATACACCTATTTTAGATGTTTTATTAAGAATATCCATAATATTAGTTAAGTTTCTTATTAAAAAACTCCCTTTTTGGGAGACTTTTTAAATTTTAGCATATAAATAATTTTTGTCAATAGTAAGTCTTTGGTTGCGTTTTTGATTTTTTTCAGATAAACTTATTAACACAGATATTTATTGCAAAGGGAGGGTTGGCTGAGTGGTCCAAAGCAGCAGGTTGCTAACCTGTGGTCGTTTAAAAGCGACCCGTGGGTTCGAATCCCACACCCTCCGCTAAGTTTTAAAAGTCCCTTTACGGGACTTTTCTGATTTTAAATGTTGCTTTAGTAAATAAATTGTGATAATATAAAGATATTAAGATATGCTTACTACAAAACAAAAAGAAAAAGTTATTGAGGAGTTTGCTACTCATAAGAAAGACACTGGATCACCTGAGGTGCAAATTGCTTTATTAACAAAAGAAATAAAATTATTAAGCACGCATTTAAAGAAACATCCAAAAGATTATCATTCGAGGAGAGGTCTTTTGGGTATGGTTTCTGAGAGAAGAAGGCTTCTTTCTTATTTTAAAAAAGTATCGCTTCGTCGTTATAATAAAACAGTGAAAAAGCTCGGTTTATAATTTTAATTTATGCTTATTAGACACAAAAATCAGCGCATAGCGGTTTTGATAGATGTTCAAAATCTTTATCATTCTGCGAAAAATCTTTACAACGCCAGAGTAAATTTTAAAAATCTTCTTTTAGAGGCGACAGCTGGCCGTCAGTTGATTAGAGCAATTGCATATGCAACTAAAGCTGATGAGCCTGGCGAGGCTTCTTTTTTTGATGCTTTAGAGAAAGCTGGGATTGAAGTTCGATTAAAGGATTTACAAGTTTATCCTGATGGAACAAAAAAGGGAGATTGGGATGTAGGATTGGCAGTAGATGCTATCAGGTTATGTGCCAATATTGATGTGTTAGTTTTAGTGACTGGAGATGGAGATTTTATTCCCGTGGTTGAATACTTAAAAGCATTAGGAAAACATGTAGAACTTATGGGTTTTGGAAAAACTTCTTCTTTTCATTTAAAAGAATTAGTTAATGAGTTTACAGATTTAGATTCCCGCCCAGACTATTTTCTCTTTAAATCCAAAAAACAGGGTTTTGCAAAAAAATTGCCTAATATTATGAAAATCAGGTTGAAAAGATAGAATAAACCAAACAAAATTAAAATAATGCTAATGAAAAAAAAAGAATATCAATTAAAAATTGGAGGCAAGGTTATGGGTGTAGAATTTTCTAATCTTGCCGAACAGTCTAACGGGTCAGTAATGGTAAGAATGGGAGATACTGTGGTATTGGCTTCTGCGGTTATGGGCAAGGAAGACAGAATGGATTTAGATTATTTTCCTCTTATAGTCAATTATGAAGAAAAATATTATGCTGCTGGTAAAATTTACGGCAGCCGTTTTCTTAGAAGGGAATCTCGGCCATCAGACAGCGCAATTTTGACCAGTCGTCTTATAGACAGAACCATTAGACCCCTTTTCCCCGCTAATATGAGAAGGGATGTTCAAATTGTAATTACTTGTTTATCAATTGATGAGGACAATGATCCTGATATCTTAGGAATTATTGCCGCTTCATTAGCTTTGGGTACTTCTAATATCCCATGGCAAGGGCCAATAGCAGCAGTGAGAATTAGTTGGTCAGAAAAAACAGGATTTATTATTAATTCAACTTATAAGCAAAGAGAAGAAGCGTTATTAAATATGGTAGTTTCAGGACCTGATAATGTAATAAATATGCTAGAGGCAGAATCCAAGGAAGTTTCAGAAGATATTGTTAAAGAAGCTATGATAATGGCTCAAAAGGAAATCGCAGAACTTAATAAAAAATTGAGTAATATTATTACTGAAGTTGGCTCTTTGAAAGAAAAGATTGTTCTAAAAGAATATGATAAAGACATTAAAGAGGAAGTATTAAGTTTCTTAAAAGAAAAATTAGAGCCTGCTATTTATGTCGTAGATAAAAACGAAAGAGAAAATAAACTATTCTTTTTGAAAAAAGAATTAATAGATTATCTTAATGGTAAAGATTATTTAGCAGAGAGTTTAATTGATGCTGAATCTGTTTTTGAACAGGAGATTGATAAAATTGTGCATAAAAATATTTTAGAAAAAGATAAAAGACCTGATTCGAGGAAGTTAGATAAAATTAGACCTTTAGAGGTTACTGTTGATATTTTGCCGCGACCTCATGGTTCAGCTTTATTCATGAGAGGCAAAACTCATGTTTTATCAGTTGTTACCCTAGGTTCACCTGGAGATGTTTTGCTTTTACAGGGAATGGAAATTTCAGGAGAGAAAAGATTTTTACATCATTATAATTTTCCAGCTTATTCATCAGGAGAGATAGCGCCTTTCAGAGGTCCAGGCAGGAGAGAAATTGGGCATGGCGCTTTAGGCGAAAAGGCTCTTTTGCCAATGATTCCTTCACAAGAAGAATTTCCTTATACAATTCGGGTAGTTTCAGAAATTTTATCTTCAAATGGCTCTACTTCCATGGCAGCTACTTGCGCTTCGTCACTAGCTTTAATGGCTAGCGGAGTTCCAATTAAAGAGCATGTTGCTGGAATTGCTATGGGCTTGATAATGGGCGAAGAGAATAAGTATAAAATTTTAACTGATATTCAGGGGTTTGAAGATCATTATGGAGATATGGACTTTAAAGCAGCTGGAACCAAGAATGGGATAACAGTTTTACAAATAGATGTCAAAATAAAAGGAGTAGAATCAAAAGTTTTGTCAGAAATTTTAGATAAAGCTAAAGACGCAAGGTTTTTTATTTTAGGAAAAATGAATGAAGTTATTTCTGAACCAAGAAAAGATCTTTCCCCTTTTGCTCCAAGAATATTCACTTTAAAAATAAAACAAGAGCAAATTGGCAGCCTTATTGGCCCTGGCGGTAAGATTATAAATAAGATTATTGAGGATACTGGCGCTGCAATTGATATTAATGATGATGGCACTATCTTTGTGACAGCTCCAGATGAAGAAAAAGCTCAGTCAGCAATTTCTAGAATTAAAGAAGTAACCAAAGAATTTTTAGCAGGGGAATTGGTGCAAGGAAGAGTATCAGAAATCAGGGATTTTGGGGCTATTATAAATTTAGGCGGTAGTAAAGAAGGACTTCTTCATATTTCAGAATTAGCTCAGCGTCATGTGGCTAAAGTAGAAGATGTTGTTCACTTGGATGAAGTTCTAAAGCTAAAGATTAAAAAAGTGGAACCAAATGGCAAAATTTCTCTTTCTTTGAAAGACGCTTCTGATGAAAATAATAAAACTAGATTCTCTTGACATTTGTTTTTGTGGTATAATAAAAATAAATATGGACAAGCTTAAATTTTAATTTTTTAAAAACATGCCAGAAAATTTTTCTTTACCTTCCAATGTTTCTAATAAAGATTCTGGAGCAGCTCCAGAACAAGCTTTTGGGCAAGTTCCTGAGCAACAGGAACCAGAACAAAGGTTTTCTCCCCCACCTTCAAATGTTTTTATAAGAACATCACAGTCAGATTTAGAAAAAATTAAATCTGAGGGAGGGGCAATTTCAGGAATGCCTCCTCCTCCTGTTACTCCTCCTCCTGTTACTCCTCCTCCCGTTTCTTCTATGGAACAAGAGTCTAGTATTCAGGGTGTGCAAGCAGAGTCTGATATGCAACCAGAACCAGCTTTTTCTGAATCAGAGCCTTCTTTTACGCCAGAAGCGCCAGTTGGGATGTCTGAATTTTCAATTACTGAGGCAGAACCTCCACAGAAAAATAAATTATTGCCTTTTATTATTGCAGGCGTATTAATTGTAGCAGTAGTTGTATTAGGATATTTTTATATTTGGCCTAAGTTTTTTGAAGCTAAGCCTGTTGTCACTACTACGACAACTACAACCACCATAAGTACTACAACAACTACAACTTTGGCTGCTTCGCCATATCCTCAAGTTAGTGGTCCGTTTCAAAAATCCCTTTTCAATATAGAGATTAGTGGTTCAGATGTTGTTAAAGCCGTAAAAGATTCAGCTATTTCTGAAATGGCTGTTCCTGGAACTTTCAAAATCCTTATTCCTAAAGTGCATAATGATGCCCTTACAAACGAAGAAGTGGTTCTTTCTCTTATTCCACAACTACCAACTAGATTAAAGCCTTATATGTTAGCTCGTAAATATTTGGTTTATGCTTATTATGGGGGAGTTAATCCATCGCTTGGTTTGATTATTGATATTGGGGAAGAAAGTAAGGAGGAAGTAAAATCTATTTTCTTAGCTTGGGAAAAAAGATTAGGAATTTTGAATGATTTGAAGGATTTTTTCCTTATAAGTATTCCTAAGAAAATTGCCAATGATTTTAAAGAAACCACTAATGCAGGTGCAGAAATTCGTTATTTTACTTATTCTGGGGAAGAAGCAGCAATTACTTATGCTTTTTCTGATCAATATCTTATCATGAGTTCATCTTTAGAATCAGTTAATAGCGCTATTTCTCATCTCCAGGGCATAACTGAACCCATCTATCCATAAAATTGCTTTTTAGTTAAGTTTAATATAAAATAGTATTGCTATGAATAAATTAGCTAAATCTTTTATTATAGTATTTCTTCTTTTTTTAGCTCTTTCTTTGATTTTCTCTGCTATGGAAAGCACGTCTTTAGAGACAAAAAAAGTAGGTTTCTCTGAAGCAATTCAAGCATTAAGGGAACAAGAAATAATAAAAGTTGTAATTCATCCTAGTCGTATTAATATTTTTCTTCAAGATGATACTGTTTTAATTACAGAGAGGGAAGCAAACGTTTCTTTTCTAGAAACTCTTCAAAGTTTTGGTTTTTCTTCAGAAGAAATATCTTCATTAAATATCGAAATTGAAGGTGATGGTGTGTCAGCTATCTTCTTTACTATGATATTGCCAATACTTATTCCGATTCTTTTGATAGGGTTTTTGTTGTTCTATTCTCTTCGTCGGGCTAATCAAGGAGCAATGCAGATTTTCTCTTTTTCCCGTTCTAATATTAAATTATTTTCTCCTTCCAAAGACAGAATTACTTTTAAAGATGTAGCCGGTCTGAAAGAAAGTAAGGAAGAATTAAAAGAAGTTGTTGAGTTTTTAAAAACTCCGAAGAAGTTTCATGATTTAGGAGCTAAAATTCCTCGCGGAGTTCTTTTAATGGGACCTCCGGGATCTGGGAAGACGCTTTTGGCTCGTGCAGTGGCAGGAGAAGCAAAAGTTCCTTTTTTTCATATTTCTGGGTCAGAATTTGTAGAAATGTTTGTTGGAGTAGGAGCTAGTCGGGTAAGAGATACTTTTGCCACAGCTAAAAAATCAGCTCCTTCAATTTTGTTTATTGATGAGATTGATGCTATTGGCAGGGTAAGAGGCGCTGGTATTGGTGGCGGGCATGATGAAAGAGAGCAAACATTGAATCAGATTTTAGTTGAAATGGATGGTTTTGACAGGGATACTAAGACCATAGTGATTGCTGCGACAAATAGGCCAGATGTTTTAGACCCTGCTTTATTACGGCCAGGGCGTTTTGATAGACGAGTGATTTTAGATTTACCTAGTATCAATGATAGGGAAAAGATATTAGAAATTCATGTTCAAGGCAAAAGTCTATCTCCATTAATTAATTTGAGAGAGATAGCAGAACGAACTCCAGGTTTTTCCGGAGCTGACTTAGCTAATTTAACAAACGAAGCCGCTATTTTAGCAGCTAGAAGAAATCAAAAAACTATTACTCAGAAGGAATTATTAGATTCTATAGAAAAAGTTATTTTAGGACCAGAAAGGAGAAGTAGAATTTTAACAAAAAAAGAAAAAGAAATTACTGCTTATCATGAGGCTGGCCATGCTTTAATATCCTCCTTATTTCCTGATACAGCTTGTGTAAGAAAAATTTCTATTATAACGCGAGGAAGAGCAGCTGGTTATACAATGCGAATGCCTACCGAAGAGAAATACATGAAAACCAGCTCGGAATTTTTAGATGATGTGTCAGTTCTTCTGGGAGGCTATGTGGCTGAGGAAATTAAATTTAAAGAAATATCAACTGGCGCTGCTAATGATTTAAAAGAGGCAACAAATATAGCGAGAGCATTAGTAACCAAATATGGTATGAGTAAGAAAATTGGCCCAATTTCTTTTGGAAAAACAGAAGAATTGGTATTTTTGGGCAGAGACATTTCTACTGAAAGGGAATATTCAGAAGAAACAGCAGCTAAAATAGATAAAGAAGTATTCGACATTCTTAAAAAGTGCTATAATCGCACCAAGAAATTACTTAAAAAAAACAAAGATAAGCTAGAACGAATTACCAAAGAATTGATTAAAAAAGAAACCTTGGAAAAGGAAGAGTTTGAAAAATTGGTGAAATGATGCGCACGTAGCTCAGTGGTAGAGCATCGTCCTTATAAGGCGAGGGTCGCAGGTTCGATCCCTGCCGTGCGCACCAAGGGTGATTAGCTCAGTGGTTTAGAGTGCTTCGTTGACATCGAAGAGGTCGCTGGTTCAATTCCAGCATCACCCACAATTTTGTTATACTGATAAAAATTATGAAGATTTTTTATGCTTTGGAGACTTTTTTGCCCCATATTTCTGGCGTAACAATTTCTACAGAGAGATTGGCTGATTATTTTAGCCAGAATAAAAGGAATAAGGTTTATGTAATTACTGCCTCACCTAATGATGATTTTCAAATTGATTCAGATTCCCATAATTATACTATTATACGGATTAAATCTTACCCAAATCCTATTAGGAAGAAATTAAAAGTTAGTTATTTAGCTGCTCTACACATCAAGAAGATATTAGATCAATTTAAGCCTGATATTATTCATATTCAGGATCCTTTTTTTATTTCACAGTCTTTGGCTTTTGAAGCGAAAAAAAGGAAAATTCCTGTTATTGCCACACAGCATTCTTCTTTAAAATTCCCTTTGTCTTATTTAAAATTGCCTAAATTTTTACAAAAAACGACAGAAAAAACAATGGAAAAAGTTTTAGCGACTTTCATTAATAATTATTGTAAAATCTTAATTACGCCAAGTCGATTTATTAAAAAGCAGGCAATGAAATGGGGAATAAATATTCCAGTGGAAATTATTTCTAATGGAGTCAATCTCGATATTTTTGTTAAAAGTCGGATTTCCGAAGAATTTTTAAAAAAATATAAGATTGAAGATTTTATTTCCAAACCCATAGTTCTTTATAGTGGGCGCATTGATAAAGATAAAAATTTAGAGACTTTTATTAAAGCGATACCATTGGTTTTAAAAGAAGTTGATGTTAACTTTCTTTTTTTAGGGGGTGGTGATTTAAAAGAAGAATTGATTTACCAATTAGCGGATAAAGACTATCCTTTTAAAGAAAACGTGTGTTTTTTAGGGCCTATTGAGTCCCAAAATTCAGATTTAGCAAATTTTTATCACTTAGCCACCCTTTTTGTAATGCCGTCTCCAATTGAAGCTCAAAGTTTGGCAACGATGGAAGCAATGGCTTCTGGTCTACCTGTTGTTGCTGCTAAAAAAGGAGCTTTGCCAGAATTAATAAAAAACAGGGAAAATGGATTTTTAGTGGAAGCGTTTAATCCAAAAGAATACGCTGAAGCGATTATAGAAATTATTAAAAACAAAAATTTAAGGAAAAAATTAGAAAAAAAGAGCTTGGAATTAATTGCTTCTCATGATTTTGAAAAAACTTTTCAAAAAATAAAGAAAATTTATGCCAAAAATTATAAGAGTTGAAGAGCTTTTCAAACCTATTCGTCTAGATAAATATTTAAAGAAGGAAATAAAGGATATTTCCCGTGAAAAGATTATTTCTTGTATTAAAAAAGGAAAAATAAAAATAGAAGGCAAAACTAAAATTAAGCCAAGTTTTATTTTAAAAGGGGAAGAAAAGATTTTATTAGAAATTCCTGATTCTTTAGATTTAACTAAAGGATTATTTTCAATAAGACCTCAATCCATTTTTCCTGAGCCAAAGATTCTATATGAGGATAAGGATTTATTAATTATTAATAAACCTGCGGGAATAATAGTTCATCCGACTGTTAATAATATTAATGATCCGTCAATTGCGAGTTGGCTTTTACAAAGATATTCTTTTGTTTCTAATGTTGGTGAAGATCGATTAAGACCTGGTATTGTGCATCGTTTGGATAAAGAAACATCAGGTACGCTTATTCTTGCTAAAAATAATCTTATATTTAATTATTTTAAAAATCTTTTCAAAACGAGAAAAATAAAAAAGAAATATATTTCGTTAGTGAAAGGAGAAATTAAAAGGCAACAGGGAATAATAGATCTGCCATTAATACGTTCTAAAAAATCACCCATGAAAAGGAAAGTTGTGGTTAAGAAAGACAAAGGAAAAATTGCTTTAACAAAATATAAGGTTCTAAAGCCATATAAAGGGTATACACTTTTGGAGATTTTTCCTCAAACTGGTCGTACTCATCAAATAAGAGTACACTTAGCAAGCATTGGTTTTCCTGTGGTTGGCGATAAGATGTATGGCAAATCGAAAAAATTAAATAAATTGAATTTATCTCGTCATTTTCTTCATGCCCAAACAATTTCCTTTGTTTTGCCCTCTGGAGAACTGATTAAAGCAGAAGCGCCTTTGCCAGAGGATTTAAAGAATATATTACAACAATTAAAGCCTAAAATTGACTAAAACGATTTGTCTGTGTTAGAGTAATAACAATTGATTACTAATTACGCAATTGCTTAATTACAAAAATAATTATGACAGAAATAAAAGCAGAAGAAATAAAACCTGGGATGTATATTAAGCTCTCTAAAAGCATTAAGGATGGGGATAAAGAAAAAACACAGCATATAGAAGGGTTAGTAATAGCAAGAAAGCATGGCAAAGAACCAGGCGCTACTATTACTATAAGAAGAATAATGGACGGAATAGGTGTGGAATGGATATTACCGGTTTTTTCTCCAAAAATAAAAAAGATTGAATTAGTTAGAGCTGCTCGAGTAAGGAGGGCAAAATTGTATTTT
>SDBT01003637.1_pt1 | contig 26528 bp, 30 predicted proteins | sample 2277101 | NCBI WGS metagenome assembly SDBT01 (sample SAMN10404973, study PRJNA504765) | marine sediment metagenome | isolation source: marine sediment core GS10_PC15, 103 cmbsf | place: Arctic Ocean: Southern Knipovich Ridge | collected 2010 | reverse complement strand
AGAAAGTCTACGTAATTCCCAATTTACAGAAGGGCGCCGTTGGGCTGGTGCTTAGCCCGGATGAATTATTCCAGACGTGAAATATTCTAGGGTTTTCTAGAGACCTTCAGGTCTCCTAGGTTGGAAAACTCCGGAATGCCCAAATTTGGCCACAGCAGCCACAGGATCAACGCAGAGCGTTTTAGGCGAATGGAGGCCTATGTCACCCTACAAATGCCAGATTATCACTGACAGCGTTAACCTTGAAGGCAACCGGCTGACGACTTTCGAAGTGACCTATCCCATGATTATTCACAAGCATATCCTCACCCACCGAGCGTTTAGCCGAAATAGCGGTTCTTCCCGGGCCATTCCCACCGAGAGACTAATAGAACGAATAATACTCGACCCAGTTCTCCCGGTTTGGTGGGGAAAGAACCAGTCCGGAATGCAGGCCAAGCAAGAAATTGGCCCTTACGAACAAAAAAGAGGCTATCGCCGATTGCCTGAGGGGCAGGGATGACGCCGTTCGCTTGGTTCGCAAGATGGCCGCCTTGGGAGTGCACAAAGAAATTACCAACAGGTACATTGAGCCCTGGATGTGGATCACGACTATTATTTCGGCAACCGAGTACCAGAATTTCTTTGACCAACGGTGCCATATCGACGCACAGCCGGAAACTCAAAAGATCGCCTACATGATGCTGGAAGCCTACCAGGCCGGTGAGCCTGTCTCTAGAACGTGGCACACGCCCTATGTCACTGATGACGATGCTTTTGACCATGACCTTGACGACCTTTTGAAGCTCTCGGTTGCCAGGTGCGCCCGTGTGAGCTATCTGACCCATGACGGCAAGCACGACCCTAAGAAAGACATTGGGCTTTTTAATCACCTCGAAACTCACGGGCATTGGTCGCCGTTCGAACATGTGGCGAGCAAGTCCAGCAACGTTGTTAAGTCCGGTAATTTCACAGGATGGGTTCAATTGCGAGATTCGGCCATGCTTGAGCGATTCAATGCCTGAACCGCCAATCGGATACAAATACCCAGAGGCCATGGGCGTGGCCAGGGTTTGCAACGAAGAGGTTGCGGAAAGCGGCCAGTGTTATATTTGCTACTGGCCGACACGCGACCTGGATTTGTCTTTCGGGTGCTGGCTTTGCTTCCCAGTTTGCTATGTAGTGCTCTGGGATGAATATATGGACCACTGCCGCCCAGATTGACACCCTATTTAAAGAAGGTGAGTGATGACAACCAGAATCTGCCCCGGTTGGAGCGAATTAACCCACATCGGAGAGCCCAAAGAGATGGGGGTGAAAGAAGGCGTAGACGGCAATACCCATGGCATCTGCGAAGATTGCTACGCCGCAATGATGGCAACGGTGCCACTGGCTCAACCCGCCATCACGGAAAACCTGGTTACACAGTTGGAAGATGTCTTGTAGAGGGGCCGCAGGGGCCGCCTGCAAGGATGCCAGCAACCGTATATGCGTGTGCGCCTGCGGTGGCCGGTGCCACGGGACTTACGACCAAGGGCCATCATTACGCAGCAAGATAAAGTCCATCAGCCGTCCAATGATGGCCGTGGTTGACGCGATGGATACGATCAATCTTTACTATCCAGTGCTCAATGATAGGCGCAAGAGGCGCAGGCGCACCAAATCTTTCCGGTGGCACAGAATGTTAATGAAGCACCTTCGAATTGCCGGGATCACGGCGACCACGGCGACCACGGGGCGTTACGGGGTAAGGCATAGCTTAATCGAAGGATATGCTCTCTCTGGTCTATCTGAAAGCTTGCTACAGGAAATCTTGGATATACTGAATTGGATTGATCCGCCCGAACAAAGCGAAGGGCCCGAACGAAGCGAAGGGCCTTTCATCGGGCCGATTCCGTTAATCTCACAGCATTTACGAGATGAAATAGAAGACATCATTGACCGACTGGAAGAGCCCGAAACAGAAGAGGGCAATACATTCAACAACATATCAAGCTATAAGAGGGGAAACTATGCACGTATATGAAAGACTGAGGATGGCCGCCTTGGGGCCTTGCCTCAAAACCCTGGCCTGCCTCAAAACCCGAGCGGCTGCCTCAAAACTAGGATGCCACAATGAATAGCTTTGATCCTGGGATGCTGGCTTTCTTCCTAAGCACATTACTCTTTCTAGGAATTAGCTTGTCGAATGCGTAATAGGAAATAATAAGTTGCTCAGGTAAACGAGGCTCTGTGCAAGGTGCTCTGCCACAACATCTGCGTTCTGATTCAGAGCATCTATAAGTTGGGACTGGAACCAGTCTTTTGGAGTTTTGAGGCAAAAGAGGCCGTTGCCCCAAAACAATTCAGTTTTGCAGGGTTTTAAGGCAAGCCCCCGCCTTGGATACGAAGATTATTAAGAGGTGACGACATGCAGGAATTAGCTACGACGGATTTCAGGATTCCTAATGCCGAAGAAACACAGACCCAACTCAGTGCTATACGGGAGTTTCAAAAAGCCTGCCATCAGCATCTTATTCCGGGCGTCGACTACGGGACCATCCCAGGAACAGATCGACCTACCCTTTATAAACCGGGCGCAGAAAAGTTAGTGCGACTTCTAGGGCTGGCTGATGAATATACAATAAATGACTCAGCCAAAGATTGGGGCGGCGGCTTCTTTCACTTTGAAATCATTTGCAGCCTAAGGCACATTAACAGTGGCTCTATAGTGGCAACTGGGCTCGGCGAATGCAACAGCATGGAGTCGAGGTATAGATGGCGGTGGGTGTTTGGGTCTGAGTTAGACAAAATGAACGTTACTGAATCCGTGAAAAGCGAATTAAGGACCAGAGAGATTAACACCCGCAACGGCAAGGCCAAGCTATACCGCACGGAGAACGAAGATATTTACTCGCAGGTAAACACGATACTCAAGATGGCTAAGAAACGAGCTATGGTTGACGCTGCTCTTTCAGCGGGTCGGCTTAGCGACCTCTTCACGCAGGACTTGGAGGATAGTGCTCCGGCTCCGGCTCCGGCTCCGGCTCCGGCTCCGGCTGCAAATGAAGCAGCACGGAGCGCACCGGCACAATCTAAGACACCGGCTAGACAGGCGCGACAAACCGACAGTGCCAAATTGGGCAATTGTACTGAACATCCTGGGAAGGCCTGGACTGTGGACGATAGCGGCAGAATCGGGCACCCCGAGGGGGCTGGAAAGCCGTGGTGTTACAAAGATACGCCAGTTGACCCAGCGGGCGGCAAAGTGGTAGACTCGGCGAGTCCGGCCAATAATCCCGAGCCGCCTAGGGAAGAAAACAGGGCGGCAAATGAGGACGAATTGGCGGTTTTCTGGGACCGAATGCTAGAGCTAAACGTTACCAACGATGACGTCGACCTCTATTGCGGCCTAATTTTCAATGAAGCTGCGAAGTTCAACGACGAGACCTCTCCGGTCACAGTCAACGAATTAATGACAGTCACAAATTATTTCAATCAACTGGCCCGTCAAGCCGAATTGAATACACGGGCGGGCGTAGGGCCGGAACCATCAGAAACTATCATTGAAGGAACCAGCAAGGAAATAGAAGGCGGGGAAATAACGCAAGAGCAGTTGCCTTTCTGATGCACAAATAAAACAGCCCCGCGTCTTCTCATTCAAAACGGGGCTGCTTTACTTAGGAAGTCAACTACCCCCACCAACTACAGTAAAGGAAGTTATGGCCAGTATAACACAACATGAAGGGCTAGACAATCAAGGGGCAACTAGATATAGCCGCCGGTGAAAAACGGGCGGCATTTTTGTGGGTGAGGTTAAGTGATGGCAACCGCTAATAGGGCAAGCATACTGGACGTAATTCAGAAGTATGCGCCTAGGCCATATCGAACCAGCGGGGGGCGGCATACCATGTCCTGTCCCGTGCCAGGGCACGAAGACCGGAACCCCTCATTTACAGTAAATGCGGAGGGCACCTGGGGCACCTGTTGGAGCCGGTGCGGCGGGTTTAGCGCCCACAGCCTGGAAGAGCTATTTACCAGCGGTCACGCCTTCGAACCGCCCGGGCCTGCAGTGAGCCAAAAATCCACCGCCCCCCAAGAGCTAAAAGAGCGAGAGCCCTTGCAGGGGGCATGCCTCAAGGACTTAGTTAAGGAAAAGGGGCTGGACCTTGATTTTGTCAAATCCCTCGGCTGGCGGGACCACACCCTTTACGGCCATGTGCCTACTGTTAGAATGCCCATCCGTGATATTACCGGCAACGTATCTTTCCATCGATACCGTGTGGGCCTGACCTCCAAGGTAAAAGTGCACTCGGAAAAGGGGGCCACGGTCACCCTTATCGGCCTGGAAAACCTTGAGACGATCCGTAAAGGCGGTCGAGTAGTCTTGGTTGAGGGGGAAACAGATTTCGCTGCCCTTTTATTCCATGGAATACCCGTCCTGGCCTTGCCGGGCAGTAGCACTGTTTGGCGCAATAGCTGGGCCGAACACCTAGCTGGATTGGAGGTTTTCCCCTGGAAAGAGCCAGACCAGGCGGGCAAGGAACTCATAAACACCCTTGCCCAATCTATTCTTGGGTTGAAAGTAATTACGCCGCCGCCGGGGATCAAAGACGCCTGCGAACTGGCGCAGCTTCATCAGTCGGATACCGTAACTATGATGGCGGGGTTAATGGAGGGGGCGACACCTGCCCCTGCGCCCGCGCAGAGAACCGGGGCAAGTGCGCCGCCGAAAGAAGATGATGCCAATCAGGGAGCCTTCCCTGGGACTGGCACACTTCATTTTAACGAAGACCCACGGCGGCAGTCAATCATTGGCCCATTAACCCACGGACCTCTTGGGTATCCAGTGCAGGGCTACCACCCGCCTCGCAGCACTGAGGCCCTGGTCGCCGATTCACTGTATTACCAATGCCATAAGAATGCCCACTTCAAGCTCAAGCCCAAAGCGGGCGAATCCAAAATCACCATTGACGACACCTCCATGCAGCTAATAACGCTCTCTCATTACTTCGCTCACGTCAAGGATTTCGAGCGCTTACAGCCAAAAGTGCGTCACGAGCTATTCAACCATACTGAATACCTGGCGACGCACTTTTGTGGGTTCATGTTCGAAAACCCCAACTTGTGGACGGAGAAAGAGGACCGTGTTGCCTGGCTAATCAACGCTGACGGAGAATGGGAAAAGCAAAATCCACTGGACGGCCTGCCCCCCAAACGCAATTCCAAAGTAGTCAATGAAGAGCATTGCCTAGAAACCGGCAATAAGACCTGCGCGGACCACGGGCACCGCCGCCGCTCCGTCAGTTATTGCGGCGGCAAACACTGCCCCGACAGCGGCAGTAGTCAGTCCCGAGACCTGGCACGGATCAAACTTCCCTACCCAGAAGACGGCCAGGGATACCGTATGGTGTGGGTACGCAAAGCTATTAGCACTACAGGAAGTATACAAGGGGACGCCTATGCTATTCGTCGGGAATGCAAGGCGCTGATAAAGGCAGGCGGTTCCAGGCTTGGCGGCAAGATTAAACACCGCAAGGGCAAGGGCCACGCGGAGTTGCTCCACCGTGCCGCTGGGTTTCACCTCAAAGGTGAAGAAATAGCTATCCACTTGAAATTAACGTTCTGGCAAGACCAAAAAGGCGGCATTGACGCCGACATTGCCAGGCTGGCCGATGAATGGGGTGGGGAAATCGTCTGGCAAAATACGACAGTGATCCCCGAGACGGCGCAACTACATATGGTAGGCGCTGCGACGGCAACTCTATATAGTGTAGACCCTGACAACCAACTAACCTACGGTGAGCGAGCAGATTTATTCCTGGCATATTGGGAAGGAACCAAGGGTGAGAAACTCAACATGCCAATGGGATTCGTGTCCGACTTGATATCCGACCTGAAAGAACTGCCGGAAGACCTTTGCCTTAAAGATGGGTGCCAGTTAAAGCTCTACTGGGAGCCATTGCCTCAACCCGATCCCAACACGGCCGGGTTTTATGCCACCGATCCATTGAGCCAGGACTATGCTTATGCCGAATACGCTCAAGTCAGGGGTTGACACAGCCCCTTTATGGGGCCTGCACCCTGAATCGTCACCGGATTTTCCCGTAGAATTTCACTACGGTAATTTACATTTGAAGGTGACACATGCCTGAGCCCTGGAATCTTATCTTGGGGCTGTCATTTGTGGCTTTGGTTATTATCGGAACGGGTATTTTAATCCTGGGAATTACCCGTGCACGTTCGTGACCAACATCATTCTGAGCGTTGCTGCCTGTGCAGGGGCCTTCGCCTTGATATGGCTTATGGTTTTCATGGGAATACAGGGCAGTGCTGCCCTGTTTGTTCAGTCAATCATCAAAATCTGGAAGCGAGAATAACATGGTCCAACTCCGGGATTACCAAATCTTGTGCTTGCAATCCATTATGGCCAGCGCCAAAAGAGGCATGCGCCGCCAGTTAGTGGTGCTACCCACTGGCACCGGCAAGACCGTGATCTTTTCCCAGCTTCCCAAGATGATTAAAAATCGGGCGGCTGGTAAAAGAATGCTAGCCGTCGCTCACCGCGAAGAGCTACTTGACCAAGGTGCAGGCCAGCTAGAAACCTGGAACCCCGACCTTCGCATTGACGTCGAGCAAGCCAAGCGCAAAGCCTCACCTCACGCGGATGTTATCGTGGCCAGCATACAAACTCTGTCGGCATCACCGAAGCGTTTAGAACTCCTAGGCCCTGAATCCATCGGCCTGCTGGTGATCGATGAAGCCCATCATGCCACGGCGCGAACCTACGTGAAACTTATGTCCCGGTTCGGTCTCGCCCCCGACATTGAAGGGCTGGAATTCCCAAGCCTAGAATCGAAGTCCATCAAACGAGAGACCGCCAACGCATTCCGCGGATTCAAGCCCCAACCAGGTTCGCCTTACTTGATTGGATTCACCGCTACGCCTCACAGGGGCGATGCGATTGGTCTAGAATACGTGATCGACGAAATCACCTTTTCACGCACCATAGAGGAAATGATGCGAGCGGAATGGCTGTGCAAAATTCGCGGCAAGCGCATTCAGTCTTGGTCGATCATCGGGGAAATCCTAAAAGGAATAAAACAGAGCCACGGTGATTTCGCGGTTGGCCAACTAGAAGACGCCGTCAACATAAAAGTCAGGAATCAACTAGCCGTCGATAGCTACCTGCAATACGCGCCCGGTCGGCGCACGCTGGTTTTCTGCGTAGGTGTATCCCACGCCGAAGCGATGTGCGCCGCGTTCAAGGAAGCCAACGTCAACGCTGAATACGTGATTGGTGCTACTCCCAAAGATTTAAGGCAGGACACGATTGCTAAGTACAGGGCCGGGGAAATTGATGTCCTGGTTAACTGCATGGTCTTGACTGAAGGATTTGATGCCCCAGAGACCAACTGCATTATCATGGCCCGCCCCACGCAGTCAAGCTCTCTTTACACTCAGATGGTGGGCAGGGGCACCCGCATCGCTCCCGGCAAAGATGATCTCCTGGTGCTGGATATCGTCGACGCTGGCAGAGTCGGCGTCTCTTCGCTGAACAGCTTGTTTGGATTGCCGCCAGAAGTGGAGGTTGACGAAGAAACCGACATGCTGGAAGCGATTGATGAAATGGAAGAAATTTTCAGCGAGTGCCCAGACGTAGATATTGATGATTTGCTGAACGCCAAGTCCATGAAAGAAGCCATGATGATGGCTCGGGATGTTAACCCGCTCAGGGAAGCCGACATGCCGGACCATCTTGAAGCAGCCTACACTTGGGTCAAAACTCAATACGGATATGCCCTGAGCGTTGAAGGTGCCATTGTTGGCGTCGTAATTAACGCCTTGGGGCAGGGAACGGTGAAGGTGAAAGAGCGCGGGCAGGCATCGCTCTTTTTATCATTCGAGCAAACGGAGCAATCGGCCATAGACTTTGCCGAGGAATACGTCAGAGAGGCATATCCGGGGGCTATGATGTTAATCACCAAAGGGGCCGCCTGGCGCCAGGCGGCCGAAGGGCAGCCCGCCACCGAAAAGCAAGCTGCTTTAATTGAGAGAATGAAGATCAAAACTCCGGAGAATCCCACCAAGGCGATGGCCACGGTTCTGATAAGCAGGGCGATGGCACGGCGAGCGATGGCCGGATAAATGCCAGACGACGCTGATGGCCAGCAGAGTGAACTGCCAGAAGTTGCCCAGTTTGGCGAAGGGTGCTCAAACTGCCCAGAGCCGCCCTGGGGCGATCCGGCTGCCTTGCTTAAAGTGGTGGAGGTTGGGGATTATGGCCGAAGGCTTTGCCTTAAGTGTCTCGGGTTGTGGTTCCCGGGCTGGACGTCGGGGCAAGTTGCCAATTGGGTTCATAGACAGCATGAACAATCCGGAAAGGGTTTTAGAGGTTAATATGCTGGAAATCATACCAGAGGTTGAAGCTCAGGATTCTCTCATAGGGGGCACTGGCTGCGAAGCGTATGGTTTTGTCATTTCGGATGACTGTGAACAATGTCCTTTGGCAACTTGCAGGTATGATGAAGTACGGAAACCAGGGGAAGCTTTCGGGGGTGTGGCTGACGGCGAAATGGCCTTGCAGTCTTACCTGCGGACCACCCATGGATTACCAGACTCGCAAGTAGTGCCGCCAGGCTTTGATTTGCGAGTTCGCAATATCGTGTTTGCCATGGCTCTAAAGACTGGGATGGAGGCAAAGACCATCAGGGATCGCGCGAACAAGGGTTATCCAGGAAAGGAATATGATGAGCTTCGCGGCCTTCAGGATGAAATACGAGCAGCGGACAAAGTAAGGGCCTCAGTGATTAGGAAACTTATACTCCGAGAAGGGGTAACAAAAAGAACAATAAACCGCCGCTTGGCCAAGGGGCATTATCATATAAATTCAGAGGGGGAAGTCTATGTCACAACACTTGGAAAAAGGGGGGCGGGGCTTTGATGAAGGGGGCATTGATCTAAAACTGTACTTGCCCGTGGTCAAACGCTGGGCGGCGTTTGCCATCGGCGTCGGTATAATTGCCTTTGGGCTGTCATGGCTATATACGGCGAGCTTAGAGGCCCCGCCGCCCACTTACACCGCCACCGCCACCCTTGTTTTGCAACGCGCCCAAGACACGGATCAATACCTGGCCCTGAGTCGCACATTGGGAAATGCCATGACCGCGAGTGGGCGCGATGGCGTTATCAACCTGGCCTTCACCACGAATTCGGCCAATCTAGCTGAGCAACACCTTGGTCGCCTTGTGGGGCGCCTGGAAAACATGGCCGCTAACGTCAGTAGCGCCCAAAGAGAAGCTCTTGCGCGTGAATATGAATTATATAAGCAGGCCATTATTGAGCTAACCGGGGGAGAGCCGGAAGGGCCTGGATACTTCGCGAGTAGACGCCCTGTGTTAGGCAGCATTATTTCCCAGCAAATCATTAAACCGATGGCCAATGAGTCTCCGTCAGTAGTGCGAGACCATCCCCTGGCCGTATCCCTGGCCGTTGGGCTGATGGCTGCCCTGGCCGTGGTTGCGGTGCCCTTGTTGACTCCTAGGCCAGGCGCGGGGCAGAGGGAGTAATGACGTTATCTCTCAAGGGATGCCCCAAATGCAATGGTGACATGGAAACAACGAACGAAGGTGACCGGCGCTGTTTTCAATGTGGTCATTACGTGTACGCAGCCACAACAGCACTGTATTTAGAGCAATACCGGGACACGAAAAAGGACTTGGTAATTCATGGATATCGACATAGTAAGCAAGGGAGCGTGTAATGAGCACAGATATTAAAACGTAGAACACCCACCCTTAATCAGGGGAGTGCACCCTAAACCTTGGATAGTCGCTACTGTAAGCTTGAGGTATCCAAGTTTGGAAGGTGAGTGAAGATCATGGCATCAAAGAGCGAACAAAGCATCGCATCGACCATCCTCGACCAACTAGGTGGCACTCAATTTATCGCGATGACTGGGGCAAAGAATATACTTAACCTGGGCAATGGTTTCCAGTTCGGGCTCCCGGGCAAACTAAAGCAGGGAATCAATAAAGTAATAATTATCCTAGAACCTACCGACACCTACTCGGTGGCCTTCTGGAAAATCCATGGCGTCAATATGAAGCAAATTAAGGCTGTTGACATGGTGTATGCCGACAGCCTGCGAAGAGTTTTCACTGAGACCACCGGCTTAAACTGCGTCCTGTTTGGCGGCAACTAAGATGTCAGCACCGTACATAGTCAAATGCGACGATTGCAAAGAGGCCATGAAAGAAAATGCCACCCTGCAGGAATCTCACGAAGGCGGGGTTTGTGACACCTGCAAGGGCAGGCAGGCTTTCTGGGGAACCAACCCCGATCTTATGGACAAAATCAACTATTATTACGGGTATTGGAACGGAGGGGCCTGGCATCAATCTAACAGCGTAAGCCTAGCCGAAGCCATAACGGCCGTTAAAGAAATGAACGACCCGGCGCGTATCCATAATGCCGGAATGCAACGCGCGGCCGAAATGGAAACGGAGCTTTGCGGGGAATGCGGCCAACTAGTGAACAACGAGAGGCATTTCAAAGGCATGGTCGGGGTCTTCTGTCTCAACCCTGATAAGCTCGAAGGTGAAAAATAATGACACAGCCACAGCCGAAGCCAACGCAGAATCCCAATTCCCTGCCCATTGAACCCAGGGTGATAGAAGACTGGGAAACGATTCGGCTAGCCCAGTATGAGAAAGGCATGCCAGAGTACGGGCAGCCGGTCATGACCTTCAACGGCCGCAATCAAGCCAGGGATGCCAAAGAAGAAATGCTCGACACCTGGCGCTATGTGACGGCCCTAGAAATGGAACATGAATGGTTTCAGAGTAGGGTTAAAGAGCTAGAGGCTGACAACGACTGGCTCAGGGGTCGTAACACGGAGCTAGAAAAAAGAGGTGAGCGAATTTGCCAGACGACAGGCGCAATAGCAAGGCTCCCATAATAATACCCGGGCCAGAAGCTTTTGCAGTAAGCCCTGAATTAGCCGCAGAAAATTCGGGTGGCGTCCTGAGCCTAGAATTGATTTGGTCATTTGAGTGCCCGGGATGCGGTGCTCTACCGGGAGCACCGTGCACATACTCCGGTAAGACAGGCCTGAAAGGCCCTGACTTTAAGCCGGTTAGCACAACGAAGATGGGCAAGCCCAGGGATAGCCATTCCGCCCGCATCAAGTTGGCTGAGCAATATTTAAACAGCAATTGAATTCATGCTCCATTCGACGGGTTTAGGGCCTGAGACCTTTTCGTGATGCAAGCACGGCCTTTCTCTAGGTTGCTGTGATTTTCGGACGATACGATACCTCTAAGTTAAATTTCATGAAAGAGGTGGCCACGATGTCAGCGTATGTAGTTGAAGCAGAGCACATCCGGTACACGCACATGCAACAGTTAATCGCTCGTTTCCATCGTGAAAACCCAAGCAATGCAGTAGAAGTAACTACATCCTTACACAATGGAACCCCTCCGCATTGCGAACGATGTATTGATTTGGTCTTATCGCCCACGCATTTATTGAGTCCCTGCGCCGTCAGGCCGTCACGAAGCTAGCAGGGTACAACGATGCTGAGTGGGGTCCGCCCTTATCCAGGGAAGCGCAAAAAAAGCCAAGTTTGAAAAGAAGCTCAGCCACTTCAGGTAAGAGGTTTTTGTGAGGCTGGGGCACCAACGGGCGAGCTTCCTGTGAGGCTTGCCCGTTACTATTAGACTATCAAGTTTAAGAGGGTGAATCACATGAAGGTACTCAGTAAATTCTACAGGCGCTGTCCGTTGCTTGAGGTCGCAGGCATGTGGATCAAAGCACTGGTCTTTTCCGGGATGTTCGTGTACTTCCTTGCCGTTGGTGGCGCACACGAAATTCCAGGGTGGGGCGTAGCAACAGCAATCGGCTTAGTAGTTATTGTTCTTGTTTTGATTAACCTTTCCCTTTTCACCCTTTTCGCTGTGGCCAATGTCGTCATTAATAAGCTATTAAACAGCAATAGGCGGGAGCTATGAAATTCCCGGTTGGGGCGTGGCCACATGGATCGGACTGGTAACTATCGTTGGTGCTTTGGTTAATGAACTTCTTGCTACGTTGACCAGTGTGGTGAATAAGGCCCAGAGTTAAGGCGGTTGCGCCTCAAATAACATGCGATTATACTGACGCCATCATGCCGCATCTTCGAAGGAATATAAAACTCGGGACGGATCGAACCTTCATAGAGAACGACCATATCACCCGCAAGCGCCCACCGAGGCGACGCGAATTCAAGGGGCGATCCTTTAGGCTTGATTCAACGACATCTACTAAGTTCGAAGCCCTTATGAGCGCCGCAGATGCTCGCCGCGAAGGCTTGCAGGCCACAGTTGTCCCGGTGCAGACCTTTTCAAATGAAAACACAGGGCGAATCGACAGCTATGCTGTCTATGTTAGGGGTTAAACCATGGCTGGTGTCCCATGCACGCAAGGCACAGTGGTACGTCTTAGACGATCTGAAAAATGACACAGAGGTTGGACATGGCTACCGGATAGGTTCCGGGTCTGGTCGGCGCTCCCTGCGCGTATACGATAAAAATGAGGAAAGCAAAGGTGAGAAGAACTGTATCCGTTGGGAGGAACAACAACGTAATGAGGCAGCAGAATCGATGGTGGCGGCATTGGTGGACGCCGGGTGCGTCGATGCGCAACGAGCTGTGTTGAACTTCCTGGTGTCGTTTGCGGACTTTCGTCTACCAACCCACTCGCGAAAGGTAGATCGGCCTCGTGTTGAATGGTTCGAAAATCTGGTCGGCAATGCCGTACGCTGCCGTACCTATCCAGCGATTGAGCCAAAAAGCATTAGGGATAAATGCCGGTGGTCGGGTAGGCAGTGGCCAACAACGGTGGCTATCTTGCTGTCCGCTGCTGGCGGCGACCTAAGCTGGTTTAGCTGGCTGGCTCGGAAGGGTGAGGAAAAGCTGAAGGCGAAAGATAGAAGGCTGATCCAAGACGCTCAAGAACTTGGTGGGTTGAGATTAGAATGGTTCCAAAGCGAAGGCCACAGTGACCCGGGAATTTAGGCGCATGGCTTTTGACATTATTAACCAAGAAACAATTTGTATTGACATGAGGATCCGACTATGTATATCATAATAACCATCGCACAATAGGAGATGGTTATTATGCCAGAAGAAAATGTTGCAGGTTATCGGTGCGAGAGATGCAATCATACGTGGGTGCCAAGAACCATCAAAATGCCAAAAACATGCCCAAAGTGTAGGAGTCCTTACTGGAATACACCCAGGATCCGGGAAAAAGGGGGGCATAAGCTTGAGGTTAGCTTCATTTTTCACAGGTATAGGCGGATTCGACCTTGGCTTTGAACGGGCGGGATTCGAAGTCGTATTTCAATGTGAAGTCGATCCTCACTGCCAAAGAGTGTTGCGAAAACACTGGCCAGAAGTTCCACTTCACGAGAACATTCTTACAGTTACACCGGGAGAAATACCACATGCAGACGTTTGGAGCGCAGGATGGCCCTGCCAAGACATTAGTAATGCCAACGTGCAAAGAACCGGCCTTAGCGGCGACCGAAGCGGATTATTCTTCAGGTTTATGGAACTGGCAAGAACTGTTCGACCTAAATGGATCATCCTGGAAAATGTCCCGGGCCTCATCTCATCGGATAAAGGAACCGCTTTTGAGTCAGTTATCGACGAAATGGAAGAAAGCGGGTATTTGGGGGGGTGGACGACGTGCAACACTCTCGACTTCGGTCTGCCCCAAGACAGAGAGCGTGTCGTCATTGTCGCAAGTCTTGGAACCGACTGTGCCTATAAAGTCCTTGCTTACGGCGGCCGCTTGCAGCGGGATTATCAGGCGGGAAGAAAAGAATGGCAGGCAAATTCCTTGGATGATGAGAGCTGCTTTGGAGGAAACCATCCGGTTGTGGTGCAACGTCGGGGCGGCTTTGGGTACACCAAAGGATCGCATATTTGCCCCACGCTACGTGCCCAAACTGGAAAGCACCAAGGAGGTCATTCGGACAGGCCAATACTTTGTGGCGAGGAACTTGACGTGGACCGAATGCGAGAAACTGATGGGGTTCCCGGTAGGCTGGACGGTCGTCGGGGAAGATTGATTGGGAATGCAATATCGGTGCCATTAGCTCAATGGTTTGCAGGCGCGATCTTATTGGCGGATCAGGGAAATTTTCAGGAAACGTGAAATGTGAGTACATAGGCAATACAATTCATTGTGTTGGAGTTTGTCGCTAGGTTAATTTACGCCGTATAATGGCGTCATGACACAATCACGAGGACGACAAGCCCTTCAAGACCCAAGTCGGCGGCATCTCAGTGTTGATCAGCGAGATAGTGAACTGGACAAAATATGCTATAACTTCGTTGCGCCCGGGAAATCCAATAAGGACATTTACTGAGTTATCTTGGAGCGTCTATTGCCAATTGGCTCAGGCATTCCTGGGCCTGTCGTGAATAGACAAGAAATCAGAGATGCGGTTAATGCCATCAAGCCCGGATACAAAGATGCGGGTTGCGCTCCGTGAAGAAAAACGGGGCGCCATTGATAGACTGAACTCCGGAGACACCTCGGTTCTGACCGGTCCTGCCATCAAGAGACTTTAGGATGCTTACCGGACGGACGGTAAGGTGGGCTGTTTATCAGGCTTAGATACGCTAATCAGGTCTTTGGGCAACCTTTCTTTGGCCAGCATCGCCACAAGAATCCACCAGAAGGCCCCCAGAGGGCCAATCCAGGTGTGATAGTACATAACGGACAGCAATACCACCGCAAGCATCAGCCACCACGCCTCTGTTAATCCAGGACGTCGCCACAGGGCATATATTCCGAGGCCCAGCCAGGCCAGGCCGGACAGCAGCCCTGTTTCCACTGCCATTCTAATTGGCACGTTGTGTAATTGACTGTCCACCAGGAAGCCGAGAGGGATAAAGATCATTGGGTTGATCAAATCCATGCCTGGGGTTAGTCGCCACCATACGTCATAGCCCACTATGCCTGCCGCTTCATCAAGGGCTCTAATCGCATCAGGGGCGCTCGCAAATCGATAGCTCACCGCCAACTCTCGGTATTGAACGCCCACAACCATTCCAAGGGTGATTGCCGCTCCAATCGCGAGATACCTCCAATCCACATGGCGGGACATAAAAATAAAAATAAAAGCGGCTACCGCAACCACGGCCACCCATCTAGAGCCCCCAAAAGGTATAACTGCGATCAATGGTAAAGATAGCCATTTCAGCCTCGGATGGGTCGCGAGAAATATCACTCCCAAAAGCAAAAAGGCCGAAGCCGCATTCTCGTTTTGTGCGAAGCCGCCAACGCGGAAAATATCCACAGTAAACCATTGATATGCCATGAGGGCCGCCTGCAAATACCAGAATGGAATCAAGGCGTACAAAACTTGCTTCCCATTTTCGATGAAGTACAGCGGAGCAAGGCCCAGCGTTAAAAAGGCAACAACACCAGTGCCGCCAATTTCTCGCCCCGTCCAGAGAGTTACGGGAATTGCGATTAGGGCAGAAATAGGAATAATGCTGACGACCGCCAGGAGCTTCTTATTTCCTAGTGACTTTGGGGCGATACGAAAACCTGCCCAGAGAAGCAGAATATAGCCAGCATTGCCCAGCAGGCCGACCGGCTCCGACATCGCAATAACGATGGCAACGGCTATGCAGGCAGCGGAAAGATTGGCCCAAGTAATTTGGGCTATTAATTCTGTGCGGATTGCTGGCAAAGCGAACTTGACAAACTCGGCCCATTTCTGCGTTTCGTTAAACATCGCAGGGCTACGACTCTTGACAAATTCAGCCGATTTGTACACTTCGCTTAGCAAGCCTACTCGAAAAGCTTCTCGGGAACAATGCGCCACAGTCGGACCCCCTCTTTGCTGTATTTTAATTGGAGCCAGGGAACGGTATTCATTGCGCCCCAAGTATCTTCTGGCGCGCCGTAGATATTAGGCAGTCTAACAAAATCAGGAAAGCGGGTGTCAATTAAAACGTACCCGGCGTCCAAGCCTTCGGCTGCTCTCGATGGGTCACACTCCGGAATCCACCCCAGCAGACAGCGAACTCGACTATCAGTCTCAGTGTAAAAAGCTGGCGGCTCAAGGCTCCAAGTGTTGTGGGACTCAACCTGATTTAAGGCGGCAACCCAATGGCTCAGGCTGTAGCTATTGGTTATTATCGCCACCTCGGGATTCTCTTGTCTGGGAATTTCGAGCGCCCTTGCCGTCTCCGGCAAGATCATGTCTTTGTATCCAGCCTGCAGATTGAACACGACCACTTGCCCTACCAGCAATGCGCAGAACACGACCACCATTCCCGTGTGCACCATGGGATCGAACTTAGGCAATGGCCAGGTACGGCACAGATACCAGGCAACGATTGGGTAGAAAATGAACCCCATGAAATACCGTGACCGGAAGAATATGTTTATCAGGGCTTCATCACGGCTGAGAAAAAGAATTAACACCCCTAGGAATAGCAGAATACTGACCAGGGTTTTAACCCGGTAGTCAGGGCGATCGCGCAAGGCCAGCCAGGCCAACGTGAAGGCGATAATAGTTTGAATAATTGCCGGGTCGTTTATCCAAACAGTGTGAATCAAGGGGCCCGGGAAGCTTAATTCTCCGTTGCCAGGGGCGTTCAGTATGTACCAAGGGATCGCGCCGATGGCCAGAAGCGCCCCGATTATCGCGCCAGGGGTTACGCCCCAAAATACGTCGCCGACTTCCAGCCCTTTGAATTCCTTACGCTCACTGGCCTTAAAGTGCATCAACGCAAAATAAGTAAAGGGCAGGATGATGATTCCGATCCCTGCCGCTGTTTGATTGACATAGGGTAGCACTCCTAGGCAGAGGGCCAAGAGCGCGGTCAAAAGAAAGTAGGATCGTTTTGATCGTGGGGAGTCGCTGACAAGCCTGAGCATGGCCCATAGTGCCATCCCCAGCAACGCGAAGCCGATTAAAGGAAGTACGCCGGTAACGAACATTTCCATTTGCATGATGTCGACGGAAAAGAAGGCCAGAGCAAAGAGAGCGGCGGGTTTTCCGGCAATCTCCCTGGTTAGTAAATACACCGGCAGCATGGCCGGGAGCGAAAAAAGGACGCTCCAAAGCTTAAAGCCGATATTGGGGCCAAGGATTTCTATGAAGGGCGTCAGCAGCCAGCCTGGGGCCAGGGGCGGCCTAGAAAAGCCGACGTGAGTAGAGTCCTGGCCCATAACATCCATGGCAGAAAGGATATAGGCTCCGCCGTCTATGCCTAGATGGGCGCCATGGGATAGAACCAGGGCCAAGCGCAAAATAATAGCCGCTGCCACCAGGGCAACGGCTATATAAGCGTGGGGTATTTGGACCGCTTTCAGTTGTATGAGCAAGCCTATTTACGCCGGACTCTACGCGCCACCGCGCCAACGGCGCTGCCGCGACCGGAAACCCGAAACATAACCTCTACCGCTGCGATAATCACAGCAGCCACCGTGATTATGACCAGCAGGTCAATCAACGCCGAGGCCCCACCGAATGACCCAAGGATAGCCAGCCCCGACACGTCGACCACCGCAGTGGCCAGCGGGTTAATAAGCTGGATGGCGATGATGATCCCAATGAACGCCAGGATAATTGCGGTCACTACCACAACGCCTTTGCCGCTATTTAACATTGCATTCACACCTTTTTGGGCAGCGGGGCGTTGGGTGCCCGCTGCCCAAAGACTATTCAGGTAAAGTTTACTTGCGTTTTCGGAATCGCTGTACCGCGCCCTGTCCTGTGGTGACCCTGAAGAGAATTTCTACGGCTGCGATAATTACGGCGGCAACCGCGATAATTACCAACAGGTCCAGTAGGGCCGAAGCTCCGCCGAATGATCCGAGAATTGCTAGCCCTGACACGTCGACTACGGCGTTGGCCAGCGGATCAATCAGGTTGATGCCGATGATGACCACGATCAGCCCTACGATGAAGGCTATGATCATGCCCACCCCTGCTTTATTCTGCATGTGATGACACCTCTACCTCTAAAATATTTAGCCCCTGCCGGAATTGGCGGCATTTGCCACGAGGGCAGCAACAATTACGACCGCTAAAAGAACCATAACAAGAGTGAACTTGCCAATCAGCGTGTCGAGCGCTCCCGTCGTCAACCCTTGCAGAGTTGTTTGAAGGGTGCCCATTTCGCCGACTGCCAATACTCCCATAACGGCTGCAAATAATAGTCCTAAAAGTGATGCTGCTCTCATGGGAGAAGGGTAGGGTTTGGCGAAATGAAAGTCAACCTCTGTATATTATACATAGTATTGACTCAGAGGGGATAATAACTATACTACTACTATGCAAAACCAAGCTGAGGGCACCCAAGACCTCAACAGTATTCCCGCAAAGATATTTTCCAGCATACCCTCCCCTACTGGTATGTACACTATTAAACCCTTTGCGGCTACCGCTGCCTCTGACATGGTGCTGAGAGACTTAATCCACCAGCTAAGGGTCACTGCATGGAGATTGGGGAAGCTACTGGGTATGAACAACCCTCAAAACGCTAATCAGTGGTTTGATGGCCGCAGTAGACCCAATCAACTCTATTGCATCAGAATGATCCGGTTGCAACAGATGGCCTTTGTGGGCCATGACTTCACGTTGGTGGATTGGATCGACTGGGACACCGGCCAGGCCCACATGAAGGGAGAGGAAGTAACGAATGCCCATCGTCAAAATGGAACTCTTGCAGGCCAACGGGAGGCTGCGAAAGGCAAAGGCATCAACGGAAACTCAATGGCCAAATTTCTTGATAAATCATCATGACATGCATGCCTACAGCCTCAACGAACGCCCGGTCTCATACGATACAAAGCCCATCCCCTTTTACGACTGGGATTCCCTGATTGCCGCTCGACCTCCATCCCCGCCGCATATGCCGGACAAGCTTCTTTGCGTCTGTGAAGATGGGGCTATTTGGCCGATTTCCCAAGAGGTACAGCCCGATTTAGATGACCGGCAAATGCAATTCAAAGAATTCCATGATGATGGGGCTCAATCGGCAAATGCCCTGGCAACGAAGGATGCCCAGGGGTCGAGCCTGATTACGGCGGCTTCGATTATTTGCATGATGGTCTTCAGCGCCGCCTCTTTGATTTTAGTCATTATTCTGCTGCAGTCTGAGTTTGGCGATAACCTTACCAACTTTACGGCCGCTCTGAAAGATGGGAGCTTGGGCGTCTTCTTAATGGCCATGGGGGCGATTGCAGTCGAAGCGGTTCCGGCCGCGCGCCGCTGGAATCTCTCGTCTCCCTTTAAGCGAAATCGAAAGCCCCCCAAAGCGCTGAAAGCGCCCAAAAAGAAAAAGCCCAGCCTGCCCAAAATGGTTCAAGGCGAAACAGTACGATTGTTTGATGAATTGGCGGGGTTTCTTTGGAGCGCCGAGCTTCCCATGGCGGTCTTATTGGCAAACTTATCTCCGGATTGCCGTTACTCGGAAGAGCCTAAAACGTATCGATACATGGGTGCCGCTATTTTCGGCTTGGGCTTCATGGTCTTGATTAGGATTCCGTTGATTTTCATGGGCATGGGAAGTATGACCGGGCTCGTTCTGGCTCTGGTATTGGGCTTGCCTCTTGGCGCATTGATCGGGTATTTCAAAGGGTTCAAGCTCTTTCAGCCTGCCCCGCGATGGATTGCCAGGCGGGTCTATGCCCGTGATGATGATGGGAACATAGACTACGAGGCCTTGCCGACGATCATTCCGGAGCCGCATACCCTATTGGCGGGGATACCCCCTGAAGAGGCTTACAGCGCCCGTCGCACCATTGCCCAGGACGCGCTGGCCCAGTTCCAAGAGAGCCGTCGCCAAGCAGCTTCAGGCGCAAACGGCGCAAACGGCAACGGCAACACCCCCGAACCGGAAGCAAATGCAAACATTCAGAGCTTGGCCATGGCATATTCGCCGAGGGTGCTTCGGGCCACCACGTTATATCAGATTCTCAAATGCGTCGATCTGCGAGAGAAACTGAAAGGGCCACAGAGCAAGGGGGCCAAGGTTCAGCAAATCATGATGGCGGGAATGGCAATCGGTTCAGTAGGGCTGTTAGTGCTCGCCATCGTAGTCACTTCATAATTTCGGAGAGAGGTAAAAATGCCAAATCCCAATGACCCGCTTTCCCAAGAGGACCACGGCATGGAAGGGGAAATACCGGCACCCGCCCTAGAAATTACCGACGATGCCGGGGCGCCTCCGGATTATGTGACCGGGAGAGCGCCAGGCCTCAAAAACTTATTGGTCGTACCTGAGACTCAAAACTCGGTATTCAACGGCGTCAGATATATGGCCAGGGGCAGCACCAGGGCAGAGGAATATTTGCCCATGACGGATTTGACGGAGCAGGAAGTGGCGCGAGACATGCGAATAACAGCCAGCCTGAACCTGGTAAACTTCGGCAACATGGACATCCCCCATATTATGTGGATGGGGTACTTACTCAAGGTCTCGATAGGTAGGCAGGGCCGAAAAGAGGTGGAGCACATGGTGATAGGCGACCGTGCTAGAGCCGCCGATGCTCGCCGCCAAGGGATGAACTCGATGCAAAATCGGGCTCGCAACATGGAGCCCAGGGCAATCGGCGGGGCCATTGAGGGTTAATGGTATCTAGGATCAGCGCGTATCCTGGGCACTTTGGGTACAAGGGCATTGGCCTCGCCAGGCCGCATGCTGGCGGGGGATTCGCGCCCATATCGCCCTATCCTGTGCAGCGGGACGATGAAGCCTCGGCGGCTTATTCCCCCTGGGAATTACTTACGAGTAACGAGCTTGACCCGCTGGTAATCATGTTCTTTGGCCGCCGTGGCGAAGGTAAGACTCTCACCATGACCGCCATGGGCTCAATCATGATGCAGGCCTATGCCGCCCAGGGTCAAAAGTACAGTAAGCGTCATCCCTATGGGTTTAGGCTAGCCTCCAACTACCACGTCAAGTTTGCCGATTTCAACAATCCGATGCTGGTGGACCTGCTGGTTAAGTTCCCGCCCTGGGCGCATCACATCCTGTGTATGGTCGACGAAATACTGGCCTATTTCCCTAGTCGCCGGACCATGGCCCGTGGCAACTTGGACTTCGGGACGTTTCTGCAGCAAATCCGGAAACGTGACATAGAAATGATCTGTACGACCCAGTTTCCCCAGAATTTAGATGGCCAAATGCTGCAGCAAATCAATTTATTTGTCATGCCAGTGCTGTACAATCGGAAAAACTCGGTGCGGCTGTTGATATGGGATTGGTGGGGGCAATATACTGGGCGCATATGGCACAAGCGATGGCCTCCCATTGACGAGCCGCCCGATTACAGGCTCAGTATTCACGGATTGCACGGCATCTTCCCTTGGTTTGAATCTAAAGAGGTCGTTGCGCCGATGTGGTCCGGAGCCAGGGAAGAAATCATTGAACAAACTTGGAAGAGCGAACTAGACGCCATGGAAGCGTCAGCGTCAGCGGCGGCGGCTGAGCAAGAGCAGCATGTTGCTATCGGGGGAGCCCAGCAGGCCCCCAGGACTCTCAAGGCCCTGTTGGAATCTTGCGAGGAAGACTTTTATATCGCGACTATCCTAGACGACGCCAAGCACATAGACCGGAATATAAAGTCCGTGGGTGACCTTGCGGACGTTCTGTCTAGTAGTGGATTCATGGTGCACAGGGAGGGCCGGTATGGATACCGTGCCCGCCGTGTTTAATTCATGAATACACTACTATTTATCGCGGCAATTGCGGCCGAGGGATGGCTTGCCGAGCAATTTTTCGACCCGGACGAACTTAACATCCCATTGCTGGGTTTCGCCATGATCGCCCTGATTCTATTCACCGTGGCCATGACCGTGGCGGCGGTGACCTGGGATATAGAGTGGTGGAAGAACGAAAACGAAGACGAATAAATATTCCTAACTTCAAGTTGTTTATGGCGGGCTTTTGGATTGGAGCCTTCTTTGGCGCTGCCGTGGCCGGTGCTTTCCTGTGGATTGCCCCGGTTGCTGCCCAAACAATCATCCCAGACCCGGACGCGCTGCTAATCCAAAGCGTCAAAGCCTATGATGGCGTGCTGAGCGAAGATGATTTCCTAGTGGTCGTTGTCTATACCATCGACTATGATCCCCTGCCCAGTGACACCGTGAACAACACTTTTATCGGGCGCTTCCTCGGCCCGGCTGGCACTGAAGTTAACGCCACGGAAATTTTAGCCTTTAACAATTTGGGCTATGGCACCGGCGTTTTGAGCTTTTATTTCACCAAGGAAGAGAAGGACGCCGCGAGCATAGAGTTCAATAACCCCAACGCCGAGGTCTACACCGCCATTGTTCAGGGTAAACCCTCCGCGTTCGCGGACCCACCAAAAGTCACAACCGTTGGTATCGTTTACCGTGGCCAGGGCGTCTCCACAGAGGACATCCTGCAGACGGATATATCCAGCACCGCCACGTCTCTGGAAACCGAATTCGAATGGCGTGACAACGATTTGCAGCTACTGGACTTCATCGCCGGACGGGGCGTTCTCACGGACGATGGGGAATCTTATTTCGGGCGGGTGATCCCCAATTTACAGGTAATGATCCGTGACCTTTTCCGGTCCAGTAGCACGGCTCCGTTTGTCGACGAAAGAAACTTTACGTTTAGCGAAAGGGACCGACTGCTTGATTTTTGGGACGGCACGGCAGTTGAGACGTCAATTAATAGCCTGACCTCTACGTTTAGAGTAGATGCTGTGCTGGTGGCCGGACTGCTGGGCCTGGCCATGGTGGGCTTTTTTGTGCTCCTGTCCAGTAAATTCACGCAAAGCCCTGAATTTGGCATATTGACCGTGGCCTTTGTCTGGCCGCTGACGGCCGTGATGGGGCTGACCACAATGACGGCAATCATGATCGCTACCGCCATTGGGGTGCTTGGCCTTGGATTCGCGTTTGTGCTGAGGCGGGCATGATCCCGCAGTGGTATATAAAGGAGAATAATGACCGCTCAGCTTGAATGGACAAGAACATATGCTAAAGGCCCACTTCAAAGTGGTGTTAATCCTGAGCTTGCCCCGCGATTTGACTCAAAAACTGCCGTTCTTAGAGAAATCAATTCTATGCCAAAATTCGCCTTGACGAAAAAAGCCAGCGTCGATATATGGGTTAGGCCCAAGGGTGGTCTTGAGGCAGAATGGGAATTAAGCCGCTCCATAGGCATAAAAAATATCAAGAAAGCGTTGGAAACTGCAAGCATTGTACCTAGCGTGGTGCTTAAAGCCCGGGTTGCCCAAAGTAGTGCGTTATCGCCTGAGAAGGAAAGAGGGGGGGTTAAAAAGGCGATTGTTCTCCCGGCGTAAGAAGCTATAACTAAAGGGCGCATAATGCCGAAAACCGTAGCCTCTACAATACGAAATACTGCCATGATTGCCGCTTTACTTGTTGTTATCGCGGCAATGGGCTTTGCTGCGACGGCCTACGCGATAGACACATCAAGCATGCTTTACACGTCTAATCTCACCTTTCAAAATCTTGGCATCAACCGCAGTAATTTCGCCGCCGCCCATGAAATCTCGGGCGCGTCTTTGATAGACGACGGGTTCGTTGAATCCGACGTCTTGAACGGCTTGATACATCAGGGCGCTGAGCTAATTCCGGCCATGCCGCCCAACAACCGCATCGTTATGAAGGGCGCTGCCATGGATGACGGCGGGGCGTTCACCAATCAAACTAGCCAAATTATCAGCACGACGTCCCTTGACGTTGCCTTGCTCCCTATCTCCCCGGGCGTGGATGATGCGATCTATTTCATATGTGACAATCCCTGCCGCATTCTGACAATCCAAATAGACCAAGAGGGCGTCGGCCCTTACGGCCTGCGCTGGGAATATTTCAACGGAACTCAGTTCGTTACCGGGTCTGGGGTTGACGACCGCAGTGACAATTTCAAGCTCGCGGGCAGGCGCACTGTCTCTTTCGATATGCCAAACAACATGGCGACCCTTACGGTCACCGGCACCGGAGTGACCGGATTCGTTTGGCGCGCGGTGGTCGCCGATCTCGACCAACCCTTTCCTACTCCGCTGCTTTCTCAGCAGCCTATTGCGGGACAGGGGTTTTACGAAAATGGCCAGTATTGGGTGTGGGTGCCCAGTCTAGATATCAACGCTCAAGAGCAATACCAGTTGTCGCTAGGTGGTCCTGATTTATTATTTAGGCACCAGATTGTCACCGGAACGGATGGTATTACGACGCCCGACTCGGCGACCATTGAGCCCGGCTCCGCCTTTAGCTTGAGATACGAAGGCCGGGTCAAGCTGGGTACTGGGGTCGCAACCGGGTCCACGATCTGTTTGATATGCAAAGAGGGAGCCCTGCGGGTGTTCATCAGCGACACCGATGAAATTACCGCCGTGGTGACGGGGGCGGGCACCACGACTTTAGTTGTGGGCAATATAACCCTGCCAACAACCGGGAGTCAGGTTGTGCGGCTGCGTTCGGACGGTAGTGATTTAGACCTTGAGGTTGAAGGGTTCGGCGTTAACAGCGGAACGGTTCAAACGGTAACCGATAATGCCAATGGCTGGGAGTTCTCGACCAACGACAGCACGGCGTATATCGACAAGATTACCTTTGCGACGCCGGGGACTATTTCACGTATCGATGATGAAGCTGAATGGGATACCGGCGCTTTCAGCAACACCGAATCCGAAGTCGGCCAGCCCGTAACGGTTGACCCTAACTTGAACTACTTGAGTGAGGCTATTACCGGGTGTGGCACCTGGATTGAAGGCTCTTCGGAGTTTTTCCAGTGCGGGTCTGGGTCTGAACCTCAATTCGGATTCGATGGCGGCGCTGCGCGAACTTCGGCCAATGCCTACATGCGTTTTACTAATGTTCAGCTTGACCAAGGGGAAACGGTGCTCAGTGCCTCAGTTGAGTTTGTTCCCAGCACTACTAGGTCACTGGCTACTGTGAACATCAATATTAGCGCGATAAACAAGGACGATGCCAACCCGCCGATTGATTTTACCGATGCCGAGACCCTGGCAATCACAGGGGTTGTGGCCTGGAATGCTGTCCCAACTTTTACCGTGGACACTCCCATCAGCAGCGTTGATATCAGCGCGGTAATTCAGGAAATAGTTGATCGCCCCGGTTGGATAAGGGGCAACGCCATAGTGCTGTTTTTTGAGGACAACGGCAGCACCGCCGTCGCCAATACGCGGCGGATTTCCGGAGGTGTTATCAGCCACCAATCAGCCCCGAGACTAGAGATCACCACCAGCGTAGCGCCAACATTGCTCGCCGACTTTGTTGAGCTAACAGACCCTGCAGTACCCCAAGGCTGGACCCGATTCTGCGTTGGCTGCACTGGCTCTTCGACTACCGACGTGCAGAGGGTTCGCTTTGGCATCAGGTCGGCGCGAATAGTCGGCGGCACAGTCCAGAATCATGACGAAGCCATCCAACAGAACTTGCCAGCCAGCGCCGGTCAAGTATGGAGCTTCTCGGTTCAAATGACCAATAAATCGGGAGCGCCCGGCGATGGGAATTATCGGGCCTTTGTTAGATGGTTAGATTCGGGCTCGGCGCTAATATCCGAAGTAGTATGGTCTCTTCCTGCTTTGAGCAACGGCCGGTGGGAAGAGCTTCGCCTCGACGCCGTAACCGCACCAGCTAACACGGCTTTTGCACAGGTTAGGTTTATTCACGAATGCAGCCCGGTCGGCGGTTGCGCGGGCAACACCTTCAAGTATCTACTGGATGGAGCGATGGCCTGTGTTTGCGCGGTGGCCCCGGTCTTTGGAGATAGCATAAATCTATTAACCAACCCCAGCTTTGAGGATGTATTCTCGGGTTCGGGCACTTGGATTTCCGCGACGATTAATCCCACGGCCCAGGATGCGGTTGCGGCCACTGTGGCTTGGACTGCGAATGTTCCACCGGATACAACCCTGCTGGTTGAATCGTCCATAGACGGCCAGGCCACTTTCCAGACGGTTAGCATCAACGGCGGCGCGATCCCCGGCATCAGCATCGGCGACGATCTTTCATCCACGGATATCAATATACGGCTGACTTTGAGTACCACCGATGCCCGTGTGGCCTCGGCGGTAGCTCTTCTAGTGGTCGAAGTGGTCGACCAAAGCGACGAAACCTTGAAGTATGAATTGATTAGCACCCCTGGGGTGACAATCGCAGACAGCAGCGATAACAGCAACATCGGCGTCATGTCTTACCCTGTCCAAGCGACGGGGGTATTTTCCAGTGGGACGCCTTTGAAAACCACTCGTACCGTGTTGGCCCGATCTGCCGCCGTGGGAAGCCCTGACTTGGCCAGTGCGGCGCCTGGCGATCCCGCAGACGTGAACCTATTCGGGGAAGACCCGGGAAGCTTTATCCCAGGCGGCGAAGCTGTGGGTGGAGCCTTCAGTAACATAGGCTTCCCGGTAACTGCCGTATGGGTAGTTCTGACGATGACTCTCGGCATTATGCTGGGCGGAGCTACTTGGAAGATGACCGAAGGCAACTGGATTTTTACATCTGCCATGCTGGCGTTAACCCT